>Ga0183098_10251_pt1 | contig 156617 bp, 124 predicted proteins | sample BioMet9_FD_128884 | JGI IMG/M metagenome (GOLD analysis project Ga0183098, IMG submission 128884) | Microbial communities from bioreactor (seeded with sewage sludge) at Lawrence Berkeley National Lab, California, USA - Biofuel... | ecosystem: Engineered > Bioreactor > Anaerobic > Unclassified ...
GGCAATCCAATTTTATAAAACACCACAAATATATTGCAAAAAAATTTTATTTAGAGGTATGAAAAAGCACCGGATTTCCGGTGCTAATGTTTAGAGCTTTTTGGGACATTTTCAAAAACGCTTGACACACCATTTTGTGATATATGCAAGAAGCAAGGTATCTATCGATGCTTATACTTTCAGTCATATCAATGCTTTACATGCTTTTATCAAATTTTATGATAGTAAAAAAATGTTTTCTCAAATGTTGAAATTTATCAATTAATATCGCTAAAAAACATCCTCTGTGCGACTGATAAAAATGTTCAATAACAACAGACGCCCAATAATCCAGTATATGAAAAAGCACAGCCAATATTATATACTCGATACAAGAATATAATCGTTTCCTGCCATCCATAACGCATTCATAGGCTCCACCTTCTAAAGTGCATATAAGAATAACCTCCCCCCACAAAACACCTCCTATGCTATTATTTACAACAAACATGCTACTTATTCATGATATTAAGCAGCTCATCATAACTATCCACATGGTCATACCGTACCTTACCGTTAGACAATGTATCAAACAATTTTTTCGTGCAATCAATCTTTGCTCGCTCTATTGGACGAATCTTTAAGCTTTCCATTGTCCCCTTTGTCTCAGCCACAAAATAAATGTGCTTAACAGTACCTTCATGAAATACAATCGCCCAATCCGGGGCATATTTACCAACCGGTGTTGGAATTTGGAAGCCTCGTGGCAGTTTGGCATAAATCTTTACCTCATCTGATCCTTCCAGCTTCTCAGCAAAGCGCCGTTCTACGCTTTCCTCGGCTGTTCCATCAGTAAACACATAGTCCTAAACATGCTTATGATTATACGATTTAAACGCCTTATCAAAATCAGCCGACCTTTGCTCTGCCGTGAAAATCGTGCTGTCATAACGCTGCTCCAATTTATAATACGTTATTTTCTCAACAATCATAGCCGCCTTTTCCTCATTGATCAAGTGCCCGGTCTTACGAATAAATTCCTCTGGATTTTGCTGATACATCGCAAACGTGCCTGGCTTGATTTTCTGTAAAATAGCTGCCACAGTCCGGCGCGTAAGGTTTGTTGCTTCTACAAGCTTACCTAATAAATCATAGGTTACACCGCCCATATCGCGATGCCGCAGAACCTCTGTATGGCTCTGTGTTTTAGCAAAGCTTGTGCCATCAGCTACCATTTCCGCATCAAATGTGTCCTGCTGAGCGGCATACTCCATGGTATACTGCAGTTGGCTGACATAAAGTTTATCATCGATGTGAATCGCTGCCTTTTCAATAAGCTCTGTTGAATTAAAGGATACTGTATAGGCATAGTGATGATTAATCTCCTGCCAAAGCTTCTGGAATTCCTGCTTTTGGAAATTATCATTCAATGGATTCTCCCTGATCTTCGGCTTATTACCATCCTCTATCATCTGTTTAAACATATCATCATCAAAGACACTTTGGATCAGTTCATGCACACCAGCACTGATACTTTGCATGGTCTGCGCCTTATCCTCAAGAAGTTTGGTTGGCACTCCCTGCAAGATACTCTCTGGCAATGGCGGTAAAGTCTTTTCAGCGGCTGCCGTCTTATAGCTTTCCGTAATATGATCATCTTCATTGACAAATTCATTACGGCAAAGATACTGATAAATCACTTTTGCCTGTTTTTCATCTAGTTTCACCGGCTGCTCCGCAATCTTCAGCACCTTACCTGCAAAGAAATCCATGGTCGCCTGACGCTGACGATACAGGGAATTCAAATCATCCCGCATATCCTTCTGCAAATCGGTCACGAAATTTGTATAGCTTTCGCTCGCGATAACCGTCAATAAATTCAGCTCCTGTACCAGGTCACCGCAGCTTTCTGCATCCATGCGATTCCCCTTCTGATCCACACAAAGACGCATGCCTCGCCCGACTTCCTGGCGTTTTGCCGTCTGGTTATCACTCTGCTTCAACGTGCAGATTTGGAATACATTCGGATTATCCCAGCCCTCACGCAATGCCGAATGCGAGAAAATGAACCGTGTAGGTTCTTCAAAGCTCAGCAAGCGTTCCTTATTCTTTAAAATCAAATCATAATTGTTGGAGTTATTTCCTAAAGGAAGGCTGTGATACATTAATATGATGTGACGCCTGTATTGTTTTCTTGCTCATTCAGCCAAGGATTCAAGATACCCAAGAACAAATCAACCTCCATTTGTCTTTTATCTCTCGATTGTTTAAACCTTAAACTTTTTCCAGTGACTCTTCGTCCAGAAGAAAATCTATCATATTGATTTTCTTGTACCCATTTCCAAGATCTGTGAATGGATCATCATCCATCGTTACCACAATCTTCTTATATCCATCATCCAGCTTCTTGAATGATCCCAGTTCACGTTCACGTGTGTTCTCATCAATCAGCGTATATGATACCTGAATGTAGTATGTATCCTTCATATTCCTGGCAACGAAGTCAATTTCCTTCTGATCGTTTTTTCCAATGTCTACGATAAATCCCCTATGCAGCAATTCAAGATAAACAATATTTTCGATGGTATGCGTTGGCTCAATCTGACGGAAATTTAAAAACGCATTGCGCACTCCGATATCCACAGCATAATACTTATAGAGCGTTTTGAGATAGGCTTTTCCCTTGATGTCATAGCGATCTGCTCGGTAAAACAGAAATGAATCGCAAAGGTAGTCGATATATTTGATAATCGTCTTATGATCGATGCTTGCATGGCCGTTGCTCTTAAGCGTTGCCGCAATCTTACGACTAGATACATAGGAACCGATGCTTGAGCATAATAGACTCAGCAATGACCGAAGAACATCCGTATTGCGAATGCCATACCGCTCAACAATGTCATCCGTAAACACAGTTTCCGTGATGGTGCGAAGATACTCTGCTCTTTGCATTGGCTCCCGTTCCTGAATCAGGTACGGCATACCGCCATACATCATATACTCGTTGAATGCCTCCCGCTTGTCCCCCCGTCGGAATCCATAGTATTCGCTAAAGCTCAGGGGAAACATCTTTAATTCAATACCACGCCCACGAAACTTGGTATTGATGTCTGTAGACAAGAACTTGGAATTTGATCCTGTGATGTAAACGTCGCAGTCAAAATCTCGCTTTATTCCGTTCACAACATCCTCGAATCCATCCACCAACTGGATCTCATCCAAGAATACGTAATACCGACCGCCACCGCTCATCCTGCCAGCCAGTTCATCATAAAGACGCACAGGATTCAGCAGTTCTCTATTTTTGATATTGTCGATAGCAATTTTGATGATATGGTCAGCCGGCACCCCATCATCAAGCAACCTCTGATAATACAAATCAAAAAGCAGCGTGGACTTGCCACAACGTCGAATTCCGGTGATAATCTTCACTAAGTCCTTGTCCTTCTGCTTGTGTAACCGCTCTAAATACAGGTCACGCTTCAAAATCACGTTCCATCACCTCTCTCCTTATTCTATTCCCCAAACTTTTATTTTTCAATACTTTGGGGAATAGAATTTTCATTATGTAAAAAAATAAGCAAATGTCCTAATCGTACCATCTAAACATTTGCTTATTGAAAGCTCCTCATTCCTTATTTTTTCGTTTCCCCATTCTTTTGAAACGGTTAGTTGTATAATGAAATTTCTCATTGCTGATTTTGCGATAAACTGGCGAATGGACTCTTCTGACAGCGAATATCGAATGAATCCATCAGAATACCTCTTTCTGTAAAATGCGATAATAATTCATCCTTCTATCGATCTGCTCCATGTATGTCTCCAGCTTTTCCATATCAAGGCTTTCTGCCTGCTGTCGATAGTTCCTGATGATTTCCTTATAATAGTCGAAGGGGAGTTCAGTCTGCCGCCGAACCAGTTCCAGCAGCATCCGTTCCTTATCATAGGTTGGAACCGATATTCCATTGAACGACAAGTTTATCTTCCCTACTCCAAAAGACTGCTCTTGCTCGAAATACTGTCTGACCCGAGGATTCCGAATCCGCAGCATATTACGGCGTGTCGCCAAATGGAGCATCGTTGGAATGACGTCTGTTAATCCATGAAAATAAAATGCGCTGTCCATCGTAAAGATTGCCTGCGGATACCGGGCTGCTATAATCTCGATTTCACTGCTAGTGCTGCTTTCCGAGTATATCCCTCGACCGATTTTGAACAATTTCGATTGTCCTATAGCTTTGTTGATATGATACGCCGATCCATAGCGTTTTACGGCTTCCTGATATCCTATGACCATATAATCACCCCAGTCAAGTGATTCTCACACATCCCATATGATGGTGAGCATTTACTATAATATTTTCTCTCTGTGCGATTAAAGGCAAAAGAAAAAGTATGAAGTGAACATGTTATTACAACTTTGCCATTGCGGAAGTTGCACTCTATTCATCGTTTCCTGACAGCCATCTGGCTAAGTCAACGATTCTGACACCTTCCTGATCATAGGCGGGATGTTTTGTCCTGGCTATGATCATTTTCGGATATGCATCTTTTATGGAAAGTAACGGTGAAATCTCGCGCTCCATTGTCTTGGATGAACTGATATCATCACTTACCTGGATGTAGATTTTTCTATCAGCATCCATCGCCACAAAATCAACTTCCTTCCGGTATAGCTTGCCAACATAAATCTTATAGCCGCGGCGCAAAAGCTCTAATGCTACCATATTCTCATATAATCTACCGTAGTCCATATTACGCCGTCCTAGTCGGGCAAAACGGAACCCCACATCTACCGCATAATATTTTTCAATTGTAGCGAAATACTTCTTACCCTTGATGTCATATCGCGATATACGATAAAACAGAAATGCTCTGCATAAATATTCGATGTAATTGCCAATAGTAACATGATTAGTCGTAGTCTTGTTACTTGTCAGCGTGTTACTGATACCATTTGGCGATGTCAAATTACTAATATTATCCAGCAAATAATCGGTAGTTTTCAACAACACCGAATCATCTGGCAGCCTATATTTCTGCTTAAGATCCCTAGTGATAATGGTATTAAACACACCAGAAATATACCCCATGCAATCCTGTTCTGTATCATAAGCATAAGCACCAGCCATGCCGCCATTCAAGGTATACTTCTCAAAACACCGATCAATATCCTGAGACTCATTGTAACGCAAATACTCTGCAAAACTAAATGGAAACACATGAACTTCTATATACCTTCCCGTAAATAGTGTCGCCAAATCACTGCTAAGCATAAACGCATTCGAACCAGTGATATAGATATCATACTGCTTTTTATTATAAAGACTGTTGATGGCTTTCTCAAAATGGTCACACATCTGAACTTCGTCTACCAATACGTAATTTTTAACGCCTTCTTTATACTGCGATGTGAAATATGCATACAATTCGTGATACTCTTTTAGATGCTCATTTTCTAAATCCATGAGATCTACATAAAGTACATTCCCCTCTGGATCAATTTTTCTCAAATATGAAATAAACGCCTTTAGAAGTTCAGACTTACCGCAGCGTCTTACACCAGTAATCACCTTAATGTCTGGTTTTCCTCGCAACGCCTTTATTCTTTCAAGATATGTTGGCCGCTCGATTAACTTCATTCAAACCACACTTTCGAAACTAAAATATTTTTACACTTTCGTAATCGCTTTTATTTTAACCTACTTCAATATGAAATACAACTTTGACTTTCAAAAAGTAAAAATTTTTCTTTTTTCGAAAGTAACATAATTAACATGAAATTTCTCATTGCTGATTTTCACGATAAACTGACTATCCCATGACCATATAATCACTCCATTTAAGTAAATGCTCACATATCCCATATTATTGTGAGCATTTACTCTAAAATTATATTGTGAAGTGAAAATGTTATTGCAACTTTGCCATTGCGAAAGACCTTACGGCAGTTTCGTGTAGAGTTCCAGCTTTTCTCCATCGGAAAAGATGATGCTGTCGATCTGGCAGGATGCCGGATAGCTCTGCTGTCCGGCTTTTAAAATGACTGCCTCTCCCTGGATGAATGGATTAAGTTCCTTGGCGGCCCATATTTTATGCATTTCCGTGCCTTGTTTATGCTTAATATTAAAGGGAATCTTGAAGTTTTTTTCTTCTGAAATCTGCACCAGAATATTTCCCTTTACTGCAGCGATTTCTTTATCACTGTTTACCTGCAGGGGAATATCTGCCCGCAAGACTTTAGAAAAGCCCCACCGGTCCTTGGCTGCAACAGAGGCCGTTCCCGGCTGGGTTTGGATTACCTGGTCGATCTGCTCCTGAAGCGGTTTGTTGAGCTCAGCCAGTTTTTCCTTCTGGGCCTGCTCCACGGCTTTCAGATATTCCTTCAGATTAGAAATCTCAATGACCTGCCAGGTATCATCCTTCAGCTGACGCATCTTGATATCCAGTGTAAAATCCTTCCCCAGGTCTTTATCCGAAATAGTCAGTCCCACAGTGGCAATTCCATTATCGTCTTTTTTCGTATAGGCCACACCCTTGAAACTGCTCTTTTCTATATTAGCCCGGTCCTTAATGCCATCCACATTTGCCTGCTGTTTTTTATCGTCCTTATTTTGCTGCCCATTATCAAAAGAACCGGTCTCCACATATCGTTTCGTACCATCCTTCATGGCGGAAACAAGTGCCGGCTTTACCATCTGGATGAACCCTTTGGCCATATTCTTCACCGACTCATCCATATCTTTGTCCGTCTCCATGCCCGCATCAACGAATGCGTCGAAGGCACTGGAATATACGCTGTCCAGGTCCACATGGGCATTGAAGTTTTCCCAATCATGCTCCTTTACCGCAGTCCGGATCAATTGCAGTGAATAGGCCGGCGTCTTTTTGTAATACAAAAAATATCCCGCAATCCCCAGTACAGCCAACAGTACCACCACAACCGCTGCGATAACTTTTTTTGATTTCTTATGCTGATTCTCTTCCATGTGTTATCCATCTCCCTTTATTTTGGCAAAATATGCTTGAAAACTGCTCTTGTATTGATTATAGCACCGGCAGCGTCATATTCTGGCGCGTAAAAAAAGCGGCTCTATAATAAATGTTGTGGTATGAAAAATGTGATACCCGAAAAGGTACCACATTCCATATTGCAACATTTATTATAGAGCCAAAAAAATCTGCCCTGGATTTTTCCAGAGCAGATTTTTATATGATCAAAAGATCAGAAGCCTTCCAGCCGTTTCTTCGTTTTTTCATCCGGCTCGATTTCCCGCAGTTTGGCCAATTCCCCCTGCAGGGCCGGTGTCAGTGGATAGTCTGCCTTGCGCCAGGCATCCAGGGTATTCAGGGCGATGTTCCGGCAGCCGATGACCGGAGATTCCAGCGCCGCCAGGATCAGCTTTTCTCCCTTGCCCGGCAGGCAATGAAGCGTCTGCACCATATAGGACAGGATGCCGAAATCAGCAAACGCCTCGCCGAAGCCCAGCTCATTTTCCGGACCGGAGGCCATATCCTCCAGCGGCAGCCGGTCGCTGAACAGTCTCAGGATTTCATCCACATAGAGCTTTTCCGGCAGCAGCAGATCGATGAGTCCATAGTTTTCAGCAAAATTCCGCTGCAGGCTCTGCCAGGCCGCTTCCGCGTAATCCATGCCCATGGCCTTGGCAAAATAGAAGCCATGGCCCTGTTGGACAGCCTGACGGGTCACCTCTGTACAGGCCGGCGATTCCAGCAGCCGGTCGCAGGCCGCCTGCAGAGATTCTTTATTCTCCAGGGAACTGGCGGCCAGGAAGGCCCGGATATCGTAGATGCTGCTGTAGTCCTCCACCTCCGCAGCCAGCTTCTCCGCCTGCCGGATATAAGCCTCCAGCAGCTCGCCGGCTTTTTTGTATTTTCCCATGCCTGGCACCGGCCCCTCCACCAGCGTACAGCCGATGAGCTCCCGGGCATTTTCAAAGGCCTGCCGGGAAAGCTCCTCTTCCTGGAGCTGATCCAGCAGCTTGCCCCGCTTGATGCAGGTCATGGCTGAATAATCGGACAGCACGTAGTTCCGCCAGCCCACCTGGAGCAGCCACTGGCGCATAACCTCGTTTCTCGGCTTCAGGAAGCTCACCGCATGGATGCGGCCCCAGCCCTGCAGCCGCTGCGCCAGGCGGAAGATCACCTCCGCCCCGTCGGGCCAGCCGTCAATCACGAACAGGCAGAACAGAGTGAATTCCTCCGATATGGCCAGTGTCTCTATGATCTCGCGGAACTCCGGCGTCAATTCATTGTCCATGGTCTCCAGCAGTGTCAGCGCGAATTTCACCGATTCAATATCCGGGCTCTGCCGCAGGATTGCCTGGGCAAAGCGAAGCAGCTGCTTCGGCGAGAGTTCCTCCGTATGATCGTAGATCCACTCCTGCAGCGGATCGATGACCTGCAGCATGATGGCCCCGGTGGAAAAATGGGTCAAGAGCGCATTGGAAGCCTCCGCGAATTTCCCCGCCGATGCCATGGTCAGCACCCGGCACAGGCCGCTGATATCCGGATTCTTCATAGGTCCCAGATGATAGCGCACCGTGCCGTCCATGGCACCATCCGCAAAACGCATCCCGTTCTCCGCCATAGGACGCAGTGAAAATTCCTCCGGCAGGCTGCCATCCGCCTGCCGGGCCTGTTTGATTTTTTCATATAAAGACTGGATTTCTTCTGACATAGCTATGTTCCCCCATCAGCTTCGCAACGCAAATTCCATCGCAAAATTTTTTATTTCTTTCTATTTTCGCACAATTTATGCCAGCTGGCAAGGCAGACAGAAAAACTCCCGGCGCCGACAGCGGCAAGCCGCGGCACTGGGAGTCAAAATACATTTTACGCTTTCTTTTTCCGGTAGGTATAGCCAACCCCAAGCAGGATAAGCCAGATGGGCAATACGATGACTGCCAGCTGCATATCCGGGATCTGTGTCATGAGCAGGATGATACCCGCCAAAAAGACCAGGCAGAGATAGTTGGCAAAGGGATAGAGCAGCGCATGGAACTTCGTCGGATGATTTTCCCGGGCGCAGTACTGGCGGAATTTCAAATGAGTCACCACGATGGTCACCCAGCTGATGACCGCGGCTGCCACCGCAATGGAGAGCAGATACATGAACACATGGCCCTCGAAGAAGTAGTTCAGCACCACGATGAGCAGTGTAATGCCCGAGGAAATGAAGATTCCCCGCACCGGCACGCTGCGCTCAGACAGCTTACGCAGGAAGGCCGGCGCGTCCCCATTTTCCGCCAGGCCGTAAAGCATGCGGGAATTACTGTAGATGGCCGAATTGTACACGGAAATCGCCGCGGTGAGCACCACGAAGTTCAGGATATGGGCTGCCGCCGGAATTCCCACGTTGGAGAAAATCTGCACAAAGGGACTGGCCTGAGTCCCTACCTCATTCCAGGGCCACAGGGCCATGAGCACCAGCATGGTGCCCACATAGAAAATGAGAATACGCCAAATGACCTGATTGATGGCCTTGGGAATCGTGCGATCCGGATCCGCGGCCTCGCCGGCAGTAATGCCGATGAGCTCGATGCCGCCGAAGGAAAACATCACCACCACAATGGACAGCGCCATGCCCCAGATGCCGTTGGGCAAAAAGCCGCCATGGCTCCAGAGATTGCTGAAATTATCCGGGAAGCCCGCCGGGCCGGCAAAGATCAGATAGGCGCCCAGCACGATCATGCAGACGATGGCCGATACCTTGATGATGGCCATCCAGAACTCAAACTCACCGTAAGCACTGACATTGATGAGATTGATGAGGGTGATGACCACCAGGCAGATGAGGGCCGACAGCCACTGGGGAAAATCCGGCAGCCAGTAATTTATGTAAATACCCACCGCCGTAAGCTCGGCCATGCTCACAATGACATAATTGAACCAATAATTCCAGCCGGACAGAAAGCCCGGAAAACCGCTCCAATACTTGGCCGCATAATAACTGAAGGAACCGGATACCGGCTCATCCACCGCCATCTCTCCCAGCATGCGCATAATAAAGAATATGACGATGCCGCCCAGCAAATAGGACAGCATCACGGCCGGTCCGGCCAGGGCAATCGTGGAGGCCGAACCATAGAACAGCCCGGTCCCGATGGCGCCGCCCAGGGCAATCATCTGCAAATGTCGGTTCTTCAGACCTCGATTCATCTCTTTTTTCTCTTCCATTCCATCAGCTCCATATAAATGTAAATGTGTAATGCATGTATAGTTACATATTATACCACATCCGCCCCCAGGTGGATAACCTATTTTATTCCACACTAAGCGGTTTCATCGGCACATAATTATTGAAAAAGAAAAGGGACTGTCGCGCGAAGGACATCTACTCTATAAATAAGATGTAGCGTGCGACAGCCTCTCAAACACTATCTAAGATAGATGAAGTGACTGCAAGACTTATAAAACCTAAAACAAGTTCTTTAATTACATATTACCGTAATAGAGTAATATTCTCGCTCTTTTTTGAATTTTATATTGACCGATTTACTTATTTCAGGTATTATTGATACAAAAGAGGTGATAATATGAGCTTTCAAGAAAATTTGAGAAAATACCGCGAAGCTGCCGGCTTCACACAATCAAAAGACTTTGCCGCAAAAATTGGTATACCATATTCGACTTATACCGGATATGAAAATCAAGGCCGGGAACCAAAATATGACCTGCTTTGCAAGATAGCTACAGCCCTAGGTGTAACCACAGATGAGTTATTGGGCTATGCCCCTAAAGACACCGACTGGATCACAGCCAAGCTGAAGCCGGCACTGGACAGAACATTCTTCTCTGTTGAAGGAATCGACAAAAACGGAAATATATCACTGGCATATACTAATAAGGATGATGCGGAAACTGGGCATTTTACATTCAAAAATAACGAACTTCGCGCCATTTTTGAGAAACAGGAAGAACTTGCTGACAAAGCGAAGAGAATCCGTCTAAGAGAACTACTGGAGGCTAAACTTTCTCAAGAGATATTTATCCGAACGATATTATCTTAATAAAACGCAAGGCTCCCAATCGGGCAGCTATGCAAGGCAAAAAGGAAGTGAATCTGTATGGACTTTACCCGCATTGATGAACTGAACGCCCATCTGAAAACGCTCCGCCCGCTGAATGCTGGCGAGGTGCGGCGGCTGCAAGAGCAGTTTGTTATTGACAATACCTATAATTCAAATGCCATAGAGGGCAATTCGCTTACACTCCGGGAGACAGCCCTGGTGCTGCAGGAAGGAATCACGATTGCCAAAAAGCCCCTGCGCGACCACCTGGAAGCCATCGGACATCGAGACGCATTTCAGTATATGCTGCAGCTTGTGGACGCTCAAGAGGAACTCACAGAAAAGGTAATCAAGGACATTCATTCGATCGTACTCATGCACGACCAGGCGAACAAAGGAATATACCGCCGCCTGGAGGTCATGATCATGGGAGCCGACCACCAGCCGCCCGAGCCTTACCTTGTCCCGGTACAAATGGAGCAGCTTATTGCAGACTATCCTGGCATGAAGGAACGCCTGCACATCATCGAGACCGCTGCCGCGCTTCACGTGCGCTTTGAAAGCATTCACCCCTTTATCGATGGGAATGGACGTACCGGGCGCATCCTGCTCAATTTTGAGCTGATGAAGGCCGGCCTGCTCCCGGTAAACATAAAATTTGCTGACCGCCTGGCCTATTATGATGCTTTCGATGCCTGCCGCCGGGCCAACAATTATGATGCCATGGCCACCCTTATCGCCGGCTATGAAGAAGAAGAACTCCAACGATATATCCATATCATTAAACAATAATTACTGAAAAAGGAAAGCCCCAAGGCTTAACCTTGAGGCTCAAACACTATCTAATATCTTCAAAATATCACGGATTTCCTTCTTGCTGGGAATCATCCGGTCATCTTTTTTTGAATAGATTGTAAGCAGATACGCTTTCCCGTCTGCCATAACTGCATAATATATGATTCTGAAACCATTCGATTCTCCCACATTGGTAGAGGAATTGACCGCCCGGACCTTATATGTCTTATTCTTTGAATCTACACCCTCTATAGGTGTTCCCGGAAGTTCATCATTTTGTATGGCTTCTATAACTGGCTGAATATCATCCATTACCCTGGTGTATCTCTTTTTACGAACGTAATACTTTATGTCCCTCTTGAAATGCTCTGTAGGTATAACAATCATCCAGCAATAGGCTCCTTTTTTGTCTCTGCCTGCATCTCTCTGCAAAAATCATCCCATGACGATTCTGGGGCCTTGCCACTACGCATGGCCTTTACCTCCTTACAGGATTCTAGCAAGGATTCTTTTACTGGAATATAGCGTTTATCATCCATAGTAACACCTCCCCTTTCCTTTATTATAGGGCATTATAGGACATTTTACAATTTATTTTTGTCTAGTATATCAGGCAGTTTCTTCCATATAAAGGAACCGCCCCAACCTGAACAATACAAAATAGCTTTTATTGCTTAGTCACTTATGCACAAGAACAGGTGTTTTTGTGCATAACTCTGTGGATAACTTGCTCCTCTTTATTTTTCAGCTACAGCATCATGCTCTGCCGGCTGGTGAAAGGACCGAGCCAAGCCCAGCAGGGCGCCGGCTATCGCCGGAGTTGTCCAGCCGAGATTCGAGGCATAGAGCGGCAGATATTTGCTGAAAAGATCATTGACCAGCGCCGGATGGATGCCCGCCGCATTCAGTCCGTCAAAAATACTGAAGGCCAGGGTAAAGGCAATGCTCCAGCGATAGATACTGGCACGGCCCCCCAGCTGGGAATTGAACAGAGACAGCACCACCAGCACGATGACCACCGGATACATAGCCACCAGGAAGGGCACCGAAATGCGTATGAGCTCTGTGAGTCCCAGATTGGAGGCTGCAAAGCTGAACAGGGTGCTGCCCAGCAATATCCGCTGATACGAAACGCGGTTGCCCGAAGCTTCGTTGAAGTACCAGGCACAGGCCGAGGCCATACCGCAGCTGGTAGTCAGGCAGGCAAAGGCAATGATGAGCGCCAGCAGCGCATTACCCATGGGGCCGAAAAAGATTCCCGCCGCACTGGAAAGGATCACGCCGCCATTGGCAGAAAGGCCCAGCACCGAAGCGCTGGTAGCTCCCAGATATCCCAGGGAAAGATAAACGCAGCTCATGAGGGTCACGGAAATAAGCCCTGCCAGTATGCAGATACGGCCGATGGCCCGGTTATCCTCCACGCCGGCCATGCGCACCGCATTGACCACGATGGCCCCCACGGCCAGGGAAGCCAGCAGATCCATGGTCAGATAGCCATCCTGGAAGCCCTGCAGAAAGGGTGCCGTACGATAGATCCCCTCCGGCCCCATGATGCTTCCCATGGGCGCCCAGAAGGAACGGATGAACAGCACCGCCAAAAACAGCAGCAACAGCGGCGTGAGGATTTTCCCCACCCGGTCCACGATCTTGCTGGGATTCAGCGCGAGGAAATAGGTCAGCAGGAAAAACACCGCTGTATAGCCCAACTGTCCCAGCTGCATGTCCTCATAAGCCAGGAAGGGCCGGATGCCGATTTCAAAGGACACGGCTCCGGTGCGGGGAATCGCAAAGAGCGGCCCAATGGTCAGATAAAGCACGCTCAACAGCACCAGGGCAAATTTGGGATGCACATGGCTCGCGATGAACTCCGTGTACTTCCCGCCCCGCAGCGCAATGGCCACAATGCCCAGCATGGGCAGTCCCACACCGGTGAGCAGGAAGCCCAGGATAGCCGGCAGCAGCCGGGTCCCCGCCGCCTGTCCCAGCGCCGGCGGGAAGATGAGGTTTCCCGCCCCAAAGAAGATGGAAAACACCATGAGGCCAATGGACAGGATTTCAAACTTGGATAAAGATTTCATAAACCACACTCATTTCTAAAGGGATTGATTGGCGTTTCCTCAAATAAACGCGCACACAAAAAAGCCATGTTTCTCTTCCGAAACATGAAAAGGGTTCCGTAAAGCACCGCTTCTTTCCATGTGCACTATTATAGCACATTGCGTGTCCATCTCCAATGTATATTTTTGTAAAAAATCGTAACAGCGTAAACATTACCCTCTGTTTTTCTCCGGACCGCCTGCTTTGCCTGGGAGGGATTTTCTGCTATACTGATAAAAGAGGAGGCGGCAGAATGAGTACAGAAACCGATGTTTCCAGGCCCCATGGCCTGCAGCAGAATATAAAGATGGAGCTTATGGGCATGATCCACAGCGCGGAAAATCCCTTTGACATCATCTGTCATATTGCGGACTACCTGGAGGAGGTATCCGCGGAAGACGGCTATGCGGAACATGTGCGGGAGAATCTCCGGGCAGTCTACGGGCTGGCCCTGGGAGAAAAGAAGCTGCTGAGTGATGAGCTCCAGGACGTCATCGCCCGGGGCAAGCGCATCAAAGAAGCCTATGATACCGGTGACTTCACCGAGGAGGAGAAAAAGCGCATCGAATTCGCTGTGATCCTCCACCGTAAAAATGCCCAGCGGCTGAAGGATCTCATCCATAAAGCCGAGGTGGAAGGCACCTCCATGTACATCACGAAATAGACACAAAAAAAGCAGGCCCGCCGGCCTGCTTTTTTTGTGCTTATTTCATTTCCTTACGTGTCTCCGTGATGTCCGTCATGGAGGCATAACAGATATAGCTGTCCGGCTCCCCCGTCTCATTTGCCACCGTTTTGAAGGATACCCTGAGCCAGCGCTCAGCGCCCTTGGCCGTAGTGAATGGATAAGCCACATGCATCACGCACTGCTTCTCATAGGACTCCATAATTACGTCCCACAACATGCGTATCCGCTCCTGCCCCAGCAGTTTTCCCAGATCGCCGCCAGTCTTTTGCTGGAATTCCTCCGCCGTGAGCTGATTGATATCATAGGCGCCCTTGCTGAGGAAGTGAGTGATGATTTTCCCTTCCCGCAGCTCGTAAACGCCAAAGCCAGCAGGGATGTTATCGAACAGCGCCTGCATTTCCATGGTCTTCTGTTCCAGCTCTGTGACATCCTCGATAGCCAGATAAAAAATCTGGCGTTCCTTTTCATGGACCACCGGGCTGATGCGGATATGCAGCCAAAGCAGACGCCCGTCATCACGATAACGACGGATACGGCACTGGGTGACCTTGCCGGTTTCCGCCGCTGCCTTCACGCTGTCCATAAAGGTTCGACGGTCGCCATTGTACACGCTGTCCATGATATTGTGCTCCACCGCGTAAAAATCCTCCCGGTCATAACCAAACATCCTGAAATACCCATCGTTGACCCGGATGACCGAAAGCTGCCCATTCACGGTCTCATAGAGCCCCACAGCTCCATTGATGCTGTTGAAGAGCAGATTCACCTGGGCATTGGGATTCAGCAGATCCTCCACATCCGTGGGATCCAGCTGAGAGGACAGCTGGTCCTCCAGCAGGCCGCAGTCCCCCTTGGAAAGCTTTTCCTCATAGGCCTCTACCGGCACCGGCCGGGAATAATAGTAGCCCTGCACCCGGTTGCAGCCGATGGTGCGCAGAAATTCCGCCTGCTGCCTGGTTTCCACGCCCTCAGCGATGACCGGGATCCGCAGCCACTTAGCCATGCGCACCACCGAATTCAGGATATTGCCGCCTCGCCCGGAGGTATCGTTGCTGTCCAAAAATTTCAGATCGATCTTCAGGATATCCACGGGAACATCCTTCAGCATATTCAGTGAAGAATAGCCGCTGCCGAAATCGTCCATAAGAATCACAAAGCCCATGGACTGCAGCTTTTTCGTGACCTCGATGATCTGGCGGGGATTATCTGTATAGGCGCTCTCGGTGATCTCCAGCTCCAGCAGCCGGGGTGACAAATCATATTTATGCAGCAGATCCCCCAGGATCAGGGTCAGATTCGCATTGTAGAGATCGATACGTGATACATTTACCGACAGCGGCAGCGGTTCCCGGCCCTCATCGATCCACCGGCGCAGCAGCTGGCAGGCCGCCTCCCACACGTACTGATCCAGCTTGAAAATGAAACCGTTATGCTCAAATACCGGAATGAACTCCATGGGCGAGACAAAGCCCCGCACCGGATGCTGCCACCGCACCAGCACCTCACCGCCGATAATGCGCTCGGTAGTGAGCTCATACTTTGGCTGCACATAGAGGATGAACTCCTCCTGCTCCAGTGCCTTGTTCATTTCATTGACGATGGCCTGCTCATTCACCAGATGCTGACGCATATGCTCATCATACTCGCCGTACATCACCAGGTAATTGCCCTTGGCCCGGTTCAGTGCCAGATTGGCCCGGTCACACATGACACTCACCGGCAGATCCCGTTCCTTGACCTGATAGACGCCAAAGCCCAGCACCACCTTGTAGTCCAGTGAAAAGCTGGCGGCCATGGTCTGCAGGGAGCGGATGAACCGGCTGCAATTATTGTGCTCCGCCGGGAAGCACACTACGAAATTATCCGAATGGAGCCGTCCGCTCACGCAGAGGGACAGGTTCACATGCTCCAGGAAATGAGCGATGTATTTCAGCAGCTGATCCCCGGTCTTTTCCCCGAACAGATCATTGATGACCTTGAAACGCTCGATATTCAGCCGCAAAATAGCAAACTGCACATCCGGATGCAGCGCGATAAGCTCCTGGGCCTTCTGGTAAAAGGCCACCTTATTGTATATGCCCGTAAGGGCGTCATAGGAAGCCCGATAAAGCAGATTCTCACTCATCTGCCGCAGCGGCGTGATATCCATCAGCAGGCTGTTCAGCAGCACCCGGCCGTCCTTGTCCAGTGTCCGGTAGCCGCACTCCATGATCCAGAGCAGACTGCCATCTCCAGACTTCATGCGGTATTCCAGCTGATAGGAATCTCCCTCCAGCAGTTGGCGGGTCAGTTCCGTCTGCATACGGCGCTGATCCCCCGCATAAACCACCGCGGTCATAGAATGGCTGCTCCTGCGGAAGAAATCCTCCTCGGAGGGATAATTGAGCATTTTCCACAGCGCACCGCCCTTGATCGCCTGCAGCCGCTTGCTGCTCATATAATAAATCAGATACACACATTCCATGTGATTCGGCATGATATCCATGGATTGGCTGGGATCGATACGGCGTTCCACATGGCGATGGAACATCCGGGAGCGCACGGAGCGATAGGTGGACTCATGATGCACATCCCGGGAAATAAAAATACCGTTAAGCCGCAGGCCAGCCGCCGTTTCCTGGTACATGAACACTACCCGGTGCAGGATGTAGGAACTCTCCCTCATGGTGCTCAGGATCACATTAGCCACTACCGCCTGACCTTTGTCGGATTGCCGATCCCGCAGCCGCATTTTGATGATCTTACAGGGAGCCACCTGGGCATACTCCTTGCGCAGAAAACTCTTGACGGCCTTTTTCCCCACTGCATACTGCAGCATCTGGGAACCAAAGCCTACCACCGATTCCTCCAGCAGAGCCAGGATGCTGTCGAAATTCCCAAAATTATATAATTCGCTCACCAGGCGCTCGGTCAACGATACGCTTGGACTCTGTTCCTTTAAATGCCCCATGATCTCCCACAATCTCCACATTTTAAAATTCAAACCCGGCCCCGCAGTCTTGCACAGCCCGCAAAACACAGTCTTTTCATTCTATCATATACAAAGCCGTACTTTTTTTCAATCCATCTATTCTACTAATCTCAAAAAAGATGATAAACAAAAGGCACCCCCGCAGGGATGCCCTTGTTCAATCCAATATATAGACCTGCACGTCGCGGCGACCGAAATTGATTGCCGATGTATAATCCTCCATGCAAAGGTCGATTTTGCTGCCCACGATGGCTCCGCCTGTATCAGCGGCAACCGCCAGGCCGTAGCCTGGGATATAAAGCCGCGTTCCCAAAGGGATCACGTCCGGGTCTACCGCCACGACCCCTTGGCGGGCCGCCATGCCGGTAGCTGTGATGCCGCTGCCGCCGCCATCCGATGGCAGATAGGCACTAGCCTCCATGTACAATGTCCGTTGAAAATGTATTTGTCCCTGGGCCGTCTGGATCAGATTGGGATCCGGTGCCGGCTTTGGAACATCTTTGATCTTTATGTTGAGATTTTCCTGGATTTTCGAATTCAATCCTGGAGCAGCATCGTACTCCGCTCCATCATAGCCCAGCTCACTGAGCAATTCTCCCACGGTTGGCTTACTGGTTCTTACGGTCTGTATTTTCCCCTGATACTCCACGGTAACAGGTACGGCACGATAAATAGCGATATAGGTACGATTATTGTCTTCGGTCATATGATATTCATCCTGAGCGTTCATATTCACCCCGGCCTGACGCAGGATGGTCGTCGGCGTGCGGTATGTCGTGTTCATATCGATGGTGCGCCCATCGACGGCGATCGTCACATGCCTGCTGGTGGTAAAACCTGTCATCATTGCCATGACGAACAGCAGCGCGATGCAAACCATCACCGGCCTGTCTCCGAATTTAGCTAACAATTTTCTTTTTGAACTCATTCAATTCCCCCTTTAACGGACGTGCAAATTATATCACGGCTTTTTACTTCCTGTCAAATTTCCCAGATATATCCTCCCACTTTCAGGCCATTTATTGTATCGAAATCGCAATAAAAAAGTGGTGAACCCCCTATTTTCATAGGTGTTCCACCACTTTGTCAAAATTTGCCTAAATGCCGTACAAATCCCGGGCATTCTGCCGGGTTTGCCCGGCAAATTTTTCAGGACTTTCATCCCGAATCTCTGCCGCCTTTTGAGCTATATACTTTACAAAGGCTGGCTCATTGCGCTTGCCCCGGAAGGGTGCCGGTGCCATGTAGGGACAGTCGGTCTCGATGAGGATCCGCTCCGCCGGCAGTGCCCGAAGCACCTCCGGCAGCTTTGCCGCATTTTTAAAGGTCAGCGGCCCGTCAACCCCCAGATACCAGCCCAGTTTCAAAAGCTCCTTTGCTGTCTCCAGGCTGCCGGAATAGCAGTGCAGCACGCCCCGGATATCCCGGCCTTCCTTCTTCAGGATTGCCAGGGTATCCCCATGGGCATCCCGGTCATGGATACAGACCGGCAGATGAAGCTGCCGGGCCAGGTCCAGCTGACGGATGAAGATCTGCTTCTGCAGTTCCCGCTTCCCGCTGTCCTTTTCCCAGTAATAGTCCAGACCGATCTCCCCGATGGCCACCACCTTGGGCAGCGCGGCCCAGGCAGCCAGCCGGTCATCATCGGCCCCCGTCATGGGAAAAGCCTCCTCCGGGTGGACGCCTACTCCGGCGTAGACACTGGGGAATTCTTCGGTAAGCCGCACACAGCACTCCGAGGATTCCATAGTGTCTCCCATATTGATGATGGCCTCTACCCCGCTTTCGGCCGCCCTGGCAACCACCTGGGCCCGATCATCGTCAAAGGCCTTGTCGTTGATATGGGCGTGGGTGTCAATGAGCCTCATCGTACCTGACTCCCCACGGGCATATCCGTGCTGACCACCTGCAGAGCCTCGTCATTGGAAGCCGCCAGGATCATGCCATGGGACACAATGCCGCGGATCTTGGCCGGCTTGAGGTTCACCACCATCACCACGTTCATGCCCACCAGCTGTTCCGTGGTGTAGTGTTTGGCAATGCCCGAGACGATTTCCCGCTGCTCATTGCCAAGATCCACCTTCAGCCTCATGAGCTTTTCCGTACCCTCTACTTTTTCTGCACTCAGGACGCGCACCACCCGCAGGTGGATCTTGCCGAAATCCTCAATGGTCACTTCCCCTAAGGCCGCAGCGGCTTCCTTTCCGGCTGCCTTTTCCTTCGGCTGCTTCTGGGGAGCCTTAGGAGCCTGGGCCGGCTTTTCTTCCTCCACCTCGATGCGGGGGAAGAGCTGCTCCGGCTCGCCTACCTGCATGTTGGCCGGCGTGCCGCCCCAGACCTCGATATCCGAAAGCTGCACTGCCGCAAAATCCTGGGGTAGGTTCAGCTGCTTCCAGATGCGCTCCGCCGTGGTAGGCATGAAGGGTGCAATGAGCACACTGATGATGCGCAGGCTTTCCACCAGATTGTACATGGTGTTGGCCAGCTCCTGCTTTTTGGCCGGGTCCTTGGCCAGCGCCCAGGGTGCCGTTTCATCGATGTATTTATTCGTACGGCCGATAAAGGCCCATACCTTCTTGATGGTGAGGCTGAGCTGCATATCCTCCATACCGCTGGTAAAATCCTTCACGGCCTGCATGGCGTCCGCCTTCAGTGAGCGGTCCACCTCATTCTGGCCCTCCGGCGGCAGCACAATGCCCTTCTGGAACTTGCCGATCATGTTCAGGGTGCGGTGGAGCAGATTGCCCAGATCGTTGGCCAGGTCAGAATTGATGCGCTGGATCAGGGAATCCCGGGAGAAATTGCCATCCTGTCCCAGATTGATTTCCCGCAGCAGGAAATAGCGGATGGCATCGGCACCGAACTCATCGATGAGCCCGATGGGATCGATGACATTGCCCTTGGATTTGGACATCTTGTCCCCTTCCACAATGAGCCAGCCATGGCCGTAAACCTTTTTCGGCAGCGGCAGATCCAGCGCCATGAGGATACAAGGCCAAATGATGGTATGGAAACGCACGATCTCCTTGCCCACCAGGTGGAGGTCCGCCGGCCAGAATTTATTGAACATCTCCGGATTATCCAGATAGCCGATTGGCGTGAGATAGTTGGTCAACGCATCGAACCATACATAAATGACATGCTTGTCATCAATGGGCACCGGAATGCCCCAGTCAAAGGAAGTACGGGAAATGCAAAGATCCTCCAGCCCCTGCTTGATGAAGTTGATCATTTCATTCCGGCGGGATACGGGCTGGATGAATTCCGGATGGGCATCGATGTATTCCAGCAGACGATCCGCGTATTTGGAAATCTTGAAGAAATAGGCCTCCTCGGAAACCTCCTCCACATCACGGCCGCAGTCCGGGCATTTGCCATCCACCAGCTGATGCTCCGTCCAGTAGCTTTCACAGGGCGTGCAATAAAGTCCCTTGTAGGCTCCCTTGTAGATATCGCCCTTGGCGTAAATGCGGCGGAAAATTTCCTGTACCACCTTTTCATGGCGGGGCTGGGTGGTGCGAATGAAATCATCATTCGAAATACTGAGCCGTTTCCAGAGGTTCTGGAAGCCCGCCACGATACGGTCTACGTACTCAATGGGCTTGATGCCCTCTTCCTCTGCCTTGCGCTCGATTTTCTGGCCATGCTCATCGCTGCCCGTCAAAAAGAACACATCATAGCCGGCCAGGCGCTTGAACCGCGCGATGGAATCCGCAATGGTGGTGCAGTAGGCATGCCCGATGTGCAGCTTGGCACTTGGATAATAAATAGGTGTTGTTATGTAGAATGATTTCTTGTCCACGAAACTGAATCCTCCCTTATATTACAAACGCGGAAATTTTTCCCGCAAAATTATGCTATCTTTTTATTATAACGCCACTGTTCAGGATTTCGCAAGGTGAAATCATTCCAATCAGCGTTTCATCGAGGCGGGAAATATCATCTCACTGACTGTTATTTCCTCTCGTGCCTGCAAGCAAAGAAATGGCAACCGCCTTATTCCGAGTTATAACGCCACTGTTCAGGATTTCGCAAGGCGAAATCATTCCAATCAGCGCTTTATCCCAGAACCGGTCAAAGGAATATTTTCCCTCCGCAGGTATTTTCTTAATGAATAATTACTATTTGTGATTGAAAAAATTTGCAAAATATGGTATTATTTAGGCATGGAAAATTTTGAATTTTTAATCTATGAACAACTGACGGCCGCGATCACCGCCAACAGAGGCATCCTGCTGAATCACAAAATATAGGGAGGGATCATTATGAAAGCCACTGGAATCGTAAGGAAAATGGATGAGCTAGGACGTGTCGTCATCCCCATTGAGCTGCGCCGGACCCTGGATATTGCCGAAAAATCCGCTCTGGAGATTTTTACCGAGGATGATCGGATCATCCTTCGCAAATACGAACCCAGCAGTTCCTGCGTCTTTTGCGGCAGTACCGGCGATGTAAGCTCCTTCAAGGGCAAGAACATCTGCAAGAAGTGCCTGAAGGACATGAAAAAACTGAAATAATCCACTGAAAAAACAAGCGCTGCCGAAGCCGGCAGCGCTTTTCTTGTGCTTTTCTTCCATATAATATAAGATTCATTTTTCCGCAGCCAGACAGGCCTGGTAGACATCCCGGCGGCTTATGCCCAGCCGCTGGGCAGCCTCCCGCATGGCGGCCTTCCGATCCTGGCCCGCGGCCTGCAGCCGCTCCACCAGTTCCACCGGTCCCAGTCCGGCCAGCGCATCCGGAGCAGCCTGCCGGCTGCCGTCATTGCCGGCCACCAGCAGCACGAATTCTCCCCGGGGCTCCTGCTGCGCAAAATACGTCTGCAGCTCCAGCAGCGTTCCCCGGCGGAATTCCTCAAACTTCTTCGTGATTTCCCGGGCCGCCACCGCCGGACGATCCCCGCCCAGGGCCGCCGCCAGTTCCTCCAGCGTCCCCCTCAGGTGATGCGGGGCTTCATAGAAAATCAGCGTTTCCCGGTGCTCCTTCACATTTTCCAGAGTCTCCCGGCGCTTTTTCGTCGTGCGGGGCAGAAAGCCCACAAAGGTGAACACCGTGGTATCCAGCCCCGAGCAGATCAGTGCGGAAAGAGCCGCGTTGGCCCCGGGCAGCGGCGTGACCCGGATGCCCGCCTGAACAGCCAGTCCGGCCAGATGGCTTCCCGGGTCCGCAATCCCCGGCAGTCCCGCATCGCTCACACAGACCAGATTGCCCCCGCCCAGCAGATACTCGATGAGCTCCGGGCCTTTGGTGAGCTTATTATGCTCGTGATAGCTGGTCAAGGGGGTATGGATGTCATAATGGGCCAGCAGCTTGCGGGTGTGGCGGGTATCCTCCGCCGCGATGAGCCCCGCTTCCCCTAGGATGCGTACCGACCGATAGGTCATATCCTCCAGATTGCCGATGGGTGTCGCTGACAGATACAGCGTCCCCGGCTCCGTCCTGGCTTCCGTTATAGCTTCATTCATAATACTTCAATACTTCCTCCGTATAGCTTCCGTCCGTCCCATGCACGATGAGCGGCCGCTCCACCTTCAGTCCGCCGGGCGCCGCCCCCACCACAGCCTCGATGAGCACCATATTGGGGTCCTTGTCCGCCTTGGGCTGCACGAAGCAGAGCCGCTTTGCCTCCAGCTGGTTCTCATGCAGCGCCACCAGGATCTCGCCCAGGCGCTCCGGCAGATGGACCATAGCCAGCCGTCCCCGGAACTTCAGCGCATAGCGGGCCGCCCGCACCACATCCGCCAGGGTGGCAGTCACCTCATGGCGGGCCCGGGCCACACCCCGCAGCGCATTCTGCTGCCCGTGGTTCACCGGCCGGTAGGGCGGATTCACCAGCACCAGATCAAAGCTCTCCGCCTCATAGAGCTCCCCTATCCGCCGATAATCACCCTGCTGTACCTGGATCTTTTCCGCCAGTCCGTTCAGCGCCATATTGCGCCGGGCCAGCTCCGCCATCACCGGGCTGATCTCCACCGCCTGGATCTCCCGCACCTCATCGGCGATGAGCAGCGGCATCACACCGGTGCCGGTTCCCAGATCCAGCACCCGGAAGCTTTTCTTGTATTTAGGAAAATGAGCGAGCAGAACCGCATCCAGGGAAAAGCAGAACTCTGCCTCATTCTGGATGATCTTCCGCCCGCTCTTGATGAGGTCGTCCAAACGTTCCTGGGGCCTCAGCTCAATTTTCATCGTCTTTTTCAATGACATCCTCCCAGGATGCCACAATAGTTTTGCTGTTGTCCAGAAGAATGGTAGCTGTACGGCGCTGCTGGTTCAGGGAAATGACCTTGCCTTCGCCTTCTACCGACACGACCCGCCCGCCCTGCTTCGGCGGCTGGATCTTCGGCTTCTTGTGACAATGACCGCAGTAGCAGTCATTCTCATACTTCAGACAGCACATGAGCCGCCCGCAGATACCGGATATCTTCGTGGGGTTCAGGGACAGGTTCTGTTCCTTGGCCATGCGGATGGACACCGGCTCAAAATCCCCCAGGAAGGTGGCACAGCACAGCGGTCGCCCGCAGCAGCCGATACCGCCCATGAGCTTGGCCTCATCCCGCACGCCGATCTGCCGCAGCTCGATACGGGTGCGGAACACCGCCGCCAGATCCTTGACCAGCTCGCGGAAATCGATACGGCCGTCAGCCGTAAAATAGAAAATGATCTTGTTCACATCGAAGGTGTACTCCACCTCCACCAGCTTCATGGGCAGCTTGTGGGCGGCGATCTTCTTCTCACAGATCTTAAAGGCATCTGCCTCTTTGCGCTCGTTCTCGGCCACCTTGGACCGATCCGCCTTCGTCGCCTTGCGCTGCACAGCCTTCAGCGGCAGCACCACGGTGGAGTCCTCCACCTCGCGGGGACCGATGACCACCAGGCCATACTCCACCCCCCGGGAGGTCTCTACGATCACATCATCGTCCTGGGCCAGCTTCAGGCTGCCCGGACTGAAATAATATATCTTGCCCGCCTGTTTGAAGCGGACACCTACTACATTCTGCACCTTTTTTCCTCCACTATTCCTTATCTATGATTTGGATCAAAAAGCTCTCCAGCAGGAGCCTGACATTTGCATTGGATTCCAGCCGCTTCTGCAGCCGGCGCAAAAGCGCCAGCATACTGAACACCCGGCTTTCCGGCAGCTGCGGCAGAAGCCGGGCCAGCTGGCCGGCCAGATCCTGATGATAGAGCTGCTGACCGCCGCTGTAAAGCACCAGCATGTCCCGCAGCAGCATGGACAGGTACATGCACCAATCCGCCAGCTTTTCCCGGGGCAGCTCGCTCAGCGCCCGGGCCCGCTTCCACAGCCGGTCCATATCCATATCCGAAAGCTCCCGCAGCAGCCCCGCCGCATCGGCCCGCAGCTCCAGTCCGCCATCGGCGTAGAGCTGCAGTGCCCGTCCCAGGCTGCCATCGGACAGGGAGGCCAGCACCGGGGCCTGCTCCGCAGGTATCCCATGACCGGGCAGTGCCCGGGCCAGCTCCTGCTGGGGCAGCATGCCGAACTCCACCCGCATGCAGCGGGAACGGATCGTATCCAGCAGCGCTGCCGGCGTACTGGTCACCAGGATGAAAAACATGGGCCCCGGCGGCTCCTCAATGGTCTTCAGCAGGCTGTTGGCTGCCGCCTCATTCATGAGCTCGACCCCATCCATGAGGATGACCCGGCGCGGGGACAGCTTCGGTGCCCAGGCTATGCGGGTCTGCAGCTCACGGATCTGTTCGATTTTTATGCTTTTGGCCGATTTGCCCCTGCTCTCCGGTTCCACCAGATAAAAATCCGGATGGGTTCCGGCCTGAAAGGCCGCACAGGATTCACAGCGGCCACAGGGTCCTTCTGCCCCATCCGCCTCGCAGAGCAGCATGGCCGCCAGGGACAGCGCAGTCCGCCGCTTGCCGATGCCCTCCGCGCCGCAGAAAAGCATGGCATGGGGCATCCGCCCCTCCTGCCACAGCCGCCGCAGCTGGCGGATGGTTCTTTCATGCCCCAGAATGGATTCCCATTGGATATCCATCACATATACAGATCGACCAGCATGCCGCGGATAGCATCATGGCTGGCCACTACATCCAGCTGATCCGTCTGTCCCAGACGGATCTTTTCAGCCATATCCTCCAGCTCTGTATCGATTTTCCTCACTGTGGTGTATACCTTCTGCCGCCCCATGCGATCCCAGCCCGCCTGGCTGTGCAGCGAATACATCTGCGATACCGCCTCGCCCACAAAGGACTTGACCAGATTGCGGTATTCCTTCAGCTCGTCATAGGTTGGTGTCTTCGTGAGCCGGGCACCCTGCTCATCAATTTTCTTCAGCATCTCCCGCAGCTGTTCCCGGGACATGCTTCCCTGCTGGTCGGACAGCGCCGATGAGAAATCAGCCTCCACCGCTGCTGGCCGGCCGCTGGTCTCATGCCCCATTGCAGGCAGGGACCGCTGCTGCGAACTCAACGCATCTATTTTCATCGCAGTCACCCTTTACTCTTCCTATATAAAATCAAAAGGAAATGACAGACAAAGCCGCCATTTTTCGACTATACCATAAATTATAATGGGTTTACGGCAAATAAGCAATAAAAGAAAGCATTTCGCCGCCATTTCTCCCCCGGCGGATGCATTTTTTTCTAAAAGATAATTGTATACTTCCTATAACTTTGCTATAATAGTATCGTCAGTGCAGACATCTCATGGGGGCCTCCATGAGATTATTTTGTTTATTCGTAAGAAACGGAGTGAATGTATCATGTATGGAAATGAATCGGATGCTGTATTGGACCCGACGGAAAATGAAGCATCCAACGAGAAACTCAAGCGCAGCCTGAAAACCCGGCACATGAATATGATTGCCATCGGCGGCGCGCTGGGTACCGGCCTCTTCCTGGCCAGCGGTGCTTCCATCAGCACGGCCGGACCTGGCGGTGCACTTGCAGCTTATGCTATCATCGGTATCATGGTTTACTTTATTATGACCAGCCTCGGTGAGATGGCCACCTACCTGCCGGTATCCGGCTCCTTCGGCACCTACGCCACCCGCTATGTGGACCCGGCCCTGGGCTTTGCCATTGGCTGGAACTACTGGCTCAACTGGGCGATCACCCTGGCTGTAGAGGTTGTAGCCGGTGCTCTCGTAATGAAATTCTGGTTCCCGGATACCCCGGCGATCCTCTGGAGTGCCATCTTCATCCTCATTCTTTTTGTACTGAACTATCTGTCCACCCGGGCCTATGGCGAAAGCGAATACATCTTCGCCAGCATCAAGGTGGCTATGGTAGTGATCTTCCTCATCATCGGCGCCCTGCTCATTTTCGGTGTCATCGGTGACGGCTCCCCTGGCTTTACCAATTGGACCCGCGGCGACGCTCCCTTTGTGGGCGGCTTCAGCTCCATCATCGGCATCTTCATGATCGCGGCCTTTTCCTTCCAGGGCACCGAGCTGGTAGGCATTGCCGCCGGCGAAAGCGAGAATCCCCGCAAGAACGTCCCGAAGGCCATCAACAACGTCTTCTGGCGCATCCTGCTCTTCTACATCGGCACCATGATCGTCATCGGCTTCCTGCTCCCTTACACGGACGAGAACCTCCTGAAGACGGGCGTGGAAAGCGTAGCCGTGAGCCCCTTTACGCTGGCACTGCATCGTACAGGCTTCACCGCCGCTGCCTCCCTCATGAACTTCGTCATCCTCACCGCGGTGCTCTCCTGCGGAAATTCCGGCCTTTACGCCTCCACCCGCATGCTCTACGCACTGGCTGAGGAGGGCAAGGCTCCGAAGTGCTTTGCCAAGGTCAACAAGCGCGGCGTTCCGCTGAACGCGCTGCTCATCACCACAGCCTTTGGCCTGCTGGCATTTCTGACCTCCCTGATCGGTGAGGGCACCGCCTATACCTGGCTGCTGAACCTCTCCGGCATGACGGGCTTCGTGGTATGGCTGGGCATCGCCATCTGCCACTATCGCTTCCGCCGGGCCTTCAAGGCCCAGGGCAAGGACCCGAAGGAACTCATCTATCGGGCGGCCTGCTTCCCCTTCGGCGTATTCCTGGCTCTGATCCTCTGCATCATCGTCATCCTGGGTCAGAACTACGGCGCCTTCACCGGCAGCGAAATCGACTGGAACGGTGCTATCGCCACCTACATCGGCATTCCGATCATCATGGTATTCTACTTCTGGTATAAATGGAAACATCACACCAAGCTCATCCCGCTGAAGGAAATCGACCTTTCGCGGCCGGCTTATAAGAACGAAGAACAATAAATCACCCGTTGGTATAAAAAGGCCCACAGGAATTTTCCTGTGGGCTTTTTATGGCCATTTTATAGGTCTTTAGATGGATGTTTTAATAGGAATTTTTTCCGCAACTGTGATAGAATAAAGGATAAACATATCAATGTAAAGGCAGGAAGATGTTCACATGTATATAGCCATTGTCGATGATGATGATACGGCACGTCAGGAGGGCAAGATCCTTTTTGCCGAAACCCTTACCCAGTTGCAGCCACAGCTGATACCCCAGCTCAGATTCAGGGAATATGCCAGTGCGGAAGACTTTTTAGCAGACTTCCAGCCAGGAACCTTCAGCCTGCTGCTGCTGGACATCTACATGGGCGCACTGAGCGGACTGGATGCGGCCCGCCAGGTACGTGCGCTGGGAGAAACCTGCCCTATTTTCTTTCTCACCACCAGCACGGAGCATATGCTGGACGGTTACCTGGTATTTGCCTCCGGCTACTTTCTAAAGCCACTGTCCCAGAACCGCGAGGCTTTTTCCCAGACCCTCAGCCATTATCTGCCCCAGCTTTTTGAAAAAAATATTTTCACGGCTGCGGTGGACGATACGCAGCTGGACATCCCCTTTGACAATATTTTATACCTGGACTGCAACAACAGCCGCGGCGTTACCCTGCACAACGGACTGGATACGATTCCCATCCAGGATTCCTATGCGGACTGCGCCTGCCTGCTGCTGCAGAATTCGCGCTTTTTGGAATGCTATTACCGGCTGATTGTCAATATGGACAAGATCATCGATATGAATGAGGATACCTTCATCCTGGTCAACCAGGAACGAATTCCCATCAGCCGACGAAAAAGAACCCAGGTAAAGCAGGAATACATCCGTTACATCACACAAAAATGAGGTTTTTATCATGCATGACGCGCTGCTCATCTCCATCGAACTACTGCTCATACAGCTTTACAATGCCTATATGCGCTATCTTCCCTTTTCCCATGATCTTCCAAAGAAAAAAAAGCAGCAGATGATCATCAGCTGCCTTTTGTGGTGCATCCCTGCACTGCTGCTCTATACCATGCATTTTCACTACCATGGAATCAGTGTCCTGAGCTATAAGGCTGTCTACACCATCAGCTGGCTGCCCTTTTTCCTGCTGACCTATGCCATCGTGCGCCAGCGTCTCATTTATCATATCTTCATTCTGGGCATGCAGTCCATGTATTTTTACTGCCTGCACGCCCTGAGCAATATGCTTTCCGCCCCCCTGCGGCCGGAAGATCCCGTCCAGGCCATCACCCTGCAGGCCGCCTTCTATCTGGTGTGTGCCCTGCTCTTTTTCCCGCTGCTGCGCTATCTTTTCCTGCGTATGATGCCTTCCCCCCAGCTCATCAACCAGCGCACCTACGGATACTACATCGCCTTTCTGCCCTTCGTGATCAGCCTGAGCTACGTCTTTGTCATCCTGGATGATAAATTCCATAGCTGGGATGCACTGAACAGCCGCTTTTTCCTGTTCCTCACCTTCCTGTTCATCGCCCGTTACGTGTCCCTCGAACGGGAGGAAGGCGCCCGTCTCAAGGCCGCCCGGGAAAACAGCCTGCTGATGCGGAACCAGCTGCAGAGCCTGCAGGGCTACACCCTGCTGCTGAAGAACTCCCAGACCGAATTTTCCGTGCTGCGCCATGATATGCGTCACCACAACCGGCTGCTCCGCGCCCTGCTGGCGGAAAACAAGCTGGCCGAGGCCGATCAGCTGCTCCAGACCTTTGACAACCAGCTGGAGCACACCGCCCTGCACAGCTTCTGCCAGAACCCCATCATCAACGCCTCGCTCTCCGTCTACATCAGCCGTGCCAAAGACCTGGGCATTCCCATAGAATACGGCATCGCGCTGCCGGAACAGCTGGCCATGGAGGAAACAGACCTGGCCATACTGCTGGCCAACCTGCTGGAAAACGCCATCACCGCCACCCGGAAGCTGCCGCCAGCGGAGCAATCCATCCGGCTGTCCCTGATGAACAAGGGAAATCAGCTCTTCCTGCGCCTGGAAAACAGCAGTGCCCGGCCCCTGCAGCTGGGCGGAGATGGACTGCCCCGCACCCGTGCGGCCGGCCATGGCACCGGCATGGTGTCCCTCTCCCTGTTCGCCAAAAAATACACCGCCTTCGTGAGCTTTTCCGAGGAAAAGGGCCGGGTCCAGCTCCTGATGCACTGGCACCAGCCCGGCACCATGGAAAGCCCCTCTCACGAACCATTGCCGCGGCACAATTGATATGCAGGCAATAGCCCGCCAGCCTCTTTTTATTTTACGATATCCTCATCCTTTTCCATCCGATCCGTGGATTTCTGACCGGTACGGCTGTTATCCTCCAACCGGCCTTCATAAAAGGTCTGGGGCGACAGGTCTACGCCGATCATCTGCACACTGGAGGGCAGAGTGATACCGCCGCCAAGAACGGAAAGAGAGCCGGTTCCATTCAGGTAGATAGTGAAGTTTGGCAGTGTCAGCACACTGCCCAGTCCCTGAGCCTGTCGGGCGGTGGTGCCGCTATAGAGCTGCTCCACTGAAGCCATAGCTGCCTGGGGCCCGGGAGCGGCATAGAACGCCTGGAGCACAGCCGGATCCGTGGTACCCGGCTGTATCTCTCCCGGCAGCACTGTGCCGGGGTTCGTATTGCCGGGATTTGTATTGCCGGGGTCTGTCGGCCCCGGCTTTATTGCGTCCGCGGGACTGATGCGGCCTGCCCCGGTGAGGCTGGTTTGGCTGCCCAGCGTGTAGTTGCTGTTGCTCAGATTGAGTCCCCTATAGGTGACCGTGCTGGCTGCAGCCGCATCCGCGCTGTTGTAGCTGCCCTCCGCCGCAGTCAGGGCCGCCTGGTCACTGCCCAGCAGTCCGGACAGGGTATAGTTCGTTCCCAGTACCGGGGCCGCCGTCGTACCGTCATAGGTCTTGGTCACGATACCGGCCAGCGCCGCCGTCAGCGGTGCCGGTGTGATGCGGCCCGCCCCGGTGAGGGTAGTCTGACTGCCCAGCGTATAATTACGGCTGCTCAGGGTGAGTCCCCGATAGGTGACGGTTGCAGCCGCAGCCACATCCGCACTGTTATAGCTGCCGCCTGCCGCGCTCAGCGTGACGCTGTCATGTCCGGCCAGCCCTGTCAGCGTGTAGTTTGTGCCAAGCGCCGGAGCTATATCCGTACCATCATAGACCTTGGTTACCGTGTCCCGGAGCGCCGCCGTCAGCTTCGCGGGCGTAACGATGACCGGCCGGGCATTGATCTTCCCCACGCCGGTGAGTGTCGGCACCTTATCCACCTCAGGCACATCCTTGAGCTGATAGTTGCTGTTATCGATGGCAATCCCCGTATAGGTGACCCTGGCGGCCTTGTCCACATCCGCACTGTCATAGGTCCCCTCCGCGGTCACATTGACCACATCGCTGCCGATGACGCCGGTGAGGATGCAGTTCGTGCCGCGGACCAGCGCCGGTGCCGCCGTCGTACCATCATAGGTCTTGGTCACCGGCTCCTTCAGTGCCACCGTCAGGCTGGCCGGCTTGATGGTGCCGGTGCCCGTAAGCGTCGTCACCGTATCCGCCACCTGATAATTGTCCCCGGACGCGCCGCCCGGCAGCAGATCGGTAAAATTCACCGTTTCCGCCGCGGCGGAAGCATTTTTTCCATTGGCATAGGTTCCCACAGCTGTAAGCGTTACAGTATCCCCGGCAATGATATCGCCGCTGGCAAACTGATAGTTGTCGCCCAGCGCTGCCGATGCCGTACCGTCATACGTCTTATCCAGCCCCGTGGTGACCAGCAATGACGGTGTAATGGTCTTTTTGTTGATGACCAGTGCTGCCGAGGGTGCCACCACCAGATCGTAGCCATCCTGCCCGGAGTAAAGGAGATCCGCCAGCGAATAGGTTCCCGCCTTCCTCTGCTGCACCGCAGTCGCAATGATCTTACCGGTATCTACAGCCGTACTGTAGGTAAGCTTGCCCAGATCCACGCTGTGCACCTGTCCATCATAGGTCACAGCCGTCTGCCCGCTCACATTGACCGTCTGCAGGAAGGCTCTCAGCAGCGGTGTTGTCCGGCCTGTATAGGTACGCCAGATTGTACTGTCAAAGCCATAGTCCGCCAGGGACATCTGCTGCAGTTCCTCCAGAGTTTTTTTAGCACTCTTCTCATCACAACGTCCGCCATAATCAGGATCAAAACGTCCAACAAGCGAAAAATCTCCCGTGGAATAGGATTTTTCGATGGTGCCGCAGCTATCCCCTGCTATCCCTCCAACCAGATCGGGATATTTCCCAGCCAAAGTTCCTGTATTGTAAGCATTGGAAATATAAACGTTCTTATTCAACTCCCCAGCGATACCACCTATGTCAGAGGCTCCCTGTATTGCTCCCGTATTATATGCATTGCTGATATGGCTGGCACCGACATTGTCTGTCGTTCCAACAATGCCGCCTATCGCTACGCTGTCTTCTTTTGCCGTGCTTCCGTTAATTCCCCTCACTGCGCCTGTATTATACACCTCGCTGAGACTGGCGTTTCCCATATAGCCGACAATGCCGCCAACATTCTCATATCCTGATACAGCTCCCGTATTATAGAGCCTGCTGAGTGTCAGATTCTTCATGTATCCGATCACACCGCCAACATACAATGCGTAAATAGGAGCATTCTTATTCTCACTCTTATTCTCCACGTTGCCTGTGTTATAGGCATTACTGAGACTGCCCTTCTCCATATAGCCAACGATTCCGCCATAGTATTGCTTTTCCGACGTAGTTCTTTCGCAATTTAAAGAAATCGTACTATCATTATGCACATTTTCAATGGTGCCCTCATTGTACCCGGCAATACCGCCGCCATAGGAAACATCGTAGATATCCACTGTTCCCTTATTATAGCTGTTTTTGATAGTGCCACTGTTCTGACCGGTGAGGCCGCCGGTTCTTTCGCCACGGGCATACACCGTACTCTCATTGTAAACACCCGCAATGCAGCCCTCATTGAGTCCTGCCACACCGCCTGTAACCCCATAGCCCCACACGTTACCGGTATTATATACGCTGTCAGCGGCGTCAGTGCCGCCGATATCGCCATTATTCTTTCCGGCTATGCCCCCCGTCCAGCTTCCTTTACTGGTTACCGCCCCGGCGTTATAGCTGTTCTTGATGCTTCCCTCATTCTTCCCGGCCAGACCGCCGGTAGCCTGAGTATTCTTGTTATTTGTCACCGCTCCTCTATTGCTATTGAATACAGCATAAAGGCTGGTACCGCCTGCCATATTTCCGACCACGCCGCCGACCCATTCCCCGCCGCCCGTCACGCTGCCGCTGTTGGAGCTGGTGTTGATGGTACTGCCATTTGTCATTTCCCCGGCCAGGCCGCCGACCAGCGTGGTGCCGGCTACAGTCCCTGTATTTTTTGCGCCCCGGATGCTGCCGCCCGCCATATTGCCCGCAATGCCTCCCGTACAAAGGGTACCGCTCACCGGCGCGGAATTCTCCACTCCCTGGAGAGCCGCCGTTCCCGCCATATTGCCAACGATGCCGCCTATGTCCTCGCTATTGCCATTTTTATCTGCTATCACCGGCTTATTCCTGTACACCTCACCTGCATTAACGGCCTGGCTGACGGAGCCGCCCTCCATATCCCCCACGATGCCGCCGATATGGCTGGCACCGACCACCGTGCCGCTGTGCCGGACATCGCTGATGACAGCACTGTCGGCAGTACCAACGATACCGCCGATGACGCTGCTCACCGAAATTCCATAATAAGTTACATCTCCCTTATTATAAACATGCCGGAGGGTTCCGTTCTGCAGCTTACCGACAACGCCCCCGACCTCGCCGCCCTTGGTGGTATAAACGCTGCTGTTGTCCAGCGTGAAATTGACGATTTCTCCCCCATCGACAAAACCGAATAAACCCGTACAGCCCGTTCCGTAATTGATATCTGTATTATGAATATACAGACTGCTGATCTTGCAGCCGGCACCATCAAAACTCCCTTTGAAAGCCAGGCTCGCATCCTGATTCACAGCCTCATCCCCCACGGGAATAAAGCCCTGTTTGATTCCCCCTCTGTCATTCCAATCCGCTGTTTCCGATGCATCAATATCCCCTGCCAGCATATAGCGCCCGCTGAGATTGTTCCGCATGTTCTGCAGCTCATAGACATTATGCACCAGCATATAATCATAGTCCGTTTTGGCCGTGGCGCCATCCAGGGCAGTGACCTTATAGCGCAGCGTGCTGGCGGCATTGGCTGTGCCGGCATTTTTATATTCGTCCGTATTGACAGCCGTGGCTGCTGCCCCGATGCTGTAGCCGATATGCACCTCGCCGCCGGCCTTTACCGTCACATTGGACAGTGCCGCCGTGCCGTCACTGGTGAGCTTCGCGGTGTCCACGATGCGGACGTCATTGCCCTCCAGCACCACCGAGGCTGCCTGCAGCGTCCCCATATTCACAATATCACCGGCAGCACTGGCCGCCGTACCGGCCAGCGGATTCTTACCGTCCGCGAAGCCCGTGGTATCCACACCATCGAGCGGGCGCGTCGAGGCCACAAGATTGCCTACATTCACCTGGGCCGTTGCACCGAATAAAATGCCGTTGGGATTGATGAGATAGACGTTATTGCCGCCGGTCATTCTGCCGTAGATTTCGGACTGAGTGCTGCCGGTCACCAGGTTCAGATAGTTTTTGTTTGTTCCATCAAAGGCCACGGTTTCCCCCTGGGCAATGGAGAAGCTGTCCCACTTGAGCAGGTTATTAACGCTTTTACCATTGACTGTCATAGTGCTGTCGCTGGTGCTGATTCCTGCAGCGGCTGTGTTATCATTCGTCCCCTGACTGGGCAGTGCCCAGCCCGTCGGCAGACAGCCAAAAAATCCGGCCGTCAGCGCAATGGCGATACGGCGGCGCATCCAGGATGTTTTTCTATTGCTTTGTTGCTTTTTCATTTTACAAACTCCTTTTTCCAGCGGTATTGCATTCATTTAAAATATCCTGCCCAATATGAACCACATACGGGACCGGCTCTGTGCCTCATCGGAGAGACGCGCATCCCCGCCGATGCGGCGGGCGTAGTCAAAACGCGCAAACCAGCGTCCCGGCTGGCTGTAGGTCACGCCGATGCCCCAGCCCTTCAGTGTCTCTCCTCCGGTGCTGCCATCCCGCGTCAGATTCACATGACCACCGTCGAGATAGGTGCTGAGCGTAAGTCCCGGCAGCCCTGTGCGATAGCGAAGCTCTGCCGTACCGTCCCAGCCCTCGTCCCCTGAGCCCTCCCCCTGTGGATAGGCCCGCACGCCGCTGGCGCCGCCCAGGAAGATTTCCTCCGAGCTGTCGATATTCCGGCTGGCCTTCTGCAGCTGCGCCTTGACCATAAGGTCCCAGCGGTTGTCAAAGGCCTGTATATAGTTCAGATCAGCCGTCCCCTTGGTATAGCGTCCCGCCGTGTCACTGATGGTATTCAGCAGCCGGGCCCGGTCCGAATCATCCCCCAGTGTGCCGGTATAGACTGCCATGCTGTAGCCCAGGCTTCCCTTGCCCTGGCGCTCAAAGCCATTGAGGCCCAGCCGCAGCGCATGGGAATGCTTTTTCGCTGAGATACCCGCCAGATCATCATCCAGACTGCGGTAGTCATAGCCATAGCTGACCGCAAGGCTGCTGTCCGTGGTGCGCCAGAGCGGAGTGGTGCCGTAAAGGCTCACGGTATCCGCCCTGCCCTCCATGCCAAGACGCTGGAAAATGCCGCCCAGCTCGTAGTTCATACGGCTCACGCTGATGCCGATCCGCGTGCCGCTGTGCCCGGCCAGCATATCCCAGCCCAGGGAATAGTTGCGCAGGTCATGGTTGGAAATCAGACCGCTGATGCTGAGCTGACTGCCCTGATGATCGAGGTTTGACAGTGTCTGCTGCAGGCCGTAGCGATAACGCCCGGAGCTGGTGCTGCCATAGTTCTCGCTGTAAAGGATACAGCTTTGCCGCTTGCCATCACGGATGCGGATGGTGAGGTCACTGCTGCCCACTGCCGTGCCGGGGCTCAAAACCCCCGCAGCCTGAATGCCGCCCAGGCTGCTGATATTGTACAGCACCGTTTCCAATGGCCGGGTACGGATCACCGCATCGCTTTTCAGCCCATGGCTCAAAGCCTCCACCGCGGCCGTATGGAGCTGGCTCTGGTTGTCGATACGGATTCTGCCATAACGCCCGGGAATAAGCTTCATCGTCAGTCGGCCATCCTTGCCGTCCTGCACCGGCAGATAGGCTGCTGCCGCCGGATAGCCGTGGGTGCGGCAATACTGGGTGACAGCCGCAGCTGCCCCGTTGAGATCAGCCTGCCGGATGCTGTGCCCGGTATAGCGGGCTGCGATGTGCTGCAGGGCTTTGTCGTCCAGTGCCAGCCCCTCTGTATCGATACGAAGCTCCTTCAAGGTGAAGCTGACATCGGTCTCCGGCAGGCCGGACTGCGGCGCCGTGTTCTGTATGCCAGGCTGTGCTGCCGGCAGCCTGCCGGCCACAGCCGCATCCGGCGGCTGCAGGGAAGGCGCCGCACTGACGACGGTACCGGCCAGGCCGGTACAGACAAAGGCGGTCAACAGTGCCGTACGGGTAATATGCTCAGCTTTTCCAGCGTTATGCTGATGCAGGAAATTCATGTATTATAGCTTCCTTTCCAGAATTAAAAGTAATATATAAGGAGTCTGTCACCGGCAGCCTTTTTATTATAGAAGCCCTGCCGTGACCGATAAAAAGCCCCAGTCAGATAAAATGTCAAAAGCTTTCTGATTTCTTCTGTCTGACTGGGAGCAGATCATACACCGGCTCCGTCTTGCCTCTGGCGGGTACCGATGAATCAGTTGTCTTTCTTATCTGGTTCGCTGTCCACAGCTGCCTCTTCTTTTGCTGCCTGCGGTACCGTACCCCCCCAGACGACCTTCATGATTTCCGGATAATCGTTTTCCAGCTGCTGCAAGATGACCTGGATCATTGCCCGGATGACCTCCGGATCGAATTTTTCATCACTGGCCGGGACGCAGCAGTCCAGCAGTATATTTCCAGCCCCATCCGCATAGTATTTGAAGGCCTTGTATTTCTGGTCCATCTCGTTGAGATACTGCAGCAGCGCATTCTGGTCCGCGGCCTTGGCCTGCGGAACGATGACTGTGCGCAGAATGGTATAAAGGCTGTCATCGATAATGATCATAAAGGGCAGCTGCTGCCCGCGTATAACCAGGTGGGAACGGAATACCACACTGTGGAATTCATCCTCTATTGCCTCAGAGACGAAGGCTGTGCTTTTTTCCTTGTCCAGCATTGCTTGAAAGTCCTGTGCTTTTTTGTTCATGTTTTCCATTGTAAGATTCTCCTTATTGGTATGATATTTTATGGAACCGCCAGATCTGATACAGGTAAACTGTATCAGCCTCCTGGCCGGTTCCATATTTTTATTCTGTTATTTTGATCTCATCCTGTGATGCGTCTGCAGGCAGCTCGGCGGTGAAGGACTCTATGCCTATGCGCTCACCGAAATCCGGCAGATTCTGACGGAAAAGGTAGCCCTGCATGCCGCGGTACAGTTCCTCCGCGCCCTCCCAGCCAATGGCCCGGCGGGCTTTATCTCCGGTGCGCAGCAGATCCACGCAGGCATTGCTCTGGATGCTGCCAAAATCCTCATTAAAGGCCAGGAGCAGGAACAGGTTCGCTCCGCTGAGCTCACCGATTGTCGTCTTGGTATCGCGCCCGTAGTTAAAGAGCGTGATCCTGCCTGTGCCGGAAACTTTGGCAAAGTCCATGCTGCCATTCCTGGTCACGAAGGAGATATCATGTCCCCCCTGGAAATCCTTCAGTATGATGTCTCCCGTCCCTTCCTGATGGAGTTTGCTGGTGTTGCGGATGACTGCGGTGCCTATCTCGATATTGCCGATGCCGCTGTGCGCGACATTCAGATCCGCTGCATTCACATTGCCCAGAGCGATGCTGCCATTGCCGGTATGCTGGATGTCCATTGTTTCACCGGCAGTCAGATTATTGGCCGTGAGATTTCCATTGGCCTGCTGGATTGTACTATTGCCGCCGGCGGTCAGGGTATCAACCTGGATATCGCCATTGGCCTGCCAGATCGTACTATTGCCATTGATGGCAGCTCTGCCTATGGCAATGCTGCCTGCGCCCTGCTGGGCCACATGCAGGGTTTCTGCCTGCACATTATCCAGGTTGATATTGCCATTCCCTTCATGCTGGATATCCGCGATTCCTCCGGCAGTCAGATTGTTCACCTTGAGAGTGCCGCCGGACTGCTGGATTGTATTGCTGCCGCCAGCGGTCAGGTTCGTGATCTGGAGATTGCCGCCGGACTGCTCAATCGTGCTGCTGCCGCCAGCGGTCAGATCACTGATCTGAGTATCGCCATTGGCCTGCTCAATCGCACTGTTGCCATTGACAGCAGCCTTGCCTATGGCAATGCTGCCCGCGCCCTGCTGGGCCATATGCAGGGTTTCTGCCTGCACATTATCCAGGGCGATGTTGCCGCTGCCCTCATGCTGGATGTCCGCGATTCCTCCGGCAGTCAGATTATTGGCCGTGAGATTTCCATTGGCCTGCTGGATTGTATTGCTGCCGCCGGCGCTCAGATCAATGATCTTGATATCGCCATTGGCCTGCTGAATCACACTATTGCCATCGACAGCAGCCTTGTTTATGGCAATGCTGCCCGCGCCCTGCTGGGCCACATTCAGACTTCCTGTCTTCACATTATTCAGGTTGATGTCACCATTACCTTCATGCTGGATATCCGTAGTTTCTGCGACAGACAGATTATTGACCTTGATATCGCTATTGGCCTGCTGAATCGCATTATTGCCATTGACAGCGGCGTTGCTTATATTGATACTGTCTGCGTACTTCTGGTACACCTTCAGGTTTCTTGCGCTCACATTGTCCAGGGTGATATCTCCATCACCGGTATGCTGGATATTCGCAGTTCCCCCTGCAGTCAGGTTCTTGACTGTAAGCGTGCCGCCGGCCTGCTCAATCGTATTGCTGTCACCGGCAGTCAGATCCGTGATCTGGAGATTGCCGCTGGCCTGCTCAATCGTGCTGCTGCCGCCGGCGGTCAGGGTATCAACCTGGATATCGCCATTGACCTGCTGGATTGCACTATCACCATTGACAGCAGCCTTGCCTATGGCAATGCTGCCCGTGCCCTTCTGGGCCACATTCAGGGTTTCTGCCTTTACAGTATCCAGGGTGATGTCACCACTCCCTTCATGTTGGATGTCCACGGTTTTTCCGGCAGTCAGATTATTGACCTTGAGGGTACCGCCGGACTGCTGGATTGTATTGCTGCCGCCGGCAGTCAGATCCGTGATCTGGAGATTGCCGCCGGACTGCTCAATCGTGCTGCTGCCGCCGGCGGCCAGGGTATCGACCTGGATATCGCCATTGGCCTGCTGGATTGTACTATCACCATTGACAGCCGCCTTGCCCATAACAACACTGCCGGTGCCCTGCTGCGCCACATTCAGGCCGCCGGCGCTCACACTGTCCAAAGTGATATTGCCAGCACCGGTATGCTGAATGTCCACAGCGCCGCCGGCGCTCAGATCATTGACCTGAAGGATGCCGCCGGACTGCTGGATCGTACTGCTGCCGCCAGCAGACAGATTCGTAACATTGATATTGCTGCCGCCGATGGTCCGTATTGTGACATTTCCCCGGACCGCTTCAGCTGTATCCAGCTGGATTGCTGTTCCAGATGCCAGGGTCAGGCTGCCGCCGGCTTTCACCGTAGTCGGGATAACCAGCTCACCGCCAGCCCGCAGGCTCAGATCGCCGGTAACTTTTGCCTCCTTATCGATAGTCAGATTGCCGCCCGCCTGAGCCGTGAAATTCTGCGACAGGATACGTGCCGTGGTAATGTTTTCGGCAGCATCCAAAACGATATGCTTTGCTGCCACCAAAGTCACCAGATCAATATCACCGCCGGAATTTACTGTCAATGTGTCAGATACAAAGAGTGGATGATCCAGTGTGATACTCTGCCCAACTTTGGCATTCAGTGTCTGTGCCTTCGTATAGAGGCCATTCAGTTTCAGTGCGCCGCCGGCCTTAAGATCAGCCACGCCCGTTACAGTAAGGGCCTGCTCAACTGTGATATCCTTATCAGCTTCCACCGACAGCGAATCCGCCTGGATATAGCTCTCCAAATTGTTCAAGCTGATACTCTGCCCCGCTTTGGCATGCAGTGTCTGTGCCTTTGTGATGCCATTCAGGTTCAGTGCGCCGCCGGCCTTAAGATCAGCCACGCCCGTTACAGCAAGGTCCTTATCAACCTTGACATCCCTGCCAGCTTCTACCGACAGCGAATCCGCCCTGGTAATTCCAGTATTATTGTTCAAGCTGATATCCTGGCCCGCCTTGGCTGTCAGGCTCTGGAAGTTCGTCGTCGTGCCATTCAGATCAATGCTGCCTTTCGTTGCTGTAAGATTGACCGTACCGGCCTGCACACTCCACAGGGTGATATCCTGCCCGGCCGTCATTGTCAGCGAACCAGAGGCGTTGTTGGCTCCGATAGATGCGCGCTCGTCTGCAGCTTTGATAGACCCGGTCGCCGTCGCAGTCAGACTTGTCGCCGTCAGCAAAGGACCAGTAAAGGCGATGTCTCCGGCTGTCGCCGTAAGCTTCGCGGCATCAGCCTGCAGCTTGTACAACTTGATGCTTTGACCGGTCAGCTCTTCAGTCCCGCCGGCTGTGATGGTATCTCCCGTCTTCGACAAATCAATGGTTCCCTCAGCTGCCTGGACCACCAGATCCGTTGCCGCCTTCAGTGTGACAGGCTTCTGGTCAGTGCCGCCCGTCGTCACGCCCTTCTTGCCGATGAGTCCCAGTGCCTTGCCGCTGTTGAGCTCGGTGCCGGCGGCTACCGTCAGCGTATCACCGCTGGTGAACAGCATGCCGGTATCCACGGTGGTGAGCTTGCCGGACAGTGTCAACGGAGCCTTGTTGATGCCATCCGCCACATTCCATACCTGCACATCGAGCTTCTTGCTGCCGCCGCCCGTCACCGTCAACATACCATCGTCCTTCTCTTCCTTGACAGCGCCGAAGTTCGCCGTAAGTCCGTTCGCCGCGTTGCTTACCACCTTGATATAGCCATTGATGCCAGCCGTCTCAGCCGCGGCCCGCAGGTTCACATTGGCAAAGTCATTGTACTGCGACTCCACATCAATGGTGCCGCCAGCAGTCGCCGCTTTACCCGTCTGGAACGTGACTGTCCCAGTACTCCCCAGTACCGATTTCTCTGTATTCGCCTGGGTGATGGTATTGACCGCCTTAAAGGTCAGCAGTCCGTTTGCCCCCGTCGCTTCCATTCTGCCATCGGTGAGGTCGATGTCCTGCGCCGCAATCGTGGCTTTGTTCACTTTTACCGTGGCATTTGAAGCCGTCTGGGTCGTATTCTTGGCCCGCGCCAGCTTCACGGTTCCCGTGTCATCCGTGACACTGAGTTCCTTGGCGGTGATCGTGCCCAATACCAGGTCGCCGTTCTTTTCGCCTGTCAGGTACACATTGCCCTGCTTCGCCTCAGCATCCACCGCCACACCATTGTTCAGGATGCGGATGCCGCGTCCGTTGTCATCACCGATACTGCCGCTTGCAGTTGAAAGATTGATGAAATCGCCCGCGGTGAGATAGCCCACCGCCTTGCCGGCCTCAACCGCTGACATCACGATGCCATTCAAAGCTCTCAGGGTGATATCCTTCCCGGCGGTCGCGGTCTTCACGGTCAGCGGAGCAGCTCCCGTCTGGGAAATATACATGGAATCACCGCTGTTGGCACTCAGTTCACCAGTAATGGCTGTCTGTACAGCCTGCTCTGTCGTGCCGATGGCTCCGGTACCGGATTCCAACGTCAAATTATTGCCACGAATAGTCGTCCCCGCCGTCTGTGTGATACCCGCACCCGCCAGGAACATAGCATTATAACCATCATTCCCCAGATTCCCAGTCAGCCTTAGTTTATCCTTGGTCGCGGTGGCAATATAGGTATGGGTTTTATCAGTAATCTTCAATGTCCCAGTATCGGTGTCTGTCAGTTTGATGTTCAGCGGCTGATGCTGTTCCATCGTGATGCCGGTGAAATTTCCATTGGCATCGCGATTGACCGTGAGATCGCCGGCCCGGGCTTGGGCCAGTGCCTGCTGGGCGGCATCGGTCTTCAACGCAGCTTTATCATAGATCACGGCATTCATATCCGCGCCAATACCCTTCCCGGCATTCAGCGTGATATTCTTGCCGCTCACATTGGCCGTATCGGAAAGGGATACCGCTCCTGCCTTGCTGTTGAGCACACTGTCCTGCACCGCGTAGAGCAGCTGATTCTTTGACCAGCCATAGGCGGCATCTTCCCGCGTTACCTCCGCATAGTTGATAATAGCCTGCTGTTCCGCTTTACTGAAGTCTTCACCCTGGAAATGCTCTGTTTGTGCGGCAGCATAGGCAGCCTTGGCTGCTGTACGGTCAGCCTCTGTTGTTGCCTCCTTCATCGCAGAAATATACTTTGTACGAGCTGCTGTGATCGCCTCATCTGCAACATATGCCGCTGCTGCGTCCTTGTAGCTCTGAATTTTAGAAGCATTCCCATTAGCCAGTGTCCCCAGCCGCAAGGCTAGAGCCGTCTGCCGCGCCGATTTAGCGGTTTGGGCAGCATTCTCCCGGCTGCCATCAGTATCCTTGGTTGAAATGAGTCCGGCATCTGTCCAGGTCTGTACCCGCGTATTTTTAGCAACGGTTGTTTCCGCGATTGGTGCTGCATTGACAATATTACCATCAGCGGACAGCACCACATCGCCATCGCGGCTGGAAATGGAATTCACTCGCATATCCCCGCTGACCTGTGTGAGATAGATTCCCTTCTGCGCCGAAGCCGAAAGGCTCGCATCCTCCGGATTTCCGCTCACAGCTACGTTTCCGGCCTGTACCAGCATCGCCTTATCCGCTGTACCAATAGTGCCATTGTCACTCGCAAGATTGATGCGTGTGCCCTTGATGGCGGCTCCACTGTCAGCGCCATTGAGGATATCACCGCTTGCATGGATATCAACGGTTGTATGATTGGTTGTATAATCGGTTGTACTGGTACCGGCTTGGGCTGACAATATATTGAGGTTGCCGCCTTCAGAATGCAGCGCAATGCTGCCCCTGTAGCTCTGCAAAGAAACATCCGCCGTATCATCGTTGTTCAGTGCTGTCTGCTGCAGGTTAATGTCATCGAAGGCGGAAGCACTGAGATGGTTCGTGTTGATGATGCCATTGCCGGTGAGGCTTCCATTATCAGACTGCAATACCACCTTCTCATTGGAAGTTGCCGCCGTAATGCCACCGGAAACAATCAAGCCACCGTTGGCAGTGACCTGGATGCCGGCGTCTGCTGCGTTCAGGAACCCGATGCTGATAGGATTATCCGCCTTGAGGATCGATGTGGTAGACGAAGCATCCCCCTCATTTTCCGTCCAGCTGTACGTATATTCTTTCTTGAAGCCGCCGCCAAAAATACCGGCATTTTTCTCGGTAGTCGTGACCGGCTGATCATTATATTCTGTCCGCTTCCACGCGCCATTAACTATAAATACACTGTTGGTACCAGGCATATGCTGTGTAATAAAATAGTCTCCGTTGATTATTCCTCTGTCCTGTTTGGAATATCCTGTCTGTACAGTATCGCTCCCATGCTGCGAAATGATTGTCTTCGGTGAAATGGACCCGTCAACCAGCCCCCATACCCAGTCAGTAGTCGTATAGGTGTACGATGTTGTTGTCTGTTTGGTCTCACCACCGGTCCACTGATAAGTCAGATCCTTGGACGGGGTAAAGGACATCGCCCCCGCATTCGTCATCCAGTTTCCGGTTTTTCCTACCTCATGAACATTATATTGATTTTCTCCATTGACGTTCTGATACTCAAATACCTTATTCTGCAATGTATCCGTAATACGGACAGACCCCTTGCGATCCACATTTTGTATGTTTCCCAGCACGAGATCGCCGTCTGACACCCAAACATTATTATCAGCACTGATATTGATATTCGCTGCACCATTAGCGGCAAGGATTCGTCCAGCGCCAGCATCCGTATTGCCAATATTCCCGGTGATATTGATCTGACCGCCGGTTGCCGTTATATCGTCCACGAGGATGTGCTTTGTAGACGGGTTATAGTAGACTGGCACACGATACCGATAGTAGCCCTTGGTCGAATCGTAGTAGCTTCCTCCCAGGCTCACGCAATAATCCTGGTTACCCTTGACTGCGGAATCATCAAGCTCCTCTTTTTTATAATCAGCAATGATTCTTTTGATTTTGCTCTGCACATTATTATCCAGTACCGCTGTATAGCTGTCATAGCCGCTCTGCACCAAACCGTTGAGATTTACCTCTTTGCCGCTGATAAATACATTGCCGCCGGCAATCGTTCCCTTGGATGCATCTGGTGTCGGCTGATGCGCCGGCAGCTTCGAGAAATCCAAGGGTTCATTCGGCTTTGCTTCGCTGTATTCTGTGAGTATAGTTTTTCTACCTTGGCTACTACTACCCCTTATCCATTCTTGATAAAAGGACTCATAGGAAGGATACCACCCTTCGAGCGTGTGATTTCTCTGTGTTCCAAACCCCTCCGTCATGTACCAATAATAAAGCTTCTGGAATGCTGCGGCCGTCTCGCTGCCGCCTATCCATCTCGATATCGGGTTGTCGCCTATATACAGGATTCCGTCCGGCGACTCCTGTGTCACATTGCCAGCATCCGCCATGACACAGACAGTCTGCCCGGAAACATTCGCATTGCCGCTGATGGTGATATTGCCCTTCATAGATTCCAGCGTTACAGCACCAGCCTGATTCACAACATCCCCCGAAACAATGAGATCCGGTGTCTGATGCAGGATATCACTGGCACTGCCGCTATTCGTAATCGTGATTGATGATTTGCCCGCTGCCCCGGGATGGATATGATTCGCGCCGCTGAGTCCGACAGCCGATGAAGCGGAATCGACCCGCCTGCCGTTATAGCTGATATCACCGCCAGCGCTGTCAATTTCTACATTGTTGACAATCATCTCCAGCGGCGTACGGTTCGTCACGGTAATTGTAGGTGAACCATTCGCGGTAAGGGAGCCACCGATGACAAGCTTGTCCGCATGGACATTCACGTTGCCGCCGGAAACGCTCATATCCGGCATGCTGACAGACTCCAGATTCTTCTGTTCATAAACGATATACTGGATATTTCCCAGCTTGTCTGTCAGGACCTTTCCCTTGTTATTCTTTGCTTCTTCCGCAAACCCCTCCTTCTCCATTGTACTTCCCAAGGCCGCCATCTGCTGCGCATACTGCTTATACTCAGTAGAATTCCAGAACGATGTGCCAGACTGCCCATGCGGATACTGCTGCACGAGCTTCTGCAGCTCCTTATACTGAGTGAGATACGGATTGTCCACCGATATCAGCCGTCCCGTGAAATCCGTGGGCTTCAACCAATCCGCGCCCTGTTTCACCGCAACCTTGATTCCACTGTTATTGAAGGAACCATCTGCATTCTTCGTCACATCACCGGTGATTTCAACTTCCGCATTATTATGGATACCGGCCGTGATTGCACCGTTGATTGTCACCCCATTCTCTGCCGCTGCTCCCGTTCCGCTGACGGTACCGGAGGACGTAGTGGTAATGCTGCCGTCGGCCTCGATATACGTTCCCCAGATGTATTTATTGGCACTCCGCTGGATGGAATCCGAGCCGCTGTTCGCGGCCAGATTGACATCGCCGGCCGTTTGAACAACAGCACCGGCATCCACTTTGACAGTATTCGCCTGTGTCAAGGTATTGTCAATATCCGCGCGATTGGCAAACGGAATCAGCGATTGGTTATAGGTGTCACTCTGTATGGTCATATTGGTGCCTGCCGACGCTCCTTTTGCCGTGCGGCCTGCATAGAGATTCGCATCGCCGGCACTGTACAGCGTTGACCCGTCCTTCATGTAAACAGATTCATTCCGATCCAGATCGACATCGGTATGGGCACTGACCCCGGAAGCCAGACTTCCCTGACTCTCCGCAAGCGTCTTGAAATTGAGCTGGGTATCATCATAGGCAGCCAGTGAGATATCCCCTCCCAAATTGCTGACTGCACTGGTTCCTGATTCAGAATCCAGCAGGCTCTTTGTGTTTTTTGTCTTCAGCAGGGCCTTATCTACATTGACATCATTATAAAAGCCAATGACATATGTTCCATAGGCTAAAGTTCCATCCAGGCCGCCCACACCCGCATGCAGTTCATTGTCACTCACCATGCTCCCCAGCGTCGCCGCCGAAGCAGCAATATTGCCGCCAGCGGTAAACTCCGAAGTTCCACCAGTTGCACTGATGCCATTCAAATTGACTTTTCCGGAATAAGTCTGGTTCTGGTTAAGATTTGAGGACTGCAGCTCCGTAAGCCCGCCATAGCCGCTCGTATTGATAGACACATGATCATTGGTCTGGGTCCCGGCATTATAGGTCTGATCGCCACCGGTTGTAATCGAGGCATTGCTGACTGTAACGACCGCGTTCTCCAATACATCGCTGTCGATGCATGCGCCGCTGCCATTGAGAATTGCTGCCGATCCGGTGTCAGCACTCAGATTAAGCTCCTCTTTGTTCGTTGCCGTTGTCACGAGCGCATCTGTCATATTCCATGTACCCGAAAGCAATGTCTGCGTATGGGTCGTCAGCTCATGCTTTGTTTCCGCCGCCGAGGCAGCCACATCCAGAGCACCGCCAAAGCTTTTTGCTTCCTCTGCTGTTGTTATTCCGGTAGCTGCGTTGATGTTGGCCTTGGTAAGATTCGAGGCCGTATCCATGCCGGTTGCCGTAACCGTTGTATTGAAAACATCGTGCACACTGGACTTATTGTTGCTCACAAAGGCAATGCCTGCCGCAGTCACACTGCCAGCGGAAACATCCTGAACAGCCGTGTTGTTTGCCTGAATGGTCAGTTCTGCCGCCTGCTTCGCATCCTTGTCACTGCTGCCGTATTGGTTCTGTCCAGCCGTCACAGTCACATCGCTGTAGTTATCCGCCTGATTGTGATTGATCTGCAAATTTCCAACCGCCACGCTGACCGCCGAAATATCTGCGGTTGTCGTCGCCAGCGCATCAGCCGTCAGCTTTACTTCCGGGGCAACAAAGACATTGCCGTTCCCCGCATCCAGGCTTGTTGACAAAGACCGGCCGCTGCTGCCCACCTGTGCTGATACGGCCGTGATTCCCATTCCGGCCAGCCCCGCAGCACCGTCATCCACCTTTACGGTAAGCGACGGCGCATTGTTCGCCGCAATCGAAATGGTTCCTGCAGCAGCATCCGATGCCGTGATCGTATTCCCAGTACCCAGTACGACCGAAACAGCGCCAATGGCATCGGCCTGGGCAATCTGCAGCGAGCCTTCGGCAACAGATGCCATCGCCCCTACAACATTCACCTTTGCCGCTGAATCGTCGCCAGCAGCGACCGATACCTTCTTTGTGCCCGCAAGGGTGGTCCCGTCAAGCTGCAGCTTGTTGCACCCCGCCATCCTGGTGAAGGCAAAGGCTCCATCCGCAGAGCTCGCAGCAGCCGTTCCCTGGTAAATGTCCAGCGCTGACTCACCGGTCAACTGCGAATTCAAAGTGATTTCATTGCCGATAATTGTCGAATCCGTGGCCGTCAGCGATGCATTGCGTGCCGCGTCAAGCACAGCCACATCACCAAGTGCTGAGCAGCCAGCAGCGCTGGCCGTCACGCCCTGCCGGGTTGCTGTCGTCTTGGCCGTACTCGTGACATTGACATTCGCAGCTCCGGCAGCGATGACGGAATTCGTTACCTTCGTATCAATAGAGGTCGTAGTATCCTTTCCCTTACTGGCCTCGGTGGTACTCTTCTCAGGACCGCTCTGACCGGTACCCAGGGATTCCTGTGCTGTCAGCGTATTATCATCAATCGCCGCATTTGCTTTTGTAAAAGCGGCCCCCAGATCCGCTCCTGAATCGGCAGTGGTCGTCGTAGTCTTGCCGTTCTGATCCGTATCCGTATTGGTATAGGCATACTTATCCTCTACCTTGTGACCGACCGTCATGATGCCGACATTGAGATTGCCCGCAGCTCCGCCAACGGCAGTATTTCCCAGCTGCAGGTTGGCATCACGAGCATCCGATGCCGCCACATCGATCTCACCATCACTATAAAGATGACTATTTTCGACAGTCGTATCAACATCTGAATCCACTGTAACAACCGAAATATTCGAGCCTACAGCCATCCCTGAAGCAGTACCCGTCCAGTCCTTCTGTTTGACGGTCATGTCGTTTGCCGACTTTACAGTAATAGACTTCGCCTGCTTCGTCGTATCATCCTTGGTGGTATCGGCAGGATGAGCCTCGCCGATTGTCGCATGATCAAGATCTGTCGTTACCTTTGCAGCCATGTTGCCAACCGCAATATTGCTTCCTATGCTGACAATGCCGCTGCCATTTATCGTATAGAGCTGATAGTTATCGTGTGTCTCATTATTCGCCGTGACATCAATCACTGAAGTATTGTCCTGTGTCAATGTGACAGCGGTATCGGAAAGTCCGGCACCTATGACGCTATCATCCTTCACCGCATCAATGCCAAGCCCGATGCTGCCACCCAAACCGGCCAATGCTCCGCTGATTCCAACCGTATGGAGCTGTGTCTGCCGGTTCGCCTTGACAGCCAGATTGCCAGACAGTGTCAACGCCGTGTGATCCATTGCCGCCTTTGTTTCACCATTGAGCAGTGTAATATTATCCGTATTTACCGCGGCTGCGCCTTCTCCGCCAACAGCAACACCGGCATTGATAGCATTCGCCGAATACCCTGCGTCCGCCGTGACCTGTGCCTGGCCTGCGGTTACAGACGCTGTCTGTACATTGCCCTTTTCATCCACATACCCGGACAGATGTGCATTTACTTTGCGGTTAACAGTCAGCGTGTTGCTTCCCAGGCCAACAGAAGCTCCGATACCTGTCCCCGAAAAAGAGCCCAGGAAAGCCGTATTATTGGCATAGTCATTCGCCACCACGTGGATATCCTTCGTCCCGGTATCAAAAGAACTTCCCACGGCCTCGGCTGCTGTCCGGCCGCCAACCTTACTGACATTGATATTTCCCACTACAGCAGCACCAGTACCCGCTCCGCCAGCATTCAGGGTATAGACGGCAATGCTGTTCGTGCTTGAAGCCGAGACAGCAAGGCCACTGTAAGTATTATCGCCACGTTCCATAAAGGAAGCCGGAGCTGCCGTAGAACCTTCCGTATTCAGGAAGTCATCCGTCAACCCCTTCTTATAAGCATCGGATACAATTGCCTCCGTATCGTTTCCCTTGGCCTTGATTTTCGTTCCTTGTCCAGATACCGTTGCCGTCGTCTCATTCTGGATATCGTTGACACTGACGGAAAGTCCGACCGCCGCACCAGTTCCGGCCCCCTGCCCCAAACCGGACAGATTGCCGATGGCACCATCACGCTGCGCTGTTACGATGACATTATTCTCCGCCGTCACATCCGCATCACCAGAAATATCCGCACTGGTATGTCCCTGAAGGATATTCACGGCCACTGAGCCGGTAATCGCCGCCCCTGTTCCGGTTCCCGAGCCGCCAATGCCAATATTCAGGATATCATCCTTGGAATCCGCTGTCACAGCCAGATTGTCCACGACCATTGTACCGCCAGAAACCGCAGCCCGACTGTCTGCATTATCATAGTTCACCCCAATCCCGGCGCCGACAGCTGCCCCGCTGCCCGTACCGGCAGCCACGACTGCTACGGTATTCACCTTGCCCGTACTATGGGATTCCACCTTTACATCGGCAAACCGCGGGTCGATCCCATTACCAAATTCGATGTTGCTGCCAATCATTTCTGCATAGGCTTCCTTGCCAATGAGCGCCACGGAGGCCGCGCCCTCAACCGCGACATTGCCGGCGCCGCCAACACCCGCCGAGGCCGTACCAAGTTCCGAGGTATCGGCTGCCTTGACATTCACCGGTGCATTTTTCGATGTACTGGCCATCGTAATATCCGTATGGTTGATTACCGCCTGTGCCTGCTGCTGGCGTTCATTCTTATAGGTTCCGCTCTCATTATGGCTCCAGTCGCCGATCTCATTATAGGCAACCGCACCGCCGACGGCTGCCTTTCCGGATCCCTGTATACCGCCTGCCACGGCAACCTTGGTGCTGGAATCTGTTGCATCCACCTCGACACTGCTCGCCCGGGAAATCGACGTGCGCTTTTTATCGCTGTCTGTGGCCCCTGTTACGCTCTGATCCACAACCGCCTCGATATCATCCTTGCCCTGATTAATGGCCAGAGAGCCATTAACCGCCGATGTTTTGCCACCGGATACGCCAGCACCTACAGCATAGACCTGTCCCTTGTTCTCCGCTGTAAGGGACAAGGCCGTAAAACCATCATCGGATCTTGAATTCAGCGTACTGCCGCGCATATACGTTCCCGTCGTGTTGTTTTGATGATTAAAGGCCACGGCCAGACCGGCACCATTTTTGCCCGCACTGACCTGACCGGCCACATTTACATTGAGGTCGCTGCTCGCTGCATTGACTGCCGCAGACGCTGCCTGAATCTTTGAATCATCCACGGCCGCCTGTGTCGTGTTAGAGGTGTACTGCGCACTCGCCGATCCCGCGCCGGAGAAGGAGCCGCCGCTGATTGAAGTACCCGCTGCCACATTTATCAGCAGAGCATTGGATGCTGCCCAGGCATTCAGCGTATCCACGGTAATAGTACTATTCTGTACACTTGCGGACAGATCGTTCTGCAATATCCCGACAGCTGCGGCCCCCTCGCCGCCTACACCATCGCCTGCATTGACTGCCAGCGACAATGCCGTCGTGATCTGCACCGAACTTCCCTTGCCGGCCGTATTAATCGCATAATTTTTACCATTCGGATCCGTATCCGTCGCCGCATTATCCCCCGCATTCGCCTTATAGGTAGCACCTGTCGAGTCAATGCCAGCGTTGGCAATATCCTGGTCAAAGTTTTTCGTAAGGCCATCCGCATCATATGCAGCATTATCCACGGTCGTTCCCGTAACCGTATCCTTATCCATAATAGCCTGGATGCTGTTGGTGATGCTGCTGGAAGCCAGCGTCCCGTCAAAAGAAGCGCTGGTCTTATCCCCATGCGTTCCACTGAAGCCAATTGCCGTTGTAACCTGCGTGATATCATTAGCCGCATGATTCTGGACCGAGCTTGCCGACAGATTGCTATCCGCCATTTTAGCCGTCAAACTGTTATGAATATCGCTGATTGCCAGCGAGCCGCCAACGCCAGCTCCGGTCTTGCCGCCATATACCAGCGTAAGATTGACGCCGCCGGCGATCTGCGTATCGCTGTCATAGGCAAGATTATTCACAAGCCCAACCGATTCCGTATTCACGCCACTCATAGAAGCTTCAACCGTATTCGAGGCCTCATTGAATGATGCCGCCCCGGCACCGGCAAAGGCATTAGCGCCATCTGCCAAATCTTTTGCCAGACTCATGCCTAAACCTGCCGCCACCGTCGCTCCATCCTTTTGAGCAATATTTTGGATGGTATCTGCATTGGCAATCGTCACGTTCACTAAAGAAGACTTCACCGTCTGATCCGCAGCATTTACTGCTGCTGCCCCGGCCATTGCTGCTTCCAGCGTAGATGCTGTTCCATCCGTCAGCTGGCTGGTCGACGAAGCAGCCGGTTTTGCCCCGCCCGATTTTTCATCGAGTTTTGTAGCCGCACCTTTAGTCGTAACCTGTGTATTCGCTTTCAGCTTATACACCGTCTCCCCATCTGCATTCACTTCTTCGGTAAATGTATCTTCAACCTTCTTCAATGCATGATCATTGTCCGCAATCTTCGCAGGCTGTTTCCAGGCGGCAGCCGCTGCCCCTGAATAAGCGCCAATATACGAAGCATCCTCCGCTTTGACATTGACCGCCCTATCTGCCGTACCATTGTCATGCAGCGTTATCGTACCGCCAGTAAAACCGGCTTCCGTATCACTTGTCACCGCATTGACTGCCACGCTGCCAGAAGCCGCCAGTTGAAGCGTCGGGGCCTTCTGATTGTTGGCTGCTTCAGTCGTTGATGCAGCTGTATTCGTGGATCCCTGCGATGTGTTCGCCGTCTTCTCATTGGCGGTTTTCACATCAGCATTGGCCTTATCCTGTGCCGTACTCGCATCTTTATTGGCCTTATTCTCTGCTGCCTGAACCTTGCCCTTCTTATCATTCGCTTTGATCTGGCTGCCCGCTTTGGTCGTATTGGCATTGCTGTTAGTCGTTGCCTCAGAGCCTGCAATGGCTACGGTATTGATCACACCATCCGTCAGCGCATTGGCATCGAACGAACCCGCGTCGAACGTGCCGCCCAGCGAAATCGTATTCGTGACGGTCTCATCCGTGACAGCCACTGAAGCTCCCATGGAAATCCCGCCGGTTCCCCAGGCTACCGCTCCCGCGATATTCGTGAGGATGTTATTCATATTGGCTGCTACATCGATTTTTCCCCACTCGGTTTTTTCACCTTTAGCCATCAAGGCAGCATCCTTGGCAACGGTGATGGTATTCGTTGCGTTGCCGCCCAGCCAGCTGAACAAGCCTTCAAAGCCCAGCTTCCCGGCCTCGCCGGCACCGTAAGAAAGCGCGAGCGTCTTATTTTCGTTATCCGCGGTCAGCTCCACGCCATAGCGCTGCCGTTGTTCATCATCCGTCGTATCCTCCGTGGTCTTGTTGACATCCACCAATTCCGTCCAATCATGCCCCGTCAGCTGGGCACCGCTGCCCACCGTGATTGTCCCTATCGTAGAATGCTCCGCCACGCCTACGGCGCCGCCTACGGCATTGGGCGCCGCTGTGTTGGCTGTATAGGAAAGAACCGCTTTATTTTCAATATTTTTCAGCTTCGTTTCCCAGCCATCTTTACCGTAAAGCACTTCATCAATACTACCTGACAAAAAATCGGGATTGATGCCGATATTCGGCTTGCCATTCATCATCACGCTGTTCTGTCCCACATCCGTCGCCAGGCTCAGGCCTTTTGCCCCGGCAGTGAGGACGGCATTATTGCCCACCGCGATATTGGCCGTATTGTTCAGGATATTGATATTCGCCGCCCCGGCCAGCGCCAGGGTATTCCCGGCAGAGCCCGCCATATTGACGGAGCTGCTCGCCGCAAATGTCGCATAGTTCTCCGGCAGCGTCCACATCAAAAGCTGGCTCTGCAGCGCCTTGGTCAGTGTGTCCACTTCCGTTTTGAAAAATCCCTTGGGGTTCGTAGCCTCTGCCAGAATATGCTGTATGCCGGCGGCAAATGAAACCATTCCCGTCAATCCGCTAAGGATACTCTTGGGCATCTCAGACATATTGGCCGAAAAGTCGCGGGCATTCAAACCGGTCACCTTTGTCAGGCCGTTGTTGAGACTATTATAAATCGCACCGATCTGCTCCACATTACTCTTGAATTGGGCTTGATCTTCCGTATTAAGCCCGGATGAATCAAGGGTATCTACCATGTTTGAAAAATCCTTATAGATTTTATGTATGTCATCGAGCATGCCGGCGGCCCGATCGTATTCCTGGGTACTCGCGGACGATACCGCCACCTTGGCCGCCTGCAGCACAGCATGCTTCCCCTTGGCCGCCTGGCCATCGGCGATTTTGACATTGGAGGTATTGTCCAGCTGGGCATAGAGAACCGCGGCGCCAATGGCACCGTCGGTGTTTTGCCCCGGATTTTTATTGGTCATGCCGCTGAGTGCCGTCATGTGGGTATCAGCGAGATCCGTCGAGGCGCCCAGGGCAATACCGCCCTTGGGCGCTGTCAGTATTGACGTGCTGCCAACGTTCACATCAGCCGTATTCTTCTCGATGCCGATGCCGATAGCGGCCCCTACGCTCAAGAGATTGCCCGCCGTATCCAGCTTACCCGTGATGCTGGTATAGGTTGTGCCCAGGCTTTTGACATATTTATCCAGCGCTGAGGTTTCAATGAGCCCATCCTTTGCGTTGGGAACCTTGTTGGCGCTCGCGGCCGCTGTTTTCTGCTGCGGGGTCATCGGCGTTGTCGTCATCGCATTGTTCGCCGTCAGATTGTTGCGTATCGTCTTATTCGCAGCTGTACCGGCAACGACCAGCGCTCCCGATACCTGGCCATCGAGGTTCACCGCCGCGTCGCTGGTATAATCCAGCACCGACACGGACGTCGCGCCGAGCGCCGTCGCGTTCGCGGTCACCTGGGATATAACATCTATGCTGTTGACTGCCGCAGCCGTGGCATAAACACCACTTTCAGCACTGGTTACCTGGGCGCCTTCTCCTACCTTGACCGCTGCCGCGTTATCACCTGTCGCCACAGCAATCGCCGCATTGAGCTTCGGTGCGGTACCCGTTGCCGTCGGGGCAGCACCATTGGCCACTGTCTTGACATTCATGGCATCGGTAGACTGCGCATTCATATTGATGGCTCCATTGGCCGTAAGTGTCCCCTGGACATCCACGGTGGCGCTGCTGCTCGTACCGTCATAGGCCACGGCCGCACCGGCCAGATGGGTCGTCTTGGCCTTCTGCGCCGTATTGGCCTTGCTGGCTTCAGCCTTTGCCGGCTGGCTGGCCGCTGCATTGGTACCGGCAGTCCCGGCCTTTGCTTTGGTCTCCGGAATTGCATAGGCCTCCGCACTGGAGGTTGCTGCCTGCACGATGTTCGTCGTCGAGCTCGTTGCCGTCAGCGCAATAGCCGGGTCCTTTTTATCATCCTCCAGCTTATGGCCCGGTTCCATGGCAAGCGTCGACTTCAAGGTCGCGTTTTTCCCCACCGTGACACTGGCTTCCGAATCCATATAACTGTAAATAGGAATGACATTCAGCGTATCACTGAGCCCCTGGATCTTATTATAGCTGGTTTTCCAATGGGCATTCTTGTCGATGGACCCTGCCCAATTGGCAACTGTGCTCGTATCGTTGCTGGAGTTATACTCATTGCTGGAATTGGCCGCGGCAATGATTTTTTGCCCGGTGACATTACCATTGAGCTCAATGGTCGCCTTGGTGAACACCACCTGGCCCAGCGGATTCGTTATCCCCGCATCATAGCCGCCATCGGTTGACCAGCCCGCATCCTCATTCGTCGCGGTGGCATAGATATCCACATTGCCCCGTGCTGAGATTGAGCTGCCATCCAGATTCTGCTCCTTGTCCGCCCCGGCTGTTTTTATCGTTGCCGTCCGCGTGCGCGCGGCAAAATCCTTGGTGACTTCGTCTTCCTCACTCGGTGAAACCGCCGTGCTCGCGGCAATAGCCGAAAGGATGATATCGCCATTCGTGCCTTCCGTTGCCTTAAGCGTACCGCCCGTAAGCTCGGAATCCACCGCTGTGCTTCCATCCGCATTATTGATATTGACCAGCTTGCTGAAATCCAGCTCGCTCTCGGTCCGCAATACCGCCTTCTCTTCCAGGCTGATATTCGCCGCCCGCAGCTTGATGCCATCCACGGCATTCAGATTGCCCGCAACCGTGATCGTCCCCTCCGGGTTCACTGCATAGTTGTTGTTCTGCAGTGTATCATACATGGCGTCGTTCTTCCCACCATCCTTGATTTTCCCTGTAAAGTCACTATACTCCGTACTGGTCGGCGTCATGACATTGATGGCGCCTGCGTTGATGACGCCGCTGGAGCCGACCACCATGCCGTTGACGCTCACGAAATAAAGATTGCCGCCAACCGCCGAATTTCTGATGGCGTTGACCGTTCCGTAGATGTTGATCCGATCATCCACAAAGTTCAGCAGATTGGCCGCGTCAGCGCCATCCGCACTCGTACGGAAATACAGATTGGCAATATTATTCGGATCCAGATTGAATTTCGTAAAATGATTCACAGCATTATTCTGTGTCGCCGAATCCGCAAAAATATTGAATACGCCGTTTGCATCCTTCAAGTGCGTAAGCACACCTGTTGTATCTGACTTCGTGATATCGCTCGCCGCATAGGCGGTGCCGCCCAGTGAGGTCAGCAGCATGTTGGCGGACATGGCGCTTGCCATCAGGCACTGTGCCAGCTTCCGGTTCTGTTTTTCCCTGATCTTTGTCATAAAGCCTGCCATAATGAATCTCCCTTTCTATAGCAGGGAATAAACTCCTTATCCCTGCCTCTTAAAAACGCATCCGTTAGTATTCCATATATATGATCCATTAGAATTGAGCCCGCAGCGATACGTGCACCCGGGTCCTGCCGGTTTGTGTCCCGTCATCCAGTTCACGCCGCAAAGGGAAGGCCAGCGCACAGTCTAGCGACCAGTTCTTTGCCAGCGTTGCCCGCAGGCCGATGCCGGTACCAGCCAGTACATGCTGGTCATAGCTGCTCTCACCCCAAAGATTGCCGTAGTCAAAGAAACCGTAGAGGGACATATTTCCCTGGCGCCGCAGAGGAACGGAATATTCGAGGCTCAGAGTATAGCCGTTGTCCCCGCCGACCAGGTTCTCCTGATAGCCCCGCACACTGTAGACGCCGCCGAGGAAGAACTGCTTGGAGGGGCGCAGATCCCGTGTTGCGCTCCATTGCAGATTGGCCCGCAGGCTCAGCAGCTGTCCGTGGGCCGCGCCCCGCTGATATATGCCGGTGAAATTATACATATTGTAGTCCGCGGAGGGCTTGGCCACCCTCGATATGGACTGATTATCCCAGCTTCCGTGGGTGAAGGAATGCCGCTGATAAAAGGCCCAGCCCCGGCCATAACGGGTAAGTGCCAGCGCCGCCGTATAGTCGGTAAAGACATCATCGATAACGGATATATCCTCCATATCCGTCGTGGAATGCTGCCGCTGCCAGCCCAGCGATGCCTCCGCCTTGAAGGAATTCGTCATGGCCAGCGGCTGGGTGATCACTGCCCCATAGGAATGGGCATGGCCCTTGACCGACAGTCCCCAATCGCGATACTGCCCATCAATGACCTCCGTACGGTTCGTACTATAGCTCAGCCCGATTCGGGTTCCGCGCCGGCTCACCGGCACCGTATAGCCCATGCTGAAGGACTTCATGCCCTGGGTACGCATCAATCCAAGATTCAGATTATCCCGCCAGCCGAAGAGACTGCTGTTCGTGTAGAAAAGGCCTTCCCGCCACTGGCCGGTACTCTCACTGCCCGCGTTATCGCCGTATAAGGTGAACTGATTCCGCGCCGGCTCCTGTGCCTGGAGCACATAGTCTGTAGTACCCGGCTCCTTGCCTGCCTGCAGCGATATATGCAGTTTTACGTCATTCGTCCCGTTGAACCAGTTCAGCTCCTTATTGAGCTTGTCCATGCTTTCAACGGCTCCCGGCTTTATATCGAACCGATGCAGAATATAGTCCGCACGGGTACTCTTGTTTTTCTCCACGATCACCGCTCCGTTGCGGCCCTCAAACAGGGCGATATGCACATGCCCCGCATGGATTGTCTGCGCCGGCAGATAGGCCCGGCAGGTAAGATACTCATTCTTCTGATAATACCGATTGATTTCCGCAGTAATAGCGTACAGGTCATTCCGGGTAACCTCTTTCCCCAAATAGGGCTGCAGAATCCGATCCCTTTCCGCATCGGGCAGGACGGCGGAAGTGTCCACCGTAACCTCCTTCAGCAGAAAATGCAGGTCTCCGCCCTGATTATCCGGTACCTTCTGCTGGTTTTCCACAGCATCCGGCTTCTTTTCCCGCTGCTCTGCCAGTTCCTTTTCGATGCGCTCCCGCTCCGCTGCCTGCTGCGCCTGCTGCAGCTGCAGCCCGGCATCACTGCCGCTCAGGCTGCCTGCCGCGGCATTTCCTGAGAGGAATCCACTCCCCAGCAGCGATAATGCCATCACTATTTGCATCTGTTTGATCGTATTCATTCGTTCCCTCGCTCCATCCATTAAAACCGGCCCTATCTTCTATCCGGATAGACTGCCGGCAATTTATATCATTCCATAATCTCATTCTAGCATGCTGTTATTCAAAAACAACGGTTCATGTAAAAGTGGTCGATATTCTGCAAAAGTGGTCGATATAGACAGTATTTTATTTGCTGATAATAATTATTCTTATGAAAAATAATTATAGTTTCCTAGTGTTCTGATTTCATGAGGCATATTTTCCTATCTATTTGCTACTTTAAATGGTCATCCGGCATCAATTATGATAAAATAGGAAAGAATAAAAATCTGTGAGGGATTCTATGAATATCGCCATCATTGATGATGATTCCCATGTGCGCACCGAGGTGGAACTGGGAATCCGATCATATCTTATCGCCAAGTATCCTACGATACTGGCAGCTGCAAAATTTTTTCCATTTCCCAATGCCGAGGAGTTTTTAGCCGACTTTCAGCCTGGACAGTTCGCACTGATATTTCTGGATATCTACATGGCGGAGATTACAGGAATGGAGGCGGCTAAAAGGATTCGCCATGCCGGGGATGATACGCCCCTGGTATTCCTCACCACCAGTACGGAATACCAGCTGGCCGGCTATACGGTCTTTGCTGCCGGCTATCTGATGAAACCGCTGTCGGAAAGCCATGCTGCGTTTTCCCAGGTCATGGACCATTGCCTGCCCATCGTGCTGTCCAATCTGCAGCAGCTGGATGTGGTGATTGAGCATGTACCGATGCAGATTCCTTTCCGCAACATCCTCTATCTGTGCAGCAGTACCCGGGCCGTGCAGCTCCATCTGAAGAACCGCGTCATCACCACCGGATGCAGCTACCAGGACTGCCGGGACCGGCTGCTGGTGGACCAGCGCTTTGCTGAATGCTATCATCGCATCATCATCAATATGGATGCTGTTTCCCGGCTGGATGAGGAATCATTTCTGATGGCTGATGATGAATCCATCCCCATCAGCCGCCGCAAAAAAACCGAGGTCAAACAGCGTTACATGAACTATCTGCTTACGAGAACGGCCATATAAACCGGAACAAGATGTCCGCCTCTGCTGGCGGCGGGCACGAACGGAATAACAGGCGGTGTGTTGATATCTCCCGCCTCGTGAAATAAAATCGCTATGAAGTACATTGTTTGGGAGTCTTTATTATGCTGAAACGTTTTGGGGGCCTATTTTTTTTTCTTGTCCTGTCCGCTATCCTGCTGTGTCCTGCCTGCCAGTACCGCCAGCACGAGGCCCTGTCCAATCGGCAGGCAGTCCAGACGCTGGACCAGTGGACCTGGCAGAAGTCCGATAATGAAACAACCGCAATCCAGCTTCCCCATACCTTTGATAAGCTGGCTCCTCGCACGTCTATCATCCTTACCACCACCGTGAACCAGCCAGGAGATTATCTCCTGCTGAAGTCCGTCTATACCCCCTTTCGTCTGTATGCGGACGGCAAACTGATCTGTACCTCAGGAACCGCTGACAGCTATCCCCGTTTTTTCCTTGACCCGCCAACACTGCTGCAGCTCATCCCGCTGCCGGATACCGCGGCCCCCACCGAACTGCGCCTGGAACTGCTTTCTCCTATACAGCGGGAACAGCTGCGTGTCCCTTCCATGGAAACCGGTGAAAAGGCGGATCTGCTGCTGCCGATCGTTCAGAAAAACGGCCTGTCTTTCATCCTTTCCCTGCTGCTTTTATTCCTGAGCCTGCTGCCCATTGCGGCCGGCCTGTTTCTGCTGAAGGAAAAAGAAATCCGGCAGGCTTTTTTCCAGCTGGGAATATTCGGTTTCTGCGTCGGCCTGTGGAGCTTTGCCGAATGCAATCTCACGGTATTTTTCCTGCCTTATCCTTCGCTGCTCTATCTGCTGGCCTTTTTGGGATTTTTTTCCTTCAGCATTCCCTTGCTGAATTTCGGCCTCTGCGTACTGCGCCTGCCCAATTCCCGCCTGCTGCGGTTCCAGATCCACCTGACCTGGCTGGCCGTCCTGTCATCGATGGCGCTCCAGTATACAGGCATCATCGGCTTTGCCCAGAGTGCCTATTTCTTCCATATCATGCTGCCTGTGAGCCTTTCCATGTTTGCGCTGCAGATCTGCTGGGCGGCCTGGAAGCAGCAGAACGTCATGGCCCGGCGCTTCGCCGTTCCCATGAGCATCCTGGCCTTTGCCGCGCTGCTGGAACTGCTGAATTACCAGATACGTTTCATTGACAGTGTGTCCTTCTTTTTCCAGGTGGGCTCGCTGCTTTTCATCCTCTCCCTGGGCGTTCTGGCCATCCGGTTCATGCAGGAATCCCTGAAGATGCGTGAAGAACGCAAACAAATGGAATTCGAGCTGCGGCTGGCGGAACGACAGACCGAGGTCCAGCGCACCCAATACGCAATTCTCACCGAGCACGAGCGCATCCTGCGAGAACAGCGCCACGATCTGCGGCATCAGCTCATTGTGCTCAAAAGCTACAGCCTGCAGGGCGACGCAGAAAGCCTGCAGCGCTATATCGACGAACTCACTGCCAAAATTCCTGTGGAAAAGGATCTGTTCCTCTGCTCCAACTTCGTGGTGAACTCCATGGCCCTCTATTTCCAGTCCATAGCTCGTCACAATAGGATTCGACTCGAGCTCCAGCTTACCGCCATCGAGGAAAAGAACGGCACCATACGGGACAGCGACCTCTGCATTATCCTGGGCAACCTGTTGGAAAATGCCATTGAGGCCTGCGGCTACCTGCCCCCCGAGCAGCGTTGGATTTCGCTGCACAGCCGGATTTATGCCAAAAAGCTCATCCTGGTCATGGAAAACAGCTACGACGGGATTTATTCCCGGCAGTCGGGCAGTTTCTATTCCCGCAAGCGGGATGAAAAGGGAACGGGCTTGTCCTCCGTCGAATCCGTGGCCCATAAATATCACGGTCTGGTTGATTTCCAGCCGGGGCAGAATACCTTCGTTTCATCAGTTTACCTGGAACTAGCACAGCGTACATAAAATAACTAGCGAGAAAATTCAGACATGTAATGTCTCCGGTTATTTGTGGGATACCGTACGCTCCACTGAACCACAGCTAAAATAAATGTCTATAGGTGAGAAACTTTCACAGGCTGGACATCACCCCTATAAATATACAATAGCCCCCAGGTTCGCCTTTAAAATGACGTTCCTGGGGGCTATTGTATATTTGGTTAGATATGATGCTGCGTATGATGATCCTTTTTGGCATTTTTAAACTGATTTGTTTTAGAGACACGCATCAACATCTGTGTACGGCTGCTAACATGATATTTATCAATGATTGCATCTACATAATACCGCACAGTTCTGGGACGTATCCCTAAAAAAGCAGCAACCTCCGCATAGGTTTTTCCCGCAACCAGAAGGCATAACACACGCTGTTGATGTGCTGTAAGCACCCGCCAATACTTTTCTGTGCCCTCATCCATTTGCTCTTTCATTTGAAGATCCATCTTTATAACCTCCACTTCCTTTATTATTTTACTTTTTCAAAAAACTTTATCAATAGCTTTTGCAGAAGTGGTCGCTTTTTGGTAAAAGTGGTCGCTTTTGTAGGTCTTTATACTTGTTTGTTATATTATGGGTTTATATGCCCTATCAGTGTGAAACCAAAGAGCTATATTATTTTCTCCATCCTGAACCGGTCCATTTTCCAGCACAGATATTCATATCGATTTCCCCCAATCCTTTTACCTTTTTTGGTAAAAACCATCCCGCACTGAAAAAAGCCCCCTCTTCCACTGCTGTGCAGCTGAAGAGAGGGCTTCCTTTTCCGACAGGTCATTTCCTGTTTTTCCCTATTTTATTGATTGATCCATGCAACAAATGCATTGGGATCTTCCGGTGTCCAGACGGTATTGCCCTTCGCATCCTTCGCAATCTTGCACTTTACATCCATCGTCTTTGCTGCCAGTGTCGGCATATTATCATACAGCTGCTTCAGGGACATCGTAACTCCGCTGACGTAATCCGGATCCTTGGACGGATCCTCGCCGTCAGCTATCAACATATCCCGGCCCTGCTTCAAGTAGTTCAGTCCCTCATGGGCATTCTGCATTTGCATGAACTTCGCCGAGTCAAGCGGCTTATAGCTCACTTCCACAACTGGATTGGTATCTGATTCTGTCTTGATCCTTGCTTTCATGTCCGAGGCCTTTATACTGGCCTTCAAATAGTAATCTGACATTTCTTTCCACGAGGATTGCGGCAGGTCATACCTGGCAAATGCCTCCTGCAAAAGCTTATCTGTTTTGTCGGTGATATCCTTGACATCCTTTTCCGGCAAACCAGTCTTTGCTACATTCGTTGTATCCGCATAAAGATACAATTGGCCATAAGCTAAGATTGCCTGATCAGCTGTGTCCTTCGGCTTTTCCGCGCCGCAGCCGGCAAAGCATACCAACAGCAGCAGCATTGCCAACCCCATGAATAATTTTTTCATCCCTTTCTCCTCCTTTAATTAATTTCCAAATATTCATTTTATTTGGAATATTTGTTTTTTCGCCGTCAGGCCGTCAGGCACCATCAGGAAAAAACGTTCCGCAGAGCTGGAACAGCGCCGCTTCTAATATATATTTTACAGATTCCAAAACTTTTTTCAATAGCTTTTGCAAAAGTGGTCATTTTTAGGAAAAAGTGGTACTTGCCGCAAAAAAACCGCATCCCTTTATTATAAGGGACACGGCCTTTTGGTTATCCGGCAGACATGGATTCAAGTATCATAGCCATACAGCCAGGGACATTGACGGCCAAAATAGACCTCATAGGCCAGCTTGGCGGCCCGCACATTGGTGTTCATGGCGATGTCCTTGCTGATCTCCTTCCAGTCCCTCTCCCCGCCCAGGCGGAAAAAGACCTTGTCATTGTGGTAATACAGGAATTCATAAACTTCCTCCCCGGATGCCTGCTGCTGACTCTTGCTGAAATCCGCCAGGAGGATGCGCACGCTGAAGGTGCTGCCATTGGGGAAATCCTTCAAATGACGTACGGATTTCTTATCCAGGTAGGCCGCCTCATTGGCGGTTTCCATACCCACGAACTGCCAGTCCTTATTGTTCTGCAGATGCAGTGGAGCCCGCATCTCATTTTCCAGCAGAAGCAGATCATCCTTGTATACCTTGTTTTCCGGATCCAGTTCCACTGCCTTGCGGAGATCCTTCAGCGCCGTGGGATAATCCTTCAACGCCACATAGGAAAAGGACCGGGTATTATAAAAGGATGCATTTGTGCTGTCCAGTTCCAAAGCCTTGGCATAATCCACCAGGGCCTCCTTATAATGATGCTCGTCCGCGTTGACGTTGGCCCGGGCGAACCAGGCTTCAGGATTTTCCGGTGACCGCTGGATCAGCAGGTCCAGGTCCTTTAATGCCAGGTCGGTCAAAGTTGCCTGGGCATAGGCCAGTCCCCGGCCGTAAAGGGCATTCAGATCCTGAGGATTCAGCTTCAGCGCCGCCGAAAAGTCATCCACCGCATCCAGCCCATGCTTCCATTCATATTTCGTCCTGCCCCGTTCCAGATAGGCCTGTTCATTCTGCCCATCCGCCTGCAGCACCTTATCAAAGGCTGCTGCAGCCTCGGCATAACGCCCCAGTTCCCGGAGCACCAGTCCTTCATTGTAATAGGTCCGGTAATAATCCGGTGCCAGTTCAATGGCTTTCTTATAGTCCGCCAAAGCCAGCTCAGGCTTACCGGCTGCGGCATAGGCCATGCCCCGCTCATTATAGGATGCCGCATCGTCAGGATGAGCGGCAATCACTGCCGTATAGCGGTCAATCTCCGCCTGCGGCTCCGCTGCCGATACCCAGGCCGGTGCCCAGCATGCGCCGGCCAGCAGGCAGCCAGCTAGATAAATCTTCCATCTTTTGTCCATAAGAATCCTCCTTTTGCCTTCTGGCAAATTACCTCCCTCCTTTCTTCGCGGCCCGACTTCCAATTCCCTTCTGCAGCTCATGGTTTTTTCGTAAAGGGCTGCAGGCCGGGGTAAATGAAAAGCTGGCCGGTCAGGGCCTTGAAAACAGCTACAATGGCCAGCACAAACCAGATGAGCGAAGGAATGACAACCCCGATCCATACGCCTGACTCTATGTCGAACGCCATTGCCCCCAGGGCCATAAAGACAATTACCACAAATATAAACAATACCTGGAAAGCCAGGGCCTGTTTTGCATGCCAGGCTATGAAACGGTCATCCTTTTTGATCAGCCAGATCAGCAGCGGTGCCAGAATGAAGCCCACGCCGGCTATAAAGCCCGCTCCATGGGCTATGGCTGCCAGAACCTTTTGCGATGTTGTTATTTCCTCCATAAAGACCTCCCCGGCCGGGTTCTGCCCCCCGGCCTTCTTTTCTTATTTTTATTCTACCTCAGTTACGATATTGCCATTCTTGATGGTGTACATGGCCATCTTGGACAGCGCGCTTTCATTGGCCGGATCGATGAATTCGAAGCAATAGCCATAGGTGCCATCCTCCAGCTTTTCATCAGCCATATGGGTCTGCGCTGTCACCGCGAAGGTGTCCATTTCAAACTGCTTGAATTCTTCCTCATTGCCGCTGATGGTCATCCCATAATGCAGGGTAGTGATCCGGTCACCAGCCTTGAGCTGGATGAGATTCCGCTCCGCCGCTCCATTGCTGCCGATTTCCTTGCGGGCTCCCAGGATATGCCAGGCACTGTCCTTGAAGCTATAGGCAACCTGCAGGTTGCATTCCATGCCATTGAGCAGAATCGGTACTGAATACAGGTTATAATCATCCGTTTCCTGGGAAATCTCAATATATACCGGGTGGCCGTCCAGCATGGGCCAGGTACCCTGGAAATTATCCTTGAACACGCCCTTGTCCCAGTCCGCGTTGATATCCGCATCACTGCCCAAATAAAGAAGCGCATCCTGCTCCACATTCATGTAGACGAACTGGCAATGCACGGAAGAAAGATTTTCGGTCTGCTCCGGCGTAAGCTGCACGAAAGCAGCCCCATCCTTATCCACATCCACAGCCAGATCCTCCAGGCTGCTGAGCTGGAACAGCTTCTGCGGCGCTGTGGGCCTGGCAAAGCTGCCGCTGGCCATATCACCCGAGGACAGGTAATTCGCGGCCTGCGCCGGCAGTTCGCCGAATATCTGATAGTAATACAGGCATTTCACCGGCAGGGAAGAGGCATTCAGCCCCAGGTAGGCCATGAGGCCATTGGTATCCCCGTTATAGGAATAGTACCCGGATATGCCTTTCCCACTGGGCCGATAAACGCCATTGACCTTGTAGACTACACAGGCATCCAGTGCCTGCAGCAGCTTATCCGCGTTCTCCGGCAGGATGGCCCTGGAATTTTTTACCAGGTCTCCCAAATCCACCATATTGGCATAGCCCTGTTTCGGTGTATTTCCGCCATAGTTCTCGGCAATCTGGGCATGACGCCCGAAAGCGGAGAAAAAGGTCTGCGGCTCCTTCACCGCCCGCTGCAGTGCTTCCTTGCCATAGGCTTCATAGGCGCTGTTCAGCTGCGGCAGCGCTGCCATATCGATGACGGACAGGGTGGCATCCCCGGCTGTTCCATAGCGTTGGCAGCCTTCCATATAGCTGTCGCAGATGGCCTTGCCCAGAGTTTTGCCGCCCATGGCGGGATTCTTTGCCAGGGCTCCCATCCAGCCGCTGTATTCCCACCCATTGCCCGGTTCCAGCTCCTCCGAGGCGGTCATGTACCGGGTAAATCCCTGCAGGGACTTGGCCGTATCGATACTGGCCATAAGGCAGGCATCGAAGCCAATGAGCTCAAAGGGGGGATTCTTTTCATCCGGCTGCCAGATTTCCTGGAAGCTGCTGCGCAGATCATCCAGGCTCAGCATATGCCCCGTGCGCTCATCATAGCAGACACCGGCCGCACTGCCGCCGCCATGGTCCCAGAACACGAAGACCTGATGATCCGCGGGATATTTTTCCTTGCCGAAGCGCAGGAAATCCCGCAGGGTGTCCCGGCTGCCCATATCGGCATCCGGCAGGGCCTCCACCAGCCGCAGTCCCTGGGAATCATAGACATAGCGGCCTACAGCTCCATTGGGGAAAACATTGTTCTGCCACTGTTTGGCGCCGCCCGTCTGCAGGATGACCCGGACATTTTCCGGCAGAGTCGCCTCCAGCAGCTCCTGTACATCGGCTGTGGCCGCACCGCCCTCGGATTCCAGATCCGTACCGCAGATATACCAGTAAACGGTCCAGGTATCCGTGGCCTTGTAGGGATCTGCCGCAGCCTGCTGCCCCTTTACTCCATCAGCATCCGCGCATCCGGAAAGAGTCAGCAGGCAGATGACAAAAAAAGCTACCAGCCAATAATGCTTCATCCAATATTGCCTACGCATGATACAATCCGCTCCTTCTTTTTGCCATGAAAAAAGGGCTGCCACTGCCCCAGGCTTTCCCTATCCAACCAGGGAAAAAGCCTGCCAGCCGTGACAGCCCGGTCATTCCATCAAGCCTGTCCGCTGCCTCCCGACAGGGACTCATTATATTCCTTTGCCCATTTATAGCTCACGCACACGCATACAACGTTGCCCAGGATAGCCGCTGACTGCGAAGCCAGGGCCCCTACCCAGCAGATGATGCAGGTCACGAGGAATAAAAGCAAACCCTTTTTCAGCCCGGCTGCATAAAAGCCGCCAAAACCGAAGATACCTAAGATAACTGCTACTGCTACACTCTTTTTCGCCATGATGAAAACTCCTTTTTACCTGAATACACTATTTTATTTCCCGCCAACAGCATTTGCCAGTGCGTTGACATCCTTCGGATTCCAGAACACCTTATCATTTTTATCCTTGGCCAGCTGGCATTCGATATCCACGGTCTTCTCTGCCTGCATCGGAAGGTTATCGATACAGCTCTTCAGAATTTTTTTCATCGTAGCCGGATAATCCGGATCCTGGGTGACATCCTGACCTTCCTCTGCCATTGCGGTTGCAATCTCATTCAGCTGAACCATACCTGGATTTGTCTGAATCATGCTGGTAAATTTCTGCTGATCAAGCAGCTTGAAGCTCAGCGATACAACCGGGTTCTTGTCGGAATCCGTCTTGATCTTGGCCTTCATTTCCATCTTGGTCTTGATGGCTTTCAGGTAATAATCCGTCATTTCCTGCTGATCCGCCGGTGACAGTTTATACGCTGCAAAGGACTGATTCATTGCCTTCTGGAACTGATCCTTTACCTTATTGACATCAGCATCCACCATACCGGTCTTGGCCGCGTTCGCAGTATCGCCGTAACCGTACAGCTCACCAAAAGCTAAAATGGCCTGATCCGCAGTATCCTTCGGCTTCTCAGTGCCGCATCCGGCAAAGCACACCAATAACAGCAGCATTGCCAACCCCATGAATAATTTTTTCATCTCTTCTCCTCCTCTGATAAGTGCCAATATTTTTTATATTGGCACTAGTCTCAGTTCTCCCGTCCACAAATCCACTTCCGGCGGAAAAACGCTTTTGGCAGCAGCCATATAGCTCTGCCTCTCATTCTTATTTTACTGAATATCAAAATTTTAGCAATAGATTTTGCAAAAGTGGTCGTATTTCTGCAAAAGTGGTATGTGACCGGGGCTTTAATCCCAGGAAAACTCACAAAAAAAGCACCAGCCAGAATCATCTGACCGGTGCCTATACTTTACATCAAATCTTGAATTTTCCTGTAGCCTCCTGCAGTTCGGTAGCCATCTGAGCCAGCGCCTGGGAAGCGGAGGCAATCTCCTCCGTGGAAGCGGACTGCTCCTGGGTGGCGGCCGAAATGGACTGGGTATTTTCCGCAGTCTTGCGGCTCACCTCATCAATGGAATCCACCGACTGCACAATGGAGCCGGCTCCGTCAGAGACCGCCTTCACCCGGCTGTCCATATCGTCGATCTGGGTTTTGATATCCGTAACCATCTGCAGGATGTCCTGGAACTGGACTCCCACCTCACGGATAGCCATTGTTCCCTTCTGGACCTCAGCCGTACCGCCCTGCATGGAAACCACTGCCTGTTCCGTATCTCCCTGGATGGCCTGGATCCGGCTGCGGATCTCCTCAGCCGAGGACTGGGATTCCGCGGCCAGTTTGCGCACCTCTTCCGCCACTACAGCGAAGCCTTTGCCATGCTCGCCGGCCCGGGCAGCCTCGATGGCCGCATTCAGCGCCAGCAGATTGGTCTGCTCCGCAATGGCCGCTATGGTATCCACGATCTGGCCGATCTGCTGGGAATTATCCCCCAGTTTCTTCACCACATCAGCGGATTCCAGCACACTTTTCTCGATATGCCCCATCTTGTCCATGGCTCCGTTCATGAGGGATTCACCCTTCTGGGCTGCATCCGCTGTCTGACCGGAGGTTTCAGTGATCTGCCGCATTTTTTCCGATACCTGGGTGATATCTGTAAAGACCGCATCCACCGTCTTTTTAGCCTTATCGATGCTCTTCATCTGCTCATCCATGCCCACAGCCACATCGCCTACATTCCCGGCCACATGATTGGAAGCATCGGCCGACTGCTGGGCACTGGCCGTGAGCTCCTGTGAGGAAGCAGCCACCTGCTCCGCCGTGGTAGCCATCTTCCGGATAAGCTCCCGGATATTATGACTCATGGTATTGAAGGCTCCGGTCAAGGTGCCGATCTCATCGGAGGAATCCACCTGCAGCGCATCCAGCCGCAGATTGCCCTGAGCCAGCTCAGCGGCATGTCCATGGAGCCGGATGATGGAACGGGCAATGCGGTTCGAGAACTGCAGGCAGACAAACACGATGATTGCAATGCCCAGCAGGGTAAGGATTGCGTAGGATATCTTCAGAGTGCGCACCGAAGCGAACACGATGGATTCCGGTACGGAAACCATCATAATCCAGCCCGTGCTTGGTATGGTGGTATAAGCCATGACCCTATCCTCGCCATTTTTCTTATCCATGAAATAACCGCTGCCCTTTTGCTGCATCTTCGCAAAATGCTTGTCCAGCACCGGATTGTCGCTTACCGAAACCGCCTTTTCATCGGGATTGGAGGTGGAGAGGATCTTGCCGTCCTGCTGGATGATATAGCCATAGCCTTCTCCATGGTATTTGATTTCCTTTACCCGGTCAGCCAGCACATCCAGGGTGATATCCTCGCAGACTGCGCCGCGGAAATTCCCATTCTTATCATTATAAGGAACGGCCGCGGAAACGACGAGTTTCTGCGTTACAGCATCCACATAAGCTTCCGTGAAGAAAAAGGTGTTTTTGGTCTTGGCATCCTTATACCAGGACCGGGTCCGTGGATCCAGCTTCGCTGAAATATCTCCATCCGTCCAAGAGATGAATTTACCGTCCTCATTGCCCTGTCCCATGGAAAGGATTTCCTTATCATGGGTAGCTGTTCCCAGGATCTCACGCATCTGATCCATATTTCCATTGCCATTGACAGCCGTCAACAGACTTGCCGTTGCCCTTGCTGGCTGCAGCTTGGCCTGAAGCCAGCCATTCATGGACTGCCCGGCCACCTCGATGGATGCCTGCATCTCCTGTTCCACACTGGTTTCCAGATTCGTATAAGCCGTATAATAGCCTATACAGGATACAACTGCCATGATAATGCCCGCCGTAGCCGCCAGCAGGAAAAATTTTTGCCGGATTCCCATAAAAATCCCTCCCAAATAAATGAACGAAAAACTTATTGATGAGTTTTATTATATAACGTATGCACGCCTCGCACAAGAAAAATAATTTACAATTCTGCTAAATTCATTATGAAAATATTTTCTCATTGTATACTTTGTACCATTACAGTCGATATCACATTCTATTTTGTATACACATAGCAGACTTTCCGTACAAAAAAGCCAGGCCTATAGGCCTGGCTTTTTTAATTATCAGACTTTATACCCTGAATTTCCCTGTGGCTTCCTGCAGCTCCGTTGCCATCTGAGCCAATGCCTGGGAAGCGGAGGCAATCTCCTCCGTGGAGGCGGACTGCTCCTGGGTGGCGGCCGAAATGGACTGGGTATTCTCCGCCGTCTTGCGGCTCACCTCGTCGATGGAATCCACCGACTGCACAATAGAGCCTGCCCCATCGGATACGGCCTTTACCTTGCCATCCATGTCATCGATCTGCCCTTTGATTTCATTGACCATGCGCAGGATGTCCTGGAACTGTACGCCGACCTCGCGGATGGCGGAGGTTCCATTCTGTACCTCGACAGTACCGCCCTCCATAGACGCCACGGCCTGCTCCGTATCCCCCTGGATGGTCTGGATACGGCTGCGGATCTCCTCCGCCGAGGACTGGGATTCCGCGGCCAGCTTGCGAACCTCCTCCGCCACTACAGCGAAGCCCTTGCCGTGCTCACCGGCCCGGGCAGCCTCGATAGCCGCATTCAGTGCCAGCAGATTCGTCTGCTCCGCGATGGCGGCAATGGTGTCCACGATCTGACCGATCTGCTGAGAGCTCTCACCCAGCTTTTTCACCACGCCGGCAGAATCCATCACACTGCTTTCAATATGCCCCATTTTATCCATGGCCCCATTCATCAGGGATTCTCCCTGCTGGGCGGCCTGGGCAGTCTGAGCCGAGGTGTCGGTGATCTGTGCCATTTGCTCTGCCACCTGGCTGATATCCGTGAATACCTTATCCACAGTCTGCTTGGCGGTGTCGATGCTGCGCATCTGGTCATCCATGCCCACGGCTACCTCGCTTACATTGCCCGCCACATGATTGGAGGCCTCGGCTGACTGCTGGGCACTGGCGGTAAGCTCCTGGGAAGAAGCGGCTACCTGCTCCGCCGTAGAAGCCATTTTTCGGATGAGATTCCGGATATTATGGCTCATTTTGTTGAAGGCAGCTGCCAATGTACCGATCTCATCAGATGTATTCACCTGTACATCATCCACGCGCATATTTCCCGCAGCCAGCTCATCGGCATGCGCCTTGAGGGCGAGAATCGGTTCGGTGATGCGCCGGGCAAAGAGCTGGCAGACCACCAGCGCGATGATCAGGCCGATCACCGTCAAAATACCATACATGATCTTCAGCGAACTCATCTGGGCAAAGACCACATCCTCATTCACAGAAATGCCGATGATCCAGCCCGTTATGGGTACTGTGGTATAAGCGAACACCTTGCTCCTGCCATCCTTTTTCGTGAAGAAATAGCCATCACCCTTCTGCAGCATTTCCTGGAAATGATCCTTCAAACCTTCATTTTCACTGATATCCTGCATATTCTCTTCACTGGCGGCAGAAACGATGATCTTGCCTTTCTTGTCAATGATCATTCCCTTGCCTTTATCCCGATATTTCACCTGGGCGATCTGATCGTTCATCGCATCCAGGGAAATATCCGTAAAGACAGCCCCGCGGAAATTGCCGCTTTTGTCCTTGATGGGCGCCGAAGCGGAAACCACCAGCTTACCCGTATTGGAATCCTTGTAGGGATCCGTAAAAGTCAGCCCGCCCGACTGCTTGGCCGCAATGTACCAGGGCCGCTGGCGGGGATCCACCTTGCCGGTCCGGTTGCCGCTGGCCCAAGACATAAAGAACCCGTTTTCCAATCCATTGCCGATGCCCAAAATATCCTTGTCGGAAGTAGCCAGCCCCATGATTTCATGCATGGCCGCCGTATCTCCCTGGGTCTCCAGGGACATGAGCAAATCCGCGGCTGACAGAGTCGGCTTCGCCTTTTCACGCAGCCAGCCATCCAGGGATTTTCCCTGGGTCTGTACTACCGCGGTCATCTCATGCTCTACGCTTTCATGCAGATTCGTATAGGCCGTATAATAGCCTATGCAGGATACCACCAGCAGCAGCACCCCCATCATTCCGGATAAGGCTAAAAACTTCTGTTTGAGCCCCATAAATTCGCCTCCTAAAAATAAAATATCATAGTTTTTGATTACCCTTAATTATACTGCCAAAAGGGGATATTTTCCATAGAAAAAGGGCTCCTGTACAGCTTTCGCTGACAGGAACCCTTCCTAATATATTACAGAATCAGAAAACCAGCAATCAGATGGCGTAGAAGTTGACCAGTTTCGCATCAAAGATGCCGTCGATGGCCGTGACCTTCTTGATTACATCGGCTGTCACATCGTTATCGATGGTGAGCACCATGATATTGGTACCCTCCACGTCGGTCTTGCCTACCTGCATGCCGGAGATGTTGATATCGGCAGCTCCCATGATGGAACCCACGGTGCCGATGACACCCGGACGGTTGATATGGGGGCAGATAAGGATACGGGCATGAGGATCCACATCCACCCGGTAGTTGTCGATCATCACGATGCGGCCTTCCTCCCCGAAGAGAGTGCCCTGGACCCGCACGGATTTTTTCTCCGTTCTGGCCGTGACCGTAATAAGGTTGGCAAAATTTCTGGCTTCCTTATTCTTAATCTCCGTGATCTTGATATTGCGCTCCTTGGCCAGCCCCGGCGCATTCACGTAGTTCACGTTGCTTTCCAGGATAGGATTCAGCAGGCCCTTGATGACCGCGGTAGTGAGCATCTTCGTATTGACATCGGTGATATCGCCGTTGTATTCCACCTCGATGCCCTTGATGGCCCCCTCCGCCAGGGAGCATACGGTGCAGCCCAGCCGCTCAGCCAGATCGAAATACGGCTTGATCACATTCATGACCTGGGAAGATACCGGCGCCATATTCACCGCGGTCATGACCGGCTCGCCGTGCAGTGCGGCCTTGATACCCTGGGCCACATCCACCGATACGCCGATCTGAGCCTCCACCGTGGAAGCTCCCAGATGCGGTGTGAGCACCACGCCCGGCAATCCCAGCAGCGGATGATCCGCCGGTACCGGCTCGCTGGTAAATACATCAATGGCCGCACCGGCCACGATGCCGGCCTTCACCGCATCCGCCAGATCCTGTTCATCAATGATGCCGCCCCGGGCACAATTCACCAGGCGTACGCCCTTTTTCATCTTCTTCATATTGTCCTTGTTCAGCATACCCTTTGTTTCCGGAGTTAAGGGCATGTGTACGGTAATGAAGTCCGCCTGCTCAATAACGTCGTCCAGCGTACCTACCGTCACGCCCATGGCCTGGGCCCGTTCCTCGTTGATATAAGGATCGTAGCCGATGACCTTCATATCGAAAGCCAGTGCCCGCTTGGCCACGCCGCTGCCGATACGGCCCATGCCGATGACGCCCAGGGTCTTGCCCCGCAGCTCCACGCCCACATATTTTTTACGATTCCATTCACCCTTCTGCAGCGTCTCATTGGCAATCGGGATATTGCGGGACATGGCCAGCATCATGGCCATGGTGTGCTCCGTAGCGGCAATGGTATTGCCGCCGGGGGAATTGATCACGATGATGCCCCGGGCCGTGGCGGCTTTTACATCGATATTATCCACGCCCACGCCAGCCCGGCCGATGATCTTGAGGTTCTTTGCAGCCGCGATGACCTCTGCCGTCACCTTGGAGGCAGAACGCACGATCATTGCGTCAAACTCCGGGATGATTGCCAGCAGCTCCTCTGCGGGCAGCTTGTCCTTTACCACAACCTCAAAATCCTCAGCTAAAATATCAATACCCTTTTTCGAAACTCCATCTGCCACTAAAACCTTCATGTCACTCGCTCCTTTATCACCTATCCTGGTAATCATTTTTCAGGTCCTGCCCGCTGCAACGAAGGAAAAGGGAACCGCCGGGAAACAAAAAAACCCCGCCCCGAAATTGGGGCGGAGCAAACTCTCCGCGGTACCACCCAAGTTGTGCCAAAGCACCAACTCTGCCGCTGTATCGGGCTTTCCCGTCTGGCTCATCGCCAGCCGCTTCAAGGCGGAACAAAAATCCTTCCCTGCCAGCTCACACCTGCCGCTGGCTCTCTGAAAGAAGCAGGATTCCCTTTTCCTTTTCATCGCGTTATACTTTTTCACTTTTCGTGCATAAATGTATTATATTTTATCCATGCTTAAACGTCAAGTGTATTTCGTAAAAAAACAATTTTTATTTTTTGCTTGACGGCGTCTGCTTTTTGGCGCTAGAATATAACCTAATTACAAATCGTCCACAGTCAGTAGACCTGTGGCAAAAGAATTGTTCATGAACTGCATATAGGGAGGTTTTCATTTTGGAGGCAAATCGTATTTATAATTTCAATCCCGGACCGGCTATGCTGCCTTTAGAGGTACTCAAGGAAGCCCAGGCCGAATTCCTGAATTTCCAGAACACCGGCATGTCCATCACCGAGATCAGCCATCGGGCCAAGGCCTACGATGCTGTACACAATCAGGCCAAAGCCGATATCAAGGAGCTCATGGGACTGGGCGATGATTATGAGGTACTGTTCATCCAGGGCGGCGCCAGCATGCAGTTTGACATGGTTCCGCTGAATTTCGCCACCGATGGCAAAATCGGCAACTATGTGCTTTCCGGCAGCTTTGCCAGCAAGGCCTACAAGGAAGCCAAGATTCTGGGCGTGGGCCATGTGGCCGCTTCCAGCAAGGAAGCGGACTTCCGCCATATCCCGACCCAGCAGGAGATCCAGCTCAGCGACAACGCAGCCTATCTGCATGTCTGCTATAACAACACCATCTACGGCACTGAGTACCACTACATCCCGGAAACCGGCAGTGTGCCCCTCATCGCGGATATGTCCTCGGATATGCTTTCCCGGCCGCTGGATTTCTCCAGGTTCAGCCTCATTTACGCCGGTGTCCAGAAGAACCTGGGCCCTGCGGGCGTGACATTGGTGGTTGCCCGGAAGTCCATGCTGGAAAAGAGCCCGGAAACCCTGCCCACCATGCTGCGCTATGAAACCTTCTACAACAAGAATTCCCTGTACAATACCCCGCCGGCCTTCTGCATCTACATGGTGGGCAAGGTTGCGGCCTGGATCAAGCGCCAGGGCGGCCTCACGGCTATGGCGGAGCGCAATGCGAAAAAGGCGGCGCTCGTCTACGATGCCATCGATAACAGCAGCGGATTCTATCGCGGCCACGCCGACAAGGACAGCCGGTCCTTCATGAACGTGACCTTCCGCCTGCCCACGGAAGAACTGGAAAAGAAATTCGTCGCCGAGGCCCTGGAACACAGCCTGGGCGGTGTCAAGGGCCATCGCTCCGTCGGCGGCATGCGCACCTCTATTTACAATGCCATGCCCTACGAAGGCTGCGTTGCCCTCACCGATTTCATGGAAAAATTCCGCAAGGCCAACGCCTGATCCTCCCATAGGAAAAGCGGCCTATTCCACAATAAAACAACGGTTAAAAATAACGGACCATCGCGGCCCGTTATTTTTTTGTGACGAATTGTCATAGCAAAAATCCCCATGAAGTCTGCTGCTCCATGGGGATTCTGTTTATGCTCCGGGATATATGTGCTCCCGGTTATTCACTGTCTATTGTTACATTGGCCTCGAACATGCGGTTCCAGGGGAAGGTCACGGTTACATCCTGCAGGCCATCGAAGGGAGGCAGATTATCCTCCACGAAGCGCCGCATGAGATTAGTGGAACGCCGCTCCGCTGCTGCCTTCTTTTCATTGAGACTGGCATAGAAGCCGCTGCCCCGGAACCAGCCCAGCTGATGGGCCATGGTCTGCCGTACATTGGACTGATAAGCCCAGTCATCCAGATAGCGGGTGAGCAGCAGCTGATCTCTGGCCGCATCGGACATACGCGCGGACAGCATGCCCTGACCAAGCACGAAGCCCGTGCTGTTGGTGGCTGTATTCCAGCCGCTGAAGGCCCGCAGCTTGAACAGCAGTTCCCGCTGCTTCAGCTCTTCCATGAGGGCGTTATCCGCCCCGTTGGCAAAGGCAATATCGCCGATGCCCACCGGCTCGTTGGCGGCTATCGCCTCCGATACCAGATCCACGAAATACTTGGTTCCCTCACGAGGCTGCCCATTGTTTTCGATCTCATTGGCCTCATAGGTCTTGCCGTTGGGGTTCGTATTCACCAGCAGCACCAGATCCGCCCGCTTTGGCGAGGACACCTGCAGTCCACCGGCAGCTATGATATGGGAATGCACCGACTTGTCGATGGACTCATCGGAGTACGAGGGAATGGTATTAGGTCCCGAACCCCAGTTATAGCGCACATAGACAAAGGGAACCACCGACTCCAGATCATTGACGGCCCGGGTCATCATGAGGATGGCCAGCTCGTCCGTCCCGGCCATGACCTGAAACTGGGATACGCTCAGATCCGCGCCATGCCGGGCCAGCTTGCGGCTCTCCATATGTGTCTGGGAATGAGGGGCATTATCATCCCGTCCCAGCACGCAGTAATCAAAAACCTTGTCCCGTGTGAGATCGATGAGGGCCTCGCTGGCCGCAAAGTTCTTGCTGCGCCGGTTCATCCAGTCCTTCAGCGCCTCCTTGGGAATGAGCTCCGTCAGGAAAGCATATTCCTTCTTCTCCCGGCTGGTCAGGCCATCCGTCTCCGCCTTGTCCGCCAAGGCCGTATAGCGGAAAATATCCGCGCCATAGCTCTGATAATAGTCCGGCTCCTCTGTCCCGGAGTATTCCCCGGAACGAGGCGTACGCATGATAGAAGCGAATACATAGGTCTTGAGCTTCGGGTGCTTTTTGCGATAGTCGGCAAAGCGATCTGCCCGGGACAGGATATCCGCCTTACTGAAGCTGTGCTTGCGGGAATTCACCAGACTGCCGTAAAGCAGTGAATCCGAGGAAAGCACCGCCGCCTTCAGATTCTTGTCCGTATTCTTTTCCACCCAGTCCCAAAGCTGGTTAGGATCCCCCAGCTTTTCCCGGCCGCCCAGCATTTCCGCCGGAGGCACAATCACCTCATAGCCCAGCTTCCGCACGGTATCAGCTGTCTGCTGATCGGATATAGGCCGGTTATCATGCGGCACGAAGAGAATCCTCCCCTTGCTCTGGGAAGCCGCCTCCTTGGCGCTGACCGGCAAGGCTGCCAGCAGCAGGCAAAGACATAATACCATTGCAAATATTCGTTTCACGCCAAAATCACCCCTTCAGTAAGATATTAACAAGCATCTGACGAACCTCCGCCGGTACCTGCAGATCTGTCTGGAATTCTACATAGCCATCGTGGGGCTCCGCCTTTGCGATATGGACCATGTCCATAAGAGAATACCCCATCAGCGAGGTCTTGCCCAGGTCAGACTGGGACAGCAGCTCATGGAAATCCACGGTAACGGAATTGCCATGGATCTGGGTGGGCAGATCATCGCTGAGCTCAATATGGCCGAAGAGCCGCTCCGTCATGGACAGGGATATCCGGGAAAAGAACCAGGACATGAGCCCGTGATCCTTCAGCGCCCGCTCCCGCACATGATAGGTCATATAGGAATGCTCCCCATCGTGCACAAAGGCGTCAATGGTGCCGGAAAGCTCTACCCGGCCGGCGCTCCTGGTATCTGCCAGCAGATCCAGCCGCCCGTTCTTCCGGGAAGTCACCGTGAGGGATTTCACGTTCCCGTCCCCGGAAATCCGGTCTGCTATGGCCTCGTTGATCACCGAATCCGGCACCGCGATATGGCCGCTGAGGATTTCCCGGAAGGACTCCCGGCTCCAGGTTTTCTTGATGATTTCGATGGCCGGACCGTAGTCCTCCACCGCCGACTGGACCTGTCCCCAGTCGATGTTCTGCACCGATTCCACTACCGCTGGCATATCTATCATACAAATTCCTTCTTTTACTGCTGCTGTTTTTTCTTCTCCGCCCGGATGTCCTGCCAAAGGGCCCGGGCCTTCTCATAGAGCTTGCGCTCCTGAATGCGGGAATCATTATCACTGATGATCCGGCTCAGATACTGGGTTGTGCTCTCCAGATCCCCCAGCCGGTAGTACAGTGCACCGATGAGATAGATGACTGTAGTATCCGTGAGCATCCCCACCGGATAGCGCTCCGTCATCAGGGATTCATCATAAAGCTCGATGGCCTTGCGCATGGCCTGCTCTTCCTTTTCCTTCTCATCGGAACCCCGGAACAGCCAGGCCAGCTCCAGATACAGCCCCGCCCGATGGGACAGTGGCGCGTTGATGAGCTCGGCATAAAATATAGCCAGCTTAAAGGATGCAACCGCTTCCGGAACACCCCGTGTCTCAACAAACTGGAAGCCGATAGCCCGGCCGGCGAGGAATTCCTCGATTTTCTTCTTGCTGCGCTCCGGCATAGCCTTCAGAAAATGCTTCTCATCCGCTGCATAGCCGCAGTGCTCGCATACCCAGATGGTATAGTAATAAGGATTGAAATCCTTGTAGTGGGCGCAAAAATCCTCATCCGTCCGTTCCACGATCTGGCGGGAACGGGTCTTGATCACCCGGGTGGATTTACCGCAAATAGGACATATCTTCTCAACTAAAAACGTATTTCCAACTGCCATACAGTCACTTTCTCCTTTTTAAATCAGTCTAAATATAGAATAACACAGAAAAAAACAAAAGAAAAGGATTCGCCATTTTTTCCTGTTTCTGGTTTACGCTCCAGGCCAAAAGGATTATACTAAAGCTATACTAGTATAGAAAAGAGGATGGATATATGAAAACCATTGCGCTTATCGCTCATGACAAGAAAAAGAATGAAATGCTGGAATTTGTCGGCCACCACCTGGAGCTTCTGAAGCAGTTCCATCTGATTGCTACCCATACAACGGGAACCCTCATCAGCCAGACCTTCGGCATTGAGGTGGAAACCATGATGTCCGGCCCGCTGGGCGGCGACCAGCAGATTGGTGCCCGGGTAGCCACCGATGAGGTGGACTTCGTCATCTTCCTGCGGGATCCCCTGAGCTCCCAGCCCCATGAGCCGGATATCAACGCGCTGCTCCGCCTCTGCGATGTGCATAACATCCCGTTGGCCACGAACCGCCGCAGCGGCCATATCATGCTGGAATATGTGGCCCGGAAAAAGGACGAGGAAACGGATACCGAAGACTGATCTCCAAGAGGCTGTCGCACGTTACATCATATTTTATAAGTATACAATACCGCACCCCATGTCCGCCCTTTGAAGGGCGGGGGACCATGCGCAGCATGGTGGTGGGATGCATTGACTGTATATTTATAGAGTAGATGTCCTTCGTGCGACAGCCTCTTTTTATTCTCCATAAAGGTCCGATTACTTTCTTATTCCCCGCTCCCAGGCCAGTATGGCTTCCAGTACAGCTCCCGATACGCAGCGGGATTTTGCGGATATGGTGAAACAGTTATCCGGCCGGGTGCTGGGGTCGATCTCCGCGATCTTCAGGCCCTTGGTGACCTGGTAGCCGTCATGGATGAGGCCGCGCAGCACGCCGTAAACCGGCGCCTTGATCTCGACGATCTGGTTGTCCTGGCTGCAGATGAAGGCCACATTTTCCCCTTCATGCACGGTAAAGGAAAGGGTCCGGCCATTTTCCAGGCGGCCGTCCACCGGCGCATAGATGACCCGGGAGGCTTTCTCCGGCATGGTGGAAGCCGCCGGATCCGTCTCCAGCATGGAATGGCCCTCGTAGATGAGACGCCCCAGATTGTGCCCGCGCATGGTCTCCACCACGCAGCGCACATCCCGGCCGGCGCAGAATCCCGGCCCGATGCCGATGGTGAGCTCCGCCATATCCCTTGTCGTTCCCAGGTTCCGTTTGGCATAGATGGCGTCCACCAGCACCTTCGGCTTCAAGGATGCCACGCACCGGGCCTGGGGATCGATGAGCACCGCCACATCGCCGGCCTTCATGATCTTCTCCGCTTCCTTCAGATCCGCAGCGCAGCGGGCCGTGACCCGCTCCACCCGCTTTTCCCGATCGTAGATGGCTTCCGCGAACACGATTTCCCGGCGGATCGCCGATGGCTTTTCCTGCTCAAGGACCAGTACCCTGTACCCTGCATTGTGGAGACGATGGATGACTCCCGTAGCCAGCTCCCCGCCCCCGCGAACGACAATCAGATTCTTCATACAAGCAGCACTCCCTCTTCAATTCCTGAACCATGTTCTCCGCCGCAGCCTCCCTGCTGCCAGCCGTCCCGCGGTCAATCTTCTATGCTCCATTATACTATAAAACCCGGAAAATAAATGGTTTTTTCTTCCTGAATCCTTTAAGTTGCTCTAGTTCAAATTTTTTGAAAAATAATCGTCGGAATCTTGCAATATTAATGCGGTCATGCTATAATGAGGGTGTAAAGAAGAGGTAGATAGATAAAGAGAAGCGCAGGGCGCTTCAGAGGTACCTGTCAGCCGGGAGGCTCTCTTCAAGGATTACCAGAAAGGATGTGGGGCGTTATTGAGTACAGTATCGATTCTTCACTCTTTTGGATCTGACTAGGAAGTGTATCGGTGAAGAAAATGTTCCCCAACAGCGAAAAGAGACGCAATGATGGCTCAGCCGCCATACGTACTCGAAGCCAGGGGAAGCTGAATGTGCACAGCGTCAGAACTGGAGGAGCGGAAGAGCTCCAGAACTTTCGTCGTAAAGTATTGCAATACGAAGCAGGTTAATCGTCTAGCAGGGTTCAGGTTTCCATGGTTATACAAACTACCGATATCGGGACTCGAAGGTTGAACGATAATCACAGGTGTGTATGAAAGTTTATATGCATCACAATGGTTTAGCTAACCAACAAATACAGCATATGTTCCTTCTTAAGGGGAATGCATGCAGACAAATGAATAAAGAAGGATAATTGGTACATGTTAATTGATCTGTAAGAACGGCTTGCATCCGATGTGAGCCGTTCTTTTATTTTGCCCTTCCGCCGCCAAAACCATATAAAAAAAGGGATCTATAATAAATTTTGCGGTATGAAAAATGTGGTACCCGAAAAGGTACCACAATGGTCCCCCGCCCTTCAAAGGGCGGACATGGGGTGTGGGTATTGTATACTTATGAAACATGATGTAGCGTGCGACAGTCTCAGACCACAACATTTGACAAAGAGTCAGAAAATCATATTTCCTGCCCGTATTCTTTATTCCGCCTCATAGGGCCGTACCCGCAGGGTAAGGCCCCGCTCACTGCACAGCTTTTGGCAGGCTGCTATTTCCGCGGAATTCTCCACCTGATCCACCACGGTGAGCACCACATGGGGCACATACCGCTGGCAGTCAGCCGCAAATTTCAGCATAGCCGCCTGGGAACCGATGCCAAAGGAGCTGCGGGTCAGTTCCAGATAGCGCTCCGGCGTGGAGGCATTGAGACTGATGGAGATGGTATCCAGGATGCCGCCGTTGAAATCCCCGGCGGTACTGCGCCCATAGGCCAGGTCGGATAGGCCATTGGTGTTGAGCCGGGTCGGCATCAGCGGCTGCAGCTGCTTCACATACCGAAGCAGGGTCACCACATCCGCCAGCCGCAGCGTAGGTTCCCCGAAGCCGCAGAATACCGCCTCCCGGATGTATTCCCAGGGCACCGCCCGCAGCGCCGCCTGTACCTGCTCCACCGAAGGCTCCTCCTTCAGCCAGAGGGTCATGGACTCATCCATCGTCTTCAGCTGCCGCAGACAAAAGGTGCAGGAACAGTTGCAGCGATTGGTAAGATTCACATACAGGCTCCGCTTCCCCTCCGGCTGCCGCCGGAGACTTTCTTCTATGGTAATGTATTCTCCCTGATCTACAGTATAAACAATCATAATCTTCCCTCCCATACATATATGCTATTTATTATAACACGATAACACGGAAAAACACCGTGTTGAAACTTTAAAAGGTAAAGGGAATTTGTAGGGGAGATGATTATGGGGGCCAGAGAGCGAGGAGGCCCCATCCGCAAGGGGATGGGGCTTTTTGGGCTCCACTGCCAGGTGAGCAGCGAACCGCAGCGCCTGAGGGGTTGCCTCGATTGGCTGAGCTTTGAGCCTTGGAAAAAAACAGGAATCGCAACATAGCAGAGGCCGCTAACCCCTCCGTCACGGCTTCGCCGTGCCACCTCCCCTAGCAGTGGAGGCTTTGGAGTCGCAGCTTCATAAGCAATTATTTCCTCGCTCTCCAGCCCCTATTAACTCCCCTACAAAGCCCCTTTATCCTTCTCCCACAAAAAAGCTGCCATGAGATTGCCTGCGGCAATTCATGGCAGCTTTGATGCTGTAAGATAATCAGCGGTATTGGATGTCCCGGCAGCCGCCGTTGCGGACGGCCTCGGAGACGGGGAGGCTGGCGGCGTATTTCTGCACGATGGCCGCTGTGGTGAGCACACCGCCCAGGAGGGCGATGGCTACCAGGATGAGCACCCGCATGGTAGAGGCATCATCGCTGTCGCTGTCACCGGAGAAGAGCCCGCCCAGGCTCTCGGAAACGTTGGAGAAGGCAGCGCCGAAATTCTGTACCGCGTTATAGGTATTGTAGGCCTGCGCAAAGGTATTCCAGCCGGCCATTCCCAGGTTTGCCAGGGATTTTTCCCGGGCAAAGGCGATCCAGGAATGGATGGTGATGGCAAAGCCAGAGCCCAGTGCCGGAATGATGATGAGCACGTAGGTGAGATTCATCATGAGCTGCAGGGCCTGCGGCGGCAGATAATTGAACTGCTGCGCCAGGGTCGCCAGGATGATGGCGTAGGCCGAAGTGAAGCCCACTGCGGACTGGATGGCCGCGCACCAGACCAGGATGCGGATCCAGCCGCCCACTCCCTTGGACTCAGCCCAGACCCTGCCCGCCTGCTTCGCATTCCAATAACTGATACCAATATTGACGAGAACCAACAAAAACAGCATAAACATACCGTATCATCTCCTTAAATCTTCCTCAAATCATCCTTTAAACTATATTATACTCGTTTTTCTGAAAAACGCCTAAAAGCTCCGTCCCTATTTCTTTACCAGATAAAGCCGGGGCTGTTTCGCTTTTGGAGTTTGCGGCACCGGCTTGTCCGGCGGCTGATGAACATAGCCCTGCCGGCCGATGTTCATCAGGGTACCGATACAGGCCCCGCACACCATCAGCGATGTACCGCCATAGCTGATGAAGGGCAGCGGAACGCCTACCACCGGGCCCACGCCGCCTACCATGAGGATGTTCGCCGCCGCCTGCCCCACCAGCAGCAGCATGATGCCGCTGGCCAGCAGCTGGCCGAAGATGTCCCTGGCACTATTGGCAATGCGCCCGGAATAAAAGGCCAGCGCCCCAAAGAGCACCAGCACCAGCAGAACTCCCAGGAAACCGTTCTCCTGGGACAGCACCGCAAAGGCAAAGTCCGTATGGGCCTCCGGCAGATAGTCGTATTTGCTCACCCCCATGCCCAGCCCCATGCCCCAGAAGCCGCCGGAGCCAATGGCTGACATGGACTGTACCACCTGGTAGCCGATGTTCTGCGCATCAGCCCAGGGATCCAGCATGACTTTTATCCGCTGCAGGCGGTAGGGCTGCAGCATGCTCAGGAAAGCAACACCGCCCAGAACTACCGCCACCAGACCGCCGATCTTGCGCCGGGACATGCCGGAAAAACTGCACATGATGATGGGGATGCCGGCGATGATGCAGGCCGTCCCCATATCCGGTTCCATCTCCACCAGAAGCGCCATGATCCCGATGACCCAGGTCTGCAGGGCAGTCAGCAGATTCATCTGCTTTCCCTGCTTGATGACCGAGGACAGATAGGCCGCTGCCAGCAGAATAGCCACCAGCTTGGCCCACTCCGCGGGCTGTACCTGTGTCACATAGAGGTTCAGCCAGCGCTTGGAACCGTTGACCGCAGTCCCAAAGGCCAGTACCGCTATGAGGGACAGTACGGTCCCCCCCATTACGAAGGGCATGAAATTCCGCCAGCGATGGTAGTCAATGCGGAAACCGATAAAGCCGCATATCAGGGCAAACCCCAGATTCATTAGATGATGCCGCAGAAAAAAATAGGGGGTTCCATAATTGTTCTCCGAAATGATGAAGCTGGAACTGAACACATTGATGGTGCCCAGAATGATCAGCACCAGCACGATGCCCAGCACCGCCTCCATATCGTTGAGCCAGAACTTTTTCTGCACCAAAGTCCTCACCTCCTCCCTGTCACTCAAAGGAAGGTCACCTCACAGCGATTGATCTTCTCACCAAAGCCGCTGAATTTGTGTTCGTATTCGGTCATGATGTTATCGGGACGCTGCTCTGCATGGAGATCAAAGGAAATATCCGCCACCTGCAGGCCGGCCAGCTCAAACTGCTCCAGGGAGAAGTCAAAGAGGGGCCGGTTGTCCGTCTTGAAAAAGAGCTCGCCGCCTTTTTTCAGCAGCCGGCGGTATTTTTCCAAAAAATTCACGTGGGTGAGCCGCCGCTTGGCATGGCGGGCCTTGGGCCAGGGATCGCAGAAATTCACATAGAAGCGGTCCACTTCTCCCGGAGCAAAGATATTCTCGATATTGTTGATATCAAAGACCAGCAGCTTCACATTGGGCAGCTCTTTTTCCCGCACCTTCCGGGCCGCGCTGTAGAGCACATCCTGCTGGGCCTCGATGCCGATATAATTGATTTCCGGGTGGAGCAGGGCCAGCTGGCTGATGAAATCCCCCTTGCCGGTTCCCAGCTCCACATGGAGCGGTGCCTGCCGGCCAAAGAGTTCATTCCAGCAGCCCTTCTTTTCCTCGCCCGGTTCACTGTCCCTGGCAAAAACGAAATCATCAAATGCATGGATGGCCTCATCTACCCATGGCTTTCTTCTTAAACGCAAAGTAAATTCTCCTTTTTCCTCAGGATTTTTCCAATCCGTATTTCTTCAGATAACGATAAAGGGTGACCCGGCTCACGTTCAGCAGATTGGCCAGACGGCTCACATTGCCGCCGGCAGCCTGCCACGCCTTCACGAATACATCCTTGTCCTCTTTCCATTTATTGTCCGGCTTGATATCCCCCATGAGATTGATATTCTCCGGTTTGATGATATCCTCCGGGGTATTGAAGAAGGCGTACTCCAGCACGCCCTGCAGCTGTTTGATATTGCCCGGCCAGTCGTAGTCCTTCAGCACCTGCACCGTCTCCGGCAGCACCCGCTTGGGCTGCATCTGATGCTGGGCCGCCAGCTCCGAGATGATATGGTCCACCAGCCGCGGAATATCCTCCCGGCGGCTGCGCAGTGCCGGTACCCGGATCACGCTCTTGGACACGATCTCATAGAGGCTCTTCTCAAAAAGCCCCCGCTCTGTGAGCCGCTTGAGGTCGCTGTCGCAGGCCGCGATGATGCGCACATCGATATTGCGCTCCAGGCTCTCGCCCACCCGGCACATGCGGCCGGTGGTCAGCGCCTTGGCCAGTGCGATGGAGATGCTCTTGGGCAGCTTTTCAATCTCATCCAGAAAAAGCGTTCCTCCCGAAGCCAGCTCCAGCTTGCCCTGATGGGTAACCTCCTGATTCAGGGACACGCCGAAGAGCTCCTGCTCCAAAAGCTCCGGTGTAGCATCGCCGCAGCGCAGGGAGATCAGCGGGCCTGCCGCCCGCGGGCTGGCCTGATGGATGCCATGGGCCATGCGCTGCTTGCCGGTGCCGGCCTCGCCCTGGATCAGGATATGATGCTTGTTGCGGGCCACCCGGGCCGCCTTGTCCCGCACGGAGGCAAAGGTGGTTCCCTCGCCCACCATGGAATTCAGGCTGTACTTTGCCGTATAGCCGGCCGCATGGGCCACCAGTGTCCGCAGATCTTCAATGGGCATGGATACAGCCACCACACTGCGCACTGCCTGGTCCATATCCCGTTCCAGCGGCACCACCGTGGTGATATCCTCATAGGTCTTGGCCTGGGTGATCCATGTCACTTCTTTATTGTAGGAAGGCACACCGTTGAAGCCCCGGTAAATGGGAGTATGACGGTAGTTCAGCACCACATCGTTGAGATTGGGGCAATGGCGCCCATCGCCGCTGTGCTTCGCACCGATGCCCTCCAGCCGCGTAAGGCCCAGCTTGTTGGCATAGGCCACCTCGCCGCCCGGCATCACATGGTACACCGCAAAGGGTGTCGCGTCCAGGATAGCTTCCTGGGCAGTGATGCGCAGGGACTGCTCCAGATGGGATTCCAGGGCATTCTTCATGGTGAGCAGAATAGAAATCACCGCATCCTGGGGCATAGTGCTCTGCTCCACCGCCACCAGCGTGATCATATAGCAGAATTCCTTATTCACGAAAATCGGTGCCGAGCAGGCATCCCCCAGCTGGCATTCCCTTACCCACATCTCCGGTCCAAAGAGCCAGAAAGGTGTCTTATGCTCATAGGCCACGCTGATGCTGGAGGTTCCGACCTCCTCAATGCCCACGCGCACGCCCTCGATCTCCCCCGGCGTCATCTGGTAAAAGGGCAGTGAATAGCTTTTCAGCACCACACAGTTGGAATCGATGAGCAGCAGGCTCAGATTGTATTTCTGGAAAAACTCCCGGATGTCCTCACTGAGGTTGCTCAGATAGTCAATGGCTCCCTGATGCTTCTGCTGCAGCTGCTGGAACTCCTCCTTGGACAGGCTGTTGCTTGTGTCCATTTTTTCCGCGTCGATTCCCAGCTCCCGGCTCTTCTGCCAGGATTCCGCCACCCAGGGATGGACATTCGGATCCACTGCTCCATCCTCCATGAACTTTTTGTAATAAGCCTCGAGCTTTTCCCGGCTGCGATGCTCTCTAATCATATTTATCCTCTCCTAGTTCTTTCTATGCACCTGACGATTCATTTCACGAACAAATTGCACACAATGCTATATTATATATTGTACCAAGCATTGCGGCCATCTGCAATTCTTTCAGAGAAAAAGTTTACAAATAAACACATTTTTGCCTAATTTTTCACAAAATTTGCATCATATCATCATCCTGCCGGTATATTCCTTTTGTTCCTCGGCTGAACAGGGTATAATCCGGCTCATGATATTCGCCTTGCGAAACCTTGAACAATTGCGTTATAATAGCAAAAGGCGCGTATCGCTATTTCCGTACATATTACACGAAAGATTGGTGATCTCTTCATGGCAAGACAATACAAGCGTATCCAGCGAAAAATCTCTCCGAATCTTAAGAAAACCGGCAGTAATTTCAAGCCGAAACAATCCCGGGATCTCATGCTTATCATCCTCATCTGTCTGACCCTGGTGGTACTGCTCATGGCCTGGCACAACCTTGACAATCTGGGTATCTCGATGTACATTTCCCTGATTATTTCCATGCTCATCGTGTACGCGAACCGTCATGGTGACTTCAACGAAAAGGAGCACCTCTGGCTCAGCCGCCTGAGTCTTGTATCCATCGTGATCTGCCTGGGCCTCTTCGCCGCAACGACCTATTTCCAGTTCAGAGGATAAAACACCAGACGTACCAAGGAGGCTGTCGCACGAAGGACATCTACTTTATAAATATACAGCCAATGCATCCCACCACCATGCTGCGCATGGTCCCCCGCCCTTCAAAGGGCGGACATGGGGTGCGGGTATTGTATACTTATGAAATATGATGTAGCGTGCGACAGCCTCTTTTTTTCCGGAAACCCAGGAACAAAGAAGCCCTAAAAAAGCAGCCGCTGTCTGAGACAGCGGCTGCTGGTGTTTTATTTACTTTTCCACATCGGTCTTGGTAGCCTGCAGCCGGGCCAGGGCGCGCTTCAAAGCGGCCTCGGCGCGGATGGCATCCACGTCCTCGCTCATGGGAGGCCCCTGTTTGAAGGACTCCAGGCGTTCCTTGGCACGGGCATAAGCCCGCTGGGCCCGGTTGATATCGATCTCAATCGGTGTCTCGGCCGCCGAAGCGAGCACGGTGATTTTCTTGGGCTGCACTTCCATGAAGCCGCCCGCCACCGCAATGAGCTCCTCATTGCCATCCTCCAGCTTGGCCCGCATAGCATGGGGCACAAGTCCGGTGACAAGGGGGGCATGACGAGGCAGGATACCAAGCTCGCCGCCCGTAGAACGGACGATGAGCATGGCGATATCCGCCGTGTATACCACATGATCAGGAGAGACAACTTCCAGCTGGATCGTAGCCATGGATTAGCCCTCCTTTTTCATTTTTTCCGCTTTTTCAACGGCTTCCTCGATGCTGCCTACCATGTAGAACGCAGCCTCCGGGAGCTCGTCGTATTTACCTTCCAGAATTTCTTTAAAGCCGCGGATGGTATCACGCAGCGCGACGTATTTGCCCGGCGTGCCGGTGAAGGCCTCAGCTACGGCAAAAGGCTGGGAAAGGAAACGCTGGATCTTACGCGCTCTGGCAACGGTGAGCTTATCCTCATCGGACAGCTCCTCCATGCCCAGGATGGCGATGATATCCTGCAGCTCCTTGTACTTCTGCAGTACAGCCTGTACACCGCGGGCTACTTCGTAGTGCTCCTCGCCGATGATATGCGGGTCGAGGATACGGGACGTGGAATCCAGCGGATCCACGGCCGGATAGATACCCAGCTCAGCAATCTGACGGGAAAGTACCGTGGTAGCATCCAGATGGGTAAAGGTTGCTGCCGGTGCCGGGTCGGTGAGGTCATCGGCCGGTACATAGACAGCCTGTACAGAAGTGATGGAACCCTTCTTGGTGGAGGTGATGCGCTCCTGCAGGGCGCCTACATCAGTGGTCAGCGTCGGCTGATAGCCAACGGCCGACGGCATGCGGCCCAGCAGTGCGGAAACCTCAGAACCTGCCTGGATGAAACGGAAAATGTTATCGATGAAGAGCAGCACGTCCTGGCCCTGCACATCACGGAAATACTCCGCCATGGTAAGACCCGTCAGAGCAACACGCATACGTGCTCCAGGCGGCTCGTTCATCTGGCCGTATACCAGCGCCGTCTTATCGATAACGCCGGATTCGGTCATCTCTGTCCAAAGGTCATTGCCCTCACGGGTACGCTCACCGACACCGGCGAATACGGAGTAGCCGCCGTGCTGGGTGGCGATGTTATGGATAAGCTCCATGATGAGGACGGTCTTGCCTACGCCGGCGCCGCCGAAGAGGCCGATCTTACCGCCGCGGGCATAAGGAGCAATGAGGTCAACGACCTTGATGCCCGTCTCGAGGATCTGGGTCGAGGTCTCCTGCTCATCGAAATGCGGAGCCGGACGATGGATCGGCCAGAACTCCTTGTTGCCCACCGGGGCCGGATTATGGTCAACGGTCTTGCCCAGCACGTTGAATACGCGCCCCAGGCACTCCGTACCTACCGGAACCTTGATCGGCGAGCCTGTATCCACAGCCTCCATGCCCCGCATGAGACCATCGGTAGAGCTCATGGCGATGCAGCGGGTTACGCTGTCACCAAGATGCTGCATGACCTCGACCACCAGGTCGATATCCACACCGCCGGCCTTGCCCTGGATTGTGATTGCATTCAGAATCTCCGGGAGTTCCCCCGCCGGAAATTCAATATCTACGACAGGTCCGATGACCTGTACTATTTTACCTTTAGCCAATGGTAAACCTCCTTACTTCAAGGCTTCCGCACCGCCCACGATCTCTGTGATCTCGCGGGTAATGCCTGCCTGACGTACTTTATTGTAGTGCAAGTCCAGCTTCTGGAGGAGCTCCTGCGCGTTATCCGTCGCATTGCTCATCGCTGTCATACGAGAACTCAGCTCGCTGGCGGAAGCCTGTAAGAGTGCTGCATAGATGGTCGTGACAAGATATTGCGGCAGCAGGAAGCCAAGCACCTCAGCGGCAGACGGCTCGTAAATATACTCAGCTGTCGGTCCGCTTTTCTCTTCGCCCAGGCTGGTAAAGGGCAGCAGCTGCACCGTTTCCGGCACGCAGCTGATAGCCGATACGAAGCGGGAATATACCATATGGATCTCACTGCATTCCCCCGTTGTGAAACGGTGGATGAGATCGGCCGCAATCTTGCGGGCATGGGAATAATGGGGGCGTTCACTGATGCCGATATACTCCCCTGCAATATGATACTGGCGATTCTTGAAATAGTCTCTTGTCTTTCTGCCAACCGCGATGAGCTCTGTGTTCTCCTTGTCCTCAACATGAGTCAGGGTTTCCTTGAACACATTGCTGGCATAGGCACCGGCCAGGCCCTTGTCCGAAGCCAGGACAAGATAAAGCTTCTTGCCTTCCTCGTGGACCTTCAGCAGCGGATGGGAAAAATCCCCCGCGTTGGCGGCGATATCCGTCACCACCTGCGCCATCTTATCTGCATACGGCTTATTGGCTACAGCAGCGGCTTGCGCACGACGCAGACGGGCAGCAGCCACCATGTGCATGGCTTTGGTGATCTGCTGGGTGCTCTTGACACTCTTGATCCGCCGGCGTATGTCTTGTAAACTAGCCAAATTAAATCACCTCGCTGCCTTAGGCCGTTGTTTTATAGGATACAGTTTCCTTGAATTCCTCAATAGCTTTTTTGATTTCTGCTTCCAAGGCATCATCCAGTTTCTTCTGCTCCAGGATCTTCGCGCCGATTTCCGGATGGTTCAGATCCATGAACTTGATGAATTCCGTCTGGAAGCGTACGACCTTGTCCACCGGGATATCGGTAAGGAAGCCGCGGACAGCCGTAAATACGGTCAGTACCTGGTTCTGTACCAGCATCGGTGAATACTGGGCCTGCTTCAATGTCTCAACCATGCGGGCACCGCGATCCAGCTGTTCCTTCGTATCCTTGTCCAGGTCCGAAGCGAACTGGGAGAAAGCTGCCAGCTCACGGTACTGGGCCAGATCCAGGCGCATGGTACCAGCAACCTGCTTCATAGCCTTGATCTGGGCACTGCCGCCGACACGGGATACGGAAAGGCCCACGTTGATAGCCGGCCGCACACCGGAATTGAACATATCCGTCTCCAGCATGATCTGGCCATCGGTGATGGAGATAACGTTGGTTGGGATATAGCCCGAAAGGTCACCTGCCAGTGTCTCGATGACCGGCAGTGCGGTAATGGAGCCGCCGCCCAAATCGTCGGAGAGCTTTGCGGCACGCTCCAGCAGACGGGAATGCAAATAGAATACATCGCCCGGATATGCCTCACGTCCTGGCGGTCTTCTGAGCAGCAGACTCATGGCACGATAGGCCGCTGCATGCTTGGAAAGATCATCGTATACGCAGAGGGCATGGCCGCCCTTGTACATGAAGTACTCCGCCATGGCAACACCGGCATAAGGTGCCAGGTACTGCAGCGGCGCGCTGTCCGCAGCCGTTGCGGCTACTACAATGGTGTACTCCATAGCGCCGTGATCCTCAAAGGTTTTGACTACGCGGGCTACGGTGGAGGCCTTCTGGCCAATGGCTACATAGACGCAGATACAGTTCTGGCCCTTCTGGTTCAGGATCGTATCCACAGCAATAGCCGTCTTGCCGGTACCACGGTCGCCGATGATGAGCTCGCGCTGGCCGCGGCCGATTGGAACCAGTGCGTCGATGGCCTTCAGGCCGGTCTGCAGCGGTTCATGTACTGATTTTCTGTCCGCGATGCCCGGTGCCGGGTATTCAATCGGACGGTTCTGTGTCGTGCTGATGGGTCCCTTGCCATCGATAGGACGGCCCAGGGCATCCACTACACGGCCGATCATTGCATCTCCCACAGGAACCTGCATGATTCGACCCGTGCGCTTTACGGTATCGCCTTCCTTGATGGCCGTATCGCCGCCGAGAATAACGGCGCCGACGTTGTCCTGCTCAAGGTTCAATACCAAACCATATATATCGTTACCGAAGTCGAGAAGCTCGCCTGACATAGCCTTCTGCAGGCCATGGATATGGGCGATGCCGTCACCGATTTCGATAACAGATCCTACATCATCAATGTTCATATCTACATCATAGTTCTTGATTTGATCCTTGATGATGGCTGTTATTTCTTCCGGATTCATTTTCATACTTCGCTGTCACCCCATTTTCATCACTTATTTGCCAGCAGCTGTTCTTTCAAACTCTGCATACGGCCAACTACACTTCCATCGATGCGTTTGTCTCCCATCTTCACGATGACGCCGCCAATGATCTTCTCATCCACATGCATGCGAAGCTGGATGGATTTCTCTGTGAGCTCCTCCAGCCTGGCCTTCAGCTTCAAAGACAGGGGCTCCGTCATGGGAAATGCCGAGGTCACATCTGCCAGCACAATACCGCGCGCCTTGTTGGAAAGCATCGCGTACTCATGCTCAATGGCTTCAATGAGCGCTGCACGCCGTTTGTCAACTAAAAGCATCAGGAAATTGAACACCGTTTTCGAGAGCTCGTCCTGGAACAGCTTGGTCAAAAGCTCCTTCTTGGCCTTCGGCTGAATCTGCGGATTCGTGAGGAAGCCGCGAAGCTCCATATGGGAAAAGGTCACCTGGCTTACCAGCTGCAGCTCTTCACCATAGGGTACAAGCTTATCTTCATCCTGGGCGATTTCAAAGATCGCCATCGCGTATTTTCGCGCAAGCTGTAAATTTAACATGACAAATCACCGATTTTTTCCTTGTCCAGCTGACCGATGAACTCGCTGATGAGCTTTTCATTCTCCGCAGCGTCCATGTTCTTGGCAATGATCTTGCTGGCTGCGGCCATGGAAAGGGTAACCATTTCGCCCTTGAGCTGTTCAACAGCCATGGCACGCTCGCGCAGGATCTCCGACTCAGCAGCTTTTCTGCGCTGCTCGATCTCATGCTGGGTTTCCTTCAAGCTGGCATCCCGTTCTTCCTGGGCCAGCTTGGCCGCCTTGTCGCGGATCTCCTGGGCCTTCACCTGGGCTGCATCCAGCTTGCTGCGGTAGTCCTGCAGGACCTGTTCGGCCTCCGCAGCATCCGCATCTGCCTTATCCAGGCTCGCTGCGATCTTGTCTTCACGGGCCTTGAGCATGCGGACAATCGGCTTATAGGCCACTGCCCGCAGGATAGCGACGAGAATCAGGAAGTTCAGGATCTGCGCAATAAGTGTCGCATTTATATCTATCAATTGCTATACCTCCCTTACTTCACTTATCCTTCTCGACAAATCACTTATTTGATCAGCGGATTTGCATAGAGCATGATAAGTGCGATAACGGTGGCGATGATCGCCATGGACTCGATGAGGCCGACGGAGATCAGGGTGTTCGTGAAAAGCGTATCTTTAGCTTCGGGCTGGCGGGTGAGGCCTTCGATGAACTTAGAGGTTACGAGACCATCGCCGAGACCGGCGCCGATTGCGGCCAGACCCATTGTAAGACCTGCACCGATTAAAGCAGCTGCTACCATAATTGCGTTTTCCATGAAAAAAATCCTCCTTAAAATTAAAAAGTTTGTTGAAAGTATTCACTGATCCTTACGGATCCTCACGCACTGCGTTGGCCAGATAGGCCATGGACAGCATCGTAAAGATGAACGCCTGCACCCCGCCAATGAAAATACTGAAGGCGAGCCAGATGACACTGGGAATTGGCATCCATATCGGCATGAGCTTGAGCAGAATGATGATGAGTATCTCACCTGCCAGGATATTGCCGAATAGACGGAAAGCCAGCGTGATTGGTTTTGCGACTTCTTCAATGGCATTGATGATGACAAACACCGGCACCGGCTGGAAGAAATGCTTGATATAATGCATTCCTTTGAAATACACGCCCATGACGTGCAGCATCACAATGACCAAAAGGGCGAGACCCAGTGTGGTGTTCAAGTCGTTGGTCGGCGATGACAGTGTCGGGACAAGTCCCAGCCAGTTGGAAACCAGTAAGAACAAAAACAGGGATATGATCAGCGGCGCAAGCATACGGCCTCTGGGGCCCATGGTTGCATCGATCTGACCATGGAGTGCTGTAACCACCATCTCAATGGCATTCTGCCAGCCTGTGGGAACAAGCTTCAGATTGCGCGTCGCCAGAAAGGCGATGAGAATGACTACAGCCATTGTGATCCATGTCATGATCAAGGTTTCCACATTGAAGGTCAAGCCGGCAAACTGCACTACTTCGCGAACACCGATTTCATGCATAACCTATTACCTCCTTGATGGAATGTTTTTCTACCGGCCTATCGGCGGCTGAACAAAGCCAAATGGATCATTGCCAGCAGATAGAACAGGCCAAAGCCGCTGACCACCGCAATGAACACGGGCATAGAAACCCGGATCGCCGTGGAAAAGACGGCCAGCAGCATGAGAAGCCGCAGCACAAATCCTACCCACATGTGCCGCTTCGCCCGGACTGCGCCCATCTGGCTGCTGCGCCAGAGCCGTTCCGCTAAGATTCCGCCGCAGACCGCTGCCGTGATTCCGCCGATGGCGAAAGCCCCGATGAGCTGCCACTGGCCCGCCGCTCCAAAGGAGATGGCTGCCAGCAGGGTGCCCAGGCCGAAGCTTTTCAGCAGGCGTCTGCTATAGGTCGATAAAATTTCCCTCATATTCCTCCTCCGACAGCAGAGCTGCCTTCGCATGAATATCTATCGAAAAGCGTCCCTTCCTGAATAAAAAAGGCCGCATTTCTACACTTTTTTCTCTTCGACAAAGATTCCATTTTCCCTGCTGAGAAAATGCAATTCTTCCAAGAAGGAAAAAGCACATAATCTATAGGCTTTTCACAAAATAAAGGTTTTTCCTGCTATTCTGACAGAATAGCTATAACCTGTATTTATATAACCATAACTAAGTGTGATACATATTATAGCCTGCCATGGACTGAACTTCAAGCAATTTTTCAAACGATTGCCGGCAAAATCCAGCCGAAAACTCAGCGGCCCTCCCGAAGCTGGCGGTATACCGAGTAAATTCCAACAGGAAACCCCAGCAGAATCCCAATCAGGCGGCCATAGGGCGCAATCCCCAGGTGCTCATCAGCCAGGCTGCCAAGGAACACACAGATTCCGATGACGACCACAAAATAGATGCCGATGCCTCCCAAAAAGGAAAAGGCCCGGAGGGCCTGGCGCAGTCCCTCCTGTTTTTTCTGCGGCTCCATACCCGCACCTCCTTAAAAGCAAAAAAGGGCAGGGCTCCCCGGAAAGAGCCCCTGCCCTGCTGTTATGCCTTGAATTCTTCCGGACGGGAAGCAGCACAGCCATAATGATAGAGTATAGCCTGGATAATGCGGCTGGAAGCCCTGCCATCCCCATAGGGATTGCAGGATTCTGACATGCGGCTGTACTCCGTCTTGTCCGTGAGCAGCTGTCTGGCTTCCCCGTAGACCCGTTCCCGGTCCGTGCCGATGAGCTTCACCGTGCCGGCGGTGACAGCCTCCGGACGCTCCGTGGTATCCCGGAGCACCAGTACCGGCTTGCCCAGCGCCGGTGCCTCCTCCTGGACTCCGCCGGAATCCGTGAGGATGAGATAGGAGCGATGCATGAGGTTTGCAAAGGGCTCGTAATCCAGCGGATCGATGAGATGCACCTTGGCCAGACCGCCCAGTTCTTCCTTCACAACCTCCCGTACCTTCGGGTTCTTGTGCACCGGGAATACCACCTCCACATCAGCGAACTCTTCAGTCAGCTGACGCAGGGCCTTATAGACATGACGCATGGGCTCGCCCAGATTCTCCCGGCGATGGGTAGTCACCAGGATGATGCGCTTGTTCTTGTAATCGATGTTCCGCAGCAGCTCGTCCTCGAACTGGAAATCATCCTTTACTGTCTGATGCAGTGCATCGATGACCGTATTGCCTGTTACAAAAATTCCTTCCGGTGCAATGGCCTCCGTCAGCAGATTCTGCTGCGCGGTGGCAGTAGGCGCAAAATGAAGATCCGCCAGAGAACCGGTAAGCTTCCGGTTCATTTCCTCCGGGAAGGGAGAGAATTTATTATGGGTACGAAGACCGGCCTCCACATGGCCTACAGTGGTCTGATGGTAATATGCCGCCAGGGCTCCCGCAAAGGTGGTGGTGGTATCCCCATGGACCAGCACGATATCCGGCCGGGCCTCAGTGAGCACCTTATCCAGCCCCATCATGGCCCGGGAGGTGATATCGAAAAGCGTCTGCCCTGCTGCCATGATGTCCAGATCATAATCTGGCTGGATGGCAAACAGATTCAATACCTGGTCCAGCATCTCCCTATGCTGGGCAGTCACGGCCACGATGGGCGTGATCTCCTCCGGATGTCTGGCCAGTTCCAGCACGATAGGTGCCATCTTGATAGCCTCCGGACGAGTACCAAACACTGTCATTACCTTGATTTTCTTCTTCATAAAAATCCCCTTTCCACCTGTTTCTGTTTATGCAAAAATAAGTGAAGCCTATATCATCTACTGACAAAAGAAGGTGCAGCCCATCAGCCGCAGCTGGCAGACAACACCTTCCCTATTCAATGCAGCTGCTGGCTCGGCGCGGAGCCCTTCGGCTGAAAAATACCTAATTTCTTTGCTCCCAGGAGCACCGCACTCAAAACGCAGAGCACGATGAGGATCGCGATGCCGCTGGATACCTCATTGAGCACCACAGCACTGAGTCCCAGGAGAGCACTGATCACATACATGAGCAGCACCGCCTGCCGCTGGGTGAAGCCCAGATCCAGCAAACGATGGTGCAGATGGCCCTTATCCGGCTTGAAGATCGGCACCCCGCCCCGATAACGGCGCACGATGGCGAAGGTGGTATCCAGAATGGGCAGCCCCAGGGCCAGGATGGGCACGATAAGCGCGATGGTCGCAGCGCTCTTCACCGCGCCGATGACAGAAATTCCCGCCAGCATAAAGCCCAGGAACATGCTTCCCGTATCTCCCATAAAGATGCGGGCCGGATTGAAGTTATAGTAGAGGAAGCCGATGGCTGCCCCGGCCAGTGCTGCCGTCAGCACCGCCACCAGCAGGAAGCTCTGCTGCATGGCCACCAGGAAGATGGTCGCCGCCGCGATGGCGGACACCCCTGCAGCCAGACCATCCAGACCGTCAATGAGATTCACCGTATTGGTGAGCCCCACGATCCAGAATACCGTGGCCGGTACCGCAAAATATTCCAGAAAAATAAAATCCCCAAAGGGATCCGTAATGAAATCGATCCGCACATCGAAGGCCACCAGTACACAGGCCGCAATGATCTGCCCCACCAGCTTCACCTTGGCCGGCAGGTTCTTATAATCGTCGATGATTCCCACAATGACGATGAGCGTTCCGCTCACCAGCAATCCAACCAGCTCATGGAAAACATCGTCCGTAAGCTCAGTAAAGCCCATCACCGCAAGGATTGCCACCATGAAAGCCGCATAGATCCCTATGCCGCCAATGCGCGGAATCGGCTTTTTGTGGACCTTGCGGGCATCCGGAGCATCCATTGCTCCCGTCTTCGCAGCCAAAAGAATAACACCTGGCGTAATCACCAATGCAACAGCCACGGCAATAGTAAACGCCAAAATATAATTCGGCATACAAGTCGCACCCCTTTTCTTTACAACAAACCAATTGTACATCACGAACCGGCGGCTGTCAACGAAAATCCCGCCGGCGGAAGGCCTTAATCCCTGATATCCTTAGGGGCGCAGCATACGACGCTGCCATCGGTTTCCAGGTAGATCACCTGGTCCAGCATGGCATTGCGGAGCATGCGGCGGCAGAGCAGGCAGGGCTTGCCGGAAGCCAGGGTTCCATCCGCATTATAACCCACAATATAGATGGCTGCTCCCTTCATTTTCCCCGGATCCGCATTCACGATGGCATTCTGCTCCGCATGCACCGCCACACAGAGCTCGTAGTTCTGTCCCTTGGGCACATGGAGCCGGTTCCGCTCGCATACCCCGGTATCTATGCAATTGGCCTCTCCCCTGGGGGCCCCGTTATACCCGGTGCTTATGATGATCTTGTCCTTTACGATGATCGCCCCATAACGGCGGCGCAGGCAGGTGGACCGGCGCCCTACGGCCTTGGCGATATCCAGGAAATATTCCGTCCAATCCGGACGGGACTGGGGTTTTGGCATAAAAATTCCTCCTCAAGCTTTACCTTGTATGTAGCGGCGTCCTAAAAGCACCGCCACGAAATCATCCACCGGAACCGGCGGCACCTGCATGGTCACCGGGAGCAGCCGGCGCCAGCCCGTAGGGGGATGGGCCTTCCAGTATTCCCCCTTGGCCAGCTCCGTGGTGCGGTATTCATCCACCACCACCAGTTCCAGCCCGGGAAGTGCCTTGACTATACGCCGCCGGGCACCTTCACTGGTGGTCCCGTTGCCCAGGATAACAGTCTGGAAAGGATGTCGGGCACGCTGCTGACAAAGCTTCTCAATGAGCCGTTTCGTCTCAACGACCTGCTGGAACAGCACACTGCCATCCGCAGCCAATACAGCAAGACCGCATTTATCCCTGCCGGGATCGATTGCTGCCACCGACATAAAATCCATCTCCCTTGAATGAAAGGAGCGCCGCAAAAGCCCTTTCCCCGCAAGGAATTCACCCGTACGACGCCCCTGGTCTCTTTACCTTGTTTCTACCTTCAGATATACCCGCAGCGGTCCCAGTGCATCGGTATTGCCCCGCGCATAGGCGGAAAGCAGTGCCGTGCCGTTGATGGGCGTGAGCTGCCGGATGATATCATAGAGCTGGTTGCCTTCGATGACCCCGATGGATCCCCGCAGCGGATCCGGCAGGATGCCCTTGGCCGAAGCCTCCGCATTGATATCCTGCAGGAAGCTCATGACCACCCGCTCCGCCTCGCCGTCCCCGCTGCCCTTAAGCTTGAAGGGGCGAGCCAGGATAAACTCATTATCCTTGTAAATGGTACGGTTCTTGTAGAGCTGCAGCGTGGTACGCACAGCCTCGCCCCGTACCAGATTCCCCGCAGCCACGATGCGCACCACAATGTCCTGGGGACTGCGGGAAATGAATTGAGCCGCCTCCTCGTACTCCGGCTGATAGACCCAGATATCCTTTTCCTTCACCGTATTGCCCAGCCGCTGGGCAACAGTACGATTGGCAGCCTGCATCAGGAGCCCCATATCCCGCTGGATATCCTTTATATCCCGGGCTCCCTTGATGACGCCGCTGGCCAGCACCTCGCCGGCCCGGAAGGTGATATCCCCCTCCCGCATGATCTGGATGCCCTGGCGCAGCTGTTCGGTCCGCTCTGCCAGCATCCGGTTATCCGTGAAAAGCCGGCTGTTGTCCGTCTGAAGGCCGGCATTGTTCTTTTCCAGTTCCGTGTTGCTCTGGTCCAGCCGGCTGTTGTCAGCCAGCAATACATCATTTTTCAGCAGCAGCTCATCCTTGGCCTGCTCCAGCAGGCGGTTGCCCTCCAGCAGAGCCCGGGACCGCTCCTCCAGCTGACGCTGCTGTCCCTGGAGATCATCCAGCTCGTTTTTCGTCTCCTTGAGATCCGACTCCGTCTGCTGCTGCTCTGCCTGGGCAGAGGCCAGCTCTCCCGAGGCCTGGGTCAGCTTGGCCTGGGTATCCCGCATGTTCTGATTCAGCTTCTCCATACCGAAAAGCGCGGTACGCACATTCTCGGAGGTTGCGGCCATGACCCCGAAGGTCAGTGTCGTGATGCAGACACCGGTGAGGATCGTTACGAGAATCGAGGTGTGACGCGGCCGTAGTCCAAACAGCGAAAGTCTCTTCTTGCCGATTTTCGAGCCCAGACGGTCGCCAATGAACGCAATCGCGCCACCGGTAATCACCAGCACTACAATGAGGAAAACACCATACATGGCTTGCCACACCTGCCTTTACTTTGGAATGAAATAAGATTATTTAGAAGCCCGATACATAAGCCAGCCACCGGCGATGAGGCCGATCAGGTTCGGTATCCACACAGCGTATACCGGCTCCATCGCTCCGCTCTGGGCAATGGCCCCCGCCATGGTCATGAGGCTGTAATAGACAAAGATGATGATGAGGCTCAGCGCAAACCCCGCCGAAGAGCTGTTGCGGTTCGGCTGCAGTCCCAGCGGGACCCCCACCAGTGTGAAGATGAGACTGGCCAGCGGAATGGTAAAGCGCTGATGCAGCTCCGTCTCCAGCTTTTTCGTATTCACGTACTGGGAGCGCATGATCTCAATCTGAGCTCTCAGATCCTTGATGGTCAGCTCCTCCGGCTTCTTCTGCTCCCGAACGATCTGCCGGGGGCTCTGGTTGATGGGCAGCACCTGGGTATTGAAATGCATGGTATGCTCCGTCTCCCCATCGGACACATCGTAGATAATGCCCTGGTGCATGGTCCATTCATTGTCCTTCCACTCAGCGTACTCCGCATTTTCCACATGGCTGACCTTACCCTGGTCAAAGGCCTGCATGGTCACGCCCTGCATGGTGTTGGACTCCGAATCGTAGCGGCGGGCGTAAACCAGCCGCTGGATCTGCCCCTTGTCGATTTCCTTGATGATGATATGCTCCTGGGACTGGGGTGTGGTATTGCCCTGGATCTCATAGTAAAGCACGTTGTTATAGGCCTCATTGGCCCAGGGTACCGCGTACTCGTTGAAGGCCATGGCAAAGAGGCTCACAAAGAAGCCCAGGATAATGGCGGGAGTCGCGATGCGGTAAAAGCTGATGCCGCAGGACTTCATAGCCGTAATCTCGCTGGTGCCGGAAAGGCGGCCGAAGGTCAGCAGACTGGCCAGCAGCATGGACATCGGGAAGGTCCAGATCACCACGCCGGGCAGGCTGAAGATGAAAATCTTCGTCACCGCGGTAAGGGAAGCGCCGTAGTCCGTGATGTACTGCGCGATGCGGAACAGTGTACCTGAGCCGATGAACACGGCGGAGAATGCACAGATGCCGAAGATGAAGGTCTTAAAGACCTCACTGAATATATATTTATCTAAGATACGTATTCGCATGTGCCAGTCTCCTATAATGTAAAGTTATCGCCAAGATAGAATTTCTTCGCGATTTCACTATTTGCTATGGTTTCACTGTCACCCTCCAGCAGGATCTTCCCATCGTTCAGGATATAGGCCCGGTCCACGATATGCAGTGTCTCCCGCACGTTATGATCGGTGATGAGGATACCCATGCCCCGCTCCCGCAGGTACTGGATGATTTCCTGGATGTCCGCCACCGCAATGGGGTCAACCCCGGCAAAGGGCTCATCCAGCAGGATGAACTGGGGCTCCAGCGCCAGGCAGCGGGCAATCTCCACCCGGCGCCGTTCGCCGCCGGACAGCTCCGTGCCCTTGCGCTCCCGCACATGACCGATATGGAATTCCTCCAGCAGCTCATCGATCTTGTGGACCCGCTCTGCCTTGGATATGGGCAGAGTCTCCAGAATGGACAGCAGATTTTCCTCCACGGTGAGCTTGCGGAAGATGGATGCCTCCTGGGCCAGATAGCTGATGCCCAGCTCCGCCCGTTTGCACATGGGCATGTTTCCGATCTTCACATCGGAAATATAGACCTCGCCGGAGGTGGGCTGCTCCAGGCCCACGATCATGTAAAAGGTAGTGGTCTTGCCGGCGCCGTTCGGCCCCAGCAGCCCCACGATCTCACCTTTTTCCACCCGCAGGGACACCCGGTCCACCACGTTGCGGTGCTTATAGGTCTTTACTAAATTCTTCGCTTCTATATGCAAGTGACAGCCCTCCGCATTTATTGTACCTTCGCATTGCCGTCATCAGCAATATAAATCGTCAGCCGGCCGCTGTTCAGCGTGTTGTTGTCCTGGATAGCCCAGGCATTGCCTGTCAGGATGGCTTTGCCCTGTTCCTTGCCGAAATAATCCAGCTGATCGCCGCCAGCCTCCAGATTTTTCGGCGGGCTCACCAGATGGGCATGCCCTGTGCCCTTGTAGCGGTCCTCCTTAAGCCAGCCCTCCAGCCGGTCAGCAGTCACCGTGCCGTCCTTGGAGGTCACCGTGCCGCCCGTATCTATGAGCATGTACTCATTGGGAGCAAAATAATCCACCCGCTCGCCGGCAAAGGTCTTATCCGCCTTCTGCCCATGCACATCCCCGGTAGCAATCATATGATCCTTGCCATCGGTGGTGCACATAGCCGCCGTCATGCGCATATCTTCCTTCTGGGCGATGACGTTGCCCGTCACATTGCCCTCCTGGGTCTTGGTATTATATACGGCCTTGGCCCCGGCCACCCGGGCATTGCCCTTGGTCATGAGCACATTGCCCGTGGCGGTGATCACGCCGGATTTCATATCGTAATCCACTGTATCCCCGTCCAATGAAGCCGGTTCTCCCGCCGCGTAAAGCGTACCTGTGGTAATCGCTGCCGTAAGGGCAGCAGCCACAAACGCCAGCTTAAGCTTTCCTATCCTGTCCATCCTCAGTTCCCCTTTTCAATATGTGCTTTGCCAATGATCTTGATCTTCTCAAAGGCATCGGTGCTTTCGATGCGATCCCCGGAGGCCTTCATGTGGTCGCTCTCCCGGTCCATCTTCACATCCCCGGTGGCTGCCAGCATGGATTTCGCGGCCTCCCAGGTCATTTCCTTACTGGTGAGGGTTGCTCCGTCACTGGTCTTCATATCAACGCCGCCATCCATTTTTATGTTGCGGCTCTTGTGCTCATAGGTGGCATGGGGCGCCTTGAGTCCCACCGTCTTGCCATCCTCCTTGTAAAAAGTCCCCTGTATATTGGTGAGGACCGCATCCTGTGTCTGGGTATCCATATCGATCTGCTCCGCCGACAGTTCCCAAATCACCTTGCCATCCTTTTCCTCTTTGATGGTATTGCCATCATATTTCATGACAGTCTGGGGTTTTCCCGGATCTGCCGGCGGCGTTGGGACCGTCCGAACCGCCCAGACCACCAGCGAAGCCAGCAGCACGACCAGGACGCCGATGAGTGCCTTGCCCTTTTTGCTCAATGCTCTGCCTCCTCTGATTTGATCACGTGATGACGTTCCTTCTTCTCATCCGGCGGCGTATTCCAGCGCTTCTGGAACCACAGCCACTGGGTGGGGTTTTCCCGGATGATGCGCTCCAGTATCCGGGTCATTTTTTCTGTAAATTCAAAGAGATCCTTGTCCGAATCCCCGTTGTCCTCATAGCGCATGATTTCACCGATGACCACCTTATGGTGGCCGTCCGGCTGCCGCAGAATAAAGGCCGGCAGCACCGGTGAATTGAATTTCTTGGAAAATACCGCCGGTCCCATCGGGGTAGCCGCCGGACGTCCCAGAAAATCAATGAAGGCCCCTCCGGGACCCGCATCCTGATCTGCCAGGAAACCCAGTATCTTACCCTTTTTCAGAGCTCGGGCCGCAGCCAGAAGCTCACTGGTTCCCCGGGAAAAGATTTCCACGCCGACCGTGGCCCGCAGATCGTTCAATACCCGGGTATACTGCTCGTTCGGCTGCGGCTTGGCAATAGCCGTAACCGGCAGCCCGGAAAAGGTAAAAGCCGCTGACAGCCACTCCCAGTTGCCCACATGGCCGGTGAGTATCACCACGCCGTGCTTCTCCGCCAGGGCAGCCTTCAGCCGGTCCAAATTTTCGATTTCAATATACCGCGTAAAATTCTCCTTGGAAAGATGCGGCATATAAAGCATCTCCAGGAAGTTCCTTCCCAAATTGATGAAGGAAGCCCGGATGGTTCTTTCCGCTTCGGCCTCCGGGAGGCTCAGTGACCGCTTGATCTGGCGGATAGCCAGATTGCGCTGTTTCTTTATGAATTTATAATACAGGATGCCGAGTCCCTTGCCCAGGCTCATCAGACAAGAATGAGGCAGACAGCAGATGACCCGGCTCATAAACATTAAAATTCGATATTGCATGTATGTTCCCCCATCAAGAGAGTTTATACCTATTGGGCAATTTTTTCAATAGGTTTTGGACCCATAAAATCGGCTATCAATGATTCCCAGCGTCCCTGGGCCTTCAGTATGAACTCCAGGATCTCCCGCACAGCCCCCCGGCCGCCGTCCGCCCCGGATATGAGCTGGGCCGCTGCCCTGGCCTCGGGCACCGCATCCGCCACCGCCGCCGCCAGGCCGGCCTGCAGCATCAGCGGCAGATCGATGATATCATCCCCGATATAGGCAATGGCCTCATCCGCCAGGGAAAATTTTTCCTTCAGCTCTGCGTAGGCCGCCCGCTTATCATGGCGGCCCTGCCAGACGGCGCCGATCTTCAGTTCCCTAGCCCGGTTGGCCAGCATCACCGAATCCCGGCCCGTGATGATGGCCGTCTGCAGCCCCGCCCGATGCCAGAGGGTTATGCCCATGCCATCCCGACAGAAAAAGGATTTATAGAGCTCCCCCTTTTCGCCGATGTAGATGCCCCCATCGGTGAGCACGCCATCCACATCGAAGATGACCATTTGGATTTTCCTTGCCCGCTCCAGGGCATCCGCTGTGAATTCCATATCAGACCACTCCCTGCCGCAGCAAATCCGTCAGATGCACAATGCCCACCGGCTGCTGGTTCTCGTCGATGACCGGCAGCACCGTGATGGGCCGGGGCTGATGCTTCTCCATAAGGCTCAGTGCCGAGGCAGCCAGCTTGTCCTTGGTGATGGTCTGCGGACTGCGGGTCATGAGTTTTTCCACCGGTGCATCCAGGAATTCGCTGCCCTTGGCCAGGCTGCGGCGGATATCGCCATCCGTCACCAGCCCGATGAATTTTCCCTGGTCGTCCACCACCGAGGTGGCGCCCAGTCCCTTGTCTGTCATTAGGAACAGGGCCTCCTTCGCCGTATGGCTGAAGTGGATGATCGGATTCGCCTCGCCGCTGTGCATCACATTTTCCACCGTGAGCAGCAGCTTCCTGCCCAAGGCGCCGCCCGGATGGAACACCGCAAAATCCTGGGCCGTGAAATTCCGGGCCGACAGGAGCGCGATGGTGATGGCATCCCCCATGGCCAGGGCCGCCGTGGTGCTGGCCGTAGGCGCCAGCCCCAGCGGACAGGCCTCCCGTTCTACCCCCACGTTGATGAAATAGTCCGAGTTCCTGCCCAGGGTGGAATCCCGCCGGCCGCACATGGCAATGATCCGTGCCCCGATGCGCTTGATTATGGGCAGGATGTTCACCACCTCATTGGTTTCACCGCTGTTGGAAATGGCGATGACCACGTCCTTATCCGTGACCATTCCCAGATCCCCATGGAAGGCCTCCGCCGGATGCATAAAAAAGGAGGGCGTTCCCGTACTGGCCAGGCTGGCCGCTATTTTCCGGCCCACATGACCGGATTTTCCCATGCCTGTAACGATGACCCGGGCCGGGCAATCCAAAATGCAGTTCACCGCTGCTTCAAATTCATCATCGACGCGCTCCACCAGCCGGCGTACCGCATCTGCTTCAATCTGCAGGGTTTCAATGGCTTTCTCTTTTATCACACCGGAATCCTCCCGAAAATTAATCTTCTTTGTAGAAATGATTTTACAGCTTCTTCCTGACAATTTCATGGATAGCCAGTGCATCCTTCAGCAGATCCTCCAGCTTGTCCAGATAAACCATATTGGGTCCGTCGCAGAGAGCCTCCTCCGGGTTGTCATGGACCTCCATGAACAGAGCGTCCACCCCCGCCCCCACCGCGGCCCGGGTCAGATATTCCACATACTCCCGGTTCCCGGCGGAACAGGTTCCGCCGCCGCCCGGCAGCTGTACGCTATGGGTGGCATCAAAGACCACCGGATAGCCAAGAGAACGCATGATGGGAAAACTGCGCATATCCACCACCAGATTGTTGTAGCCGAAGCTGGCTCCCCGCTCAGTGAGCAGGATGCGCGAGCAGCCGCCCTCATGGAGCTTGTCCACCACATTGCGCATATCGTGAGGCGCCATGAACTGCCCCTTCTTCACGTTGACCGCACAGCCGGACTGGGCAGCCGCATACAGGAGATCCGTCTGCCGGCAGAGGAAGGCCGGGATCTGCAGCACATCAGCCACCTTGGCAGCCGGCAGTACCTGGGATTCCTTATGGACATCGGTGACAATAGGCACCTGCAGCTCATCCTTGATGGTCTGGAGCATTTCCAGCCCCTTTTCCAGGCCCGGACCCCGGAACCCGTTGAAGGAAGACCGGTTGGCCTTATCGAAGGAAGCCTTGAAAATATAGGGAATCCCCAGCCGCTGGGTGATTTCCTTTATGGTTCGGCCAATATAAAGACAGCGCTCCATTCCCTCCAGTACGCAGGGACCTGCGAGCAGTGCCAGGGGCTGTCCGGCCCCGATGGAAAATTTTCCTACTTCTACTGTGTTCATTTTTTTGCCACCTTTCTGCGCATTGCTTCTAAACCGCTGAAAACTCTTTTCTTGAAAATCCCATTGACCTCCGCCAGGTCCTCCGGCGTATCCACGCCCACAAAGCGGCGATCCGTCTCAATGACCCGGATGCGATAGCCATTTTCCAGGGCCCGGAGCTGCTCCAGGGATTCCGTCTGCTCCAGGGGCGTGGGCTCCATCTGCGCATAGCGCAGCAGAAAATCCCGCTTGTAGGCATAGATGCCGATATGCTTGTACACCGGTCGCCCATGGGGTACCCGGGGATAGGGAAGCAGGGAACGGGAAAAATAAAGGGCATAGCCCTTTTTATCCGTGACCACCTTCACATTGTTGGGATTCTGCATCTCCGTCTGGGTGCTCATGGGCGTCTTTACCGTAGCCATCTGCAGCTGGGGATCCTCGTCGAATACCGCCGCCAGCTCATCGATGAGCTCGGGGTCTATCAGCGGCTCATCCCCCTGTACATTGATGATGAGGTCCATATCCGGATAAGCCGCTGCCACCTCGGCCAGCCGGTCCGTGCCCGTGGGGTGATCCGGGGAGGTCATCATGGCCTGGCCGCCGTCCTGCACCACTGCATCGTATACCCGCTGATCATCCACTGCCGCCAGCACGCCGGCCAGACTCTTCGCCTGTACGGCCTGCTCGTATACCCGGCAGATCATAGGCTTGCCGGCAATATCCGCCAGCGGCTTGCCCGGCAGCCGGGTAGAGGCATAGCGCGCCGGAATGACACAAAGTATTTTCATATTTCGACTCATCCTTTCCTCACATATTCCTTCAGATTCTTCTGCAGCGTGGCCTTGAATTCCCTGTCTCCCGACAGGAAGGTCACCTCCACGCTCACCACATAGATGGGAATAGGCGACTCCGCCTTCATGATCTCCCGGGGAACATCCGGTACCTTCACCGCATCCTTCTCCGTGATCACAATGGCCTCCGCTCCCTGGCGGATTGCCTGATCCACCACGTCCGCCATTTCCTCCGGCGTGTAATCGTGATGATCCGGGAACCGCAGACTCTCCATGATGATTGCCCCGATGTCACTCAGTGTCTGCTCAAAGGAGGCCGGATTGCCGATGGCCGAAACAGCCATGACCCGTTTTCCCTTCATCTGGGAAATATCGATGCCCGGCGCCGCCATATCCTCGTACCAGTCCGCCAGCTCGATGAAGCAGCGGGGCTGATGGATGCTTTCCACAATCAGTGCGTGGTCGTTGTATTTTTCAATGGTGTCCCGGATGTACCGGTTGGAACCCGGTGCCGCCTGATCCACCTTGGTGAGCAGGCAGACATCCGCCCGCTCCATATGGGAAATCGGCTCCCGCAGCGTGCCGCGGGGCAGCATGTAGTTGTTGCCGAATACATTCACCGCATCGATGAGCACAATATCCATATCCCGTTCCAGCTGCCAATGCTGATAGCCATCATCCAGGATAGCCACCTCCGCGCCGAAGTGATCGATGGCGTACTGTCCTGTCACCGCCCGCTCCGGGCCGATGAGCACCGGCACGTTGGGCAGGTGCTTGGCCAGCATGAAGGCCTCATCACCGGCCTGAGAGGCATCCATCTGCAGTGTCCTGCCATCGGATACGATACCCACCTCGCCCTTCCATTTTGCCCGGTAGCCCCGGTTCAGGATGACCACCCGATAGCCCATATCCCGGATGTCCCGGGCCAGGCGCTGGGCCGTCGGAGTCTTGCCCGTGCCGCCCACGGTGATATTGCCCAGGCTGATCACATAGCAGCCCAGCTTCTTTCGTTTGAATACTCCCACCTTGTAGCCGGCCAGCTTCACATTGACCAGATGGCCGTAGATGAAGGAAAAGACATAGAGAATAGCTATGATGACGGTCAGGAATAAACCATGGGTTTCCTGCCCGTGGACCAGCTGAAAGAAATAGGTCTGGAAATTTTCCACCTTTTCCGTGGCCTTGATCCGGCCATTCTGCTCCACCGCGTCCAGCATCTCATGGAGCAGTACCGCGGTCTTACGGGAAGCGCCCTTATTTTCCTGAACGATGGCCAGAGTTTCCTGCTCCATCCAATGGCGCCGCTCCACATCCCGGAAAAGCCCCAGGGCCTCCCGGCTCAGCTCGCTGCCATCCTGCACCGTGATGCAGGCATTGCGCTTGGAAAAGAGCACATGGGTGTCCTTGAAATTGAACATGTTGGAACCCACGATAATGGCCTTGCCATGGGCTGCCGGTTCCAGGATGTTGTGGCCGCCATGGGGAATGAGACTGCCGCCCACATAGATCACATCGCCAATGCTGTAGACACGCCCCAGCTCACCGATGGTATCCAGTATCACCGCGTCGTGGCCGGCGGCCGGCTGCTTCTGCAGTTGGGTCCGGCGCACAGCCCGGACCCCGTGCTGACGGCAGATGGAGATGATCTCATCGGTGCGCAGCAGATCCCGGGGAGCGATGACCAGCCGGGCCCGGGGAAATTCCTCCCGGATGCGGCTGAAGGCCTGGAGCACATACTCCTCCTCCCCTTTATGGGTACTGCCGGCTAAAAATATGCCGGTATGATCCTCCAGCCCCATTTCCCGGATCATGGACTGTTTTTCCTCCTGAGTCACTTCCGTATAGGTCTGGTCGAATTTCGTGTTGCCGGTAACTGTCACCAGATCCGGATTGGCCCCCAGGCGGACGATGTACTCCGCGTCGATGGAGGACTGCATGGCGAACTTCGTCACCGTGCCGATCATATCATCCAGCAGGCTGTGCAGATGGCGGTACCGGGTCACACTCTTATCGCTGATGCGTCCATTGACCATCATGACAGGTATGTGCAGATGGCGGGCTGCCTTCAGGAAATTCGGCCAGAGCTCCGTCTCCACGGGCATGAATACCCGGGGCCTCACCTTGTACAGGATATGAGCGGAAAGCCAGGGCAGGTCCAACGGGAAATAGATGATGCTGTCCGCATCCTTGATGATGCGATTCGCCATCTCATAGCCACTGTTGGTGACCACCGATACCAGGATCGGACTCTTGGGGAATTCCTTATGAAATTCTTTGATCAGCGGACTTGCCGCCACGATTTCACCCACCGAAGCAGCATGTACCCATATACAGTTTTTCCTGGCTACTCTGTCCAGCGCATGCTTAGGCAGAAAGCCCAGGCTCTGCCGAATGCGCTCAACGAAGCCCTTTTCCCTCACGGATCGCACCATGAACATCGGAATGATCAGGATGACAATCAGGATAGCTGCTATATTATAAAGTAATTGCATGCCTTTTCCCCTTTTATTTGTCTTTTGCTTTATTGAACTGAATATTGTAGAGATTGCTGTAGAGACCATTCCGGGCCAAAAGCTCTGCATGGGTTCCATGCTCCCGGATGTGGCCGTTCTCCACTACAAAAATCTGGTCTGCATCAAAAATAGTGGACAGCCGATGGGCGATGACAAAGGAAGTCCGCCCTACCATGAGCTTGTCCAGTGCTGCCTGGACGATCTTTTCACTTTCCGTGTCCAGCGCCGAAGTGGCCTCATCCAGGATCAGCACCCGGGGATTCTTCAGGATGGCCCGGGCAATGGCAATGCGCTGCCGCTGGCCGCCGGAAAGATTCAGCCCCCGCTCCCCGATCTTCGTGGCATAGCCTTCGGGAAGCTCCGAGATGAACTCATGGGCATTGGCCGCCTGAGCCGCCGCAACCACCTCTTCATCCGCGGCATCCAGGCGCCCGTAACGGATGTTCTCCAGCACCGTGGTACTGAACAGCATGGTTTCCTGGGGTACGATGCCGATCTGCTCCCGCAGGGACTCCATGGTCACATCCCGCACATCATGCCCGTCAATCCGGATGGCCCCGGAGGTCACATCGTAGAAGCGGGGGATGAGGTTAGCGATGGTGGACTTGCCACCGCCGCTGGGACCCACAAAGGCAATCATCTGCCCGGGTTCCACCTGCAGGGAAACATCCACCAGGGCCGGCACGTCCTTCTTGTACTCGAAGCATACCCTGTCCACAGAGACGCGGCCCTCGATCTTCGGCAGCACGATGGCATCCTTTTTATTGGTGATCTGCTCCGGCAGGTCCAGCACATCAAACACCCGGTCCGCGGCCGCCATTGCCTTCTGCAGATTGCCGTAGACACGGCTGATGCGCTTGACCGGATTCGCCAGGTTCACCGCATAGGTCAGGAACGCGATAAGGGATCCGGCGGTGATCTGGCCGTTGACTACCTCGTAGCCGCCGAACCACACGATGAAGGTGACCGCCAGGGCCGCCAGGAATTCCACCGTCGGCGTCAAAAGGCTCATGAGCTGCACGTTCTTCATCGCCGCCTGGAAGTTCAGCTCGTTCTGATCATGGAACCGGTCGATCTCGTATTTTTCCCGTACGAAGGATTTCACCACCCGCACAGAAGAGATGCTCTCCTGCAGCAGGGAGGTGATATCCGCCAGCCGTTCCTGGATCAGTGTGCCGGAAGACTTCAGCTTGCGGCCGAATACCTTCATGGCCTGTCCCACCATGGGGATGGTCACCAGTGTCAGCAGGCTCAGCTTCCAGTCCAGATAGACCATGAGCACGATGGAACCGATGAGAATAGATCCTTCGGTAACCAGCTCAATGAGATTATCCACGATGGCATTCTGCAGCGAGGCCACGTCATTGGTGATGTAGCTCATGATTTCCCCGGTCTGCAGCCGGTCATAATAGGACAGCGGCATCCGCTGGAATTTTTTATAGAGCACATCCCTAAGGTCTATAATAACACGTTGGCCGACAAAAGACACGAGATAACTCTGTCCGTAGAAAAATATCCCACGGAAAAAGAATACCACCACGATGCCCACCGCAATCACGTTGAGCATGAGCATATCCCGCTGGGCCAGCACCTTATCGATCATATCCTTGATGATCCAGGGCACATAGAGATTGGCGCCCGCCGCCAGGATGATGCAGACGATGGCAATGCCCAGCCGTTTCAGATAGGGCCGTATGTACATAAGCAGTCGCTTGTAATTTTTCATTTCTGATCCCCCGATAGTTTTCCGAGTTTTTTGCGGCCGCCAGCCGCGGCTAAAATACGCTGTGCAACCCGTCCCGCTGCCCCCGGCTCTCCCAGAAGGGAAACGGCCGCAGCCAGTTCCTGCTTCACCCGGGCAGTATGGACCGCGTCTCTGTAAAAGGCCCGGGCCTCAGCAAAGATGCGCTGCGGATTCACCTGTGCCTGCAGCAGCTCCGGCTGGATGCGCCGGCCTGCCAGTATGTTGGGCAGGCTGAAATTGTCCACATGCACCAGCAGCTTCCCGATGAGATAGCTGATTGGCGACATGCGGTAGAGCACCACGCAGGGCAGCCCTAAAAGCGCTGCCTCCAGCACCACCGTACCCGAGGTGGCAAGGGCCAGCTCCGCCAGGCCCATGAGATCATAGGTATGGTCCCGGGTGAAGCGCACCGCCACACCGGAAGCTGCGGCCAGGTTTTCCAGCCGCGCCGGCTCGATGCCCGGTGCCACCGGCAGATAGAACCGCATGTCCGGTGCATCCTCCTGGATGCGCCGGGCCGCTGCCAGCATCACCGGCAGCAGCAGGCGGATTTCCTGGGGCCGGCTGCCGGGCAGCAGCAATACAGCCCGCTCCCCGGCCTCCAGGCCGAAATACTGTTTTGCGGTTTCCCGCTCCATAGATAATTTTACAGTATCCACCAGGGGATTTCCCTGAAAGGTGATATTCGCCCCCGCTGCTTTGTACACCGGAAGCTCGAAAGGGAAAATGGCCGCCAGCTCATCCGCCAGCACCGCGCATTTTTTCGCCCGGCCTTTGCGCCAGGCCCAGGCCGAAGGAGGGATGTAGGAAAACACCGGTATCCCCAGTTCCTTTGCCTTTGCTGCCAGCCGCCAGTTGAAATCAGGATAATCGATGAGGACCAGCAGGTCCGGCTGCTCCTGCCGCATGAACTCCGTGAGCCGGGCCCGCAGCCGGAACATGCGCCGCAGGTTCACCAGGACCTCCCAGAAGCCCATCACGCAGTACTCCCGCATATCCGCCGCCAGCCGCACGCCGGCGGCTGCCATCTTCGGCCCGCCGAAGCCGATGAGCTGGGTATCCGGCGCCAGACGCCGCATGGCCTGGGCCAATGCGGCCCCATGCAGATCGCCGGAAGCCTCCCCCGCAGAAAGCATGATCTTCATCCTTATCCCTCCTTTTCCCTTCCTTCAACTACGCAGAAAAAGACGCGAGGATACTCTTTTTTACAGTATCCGCCGCGTCTCATCGGCCGTGATTCACATAGCCACAATCGTTATATCGTTGGCATCTGCCAGAGCAACTACTTTTTCCTTTTCAACCAGCAGGGTCCTTCCGGCCTCGATGGCCAGCGCCTTGGCTCCTGCGTCCACCATGGACCTGACGGTATCCAATCCCACAGCCGGCACATCAAAGCGCAGGTCCTGATTGGGCTTGGCCACCTTGGCTACCACTGCTCCGCCGCAGGCCAGCTTGCCGCCCCGGCGGATGCAGGCATCCGTTCCCTCGATGGCTTCCAGGGCCATAACCGCCATGGACTTGACCACCGCTGTCTGCCCCACATCCAGCCGGCCGATTTCCCTGGCCATCTGGATACCGAATTCCATATCCTTCCGTTCCTGTTCCGTGGGCTCCCGCTTCGTAACGGTTCCCCGGGAGGGCATGAGCATGCGGATCAGTGCTGTCTGATCGAAGGCCTGCAGACCTTCCTTCGCCAGCTCCCGTACAAAGGCCAGCATAAGGGTATCATCCTTACGGTCCGGCAGGCTCATGATGAGCTGCATCATCCGGGCATCCGGCTGGGCATGCTGTCCATTGAACAGCATTTCCTTCGTAACCTTGCCCAGCATGGTTACCTTCTGTACACCCTTTTCCTTCAGATATGCCAAAACATCGCCCAGCTGGGCAATGCTGATGTCCGCACAATCAGCTGTGCATTCCTTCAGTTCCGGGTCCGTCTGGGGCAGCAGCGCCACCGCGTAGACCTCGTAGCCCATCGTCCGGGCTGCCTTCGCACATTCTACCGGGAGCCTGCCCGTACCGGCAAGCAGTCCTATCTTTTCCATGTCATCCTCCGAATATATGAATTATCACTCGCTATCGTGATTGTCTGTCTCCCGACGGCTGCGGCAGATTCCCCGCTCCGCATTGCGCAGGAACCGCAGGAAATGATCCACCTCTTCGCAGGAATCCACTTCCTGCTCAATCATCTCGATGGCCTGCGCCAGGCTCAGCCCTGAACGATAGAGAAGCTTATAGGCTTTTTTGATGTTGCGGCGGGATTCCACCGGAATACCGGCCCGGGAAATGCCCACGCTGTTCAGTCCTACCACCTTGGCCGGATGTCCATCCACAATCGTATAGGGAACCACGTCCTGAACGATCTTCGATGCACCGCCCACCATGGCATTGCGCCCGATCTTCACGAACTGATGCACACCGGACATACCTCCGATGACCGCCCGGTCCTCGATGATGGCATGGCCCGCAATCATGGCCGCGTTGGACATGATCACATTATTGCCCACCACGCAGTTATGGGCTACATGGGTATAGGCCATAAGCAGGCAGTCATTGCCTATGCGGGTTTCCTCCCCTTCACCGGTAGCCCGGTGAACGGTAGCGCACTCACGGATAGTGGTGCGGTCCCCCACGAACACATAGCTCTTCTCACCCTTGAATTTCAGATCCTGAGGCTCCTCACCAACCGAGGCACCCTGGAAAATACGACAGTCCCTGCCGATGCTGGTCCAGCCTGCAAGTACTACATGGGGTCCAATCCTGGTTCCTTCCCCGATTTCCACGTTTTCACCAATGACCGCATAAGGTCCGATCTCTACGTTCTTTCCTATGTGCGCCCCCGGATGGACAACCGCGGTTTCATGTATATATGCGACAACTTTGTTGTCTGCTCTCATGGTTTCCAACTCCTTTAGTCTGCCTTAAACGGCTTCGCTGTCAGCTTTAGCGCTGTTCTTATCTATATAGTCCAGAATGCTCGCAAATCCCTGCACTGGATTTTTTGACAAATTCAGCCGTTTAAGGGGGTAACGCAAGACTATCTCTCTTTTTCTACCCAATATGACAAGAAATCATATATTTTCAGTTCTTTTCAGTGCAAAGGTAAAATCCCCCTGAGCTGCGAACTGATCTCCTACATAGGATTCCGCATGGAGCTTGCCAAAATCGCCCCGCACCCGCATGAGCTCCGCCTTCATGATCAGCTGATCGCCAGGAACCACCGGACGCTTGAACTTCACGTTTTCCATACCGCCGAAGAGCGCAATCTTTCCCCGGTTCTCTTCAGGATACAGCATGGCAATGCCGCCTACCTGGGCCATAGCCTCCAGAATCAGCACACCAGGCATGATGGGATTGCCGGGAAAATGTCCCCGGAACTGCGGCTCATTCATGGTGATGTTCTTGATACCCGTTGCCGATTTGAAGGGCACCAGCTCAATGATGCGGTCAACCAGCAGCATCGGCGGACGATGAGGCAGTATCTTTTGAATTTCATTTATGTCCAGGATCATAGTAAAAACCCTCTTTCTTAATTTGTATGTTAACGAAATGCAGCGGTAATCTGCCTGGCCAGCTGCGTGTTCAACGCATGGCCGGATTTTACTGCTATGACATGGCCTCTTATGATGCCGCTGAGCCGCAGATCGCCGATTACATCCAGCATCTTATGGCGTACCAGCTCGTCCTCATAGCGCAGCTTGTTCAGCCAGCCCTGATCGTTGTAGACGATGACGCTCTCCATTGTACCGCCAAGGCCCAGTCCCATCTTCTGCAGGGCTTCGATTTCCGCTTCATAAGCTATGGTACGGGCTGGAGCCAGCTCCGTCCGATAGGTGTCCGGATTGATTTCAAAATCCTCATACTGCACACCGATCAGCCGATGGGGATTGATGGATGTGAAACTCACCCGGAAACCATCGTAGGGAACCACCATCACAAAGCGCCCATCATCATCGATGCGATATACCTTGTCGATGACGATTTCCCGTCGTGCTGCCGTCAGCTCCCGCAGACCGGCCTTTCGCAATAAATCAAAAAAAATCAACGAGCTTCCATCTGCAACCGGCGGTTCCTCCGCATTCATTCCGATAAAGCAATTATCGATGCGCAGGGCATGCAGAGCAGATAAAAGATGCTCGATGGTAAAAACCTTAATGCCGTTTTCTTCAATTGTCGTCGCTCGGATTGTCGATGTGACGTTGTCAGAAACTGCCCGTATGTGCGGGGAGCCCTCCAGATCCGTCCGGATAAAGACGATTCCCGTATCCGCCGGTGCCGGCTTCAGCGTCATGCAGACCTCCTGCCCGGAATGCAGGCCAACCCCTGTATAACAGACATCCGATGCCAATGTAGTTTGGTTCTGCAAAATAAATCCCCCTGACTTTATACCTTTTACTATTGTACAAAACATTCGCCATTCCTGCAAGTTTTTCTTCATGAATGCCGTTTTCAGGATAAATACAGCAGAAATGAGCTGATAAAAAAACCGCCTGCAGCAAATGCTTCAGGCAGTTTCCGGTCAATCGTCATATCGGTGGCGGATGGATTTCCAGCGGTCGTGGAGCCAGAACCAGTCCTCGGGATAGGCCCGGACGTGCTGCTCCAGGTTATCCATGAGCCGCTGGGTGGTCCGGCTGATATCCGCCTGCTTGTCCCGGGTGCGTTCCACATAGATTGGCGGCTGCAGCATGAGACGGTGATGGCCGTCGGGCAGCCTGGTGATGTAAACGGGCAGGATAGGCGCGTCCTTGAACCGGGCCAGAGCGGCCGGTCCGGTGACGCAGTTGGTCTCCTGCCCGAAGAACTGCAGGATCATCCCGTCGTGGATGCTGGTATCCTGGTCCATCAAAAGACCGATGAACCACCCCTCCTTAAGCATCTGGAACATCTCCCGCACCCCGGTCTTATAGGTCACATGTATGCCCACCATGCGGCGGTAATCGTTGATGAAGCGGTCCATGGCCGCTTCCTTCTGCTTCATGGCCACCCCCACCAGCGGACAGCCGATGGATGCCAGTGCCCCTCCCATAAGCTCCCAGTTTCCGCTGTGGGAAGTGGCCAGGATACCGCCCCTGCCGGCGGCCATAGCTTCATCCAGGTATTCCCGCCCCTGGATTTCCACATACGCCCCCATCTGCTTTCTGATGACGGGGAAGCGCAGCACTTCCAGCAGCATGGGACCGAAACGGACCCAGCTGGCCCGGGCAATGCGCCGGGCCTCCGGCCCATCCGCCTGCAGGCACCGCTGGATATTTTCCACAGCCATGGTCTTGCGCCGTTCCGGCACCAGGACCCAGGTCAGTTTTCCCAGTCCGCTCCCCAGCCAGTCGCAGAAGCGGGCCGGCAGCAGGCAGCAGAACCAGCTGCACAGCTTTGCCAGATAATAAGACATCACAATTCCTCCACCGTTAATAGTAAGTATAGCTCAGACCCACAAAATGGTCACGGCCGGCCACGCCGGCCTGGAGCTTCAATCCGCGGCCCAGGGCCAGCCGAAGCCCGTAAACGCCGTGGTGATCCGCATGCTCCGCATAAAGCGTCAGATCCGGGAACACCCCTGCCGGCCGGGCCGGAAAGACCCGCAGCTCCATACCGGCCAGCGGGCCACGCAGCCTTCCGCTGCCGGCGCCGCCATGGACACGAAGCCCATAAGGCAGGCTCTTGCTGACCACGCCGTAAAAGGAACGCTGCCGTTCATTGCCCATATCCTCGATTCCCACCGCGATGCCAGGTCGGAGCAGTGTCTCCGGCCGCAGCTGATATTTTGCGCCCACAGCCAGCCCCTCCCCGGCGCCTGGATCCTGCTGCAGGCTGAGCTCCACTCCCCTGCCGGTGCCAAAGGCCAGACTGCGGCTGCAGCGATGGTCCAGGTTCTGCCAGCCCAGCTGGACCTGGCCCTGGCGCTGCACATCAGCAGTAGGCACGGCCAGTCCGCCGGTCTCACCGCCGAAGGCAGGCGCCGCCAGTACCGCAGTCCCCTCCGGCAGCCACCCGCCGCAGAAAACCAGCAGGCCTGCCAGCAGCCAGCTCCAGGGAAAAGAAGGGTGCTGCCCTTGGACAGCACCCTTCTCATGGGCCCCAAAGCCCTTATTCCTGCGAATTTTCATACTGTGCCAGCTTCTTTTCCAGCTGCTTGATGCGCTTGGCCATTTCCGGCAGGTGCTTCAGTGCAGCCTCCATGCGAAGCCATTCCTGATGGGGCTTCGCCGGGAACCCGGCATAGAATACCCCCTCCGGCGTATTGCCGATGATGCCGCTGCGGGCAGCGAACACCGAGTTCGCGCCGATATCAATATGGCCCACCGTTCCCACCTGGCCGCCAAAGGTAACATTATGGCCAACATTCGTGGAACCGGAAATCCCGGTCTGGGCCACAATGAGATTATTCGCGCCGATATGGCAGTTATGGCCGATATGCACCAGATTATCGATTTTCGTACCCTGACCGATGATGGTGGAACCGGTAGTGGCCCGGTCAATGCCCACGTGGGCCCCGATCTCCACATCGTCCTCCAGCACCGCATTGCCCACCTGGGGCACCTTGGTATGAACCCCATTGGTAGTGGTAAAGCCGAAGCCATCCGCTCCAATGACCGTGGAGCTGTGGATGATGACCCGCCGGCCCAGCCGGCAGCGCTCCCGCACCGTGACATTGGAATATAGGATACTGTCATCGCCGATGACAGCGTACTGTCCGATATAGGTATGAGGATAGAGAATGACATTGGAACCGATCACCGCATGATCATCCACCACCGCAAAGGGGAGGATGGTAACATTCTCGCCCAGGGTCACGTCCCTGCCCACATGGGCCTGTTCGCTGATCCCGGCCGGGAACTCCAGAGGCGGGGTAAAAAGCTCCAGCAGCGCAGCAAAGGCTGCCCGGGGCTCAGCCACATAAATTGCCGGCAGCGGGAAATCCCCCACGGCTTCCGGCAGCAGCACAGCCGAAGCCGCGCAGCCCTTTGCCGCCTCGATATGAGGCTCCACTGCAAAGGTAAGCTCGCCCCTGCCCGCATCCATGATATTGGTCACGCCGCTGATCTCGATAGCCGGATCACCAGCCAGCCGCCCATGGACAAACGCAGCAATCTCCTGTAATGTTTTTTTCATCTCTATCCACCCCCTTATTGCAGCTTCTGGATTACCTCATCTGTAATATCAACGCCGCCGCTCACTACGAGCTTGGCACTTTCCTCACTGTCTACCACCGCATCCAGCTTCTTCGTCTTGGCGATGTCTTCGATAGCCGCATCCACCTTTGCCTTGAGCTGGCTCTGATACTGCTGGTTCAGGGCCATGGCCTTCATCTGCACCTGCTGCTGAGCCTTTTTGGCATCATCCTCAGACATGGACTTCAGCTTGTCCTGGGACAGGGTATCCGCGGCTTCCTTCTGCAGGTCCGCCATCTTGCCGTCCCATTCCTTCATCACGGCCTCGATCTGGGGGCTTTCCTTCTGCAGCCGGGATTGATCCACATAGCCCAGCTTAGCCTTGCCGCAGCCGCTTGCCAGCATCATAACAGTCAGCGCCGAAAACAGCACTGCCAGAGATTTTTTCTTTAAGTTCATTTCTGATAGCCTCTTTCTTTCCAAAGAATTCTATATCAAGTACTGCCCGCCTCAGCCGGCCTGCAGTTCCTCTATGATTTCATCCGTGAGGTCGACGGTATCCACATTGATGAGCATGGTATGGCTTTCCGTCCAGGGGCCGGAATGGAAAAGCTCATACTCCAGCCCCCGCAGGTTCACGCCGGGATCTGCCAGGATCAACGTCAAATGATGAAGAATCGCCAGTTTGGCAGCCTTGCCGCTGATATCCTGGTAAATATGATCCTCCAATACGCGGATCTCCTCATCCTTGGCAGCAAGAGCTGTCTTCTTCATCAGCAGCCGCTGGGCCCGGTTCCCGGAATCCTGGACCTGCCCTTCCATAGCCGCGCTGTTGCGGGCCTGGGCCTCGGTCTGCAGCCGCAGAGCCTCAGCATTCTGCTGATTGCTCACGGAAGCCCCATATTGCTGCATTTCCGCATCATCCTGCTGAGCCAGCGTCCGCAGATAGTCATGGATCTCACCCTCATGACGCTGGAACAGCGCCTGCTGCTGATCTCCCCGCTCCAGCTGAAGCTCCTCCAGCCGCTGTCCCAGCGCCTCCACATCGGCTTTGGTAAGCCGCATGGCCTTCGCGCTGTCCAGCCTGATACGGATATTGAGTATCTCATTCAGATAGACATGATCCACCGAATCCCGCTCAGCCTCATAGGCCTCCTGGGTTTCAGCCCTGCGGGCCTTTTCAGCGGCCTTGAGTTTCTGGGACAGCTCCGCATGCTTGCTGATCATAGCCAGCTTCAGCTTCTGGTCCGCCCCATCCGCAAAAGGCTGTACATCCACTGCAGGCGCCTGGAAATCACCCACCTCCATCTCCATCTGGAGATCGGCGGCCAGGGATTCCCGCTCCGCCCGCAGTTCCTTGAGCTGTGCCCAGGAACTATGGGCCTCAGCGGCCTTCTGCAGATCCACCACACCAATGGTGTTCAGCGTCGTTGAAGGAGCCTGTCGCCTGGGGCCGTAGGTCTTGAAAAGCCATGCCCCCAGCAATACCAGACACAGGGCTGTAACCACCCCGGCCAGGATCCGCTGTCGTCTGCGGCGCGCCGCTGCTTGCTTTTCCTTCGCTGCGTCATCCTCATCGATTGGCATACAGACCCCTCCTTTCAACAAAGTACCGAGCGCAAAGATTGGCTCGGTACTTTTCACCTGCTATATTTCGCGGATATGTTTATTTTGAAAGTTTCTTGACCACATCCTGGGTGATATCCTGGCCGCCATAGACAACGCTGTCCTTGACCAGTACCACAGAAAGGCCCTTGGCCTCAGCTACGCTCTTTACCGCAGCCTCGATCTTTTTCTGCACAGGATCCAGCAGATCCTGGCGCTGCTGCTGCAGACGCTGCATGGTCTGCTGATAATAGGAAGCCTTTTCCTGATCGCTCATGTTAGCGGATTTCTCATTGAATTCCTTCTGAGCATCAGCGGAAGCCTGCTGCATCTGCGTCTCGATGGAAGCCACATCCGGCAGCTGACTGAGCTGACGATAATCGATGACACCCACATTAGAGGAAGAGGCAGCCGATGCGATACCGGAGCCGGACTGTGAAAGAGCCAATGCTACCACACTGCCCATGAATACCAAAGCGATGAGAACACTGATGATCTTAACCTGTTTTTTCTGTAATTTAACCATTTTTCTTCTCCTTTTTCCCGTTCGGGATTCTTTTAAGATACCGGAAACCTCCGGCATGGAATAAGAGCCTGCCAAAAAACATTTTCATTATAACGCATTGTTCAGGATTTCGCAACGAGATGAAAAAAATCTTGTTTTCTGTTGCAAAATCTGTTTTTATACAAAGACTGCAGCCAAATCAAAAAACTCCAATGAGCCGCAGCCAGCTGTCATTTTTGTCGATAACGTATTCCAGACTCAAAAAATCGTGCATGCGGTAGCGCAGCGCCGCCTCCCCCAAAGCATCGGCCCAGCGGTACTCATACCGCAGCTGCCAGCGGGGAGCAAACCAGTAACCGGCCCCCAGCACAAAGCGGGAATTCTTCAAATCATAGCGGAGGTTCAGGTTCCCGGTGGATCCCAGGCTGCGCTGATAGCCCAGCTCCCAGCCCCATTTCACATGCTGGGGAAAGAAATCCAGCTGTCCGAACAGCTCATCCCTGGAGGACATCATCTGTCCGGCATGGAGCCGCAGGCGCAGATTATTCGTATTGCCATCCTGGCTGTTGCCGATATCGGCCCAGCCCTCCAGCCGCAGCCGATACTTGGTGGTATCCGAGCGGCTCATGACCACGGTATTCTCGCCAGCCTTCATATCCACAGCGGTGTGCAGCCGATAGAGGCGGAAATCCGGCGTTTCATCCAGTGTCCGGGCAAAAAGCTGCCGCAGGGCCGCCTCATGGCGGGCCGCAAAGGAAACCGGGACCCCCAGCAGCAGATTCACCTTTTCCTGCATGAGCTGGCGATGATTGATAAGGGTAAAGCTGGGCACTGTATCGGAACGCATATTCAGATCCACCGTGCGCACCACCGGCAGGCGGGGATACACGGTCATGCGGACCTGCGCCTCCGTGTCAGGATCCAGCTCAAAATCCGCCCGGAACTCCGGCAGATGCTGCTCCATGAAAGCATTGAGGCTGTGCTTCAGCACCCCGTTGCTCCAATCCGCAGCCGCCAGCGGCAGCCCCTCCAGACTTTGGGAAAATACGGCGTCCACGCCCTGCAGGTCCTCACGGACCAATGCCTCCACCTCCGGAGGCATGCCCTCCACGGCCAGGGAAACCTTCACCTGGCGGATGGTATCCGCCCAGGGAACGATCTGAACCTCTACCCCCGCAGTTTCCGCTGCCTGAATAGAAACTCCTGCCACCGAATACCCCACCAGGACCTTGTCAAAAACTTCCCGGATGATCTTCTCATATCTGACCCTGTCTGCCTGGACATCCTGTACAGGATGTCCCAGCAGCAGCTGATCCGCAATCGCCTTCACCGTGGTCTGCATGCGCCCCTGAATCAGCGGCGGCAGGGACGAGGGCGAACTGACCTGGACCTGGCTGTTCTCCACCCGGCCAGCGGCGGCCGCTGTATGCGTCCAGCCCGCAAAGACCACCAGCAGAAGAACAGCCGCTATCCAGCGGCCCAGCCACAATTGACGTTCCATGATCAGAAAGTCGTTCCTACGGTGAAATGCACGCGATTGCCCTGGGAACCATGACCCAGATCCACGCGGATCGGCCCAACCGGCGTCTGGATCTGCAGTCCGAAGCCGATGCTGCTGTGCATGTTCTTCGGGCCCCAGCCGCTTTCCCAGGCACCACCGAAATCAGTAAAGATAGCGCCCTGCACCTTGCTCACCACCGGGAACCGGTATTCCAGTGTTCTCAGGAATGCGTTATTGCCGCGGAATTCATCATCCCGATAGCCCCGCAGGGTATCCTGTCCGCCGATCTTATACTGGGCCGATTCCGGCAGATTGTGGTTACTGTGTCCATACATGCCCCGGAGCGCCACAACCTGGGCATGACCGACCTTGCGATAGCGCTGATCCTCAATGGTGTACTTCTGATAGTTGAAATCACCGCCAAAGCCGGCAAATTCTCCCGTCAGGGCAATGCGCCCGCCCCCCGTGGGGAAGAATACATTATCCCGGGTATCCGTTACATGGGAGAAAGTAAAGCTCCGGGTCAGCCCGAAGTTGCTCGTGCGCCAATCCGCGTAAGCATCGCCGCTGCGGTCGGTATCACTCACATGACGGGTATAATCGTCCGTACGATTGCGTATGGTCAGGAAATTCGTAGAATACTCGCTGACCGGCCGGCCAAAGGTAATCTCACCGCCGGAGTATTTGCGCATGTATTCCTCCACCAGATTGCCGTCCGTATTATAGTCATCATACCGATAGGTACGGTTATAGATGCGCAGGGATGCGGAAGTCTGCTTCTTGTCGAGCCAGGGATGGGTATAGGCGAAGGTATAGCCATGAGCATCTGACTCATCACCGCTGACCTCATAGGTCAGGCTCACCGCATCGCCGGTACCCCGGAAATTCGTATCTCCCAGGCTGAGCATGCCCACAACGCCATCAGCACTGCTGTAGCCGGCACCGATGCCGAAGGAACCGGTACGCTTTTCTGTAACAGCAATCTCCAGTACCACCGCGTTAGGCGCAACTCCCGGTGTAGGCCGTACATCCACGCTTTCAAAGAAGCCCAGGTTCGTGATGCGCTGATAGCTGCGGGTGACCTGCTTCTTGTTCAGCGGCTCACCTATCTTCGTGCGCATTTCCCGCAGGATGACCCGTTCCTTGGTCTTGGTATTGCCCTTGACCTTGTAGCCCTCCAGCACGCCTTCATTGATGGATATGGTCAGCTCGCCCTTTTCGTTGATATGCAAATCGCTGACTTTGGCAAAAATATAACCGTCCTCGCTGTACTGCTTCTGGATGGCCTCCACGTTGTCAGACAGCATACGGCGGTTCAGAATATCCCCCACCTGCACGGTGATCAGCTTCTGCAGCTTCTCGGTAGGCTCCACCTTGGAATTTCCCTTGATTTCAATGGACTTCAGTACCGGATTCTCCAGTACGTTATATGTAACGATGACCCCCTCCGGCACTGCCTGGAAGCTGGGGTACAGATCATAGAAATAGCCTGTATTGTAAAGGGATTCACTGTCCTTGGAAACCGCCTCGGTGGTAAAGGACTCACCTGCTTTGGAGGCGATGGCCGCCTGAGCCGTCTTCATTGTCTTGTCAGTGGCGCCCTTGACGTTCACACTCACAATGGTCTTACCCTCATAGGCCTTGACCTGATCTACTACTGTTTTATCATCCGGACGGGAAGCATTCCACTGGGCAGCCTCACTGGACTGCGCCACCGTTGTTCCGCCAGCGCTATTGGCAGCTACAGCAGCTGCTTCCGCAGCCGTCTTGCTGTCGCCAGCAGCCGGGGCCGCCGCATCTGCATATACGGGTCCCTGCACAGCTGCAAAGCTTGTAGCCAATGCAATCGCACAGGCAATGGATCTGTATTTCTTTCTGCTCAAATGTCAAACCTCCTAAATATGTCATTCCTGACTTCATCTATTAAAACTCACTGCGCCCGCAGGCTTCGGCCTGCAGACTGCATAAGCTTTTGCATATTTGCGGACGGGACCGTAGTCGCCGCCGGTTCTGCTGTTCCCGCAGCTGCCGCCGGCGCGGGCTGCACCGGCTGCGGCTGTACAGCCGCCTCAGCCCGCTGCGCCTGATGTGCGGCAGTTACCGGATACACCGGTGCCGGTGTGGGAGCAGGATCAGCCGGCAGCGCCGCTGCCGGTTCCGATTTTGCCGGAACTTCCTCACGGGAGGCCTGCATGGCCGCCGCAGGGGGCTGCGTCTCATTGGCGGCCATGGGGCGCTCCATCTGCAGGAAGGCCAGACAGCCTCCTACCAGCAGCAGCGCCATGGCCAGCGGTGCCAGCCGTACATTCCAGGAGGGCTTACGGGCAAGCCCGTTGCTCTCCTTGGCCCGCTGCAGCTCAGCCTGGGCCAGCATCAGATTCAGATCTCCCCGGATGTCATTTTCCTTATCCAGTGAATTCTCGGCCCGTCCCAGCCATTCCCGGGCAGCACGGATATGCTGCCGAAAGGTATTTCGATTTTTCGCCATAGGACTGCCCCCTCTCCCAACAAGTATACTCATATAATCAAAAAAGTTCCTTGTTTAATGACGGACAATATTTTGGCAAAAAAACGCATCAGCAGATTTTATCAGCAGAATACTTTATTCTGCACCGGCAATCAACCGTTTTTCAGCTGAATCCTGCCAAATCAGTTCCAGTACTGCATGAACCGGGACAACATGCCCCTTACCCGGCGAATACCGCTTTTCTGCAGGCGGTATATATGGGAAGGGCTCACATGGAGCACATCCGCCACATCCCGGGCCTCTTCGCTGTGAAGATAAACCCGTTCCAGCACCAGCCGTTCCTTCTGGGGCAGACGGGCCAGCGCCTGATGCAGCTGCTGGGCCAGTACATTGGCCTCGGCTTGTTCAGCCACCGGTGCGGCTGTATCCACCAGCTGGGATTGCAGGAAATCCGCATCTCCGCCGGAGGCATCCATGCAAGCCAGATCGGATCGTCCCTCCTGCCGCAGGAAGTTCAGCATACGCCCCCGTATGCGATGCACGGCATAAAGACTGAAAGCTACGCCCCGCTGGGGCTCATAGCCTTCCACTGCCTCTATGAGGCCTACGGTTCCCTCCTGGATCACATCCATGATATTCTCCAGTTGGCTGAAGGGCAGCGCCTGTTTGAATACCAGGGGCTGATAAGCCTCGATGAGCCGGTGCCGGGCCCCTTCGTCCTGCTCCTCCTTGAAGGCCCGCCAGAGATGCTGCTCTTCCACTGGATCTAAAAGCTGTACCTTATTCAATTCCTGCAGATATTCACTCAATCCCATCCCTGGTCACCTCCTTATAATACAGATTAAAACTTGAACCGGGCTTCCAGACCTGCTGTATAGTCATGATCCTGATTGATGTCCACGGTAAGCCCCAGATGATTATTAAAGTCATACTCCAGACCAAACTTGCGCCCATTTTCGCCAAAGCTCTGAATGTACCGGGCCATGAGCTTATCCGTGATATATTTGCCCATTTTTACATTATACACCTCATGGGCACTATTGTCCGCAGTTTTTTTCGAAGTGGAGGTATCCCGCTCCACGGTGAACTCATCCAGGTTCAGCACATTGCGCATGGCACTTTCCACCTCGCTCAGGAAGCTCATCTGCAAACCGATATCCAGCATAGAAGACATCTCACTGCCAATTCCCTTATTGCTGTCATAGGCACTGCGCAGGGTCAGCAGCTGCAGGATCTGTGTCTCACTCAGCTCTGAGCTGGAGGTCAGCTTCAGATTCATCTGATCCGCCGGCCCATCCAGTGCCAGGTACACCTGGGTCCGGTTGATCTTCGTATCCGCCCGCAGGGTCACTGCCGGCAGGAAGGAATTTGCCTGGCCGAATCTGGCCTCCGCCTCCCGCACCTTGAAGACTGTCTTCAGGTAGCTGATGGTTCCCTTCTCGGCATAGATGCTTCCAGAGGTATGAGGATGCCTGGTGCTGCCGCCAAAATGAGCCGCCCCGGCCAGCTGCATATCATAGAGCAGCGGACTGAAGAACCGGACCTTCTTCCCCAGTTCCAGATCCACATCCAGCAGAACAGGCGGCAGGTCGCCGCCGGTATCCGGCACGGAGGGAATGGATATCATGGCATGCTCCACAAAAATGCGCCCCTCGATCTTCGGCCGTTTATGGCCAAAGATCTCCCCTTCCTTCAGGGTGATGGATGCGGTAAGAGGACCATGGTAAAAAGCACAATCCGCCGCCAGCTGATCCGCCTGGAAGGAGAAATTATAATTCCGCGGTGTAAGGCCGTAAAATTCCGTGCTGCCCCGCAGCGAATAGGTGCCCTTGCCCATCTCACCGGTACACTTATCCAGGCTGAAATGGGTACCGGAAAATACCGCATAGGCATCCATATTCGTCAGCGGGTAAGCAAACTGCTTGAATTTCATCGCCCCGTCCGTCACCGTCAGGGAACCGTTGAACAAGGGCTGATTCCGGGTACCGGTGATGCGCAGGCTTCCCTTGGTGGCCCCCAGCGCCCAGTCCACACTCTTGGACAGGATGGGCAGCAGGCTGAGGTCCGCGTGATCCAAAGACACCGTAAGATCGAACTGATCCTTTTTCGCCAGTTCGTCCGACCGGTTATCCAGTGCCGCCAACGGAATCTTGCCGGAAGCGCTCACCTTGTATTCCTGCTTGTTCAGCACCTTCTTGACCACGAACTGATTCACCTGGATCACGTCCTGGCGCAGATTGAAGATTCCGGTAAGGGAGTCAAACATAGCTGTGCCGGCACCGCCATTGGTGATATCGATGGACACATCCGCCTGGGGATCCGCCATGGTACCGCCCAACTGAGCATCCATATTCACACTGCCCCGGAGTTTTCCGCTGAAGCCCGCGATTTTCCCCAGCATGCCGGCATCAATGCCCTGAGCGGAAAAGCGGGCCTGCATAGGGCCCTGGAGATCCACTGACCCCTTGGCCGCAAATATCCCGCTGGCTCCCTGCTTCCCCTCCAGGCGATCAACAGTCACCACATGATTGGCCAAAGACAGATCCAGGTAAATATCCTTGATATCATAGCCGCCCACTGCACCGCTGCCCATGAAGCCGTCCAGCTTGGCAACAGGATTCGACATCGTGCCGCCCAGGATGATAGTGCCGTTGATGCGGCCCGTCACCAGGGCATTCTTCATATTGGCCATGGCCAGCAGCGCGTTCACATCGCCATTATCCACTGCCAGCCGGCCGTCCAGCTGGGAACTTTCCGTATTGGCCATGACCTGGAGCTTATAGCTGCCCCCATTCTGCTGAAAGCCGAAATCATCCAGATAGACCCGATGGCCGCGATAACGCACGCTGCCATGGGCATCTGTCACCTTCTGCTCGTTGATTACCAGTTCCTTGGCATCCAGCACGCCTTCAAATAAAGGACTGTCCAGCGTACCGCTGATCTGGCCGTCAAACTTTCCCCGCCCGCTCAGGGGATAGGGAAGCCGGCTGCCGAACCGGTCCACCTGGATCTCATGGGCAGCCACCCGGAGGTTCAATTCCCGGGCCGCATTGATGGTACCGTTCAGATCCATATCCACCATAGGGGAATAGATATGGAAATCCTGCAGGGTGGTGACCCCGTCCTTGACGGTGTAATCACCGTCCATGCCGGAAAGCAGCATTCCCCGATAACTGCCTTCATAGAAATGGATATACCCTACCACATAGGGCTGATCCATGGTTCCGCTGATCTGGATGACATTGTCCACATTGCCCGTGATGGGCTGATCCGGAGCCACCAGAGCCGCGATATCCTCCATCCGGGCACCAACGGTATCGATGCGCAGATTGACCTTTTTGGCACCGGTAAAACCGATGCTGCCCTGCACCAGCCATACGGGCTCGCCGCCGTTTTCCATGGAGAAATGATCGACGCCCACTCCATCAAGACTGCCGCTGGCCGTCCCCTCCAGAGTATGGTAGGGCTGCTTGAACAGTGCCCCGTCAATGGCGGAGAACTTCAGCTGCACCTGGGGATTCGCCGACGATCCCTGCAGCGTTCCCTCGAAATCAGCGTAGCCGCTGATATCCGCCTGGGGAACCAGCGCCTGGACCTGGGAAAGATCCACATGGCTCCCGTAAAAGGACAGATCCATCTCGCTGCCGTTCACCCGGCCCTCTACCCCCAGACTGCCGTTGCCCGGCAGCCGGGCGCTCAAAAAGTCCAGCTGCAGGTCACTGCCGGCCCGATAGAAGGAAGCGTCCGCCCGGTCGGCCTGGAAGCCCTGATAGCTGCCGTTCACCACGGAGGCGGAGCCGTAAATCACCAGGGCGTCCAGATCCTGTCCCCGGCCCTGCAGGCCGATATCCCCCGTCACCCGCCCCGAGGCTCCCGGCACAAAATCCTGCAGCGAAGCCAGATCGATATCCTTGAGCTTGAAATGGCCCAGATAGGACTGATCGGTGATGATGTATTCCCCCTCGCCCTGGATCTGCCCGCCAAAAGCGCCCACGGACAGCTTCTTCACGGAGATGCGGTTATCCTTATAATGGACCTGCGCCGCGGCCTGGGTAAAGCCGTAGCCATAGACACTGCCCTCGGCTGACCGGAAGGTTCCGTCCACCTCAGGTGCCGATACCGGTCCGCAGATATTTGCGGAAAAGGCCACACTGCCACGGAAGGGACTGCTGGTAAGGATACGGCTGGGATCAAAGCTCTCCGACTCCGCCACCAGCTGCAGATAGGGCTCCGCCGTATCCCAGCGGATCTTCCCATGGAGGGATGCCCGCTGCTCCGCCGCCTGGGCATGAATAAACAGGGACCCCTCCTTTTCATTGAAAACAAAAAGGCCCCCGATATCAGATACCGTCGTTCCCATGACCTGGGCATGGCCATCGCTGAATTCCGCCTGGCCGCTGAAGGAAAGATTTTCCCCCGTCTTCACCAGAGCTGCCTGCACCCGGTCCACCTGGCCGCCAATCTGTTCCACCTGCTCCGGCAGGGTTCCCTCCGGCAGGAAGGGCAGATAATCCTCCACCTTGATATCTTTCCCTTCAAGGCTCAGTGTCTGCCGGGCGCCCCCCACATCGCCGGAGGCCTTCACTGCTGCCCCCTGGACCGATGCCTCGGCAGTCACCCGCACGGAAGGCTGGGAGGCAAAATCCAGCTGTCCCTGAATATCCTCCACCAGGATTTCCTTCCCCTGAAGCTGGGTATCGAGGCGGCCATCCTCCACTTTCACCTTCCCCTTGAAGGCATTGGAACTGCTGCCCTCGGATACCAGATCCTCATAGTTCCAGTGGTTGTCCTCCCGCTGACGGAGCCAGACCTCCAGTCCCTGGACCGCCACCTCGTCCACAGCCCCGGCGGAAGGATCCTGCAGCAGGGAGAGCAGGGAAAAGCTTACCTTGGCACTGCCGGCCTCTCCCAGCATCTGCTGCCCTTTATCATAGACTACCAGATCATGAAGCGTCAGGGAATGAAAGGAGTCCACCGCAATGGAACCGATCTTCACCTGGGTTCCCAGCTGCTCTGAAGCCTTTGCCTCTGCCAGGGCTGCCGCCTGCTGCATGAACCCTTCAGAACGCAGATAGACTGCAGCGGCCAGGCACAAAGCCCCTGCCCCCAGAAAAATTGCCAATAAAATCCCCGCTGTTTTCCGCTTCATCCTGTTTCCCCCTACGATACCTGCTGCGCCTGAAATACTTAGATAAATGGAATGCCGCATCTACGAAACACGATGCGGCAGCTCCTTCTGCTTACACTATATATTTTATGCTCCGATGGCTTACTGTGCGGCAGCAGTCTGCGTCTGGGAACTCTCCGCAGCCACATTCTCCGCCGTAGTCTGCTGGGCAGTCTCCGCCGGCTTCACAGCCGCCGCGGTCTTTGCCGCTGCCTTCACAGTCTCATTATTCTTGACTGCCTTCCTGGCTGCAGCCTTGGCAGCCTTCTTCTGCTCCTCAGCCGCCCGCTTTTCCAGTCCGCGCTCCGCGGCACCTACCACGGCCGGATCCTGATACTGGGCCACATCCAGATCCACGGCAATGCCCATAGCCTTATCCAGAGAAGCCTTGCTGGCATTATAATTATACAGCGAAGTATAATAATTTGTCTGGGCCTGGGTCAGTTTTTCCTCGGCATCCATAACATCCAGGTTGGTTCCCACACCGGCGCTATAGCGGACCTGAGCGATTTTATAATCCTCCTGGGCCTTTTCCACAGCCACCTTGGTGGTCTGGATATTCTTCTCCGCCGCCAGCAGATTCAGATACGCGGTACGCACATCCAGCTGCACCGTATCCTGCTGAGCCATAGCAGCCTGCTGGGCCTTCCAGAGAGCGGCCTTCTTCTGGTTGACCTGAGCCGTAGTCACATTGTTGTCAAAGACCTTCCAACTGGCATTCAGCCCCATATCCCAATAGTTTCCTGAGGTATGATCCTGGCCAAAGGCCTTTTCACCCACCTTGTACTTCTCAGCCACCAGGCTCACACTGGGAAGATAACCCGCCCGGGCCACCCTCACAGCCTCCTCAGCTTCCTTCACGGCGTACTGGGCAGCCAGCGCATCCGGACGATGGGCCAGCGCGTACTGGGTGCAGCCGTCCAGCGTCAGATCGTATTTATTGTAACGCAGCTCGTCCCGCAGGTTCAGCGTTGTGCTGGTGGGCAGGCCGATCACATTGTTCAGCGTCGATACCGCCACATCGTAATCATTCTTGGCCGAAACCAGGGTTTGCTGAGCGTTGGCCAGCTGTACCTGGGTTCCCAGCACATCGGACTTGGCCACCGTGCCGACCCGGTACTGGGCATTTACATTTTCCAGATGTGCCTGCAGCGTATCCACCGCGTCCTGATCTACCTTAATGATATTGCGGCACTGCAGCACCTTGAAATAATAGGAGGCCGTCTGTGCCTTGATTCCCTGTTTCGTGGTCTCCAAAGTGAGGTCCGCTGCACCCACACCGTATTTCGCCTGGGCGATGCCGCCTTCCAGCTGGCCGCCGGTATAGAGCGGCATCGATGCCTTGAATGCATTGTAGAATTGATGCTGATAAGCAGGGTCAGTGGCCCCCGCATACATATCACCGCCAATGCGGGTAGCGGTTGCTGACCAGGTAAAGGCAGGACCGCCCTGACGGCGGGCCGCCCTCAATGCCCAGTTTGCATTCTCCTGATCCGCCTGGGACTGCTTGATGGTACGGTTATTCTCCATAGCCATCCGTACGCTGTCGTCCAATGTCAGATCCACTGTATCGGCAGCCAGAGCCGTACCGCCCAGTGAAAGGGTCAGCAGCCCGCCTAAGACCAATGCCGTAAGTTTCTTGCAACACATATTTTTTGTCAATTGAAATCCCCCTGTTCCTTTTATCGCTATCTGTCTATCTGTCAAAAATCATGGCGGATACCAAAATAGGCCGCCCTGCTCTCACTTTTATTCAAATCCCGCCACCGGCCTACCAGGTAGGTGTTGGGAGAAACCTCGTACTGTGACCGGAGATCCAGCTGGAAATCATTAGGATCATACGCATCCACAGAGAATTTCCACCGCCGGCCGGCATAAGCATCCAGGCCGACACCGGCCTTGCTCTCAAATACCCCGGCCCGGCCCGCAAAGGACCCGCTGCGCCGGCCAATCTGAGCATTGACCTGGTTGCCCTCGCCGATATCAGCCAATCCGAAACGCAAGAAGCTGTCCGGCGCCGTATTTACATTCAAATCGAAATTCGTGCGCCATTTTCCATCCTTGCCCGCGTACATGGTTTCGATGCCAGGCTTCACCTGTATATTGTTCGCCCGCTCCATCATATCATTAGCCTTCTGGGATACCTGATGGGCATTGTGCAGCACAGCCTTCAGATCCTCCTGCACCTGGGGATCCGTAGCGGTTCCCTCGATGCTCTTGGCAGTGCGCTCGATGCTCTGGCTGGTGGCGGCGATATTTTCTATCGCTACCTTTATATTCGCCATTGTCTGCCCATCCCCTGCAAAATCATTCAAAAGCTGATTTACACTATCCACTGCCTGGTTCATTCCCGAGGACATCTGCGTCAGATTGCGCACCATGGTCCGCACATCCCCCTCATTGTTCACGGCCATACGAGCCATGGATTCAGTCATGACCTTCAGGTTGGCCGTCACATCCCGCACATTGGTGGAAATATCCACCATGGCACTCTTGAGCTGGGGATTGCCCAGCACCTCATTCAGGGACTGCAGCAGTTCCTGCACCTGGCCAACGGCCTTGTTCAGGCCTTCCATCATTGACTCCATGCCCTGCTCAGCCATACCGTTAACAGCATCGCCATCCCGCAGGGAGTCGTTCACATCGGCAGTAGGCAATGGCTGGATACTGATGAATTTCTCCCCCATGACGCCGCTGGAGCTTATCGTCACCTGGGAAGCCTTAGGTATCTTCACATCGGACTTCAGCTTCAGGGAAACCCTTACCCCCAGTCCATCCGGCTCGATATTTTCCACAGAACCCACCTTCACGCCCACAAACCGCACCTCGGCGCTGGGATTCAGTCCTACTACCTGGGGAAAGCTCACGTAGACCTTGTAGGTTTTCTCCTGGCCCAGCGTAAAGCCGCTCAGATGCACCAGCACCACAGTAAGCAGCACCAGCCCGGCCAGGGTAAAGGCCCCTACCTTAGCTTCAGTTGACATCGGCATTCCCCTCCTCTGCATACATGCTTCGCATAAAGGCCTGGACCCGCGGATCCGGCAGCTTGACAAAATTCCTCACTGTATCAATGGCAATGAGCTCACCCTCATAGATCATCGCGATGCGGTCTGCTATATGACAGGCGCTGGCCATATCATGGGTGACCACCACAGAAGTCACCTTCAGTGTCCGCTGCATTTCCACGATGAGCTCATCGATTTTGGCGGTCATGATCGGGTCCAAACCGGAACTTGGTTCATCATAGAAGATGATCTCAGGCTCAAAAGCAATGGCCCGCGCCAGGCTCACCCGCTTCTTCATGCCGCCGGAAAGCTCATTGGGCATGGAATCCTCAATGCCTGGAAGCCCCACCAGCCGCAGTTTTTCCGCCACGATAGACTGTATCTTGTCCTCTGGGAAATCCGTATGCTCCCGAAGCCCGAAGGCCACATTATCCCCCACTGTCATGGAATCAAAAAGCGCTGAATACTGGAAAACCATCCCCATCTTCAGCCGTACCTCATCCATTTCCTTCTCCGGCAGATGGGATGTCTCCCGGCCCTGGATCCATATCTCCCCGCCGGAGGGCCGTATGAGCCCGATCATCAGCCGCAGCAGTGTGCTCTTTCCCGAACCGCTGCCGCCGATAATAGCCAGAGTCTCCCCATCCCGGATTTCCAGGTTGATATGCTGCAAAGCAGGTTTGCCTTTGAAGGATTTATTTACGTCCTTTAATTGTATCACACGATCACCTTATCAATAAAGAATCAGCGACAAAAAAACATTCGTCATGAAAATCAAAATGATAGAGCCTACCACCGAACGCGTCGTGGCCCGCCCTACCCCTTCAGCGCCGTTGGGCGCATTCAGTCCATAGTAACAGCCTATGATGGCAATGACCAGCCCGAAGACCGCCGCCTTGACCAGGCCGCCAGTCAGGTCATGGCTGGCCATGAAAATATCAATGGAATTGAAATACATAAAAGTAGTGATGCCTGAATAATTCACCGCGATGAGCCAGCCGCCCAGCACACCGATCACATCACCAAAAACAGTGAGCAGCGGCACCATGACCATGCAGGCTATCATGCGGGGCACCACCAGGTACCCTACGGGATTCGTCGCCATGACCCGCAGCGCGTCGATCTGCTCCGTCACCTTCATGGTGCTGATTTCAGCGGTAATGGCCGCACCTACACGACCGGCAGACACTACGCCTACCAGAACCGGTCCAAGCTCCCGCCCGATGGCAATGGCAATGACCCCGCCAATGGTGGACTGAGCCCCGAAACGGATGAACTCGTGAGCCAGCTGCAGGGTCATGACCATACCCGTGAACATCAGCGTCAGCGCGACAATGGGCAGTGTATCCACCCCCAGATGAGACATCTGCGCCAGCACGTGGCGTATGCGCGGCATATGGCGAAGCTGCCGGAAGGTTTCTGCCCCCAGCAGCATCACATCACCGATTTTCTCCAAAAGACCCAGGACCACAGCCCCCAGCCTCTCCAAATAGCCCATGAGCATTTCCGGCACTCCCTTATTTTTCATTAGAAACACAAAAAAGATACTCTTATCTTACGATTGTAACAATGATGAAGCAAATAGTAAATACCTGTTTACTATTTTTTTGCTGTTTTTTCGATTTTTTTTCGGAAAATCGCCCTTTTCAGGCGGAAAGCTTTCGCTGACGATAACGGAATACCAGATTGGCCAGCAGATAAAAGCCGGCGCCCAGCGCCAGCAGCACCAGGAGATTCTCCGAATAATGGGCTGCCCGCCCGGCGGTGAAAAGCTGCCGCACCGCATTGGAGAACCAGGCCATAGGGAAGAAATAGGAAATCCCGTGCATGACCGCTCCCATGGATTCCTGGGGCCAGGTATAGCCTGCCAGAATAAACGCCGGCACCGGATAAAGGATGGATGCCCGCACAAATTGCAGTTCATTCTTGAACAGCGCGGAAATCAGCAGACTGAAGGATATGAAAGCAAAGGAAAAAACCCCTGCCAGCAGCATCAGCTCACCCATGGCTCCCTTGAGCCAGATCCCCCAGAAATACTCTGCCAGCAGCACCACAAACAGGAAAGACAGCATGGACAATACCCAATAGGTGATGAGCTTGCCCAGCAGCAGCCGGCCAAAGGGAATCGCCTCCCTCTTCACATATTCAGCCTGGACACCCGCCCCCGCGGAAAAGAAGATGCCCTGCTGGAAGGCCGCCATAGCCAGCCCCAGCAGGAAGAAGAGCATATAGCCCTGGGTGGGGTTGTTCAGCACCCGCAGCTGGCAGCTCACCGGTGTGATGCGCTTGGCGAGCCACTCCCGGTCCTTGCCGGTACGCATAGCTGACCGCTCTGCTGCCACCTTGTCGGAAAAAGCCGCGGAAATATCCTGGGCTGCCGAACTGGTGATATTCGTAATCACGATATTGGAACCATTCACAATGAAGAGCAGGCTGGAAGAACTTCCTGTCTTGACCTTTTTGGAAAAATCCCGGGGAATATCAATAGCTGCATAGGCGCTCTTATCCTGCAGCGCCGCCTGCATCTCCTCCTGGGTAGCCGCATAGGCCGTCACCCGGAAGCTGTCACTGGAATCAAAATCCCGTATGAGCTCCCGGCTCATAGGCGACTGCTCCTCATCGCAGACCACCAAAGGAATGTATTTCACGATATTGGGACTGTACAACGCCCCGAAAATAAACAAATAACCAGCCGCCGCACCAAAGAGGAAAGCCAGCCGCCGCGGGTCCTCCAGGAAAATCTGCCGAAGCTCCCGTTTAATGATCTTCCACAGTCCCATCAGCTGCACCTCCTTTTTTAAAATTCCGCCGACGGCGGAAACTGAAAATCCCTGCCGCTAAAAACACCAGTATCAGGCCAACCCCAAGCATCTGCCCAAGATCTGTCCAAAGAGTCGGTGCGGTGCCTGCCAGCATGATATCCCGGAGATTATCGCCGGTATAGGTCATGGGCAGCAGCCGGCTCAGCCACCAGGCCACCTCGTTCATGGAAAACACCGGCCAGGAAAGACCGCTGTATAGAAGCCCCGGCATGATGTACAGCATGGGCATCTGCAAGGACATGACCTCCGTAGGACTGCAGGCGGAAAACAGCAGCATGGCACAGACCACCATGAACAAAAAACCGCCGATCAGCACCCAGGCCTCCAGCCAGCTGCCCCGCATGGGCACATCGAAGCCATAGACCACCACCAGCAGGGACAGCGGGAAGGACAGCATCCCCAGGCACCAGGCCGGGATAGCTTTTCCCGCCATGAACACCAGGGAGGACACCTCCGGCCCATACCGCCGCCGGTTCAATTCCCGGATCAGCAGCGGCGGAACGATGAGCATGATGGAGATCTGCAGCCCATTCAGCATCAGTCCGGCCAGCATGAAGGGCGTATACCCATTGGTCGGGTTGTTCAGGATACGGATGCCGAAATGGACCGGATAGGCCATGTCCATAGCTGCCGAAGGCAGCACTCCCAAAGACTCTGTAAGCTTCTGCCCCACGGCCACGGAAAAGCTCCGGTTGATCTCCTGGGCGGAAGACAGCGCCGCGTTGCCGAACATATTATTCGTTGAATTCACCAGAAACATCAGGGTCGCCCCATTGCCCTTCTTTACATTTTTTGAAAAATCCCGGGGAATCTGCAATGCCGCCATGGCATCATCCGCAGCCACCAGATCCTCCATCTCCTGCTGGGAAGTTACCTGATAGGCCACCTCGTAGCGTTCTGAATTTCCATACATAGTGACGAGGGTCCGGCTCAGGCTGCTCTGATCCTGGTCGTAGACCACCAGCGGAATATGCTTGACCGTATTCTCCCCATAGATGGCTCCGAAGAGCAGCGCAAATGCCAGAGGCACGCCAAAGATCAGCGCTGCCAGAGGCCAGCGGCCCCGGAACAGATCCCGCCATTCCTCCCGAAGGATTTCCAGCAGCTTCATGAGCGTGCACCTTCCAGAATCCGGAACCGCATGCCCGGCCGCAGCTTATCTGAATCGATCTGTATCTTCACATTGAAGCTGATGATATCACTGTCATCCCCGCGCTCACTGGTAGCCCGCTGGGTGGCGAATTCCGCCTTCTTGCTGATATCGGTGATAGTACCTGTCACCTGGGTCTTGCCATCCCGGCCCACCAGCGTGACCTGCTGATCCAGCGCGTACTTGGACAGCTCCGTCTCCGGAACCTTCAGATCCACCCAATTATCCGTGGGATCCTGGATGGCCACCAGCGGCGTGCCCTGAGAAATCATGGAACCCTCCTCCACGTACTTGGCAGTGATCACGCCATCAAAGGGCGCCTTGATCTCCGTCTCGTCCAGGGAAACCTCCAGCTGCTGCAGCGCTGCCTGCGCCTGAGCTATCTTCTTCTGCACTGCAGCCTCATTGGCCTGATTGGCCGGGGTCTGCAGAAGGGCTGAATTGGCCTTGTTTACACCCGCCCGGGCCTGATTCATCGCCGCCTGGGCCACCTCGTACTTTGTCCGATAGTTTTCAAAAATCTGCTCTGGTACAGCTCCCTCGCTCACCAGTTCCTGATACCGCTGGTAGTCTGCCGCGGCCAGATCCAGATTGGACTGAGCCTGCGCCACCGCTGCCTGAGCTGTATTCAGATCGGAATGGGTCGTGCCATCCTGCAGATTCGTCACCACAGAAGCCTGCTGGAGCTGAGCCTCCAGTGCCTGGATATTCGCCTCATACTGGGCCTTCTGCGCCAGCAGATCCCGCTTATCGATATAGGCGATGACCTGCCCCTCCTTGACCGTATCGCCCTCCTTGACCAGCAGCTGCACCACCCGGCCGGCGATCTTGGAATTGATATCGATCTCCTTGGCATCAGCCCGGCCCCAGGCATCCGCCTGCACATCCTTCTTTGAACCGCACCCCAATGCCGTCATCGCCGCCAGTGCCACCACAGCCAGGCAGCAGGCCCGGCGATATTTTACCATAGCTTCTCTGAACATAAAAAATCCTCCCCATTCTGTCGATAGATTTATTTTACAGTACCCGGGTCCTTTCAATAAGGATCCGGCAGATATCATCAATGACCGGATCGATTTCCTCCAGCCACTGGATGATGCTGCTGACCTCGGCCTCATCCGCCCCATACATAGGCAGGATCATCCGCATCAGCATATGCCAGGAAGCCTGGAAATCCACCGGACGGACGAAATAGAACTCCGCCACGCAGCTGCGCATGGCACCCTTGATGAGCAGTGTCCGCAGATAATAGTCCTCGTGGCTGTAGCCCAGTCCGCTGTCGGCAAACATCCGCGCCGAAACATCCGTCAGATGCTCCACCATCCGCTCGAAAATCACCTTGGAGCCATATCCCTCATAATAGGCTTCCAATACCCAGGCATTGCATTCCACTGACTTCAGCTCCGTCAGCATCATTACAGCATATTTGAAAACGGGATTCTCATCCGGGAATCGTTCATCGATGATATCCGCGCATTCCTGCAGCAATGCCATAACCAGCGCCTGGAAAAGATCCTCCTTGTTATGGAAGAAATGATAAATGCTTCCCGTCAGCACCCCGGAACGTTCCACAATCTGCCGGATCGTGGTCTTCTTATACCCTTGCTCCAGAAACAGGCCCTTGGCCGCCGTCAGTATCTTAGACCGCATCTCCCGCAAATGCTCCGCCGATTGCTTTCTTTTCTCCATCTCACGCCTCCTTCTTGAACGTGTTCAATTGAACGTGTTCAAGATATATAATAGATAAAAAAAGAGATTTTGTCAACGGAAAACTCCTATCGCCGAAAATTTTAAGGAATGGATGGATAAATGGGGATTTATTGAAATGATTATAAGGATTGGAATGCCGCAAATTTCAAAGGCTCCCTGCCAGGTGAGCAGCGAACCGCAGCTTCAGCTGCGTGTGAGTCGCCATCCCCCTGCGGGTGGAGGGTTTTGGCTCCACTGCTAGGGGAGCTGGCGCGCAGCGCCTGAGGGGTTGCTGCACTTGGCGGAGCTTCTAGTCCTGGAAAGAAAGCCAGGAATCGCAGCACTGCAAAGGCTGCCAACCCCTCCGTCACGGCTTCGCCGTGCCACCTCCCCTAGCAGTGGAGGCTTTAGAGCCGCAGCTTTAGCTGCGTGTGCGGCGCCATCCCCCTGCGGGTGGAGCTTTTTGGCTCCCCTGCCAGGTGAGCAGCGAACCGCAGCTTTGGCTGCGTGTGCGGCGCCATCCCCTTGTGGACAAAGCTTTTTGGCTCCCCTGCTAGGGGAGCTGGCGCGCAGCGCCTGAGGGGTTGCTGCACTTGGCGGAGCTTCTAGTCCTGGAAAGAAAGCCAATAATCGCAGCACAGCAAAGGCCGCTAACCCCTCCGTCACGGCTTCGCCGTGCCACCTCCCCTGGCAGTGGAGGCTTTGAAACCGCAGCTTCAGCTGCGCGTGAGTCGCCATCCCCCTGCGGGTGGAGCTTTTTGGCTCCCCTGCTAGGTGAGCAGCGAACCGCAGCTTCAGCTGCGTGTGAGTCGCCATCCCCCTGCGGGTGGAGCTGGCGCGCAGCGCCTGAGGGGTTGCCTCGATTGGCTGAACTTCGATCCTTGGTAAATAGCCAATAATCGCAGCACAACAAAGGCCGCTAACCCCTCCGTCACGGCTTCGCCGTGCCACCTCCCCTGGCAGTGGAGGCTTTAGAACCGCAGCTTCAGCTCCCTGTGAGTCGCCATCCCCCTCCGTGTAAAGCTTTTTGGCTCCTCTGCCAGGTGAGCCACCATCCCCTTGCGGGTAGGGCCTTCTCGCTCTCCGGCCCCATAAACACCCCGCCAAATTCCCATTGATCCATTCCCCAGCCACCATCGCCGAAACTTCCTCCTGCCCAAATTATTTTCCTATATCATTGTAATCATATATGAAAAGTGTTATAATGTCTTAAATTAAACATATATAAATAATATGTTTTAGAAAGGGCCGATGCTTATGACTTATTTTACCGAATACGGCAGCGAATACCTTCACCTGCTGCTGGAGCATGTGGAGATCAGCGGGCTGGTGGTGGTCATCTCAGTGGCCCTGGCCGTTCCGCTGGGGATTCTGTGCTCCAAGCAGCAATGTATGGAGACCCTGGCGGAGCATTTGGCTGGGGCGCTCCGGATTGTTCCCAGCCTGGCGGTGCTCATCGTGAGCATCCCCATTCTGGGAACTGGCTGGAAGCCGGCTGTGCTGTCCCTGGTGCTCCTGGCCATTCCCCCTATCCTGCTCAACACTGTACAGGGTTTCCGCCAGCTGGCCCCAGAAGTGCTGGAGGCTGCCGATGCCATGGGCATGAGCCGGACGCGGAAATTTTTCCGGGTGGAACTCCCGCTGGCCTTCCCCCTCCTATGCACGGGCATACGCACTGCCTCCGTCGAGGTCATCGCCAGTGCCACGCTGGCTGCCTACATCGGGGCCGGCGGCCTGGGCAGCCTGATCTTCACCGGACTTGGCCTCATGCGGGTGGATCTGCTGTACATCGGCGGCATCTCTGTGGCCTGCCTTTCCCTGCTGGCTGGTTTTGCGCTGGACAAACTTTACCGTTACGGGACAAGATATCAGCAAAATAATTAAAAAAGGAGTGTTCATTATGTTTTTGCAAAAACTTCCAAGAAAAATAACGGCCGGTCTGACGGCCCTGGTGATCACCGGAGCCCTGCTGACCTCCGGCTGCGGCGGAAGCAGCTCCGGTAAAGAGGTCACCATCGGCTCCAAGGATTTCACGGAAAATGAAATCGTGGCCGAGGTCTATGCCCTGGCCATGGAGGACGCGGGCTTCAAGGTGAACCGCAAATTCGATATAAGCTCATCCGTCATCCACACCGCTCTGATCAACAAGGAAATCGATCTTTATCCGGAATACACCGGCACCGGCCTGCTGGCCGTGCTGAAGGAACCGCCGCTGGCCGATGCCCGGGAAGTATACGACAAGGTAAAGGCCGAATACGAAACCAACTATCAGCTCACCTGGCTGGACTATGCCCAGGCCAACGATGGCCAGGGGCTGGCCATCCGTACCGATGTGGCCCGCCGCCTGAATATCCGTACCATCTCTGATCTGCAGAAGCATGCCGGCGAGCTTCGTTTTGCCTCCCAGGGGGAATTCGATAAACGGGAGGATGGCATCCCCGGCCTGGAAAAGGTCTACGGCCCTTTTCAGTGGAAATCCACCAAAGTCTATGACAACTCTCTGAAATATCAGGTATTAGATAATAATGAGGCCGATGTTGCGCCGGTGGGAACCACCGAAGGCCGTCTTTCCCTGACGGATAAATACGCCCTGCTGGAAGATGACAACCATGTATGGCCGCCTTATAACCTGGCCCCGGTAGTGCGGGATGAAATACTGAAATCCCATCCGGAACTGGCCGATGTGTTGAATAAAATCGATGCGGCCTTCACCACCGAGGTGCTCACGAAGCTCAATGCCAAAGTGGATATCGACAAGGAGGAATATAAGGATGTTGCACGGGAATTCTATCAAAGCATCAAAAAATAAGCTGACCCCGGCAGCCCTCTTCTGTCAAAAATTCGCCATTCCTCTGGAATTCCAGGATTTGCTGCCGGTTTTCTTCACTCCGGAGGAACAGGCCTTTGTACTGCAATGCAGCCGGGATATCTTCTCCCGGGAAGATTACCCGGCTGACTTCCTGCGGCAGGAATACCACCGGGGACTGCTGGTCAAAGCGGAGGGCCAGGGACATTACCGCCTGAGTGATTTTTACAGCCTGCTGGATGTCTTTGCTGTCTCCCGGCAGGAGGAATACGGCCGGCTGCCCTGGGCAGACCGGCAGCGGCTGGACCGCTGGTACTTCCAGAAATACCTGGAAGGCCTGCCCCCATCACAGTCCCGGCCCACTGCCGATCAGGTGATGCCGCTGGAAGAGGTGCTTTCCTTCATCGATGCCCAGCAGCGCCCCGCCTATCTGAACTACTGCGACTGCCGCAGCCTTACCGGTGCCTGCGGGCTGCCCACCCATACCTGCATCACCTACCGCAGCGGCAGCAACAGCTTTGTGGACCGCGGCCTGTCCCAGCCCCTGGACAAGGAAGCCGCCAAGGAAATTGTCCGCCAGGCCGATGCGGCCGGTCTCATGCACACCCTGAATCCCAATGGCATCTGCAACTGCTGCGGCGACTGCTGCTACCTGTTCCGGGCCCAGCGGCAGCGCCAAAGCCCGGGAATCTGGCCCGCCTCCCCAAGGATTGCGGTATTGGACAAGGATAAATGCCTGAACTGCGGCCGCTGTATCCGGCGCTGCCACCAGGCTGCTTTTTCCCGCCGGGACGCCGGTCTGTGCTTCGATGAAAAACGCTGCGTGGGCTGCGGCCTCTGCGTCAACACCTGCCCCGCCGGCGCCCTGGCCCTGACGGACAGGAAAACTACCAGTTAGAAAGGAGCGGCCGTCATGAAGGCTGTTGCATTGAACCATGTAAATAAACGATTTCCCGGGGCAGCCTGCCCGGCACTTGATGATGTGAGCATCGCCATCGAGGACGGCGAATTCGTCACGATCCTGGGTGCCTCAGGCTGCGGCAAGACCACCCTCATCAAAACCATCAACCGGCTGCAGGAGGTGGATTCCGGCCAGGTCCTGCTCTACGGCAAAAATGTGCAGGACAGCGATCCGGTGCAGCTGCGCCGCCATATCGGCTACGTAATCCAGAAGGCCGGGCTGTTCCCCCATATGACCGTGGCGGAAAACATCGCCACGGTCCCCCGAATTTTGGGCTGGGAACCGGACCGGATCCGGCAGGGCATCCGGCGGATGCTCCGCCTGGTGGCCCTGGAGCCGGAGGAATTCTGCCAGCGGTATCCGCTGCAGCTCTCCGGCGGACAGCAGCAGCGGGTTGGGCTGGCCCGGGCCCTTATCACCGATCCGCCCATCATGCTGCTGGATGAACCCTTCGGGGCCATCGATGCCATCAACCGGGAGCTGCTGCAGGATGAACTGAAGCGCATCCATGAGGCCTCCCGGAAGACCTGCCTCTTCGTCACCCATGATATACGGGAAGCCCTGAAGCTGGGCACCAAGGTGATGATCATGAACCAGGGCCGTCTGCTGCAATACGGTACCCCGGCAGAAATCCTAAAGCAGCCCGCCGGCGATTTCGTCCGGCAGCTGCTGGAAACCCTGCATCGGGACACATCTTATCTGATGGACGGTGCCGGCATATGATAGAAGCTTATTTTTCCTATCTTTTAGGCCACGGCCACCTTTTCGCCCAGGCTACCCTGGAGCACATAGGCATCGTCACCGTCACCCTGGTGATCTCGATCCTGCTGTCAGCTGTTTTATCCTGGCTGATCCTGCAGGCAAAATGGCTGGAGGACATCCTGGTACAGCTTTTCAGCGGCATCTACGCCATCCCCAGCATGGCCCTATTCGCCATGCTCATCCCCATCACCGGACTGGGAAACGGGACCGCCATCATCGTGCTGACTGTATACAATCAGTACCTGCTGCTCAAGAACATCCTGGCCGGCATCCACGGGATAGATCCCGCCGTTGTGGAAGCCGGCCGGGGCATGGGCATGTCCGAGCTGCAGATCCTGCGGCGGATACAGCTTCCGCTGGCCGCACCGGTGATCGCAGCCGGGCTGCGGCTGGCCATTCTGTCCACCACCGGCATCGCCGCCATCGCCGCCTGCATCCAGGCCGGCGGGCTGGGCGTCATTCTCTTTTCCGGTATGCGGACCATGAATGTGTACAAAATGGTCTGGGGAACAATCATCTGCGTGCTGCTGGTTTTCCTGGAGGACGGCATCCTCCGGATCCTCCAGCGAAAAATATGTAAAGAGGTGCATTGAACTATGGGTTATGAAGCATATAAAATGAAGGATCTGGGGTTTACAACCAGGCAGCTGCATGCGGGCTACAACCCGGCGGAGCATTACCGCTCCAAGGCCGTCCCCATCTACCAGACGGCGGTCTTCGAACTGGGGGATTACGACCGCGGCCTGCGGCTTTTTGAATACGCGGAGGAAGGCCATTCCTATGTGCGTTTCTCCAATCCCACCAACACGGTGCTGGAAAAACGCATCAGCGCATTGGAGGGCGGCGCGGCAGCGGTATCCTTCGCCTCGGGAATGGCCGCAATTTCCAGCACCCTGCTGAATCTGGCCAAAGCCGGCGACGAGATCATTTCCGTGAACACCCTGTACGGCGGCAGCACCACCCTGCTGGCCAAGCTTTTTCCCGACTACGGCATCACCCCCCGCTTTGCGGCGGATGAAAACGACATTGACGCCTATCGCCGGCTCATCAATGACCATACCCGGGCCATCTACATCGAATGCCTGGGCAATCCGGGCATCAACATCCTGGACATCGAAGCCATCGCGGCCCTGGCCCATGAGCACGGACTGCCGCTGGTCATCGACAACACCTTTGCCACTCCCTACCTGCTGCGCCCCTTTGAACACGGCGCCGATATCGTCTGCTATTCCGCCACGAAATACCTGGCCGGCCACGGCATCGTCATCGGCGGCCTGGTGGTGGAAAAGGGCGGCTTTCCCTGGACCAACGGCCGCTTTCCCCAATTCGACAGCTTCTATGAGGAAAACAAGGCGGCCATCGGCGAGGCTGTCCTGCAGCGGGAGATGTTCACCAAACGATTGCGCATGCGCTTCCTGACGGACCTGGGCGGCCACATGAGCCCTCAGAACGCCTTCTACCTGCTCCAGGGAATGGAGACCCTGTCCCTGCGCATGGACCGCCATGTGGAAAATGCCAAAAGGATTGCTCTCTTCCTGGAACAGCACCCGGCGGTGCGGCAGGTGAATTATCCGGCACTTTCCTCCAGCCCCTATCATGCCCTTTCGGAAAAATATTTTCCCAAGGGACCGGGCGCCATCCTCTCCATCCGGGTAAAAGGCGGTCTGGCCGGTGCCAAAGCCCTGCTGGCCCATGTAAAGATCTTTGACTACATGGTGAACGTAGGCGATGCCAAATCCCTTATCGTCCACTCCGCCTCCTCCACTCATTTCGGCCAGACGAAGGCCGCCCAGGAAAAGGCCGGTGTCTATGAAGATACCCTGCGCCTGTCCATCGGCATCGAGGATACCGACGATCTCCTGGCGGATCTGGACCAGGCTCTGCGCTGGGTCAAATACTGAACCAGTTCTTCCGGCATACAAAAAAGACCAGCTGATTTCAGCTGGCCTGATCTCTGATCCTGTCCGTCCCCAAGGGAACGAGACAGGATTCTTTATTTTATTACCTGGAAGGAAGCATGGACCACATTATCGATGATGTAGTCCGTGGTATATTTCGTCTGGGCAGGAGCCTTGTGCTTTCCCTTACGGGGTTCCGGCTCAGCGGCAGCCTCCTCTTTGGCTGCCTTGACTGCCAGTCGGACGGCTGCCTTCTGCTCGGCCTCCGACATGGGTGCCGGCGATGCCGAAGGGGTCACCACGATCTCATTGTTGCGATCTGCGGACAAATAGTCCTTAAGCTTCGCCGTCGTGGAAACGGTCTTATCCTCCTCCGCCGTCACATCAATTCCGGCCGCAGCCTGCTGGGCCAGAATAAGCTGTGAAACCGGAATGAGCCCGCCGCCCCGGACATCCAGCCGCACTGGTCCCAGCCGCTGGCCCCGGGGAACCGTATAGGGAATCGTAAGGATCTCCTTGCTGCGGCGATAGGGCTTGATAGTCGTCTTCAGATATACGGTTTCACCCGGCTTGACCTGCGGCTTGTCCGGCACTGCTGAAATCAGCGATGCCGTGCGCCGCTGACTGCTCACCGTTACATCCACCTTGATATCGAAAATATCCGATTCACGTTCCATATTACTGCAGATGATATTGAGCGCCTGTCCCAGTTCATTGACAGCAATCTGGCCCACATCGGAAAGATTATAATACATATTGTCCCGCTCGATTTTTCCTCCTTCAGCCACATTGGTCCGTATCACAAAATGGACCTTGGCGGTGCTGCCGCTGAGGCGATCCATGAGACGATCCATAGATGCATAAGCGATGCTCGCGCTGATATTCGGCAGGAAATCCTCATCGTAGGCAATCGACACATTATAGGTTTCAGACCGTCCCTGATCCTCATCATGCACAGTCACATGCAGCGGCACCACCATGGGGAACACCCCTATGATGCCTGCGATTCCCATTTCCCGGTCCTGATTGACCCGGCCGATGATATTGCTGGAGGCAACGAGCTTGCGCCCTTCCTGCGTACCATGTACCGTGTCCATCACCGATGCGTTGGTGAGGAAATAATTCACATTGCCCCGATGCAGGAACTGATGACCAAAGCCCAGGACCCGCTGTCCATCAGCAGCGGTCACTGTCCCCGTGGCTCCCACGAAGAAGTCGCCGAAGACAATGGCTGCTCCCATGGATTCCCCTGGTTTCAGGGACGCGCCGTAAACAATCTTTTCCTGCCCGCTGGAAACAGCTGTGCTGACCCCGGCAGCCGTAATTCCCATGGGTTCCATCTGTTTCTTCAGGAAGGAAAGCCCTGACGAACTGAAGCCTGCGGCATAGACCAGATCCTTATGCTGTACCTGATTGCTGTTCTTTGCCGGCGCTGCCGTATTTTTATCCGAAGGCTGCTGCGGCTTCTGCTCCTTCTCTTCTGCCTCTGCCGCTGCCTTTTCTGCTTCTAATTCCGCTTTTTCCTTCTCCAGCTCAGACTTTTTCGCCTCGAGCGCTGCCTTCTCTGCTGCCTCAGCTGTCTGCTTGGCATCCAGCGCGGCCTTCTTCTTTTCTACATCCAGATGCTTGGCATCCAGCGCGGCCGCTTTCTTGTCCAAAGCAGCCCGGGCCTTTTCCCGCTCCTCAGCTGCCCTTTTTATATCCACCGAACGGACCTGGGTCTTATTCTTCGTATCCGGCATATTCCATATGGCCAGCATCCCCTCGATAGGCGTGATCATACAGGTATGGCGGTCGATTTCCTTCATCGTCGCCGATGTCGCCCCAACGAGCTTCCCATTGATATAGACAGGGCTGCCGCTCATGCCGCTGGCAAGGCCATCCGCCGCATCAGCCACCGGTCCGGAAAGCCGGGCTATGATCCGGGTTCCCTCGCCCTTGGCTTCGCCAATCGTGCCAAGGATCTCCACATCCATAGTCTTGAGTTCCCCGGTTGCATCGACTACCGTATAGGCGACTCCCCGCATCCCCGGACGGACATCTGACAGCTTCATGATATCCGGCATTGCCAGCGCACTGGAACTCAATATAAAAAGCATTCCCAAACAAAGAGCCACCGCTCTTTTGACAAATTTATGCAAAAAGTTCACCTCATTATCTTCTTGTTAAGCCGGTACCCTGCCAAAAGCCATCACTTGGCAGCAACGCGGGCCACTACCGTACCGGTGGCGATTTTTTCCCCTGGATGGACCATGACCTCTGTGACCGTACCATTCTGTGGAGACCTGGCTGCTGCCGACTCCCCGGTAAGCGTGGAAATGCGCACGAGCTCAGCCCCCTCGGAAACCTCAGTTCCCGGAGACACCACCCAGGTGACATCACCGCTCAGACCGGACCGAACCTCCGTGCCAGCCCCGGCCATAACTGTATGGACACAAAACACCAGCAGTAACGCTAAAAAAACAGCTGCTAACATTTTTCTCATTTTTATCACATCCTTTGTTTTCATTATAACGCCATTGTTCATGATTTCGCAACGCGAAATCATTCTAATCAGCGTTTTCCACAAGGGGCTAGCTTCGTATCGCAGCGAAGCGGGAAACGAAACACTATTTCTTTACCACGATGATGGCACTGCCCACCGGACGCTCCGAACCGTCGGAGGGACTATTCTGGATCTGGCCGCCCACCACCATCTCGCTGGAGCCGCCTCCATCGAAATTGAGAGCATCCGTGGCCCCGAACTTCTTCATGAGCGCTCCCAGCTCCGTGAGCGTACAGCCAATGCTGTGGGACTGCCGTCCATCCACCACCGCCAGCAGCGCGTGATGATTGGGCAGGATTCCCACGGCGGTACGCGGCGCGCGTCCGTGGGCAATATCGCTGGGGAACTGTTCCTCCCTGGCGGTGACCAGAACCTGGCCATCCTTCACCAGTGTGGGTCCGCCGCCTATGACCGTAGCCGCGCCGGCCAGTTCCTTGCCGTAATCCTCCTGCACATTCACCGCATCACCAACCTTCACATTGGCAAAGGCATCCTTGGAGGTTCCATGCACGGATATGATCAGCCCATCCGCAGGGATCGGCGAATCCGCTGTCTGGATGGAAACCACCCGGCCATTTCGTACTGTGTATTCCTGCCCATACTCATTGGTCTGAGTGGAAGACCCGTAGAACTTATTGTACAGCGTGAGATTATTCTCCCCCCGCTCCACATCCACCCCGGCCACCGGCACGGTAACGCCGTTGATGGTCACCTGCCCGCTGTAGCCAGCCGGCACGATGCGCAGCGATCCATCCGGCATAATGCCCAGCGTCGTGCGGATATAATAGACCGTTCCCACCGTCTGACCCTCCATACGGGCCAGTCCGATAAGCTCTCCGTTCAGATTGAAATAATTCGCATTGATAGCGGCCATGGCCCGATAGTCATCCGAAATTCCGCTGAGGCGCTGACGGCCGGCTGCTATCGATTCATTGCCCAGTGCCAGCCGCAGATCGCAGCTGTGAAGATCCACATCCAGCAGCCAGGCTGTGAGCATGCCCCGGCCATCCCGGCGAATGTATTTCGTACGCACCAGCCCCGGTGCCGGCTCATCCTTTTCAAAGCTTTCACTTTCCTTGGATATGTCGATGAACACCCGGGCCGGATTCTGCAGCTGATCCACCTTGTAGGCGGTCTTGGACTTCAGATCAATGATCATCTGCAGTCCATTGGCTGTTTTCTGCCAGGAAACCTGGGTAATGGTATCACTGGAAATCGCCGGCTTCACCGCCCGATCCTGCAGGGAAGGAAACTCCAGCACGATGCGCCGCCCATCATTTTCCGTCCGCACCGAATATTCCGGTATCTGATCCAGATCCAGTACAATGCGGTCCCGATCACTGCCCGGTCCAAAACGGACTCCGCTCAATGTCATGGTACCCGCCGCCATTGCCACGGTCTGACAGATGAACAAGAAAACCACGGCCGGCAAAATCAGCCGACGATAAAGAAATTTCACAATTCAAGCCTCCTAAAGATAACACGGCTATAGCCGCCGCTGTATGAAATGAAAAGAGACCACCGCATGGGCACCCATGCAGCAGCCTCTGCTTCTTATTGCTGTGCCCGCTTCGCTGCCTTTTCCTGGGCAATGCGAGCGGTATCCTGGCTGGCCTTATCCTCCAGCTTCAGCTGATTGTAGAGCATATCCCCCAGCCCCATGCCGCCGGCCTTGGATGCCTGATTCATCATCTCGGTATCCCGCATCGACTGCATGATCTTATCCGCGTTGGAGTCACCGAACAGGGTGTTTTCCGGCACCGTCTCCCGCATCTGCGTGTACATGATGTTCAGGAACATAGCCTCGAAACCCTGACAGGCCTCCCGCAGCTTCTTATCCTTGAGTGCCGCCTGCGCCGCGGCAGTGCCGGCACTTGTCCCGGAGGATTTTTCCGCGCTCTGCAGGCTCTGCTGCGCTGACTGCAGCTGCTTGGAAAAGGTCTTGGCCTCGGCCTCGGTCTTCCCGCTGTCATAGGCTGCTGACCCCATATTATATCCATTCGTGCCTATTCCACTGATCTGCATAAGAACTCCCCTTTTGATTACACGATTTCCAGATCCGCATGGAGCGCGCCGGCGGCCTTGATGGCCTGCAGGATCGAAATGATATCCCGCGGGGTAGCGCCCACCGCATTCAGGGCACCGACGATATCACTGATATTCGCCGTGGCCGGCAGCACAATGGTACTGGCCTTGTCCTCTTTTGTCTTGACCTGGGTATTCTTGGTCACAATGGTACGCCCATAGCTGAAAGGCTGCGGCTGATTCACATCCGTGGTCTTTTCCACGCTGATGCTCAGACCGCCCTGGGTGATGGCCACATCATCCACGGAAACATTGCCGCCCATGACGATGGTGCCGGTACGTTCATTGACCACAACCTTGGCGATGTTATCCGGTGTCACCGAAAGCTCCTCCAGGCTGGCCACGAACCCCACGATATTGCCCCGGTAATAGGGCGGTACCGTGATGTCGATACGGCCTGGATTGGCCGCCTGGGCCACCCCGCCGAACTGGGAATTCACCGCCTGAGCCACCCGGGCCGCCGTGGTGAAATCCGGATGTGCCAGCGACAGGGACAGCTTGCCGTTGCTCCCCAGATTATCCTCTACGGTGCGTTCCACAATAGCCCCATTGGGCGTGGTTCCCACCGTAGGAAAGTTCTTCTGGGCTGTATTGCTGCCCCGGCCGGCGGTAAATCCGCCGGTGGACACAGCTCCCTGGGCCACCGCATAAACGATGCCGTTGCCCGCCTTCAACGGAGTCTGTACCAGCGTTCCCCCCTGGATGCTGGTAGCATCGCCCATGGAGGATACGGTGATATCGATATTATCTCCCTCCCGCACAAAGGGCGGAAGGGTGGCCGTCACCATGACCGCCGCCACATTCTTAGGCTTGAGGTTGCTGTAATCGATTGCCACGCCAAAGGCCTTCAGCATGCTGCCAATAGACTGGATGGTTTCCAGGGACTTATTGGAATCACCGGTGCCATTGAGCCCCATGACCAGCCCATAGCCAACCAGCTGATTGGATCGTACCCCCTGTACCTTTGCTATATCCTTGATGCGTGTCGTCGCGGATTCTGCGCTGACGGTGGCCATAAAGGACACCAGGCACAAAAGCACCGTGACGAGCACTGCCGCTTTCTTCATAATCATACCTCCATGGGTTAGAACAGGATATTGAAGATCTGGGTCAGGATACCCTGGCGCTGCTTCGCGTTCAAAGGTCCCTTACCGTCAAATTTCAGTGTGGCATCTGCCACCAGGGACGAAGGCACCGTGTTGGCCGCTGTCACATCATCAGCCCGCACCATGCCCCGGAGAGTGATCTTGTGCTCATCCCGGTTCTGCCAGATGGACTGGGTTCCTTCCACTACCATGTTCCCGTTGGGCTTTACCTCCACCACGGAAACCGTCACCCGGCCGCTGACCTTATTCGTATCCGTCGCTGCCCCATTGGCCTTGAAGCTGTCAGAGCCGCTGGCAGTAGCCGCAGCCAGAAAGCCGAAGATCCCTGTTCCGGCACTGAGGCTCTGATTGCCTGACTTGGAATTTGTATTCGTCTTTGTGGACGAAGTGGACGTTGTCTCACTGATGATGATCGTGAGGATATCGCCCACCTGGCTCGCCTTGCGGTCCGCGAAGATATTCACGCCCACGCCCTCCTCCGCAGCCCAGAGCGACTGGGCCGAAACCGGTGCCGGCGCCGCGGAAGCCAAAGCTCCCAGCAGGCACAGCGCCGTCAGGCATTGTGCTGTTTTTTTCATATCATTCCACCTGCTTTCAGTGAAAAACCTCTACATTCTGTGCATCGATGACTCTGGCCTGGAGCGTACGCCCCGAGCGGGTATTGCGCACCCGGATCACCTCGCCGGCCCGGCCCGCCTGCAGGGCAATGCCCTCGGTCTTGACCTTGACCCCGTTGTAATCCACCACCAGATTCACCATGCCATTGGTCTGGATAATGATTGGATTCCGAAGCATATTCGGGGTGAGCACCGCGCCCTCCTGGACCAGGCGATTCAACACCTTGCCCTGGACATCCTCCAGCTTCGTGAAATACCGGGCCATCTCACTGTCCAGCTCCCGTTCCTCCACCCGGAGGTCCGAGGCCGTCAGCGGCTTCTCCGGCCGCAGTGCCTGCGCTGCCGTGACCACCTTTTCATAGACATGTACCCGCATAGTACAGGAAATCCGCCGATAAAATGCGCCGTTGATCCGGATCTCTATATAGACAGGCATCATGCTGCGATAGCGCAGCCCATTGGGAATAGATGCCTCATAGGTGATCTCGCCCATCGGCAGGCGGGTATCCATGGGAACCCGTACCGCCTCAATGGTATGGCGCCGTGTCTCCTTGGCCTCAGCCAAAGCCTGCACCAGCCGATCCACTGCCACCTGCTTGAAATTTTCCCGCAGCACCAGCTGGGGAAACCGTTCATTGACCGCCTGGGCCTGCGCCGTTCCCCACCAGGGAACAGCCAGCAGCAGGGCCAGCGCCAAAAGGAACCGCAGCCGCATCAACGCTTCAATCCATTGGCAATCTCCAGCATGGAATCCGAAGTGGTGATTGCCTTGGAATTCGATTCATAGGCCCGCTGGGCAATGATCATATTGACCATTTCATCCACGATCTGGATATTGGACATCTCCAGTGTACTCTGGAGCAGCGTGCCCGTGCCATCCTGACCAGGCGTATTTTCAATAGGCTCTCCGGAGGCATCCGTCTGCACGAAGAGATTCTTGCCGATAGCCGACAGACCCGATGGATTCACAAACCGGGCCAAGGTGATCTGCCCGCGGTTGGAGGTAGTCGTCGAACCCGAGGGCTTATCCGATACCTGTCCGTCCGTGGATACTACGATGGTATCACTGGGCGCATTGGTATCGATCTGGATATTGTCCGCCAGCCGATAGCCATCCGTCGTGACCAGATTTCCATTGGAATCCAGCTTGAACGTACCGTCCCGGGTATAGGCCGTGGTACCATCCGGCAGAGTGACGCGGAAAAAGCCTTCTCCCTGGATGGCAATATCTGTGGGATTGCCAGTCGACTGCACATTGCCCTGGGTAAAGATACGATTCGTAGCGGACAACCTGGCCCCAAGGCCTACCTGCAGCCCCGTGGGGAACTGGGTATCCGCGCCGCTGGGTGCGCCAGCCGCCCGCATGGTTTGATAAATCAGATCCTGGAACTCCGCCCGCTGCTTCTTGGCGCCTGACGTATTCACATTGGCAATGTTATTGGCAATGACGTCCATGTTTTCCTGCTGGGTCTTCATGCCGGACGCCGCCGACCACAATGCTCTCATCATAAGGCAAAATCTCCTATCTCAAAAAATACTTCTATTCATAAAAGCACAACCATCTTATTCCTGTATCGAAACTTCCGCCGCTTTTCTTAAGCGGCGGACTCATGCTCAGAGCCGTCCCACCTCGTTGACAGATTTATCCAGCATGGAATCCTGAGTGGTGACCGCCTTGGAATTGGCCTCATAGACCCGGTAATTCGCAATGAGATTCACCATCTCATTCACCGTATTCACATTGGAGCGCTCCAGCATCCCCTGCTGGATTTCCCCGGAAGCCGCCTGGGGCTGGGCATTGTTCTGCGCATAGTAGAGATTATTTCCCTGCTTCAGCACCGCCTGCGGTCCGGCAAACTGCACGAACTGCAGCTGGCCGATCTGCTGGTTATCCGCATAGACCTCCCCCTTGGTGCCCACACTGATACTGGTGGTCTCCTCCGGGATCGTAATGGGCTGGTTCGTATCATCCAGCACCGCCTGGCCATTCACCGTACTGAGCTGGCCATTGGCCGCCCGGTAGAAGTTCCCATCCCGGGTATAGCGGACACCCTGGGGCGTCTGCACCGCAAAATACCCCTGGCCCGAAATTGCCAGATCCAGCGGATTCCCCGTGGTCTGCATATCTCCCTGGGCATGATCGGTAGCAATCCCGGCAGTATAAGCCCCCAGCCCCAGCTTGCCTACCACCGGAGCCTGCCCGCCCACAGAAAATCCTTTGAAGGAAGTCACATCCTGCGTGCTGTGATCGTTGATACGCCGCATCAGCATGGGATGGAACTCCTCATCGATAACATCATCCCGCTTGTAGCCAGTGGTATTGGCATTGGCCAGATTATTCGCTATGGAATCTGTACGCACCGCCTCGGCTACCATGCCGGTTGCTGCGGTATAAAGTCCACGCCACATATCTATCACCTCATCCTATTCATTGGATATACATTTAATAGTATCGGCAATGCCGAAAATTTACCTTTTACGTCCGAAACCTACATTCTTTCCCTTGCCATCCAGCATGCCGATGGAATCCAGCGCCTTGCCCGTTCCCAGGGCTACGCAGGAAAGCGGGTCCTCCGCCAGGCTCGTAGGAATCTGTGTCTCCCGGCGGATCAGCTCATCCAGCCCATAAAGCATGGAGCCGCCCCCCGTCATGATGATGCCCCGATCCATAATATCAGCGGAAAGCTCCGGCGGCGTATCCTCCAGCACCCGCTTCACGCAGTCCACAATACGGGTCACCGGCGAATTCAGTGCCTCACTGATCTGCTGCACTGAAACATCGATGGTCTTGGGAAGCCCGGACAGAAGATCCCGGCCCCGCACGTCCATATGGCCCTGACGCGCTGACGGGAATGCCGCTCCGATGTTGATCTTGATATCTTCGGCCGTGCGCTCGCCGATCATGAGGTTGAACTCCCGCTTGATATAATCGATGATAGCCGAATCGAACTTATCCCCCGCGATGCGCAGGCTGGCACTGGTCACAATGCCGCCCAGGCTGATCACCGCGATATCCGTAGTGCCGCCGCCGATATCGATGACCATGGAACCACAGGGCTCTGATATATCCAGCCCGGCTCCCAGAGCTGCCGCCAGCGGTTCCTCGATCAGCTGGGTATGACGGGCTCCAGCCTGCTCAGCAGCCTCCTGCACTGCCCGCTGCTCCACCATGGTGACGCCGGAGGGAATGCAGATCATGATACGGGGACGGAACACGAAGCTGCGGCCCACGACCTTTTCAATGAAATGGCGCAGCATGCTCTCCGTGATGTCATAATCCGCGATGACGCCTTCCCGGAGTGGCCGGATAGCCACAATATTCCCCGGTGTACGGCCGATCATCTGACGGGCCTCTTCGCCCACAGCCAGCACCTGGTTTGAATCCCGGTCCACAGCCACCACGGACGGCTCCCGCAGCACGATGCCTTTTCCTTTAATATATACCAGCACATTGGCGGTTCCCAAATCTATTCCAATATCCATTGACATTCCAAACATAACAGCAAAATTCCCCTTCCAAATTGTTGACCTTGCGGGCAGCACATGCTAAACCCGCTTATTTTACATTATACAGCTTTTTCGGCTGCCGCGAATGAAAAAAAAATGATTTCGCAAAGTTTTTTTCCGTATCATATAATATATAATACTTTATCAGGCTTTACAATAGACTGAACGGCCGCATTCCAACAAAATTTCTGAGATCATCCCCAATGAATTTATTCAGTTTCACGTTATTTAAGACAATTTTATGAAAAATACTAAAAGTACTTCTTTTTTCTGCGCGTTGACTTTTGAAAACGGCAATGCTACGATTAAGGCAAGTTAAGGATATTTCATCACACCTATTGCGGCTCTGGCTTGTACCAATTCCTGTGTCCAATAGGTTTTCATTTTGACTATGTGATAAATATCACATAACAGTAACCGTGGTTTATCATCAATAAAATTTATGAGGGGGATTTTATTATGTTCGTAAACAAAGGAAAAATCGTTATCATCGGTACCAGCAATGTGGGATCTGCCGTGCTCAACAAGATTGCTGACTTCCAGCTGGCGTCAGAGATCGCACTCATCGATCTGAACCAGGACAAGGCCACCGGCGAGGCACTGGATTCCAGCCATGCCACCTCCTGCATCTACAGCACCAATATCGATGTGCATCTGGGCACCTACGAGGACTGCAAGGATGCGGGCATCATCATCATCACCGCCGGTCCCAGCATCCGCCCGGGTGAAACGCCGGACCGCCTGCGCCTGGCCGGTACCAACGCCAAGATCATGCGCTCCGTCATGGGCGAAATCGTAAAATACACCAAGGACGCCATGATCATCATGATCACGAACCCGCTGGATGTGGCTACCTACTGCGTATCCACTGAATTCGACTATCCGCGGGAAAAGATCCTGGGCACCGGCACCCTGCTGGAGACCTTCCGGTTCCGCCGCATCCTGGCCAACAAGTACTGCGTAGACCCGAAGAACATCCACGGCTACGTACTGGGCGAGCACGGCAACTCCGCCTTCCCGGCCTGGAGCACCGTGGACATTGCCGGCCTGGGCCTGGAGAACCTGGATGAATACTTCCATCATACGGAAAAGCTCAGCCGCAAAGCCGTAGAGGATGAAATTGTACAGGTGGCCTATGACGTCATCAACAAGAAAGGCTTCACCAACACCGGCATCGCCATGGCTGCCTGCCGCTTCGTGAAATCCGTCCTCTACGATGAGCATACCATCCTGCCCTGTTCCGCTGTACTGGAAGGCGAATACGGCATCCGCGACGTTGCCCTCAGCATCCCGCGCATGATCTGCTCCTCCGGTATCGTACGCTCCTTTGAAATCTACCTCACCGACCAGGAAATGGATCAGCTCCAGGCCTCCGCCAAAAGCGTCCGCAGCGCCCTGGACGGCTGCAAATAAGAAAGTTCTTTCCATATAAAAGAATATCTTTCCCATGCAAAAGCTGTGCATCCTCCGATGAGATGCACAGCTTTTTTATTGCCTGGGATGCTGGCACGCAGAATTTTGGCTCCCCTGCCAGGGGAGCTGGCGCGCAGCGCCTGAGGGGTTGCTGCACCCGGCTGAGCTTCGAGCCTCATCAAAAACCCAAAAATCCCAGCACTGCAAAGGCCGTTAACCCCTCCGTCACGGCTGCGCCGTGCCACCTCCCCTAGCAGTGGAGGCTTGTTCTCAGCAAATTTCCTCGGCTCCCCGCCTTATAAATTGCAGCAACCTCCCTGGATCCCCTGACAGGTGAGCAGCGAACCGCAGCCTCGGCTGCGTGTAAGTCGCCATCCCCAGGGATGCTGGCACGCAGAATTTTGGCTCCCCTGCCAGGGGAATCGCCATCCCCTGGGATGCTGGCACGCAAAATTTTGGCTCCCCTGCTAGGGGAGCTGGCGCGCAGCGCCTGAGGGGTTGCTGCACCCGGCTGAGCTTCGAGCCTCATCAAAAACCCAAAAATCCCAGCACTGCAAAGACCGCTAACCCCTCCGTCACGGCTCCGCCGTGCCACCTCCCCTAGCAGTGGAGGCTTGTTCTCAGCAAATTTCCTCGGCTCCCCGCCTTATAAATTGCAGCAACCTCCCTGGATCCCCTGCCAGGTGAGCAGCGAACCGCAGCCTCGGCTGCGTGTAAGTCGCCATCCCCAGGGATGCTGGCACGCAGAATTTTGGCTTCCCTGCCAGGGAAGCTGGCGCGCAGCGCCTGAGGGGTTGCTGCACCCGGCTGAGCTTCGAGCCTCATCAAAAACCCAAAAATCCCAGCACTGCAAAGACCGCTAACCCCTCCGTCACGGCTTCGCCGTGCCACCTCCCCTAGCAGGAGAGGCTTGTTCTCAGCAAATTTCCTCGGCTCCCCGCCTTATAAATTGCAGCAACCTCCCTGGATCCCCTGCCAGGTGAGCAGCGACCCGCAGCCTCGGCTGCGTGTAAGTCGCCATCCCCAGGGATGCTGGCACGCAGAATTTTCGCTCCCCTGCTAGGGGAATCGCCATCCCCTGGGATGCTGGCACGCAAAATTTTGGCTCCCCTGCCAGGAGAGCTGGCGCGCAGCGCCTGAGGGGTTGCTGCACCCGGCTGAGCTTCGAGCCTCATCAAAAACCCAAAAATCCCAGCACTGCAAAGACCGCTAACCCCTCCGTCACGGCTCCGCCGTGCCACCTCCC
>Ga0183098_10252_pt1 | contig 155913 bp, 136 predicted proteins | sample BioMet9_FD_128884 | JGI IMG/M metagenome (GOLD analysis project Ga0183098, IMG submission 128884) | Microbial communities from bioreactor (seeded with sewage sludge) at Lawrence Berkeley National Lab, California, USA - Biofuel... | ecosystem: Engineered > Bioreactor > Anaerobic > Unclassified ...
GACACCAAGATCTTTGTCAATCCTACGGGACGCTTCGTTATCGGCGGACCCCAGGGGGATGCGGGCCTTACCGGCCGCAAGATCATCGTCGACACCTACGGCGGATTCGGCCGTCACGGCGGCGGCGCCTTCTCGGGCAAGGATCCCACAAAGGTCGACCGCTCAGCAGCCTATGCGGCACGCCACGTGGCCAAGAACATCGTGGCCGCGGGCCTGGCAAAAAAATGTGAAGTCCAGCTGGCCTATGCCATCGGCGTGGCCAATCCGGTTTCCATCTATGTGGATACCTTCGGGACAGGGACCATCGCCGACGACGAAATCGTCAAGAAGGTCGTGGCCAATGTGGACCTGCGTCCGGCGGCCATCATCGCCGATCTGGATTTGAGACGGCCCATTTACAAGCAGACGGCGGCCTATGGCCATTTCGGTCGGGACGATTTGAATCTGCCTTGGGAAAAATTGGACCTGGTAGATTGCTTTAAGAAATAAATTTTGAAAAAAAATTAAAAAAAGTACGTGCCGCAACAAAAAATCCAGTGGCACGTACTTTTTTTTAAAAGCGTGGAATAATCAGTGGAATTTTAAGGATGATTCGGTTATAATTAGTCTATCAATGAATATCGGTTAGTAGTGTGTAATTTATATAGAAAGAGTTGCTGAATATGATTGAATTTATTAATGTGACAAAAACCTACGAAAAAAATGAAAAGGACGCCCTGCGGGATGTGAATCTGTTCATCGACAAGGGCGAATTCGTTTTTCTGACCGGGCGCAGCGGCGCGGGCAAATCGACCTTCATCAAGCTGCTTCTGCGGGAAATCGACGTGAGCAGCGGGACGGTGAAGATCAAGGGACACGATATTTCCAAATTATCCAAGAAGGAAATCCCCTATCTGCGCCGGAAGCTGGGGGTGGTTTTCCAGGATTTCCGTCTGCTGGAAAACAAGAATGTGTATGAAAATGTGGCCTACGCCATGGAAATCATCGGTAGGCCCGAACGGAAGATCCGTAAAAAGGTGCCCCTCGCTTTGGAAATGGTGGGCCTTTCCAACCGGATGTACCACTATCCCCACGAGCTTTCCGGCGGGGAGCAGCAGCGGGTGGTTATCGCCCGGGCCATCATCAACAACCCGAGCATCCTGATCTGCGACGAACCCACCGGAAACCTGGACCCTGAAACCTCTAAGGATATCATGCGGGTCCTGCTGGAAATCAACCGCCACGGCACTACGTTGGTGGTTGTGACCCACGACCTGGAAATGGTCAACCTGATGCACAAACGGGTGCTGACCCTGGAAGGTGGTATTCTGACAGGGGACAGTGCGGCGGTGCAGACCATCCAGCAGCAAGGCGGTAATGCGTATGCTTAGACGTTCCATGCCCCGGTCAATCTTCCGGGATGCTGTTCAGGGCATCAGGCGCAACAGTCTGATGAGCCTGGCTTCGGTCTTTGCCATCACGGCGGCGCTGATTATCCTGGGCATCTTCCTGGTGTTGACCATCAATATCCAACAGGCCGCGGCCAAGGTGGAATCGGGACTGCAGATGCAGGTCTTCCTCAAGGAGGGGCACACGGATCAGCAGAAGCAGGATCTTCAGACCGAGCTCCAGGGCAACAGCCTGATCGCCAGCGTGACCTACGAAACCAAGGAAGAAGCCTTAAAGAGCTTTTCCTCATCCCTCCAGAGCTATTCCAGCCTGATGAGCAGCTTCAACAGCAGCAACAACCCCATGCCGGATTCTTTCATCGTGAAGGCAAAGGATGCGGACAGCCTGTCCCAGATTAAGACGACCCTTGAGCAATCGCCCAATTTTGGCGCGGTGGAATACGTCAAGTACGGCCAGGATTACATCAAGGCGCTGACCAACTTCAACCACTTCGTCAATACCCTGTGCCTGGTGGTCATCGTGGTGCTGTCGGTCATCTCCTACTTCCTGATTTACGACACCATCAAGCTGACGGTCTTCGCCAGACGGAAGGAGATTGGGATCATGAAGTACGTGGGAGCAACGGATTCCTACATCCGGACGCCCTTCCTTTTGGAAGGAGCCTTCCTGGGCATCATCGCGGCGTTGGTTGCCACCATGGCCATCCGGACCGGTTACTTTTACGTTTTGGGATTCCTGGGCGGCAATGCCCTGCTGCCGATTTCAGTCAACCTGGCGTCACCGGCGCTGGTCGTTTTGGAAGTCTTTGTATTCTTCCTGGTTTACGGTATTTTGATTGGGACCTTGGGCAGCACCTTCGCCCTCCGGAAGTTCCTGGATGTATAAGCTTTTGTGACCGAATGGTATGTTAAATATGATTGAGTATGTTGAGAATAAGGTGAGGTAATCATGAAAAAACGAGGATTAAAGGGGAGCGGGATTGCTGTGGCCCTCCTGCTCTGTGTGATGCTGACGGTGACTTCCGTCTCCGCGGCGTCGGAAGAGGAGCTCCAGCAGCAGCAAACCAGTGCCCAGCAGCAAAAAGACAGCGCCCAGTATCAGCTGGACATGACCCAGAATACGGTATCCGGACTGGTAACAGAAATTTCCAAAGCCAACGACCAGATATCCGTATTGGACAACAAGGTCAAGACCCTGGACAGCCAGATTGCAGGCCTGAACGCAACCATCAGCCAGACCCAGGCCGAGCTGGAACAGGTCCAGGCCAAGAAGTCGGAACAGCAGTCGGCTTTGGAAGAACGGCTCCGGGTCATGTACATGTACGGCAATGAAGGCTACATGGAAGTGCTCTTCGGCTCCGGCAATGTGGCGGATTTCATCGCCCGGCTGGACGAAGTGGCTTCCATCGCCAAAGCGGATCAGGAAGCGGTCAATGAGCTTAGCGCCACGGAAAGCCAGATTTCCGACAAGGAAGCGGAGCTTGAAAGTCAGAAGGCAAGTGTGGAAAACGCCAAATCCCAGCAGCAGCAGGCCCGGGACAGCCAGCAGCAGATCGTCAACCAGCAGAACGAACTGCTGGCCAAGAACCAGAGCATCGCAGACCAATGCAAGGCAGAAATCGCCAAGCAGGACGCGTCCATGAAGGAAGCCCAGGACGGCCTGGCTCAGATTGCCAGGGAAAAGGCCGCGGCGGCCGCCGCTCAGAAAGCAGCGGAAGAAAAAGCGGCAGCGGACAAGGCTGCTGCGGAAAAGGCCGCTCAGGAAGCAGCAGATGCCCTTGCAGCCGCCCAGGCGGCCCAGGACCAGGCCGCAGCAGATCAGGCGGCCCAGCAGCAGGCAGCTGCCCAGGCGGCAGCGGATCAGGCTGCTCAGCAACAGGCGGCGAGCCAGCAGCAAGCCACCCAGCCAGTAGCGGCTTCCACCTCCAGCAGCAGCGGACGGACTGTGTCATCCAGCGGCTATATCTGGCCGGTGGATTGTGATTACATCACCTCCTATTTTGGTTATCGCGGTTCCGACGCCACAGGCGGTGTGGGAACGGCCTGGCATGAAGGTGTGGATATCGGTGCCCAGACGGGGCAGCCCATTTACGCCATTGCCAGCGGCACGGTCACCCTGGCCCAGGAATACGGCGGCTACGGCAACTGCGTCATGATCGCCCACGACAACGGCCAGACCTCGGTGTACGGCCATCAAAGTGAAATCGCCGTCTCGGTTGGACAGACTGTCAACCAGGGCGATGTCATCGGCTATGTTGGCTCCACAGGCTGGTCCACAGGACCCCACCTCCACATCAGCATCCTGGACGGCGGCGGCAATTACCTGGATCCGGCGGATTATCTGCCCATGCCCTAAGGCCGGGCCGGAAGACATGGATAAATCATACTGAGATTTTGTGGAAAGAACTTTCGTTCTTTCCATTTTTTATAGCTGATTTTTTTCTTTGCATTGTTTTTAAGGAAGATGGGTTAATGTATGGGAAAACGGCGAAAGGACTTTTATGAATTCACAGAACAAGAAAACAGTGATATTGATCGTCATATTGCTGGTGACCACCAATATAGCGACCTATTTTTTAACCGTTAACGGCATGCTGTCCTTCGACAACAGCTACGTCCTGTCCACCCACAGCGCTACAGGGGCCACCGAGGCCCAGAAGCTCCTGGACCTGGATGAGGTCATCCAGAGCCGATATTACCAGGATGTGGATGAAACGGCCTTGATGGAAAATGCCATCAAGGGGATGTTCTCGGCTATCGGGGACAAGTACAGCGCCTATTACACCAAGGATGAATTCACAGCCTTGATGGAAAGCTCCACCGGGACCTACGAAGGTATCGGCGTGACGGTGACCGAGGACGACAGCAAAAACACCGTCGTGGTCTCGGCCTTCAAGGATTCCCCAGCGGGCAACGCGGGGATGGTCTCCAACGATGTGATCGTCAAGGTGGACGGCGAGGATGTCCAGGGTAAGGGCATGGATTACGTGGTTTCCAAGATGCGGGGAACCGCTGGGACCAATGTCTCGGTGACGGTGAGCCGGAACGGGGAAGAGAAGACCTTCGAATTAACCCGGGAAGCCATCGATGAGGATACGGTGGCATCCCAGGTTCTGGACGGCGATGTTGGTTATATTCAGATTACCCAGTTTACGGAAAAAACGGCGGATGACTTCAAATCCCAGCTGTCCGACCTCCAGTCCAAGGGAATCAAGTACCTGATCATCGACCTCCGGGATAATGGCGGCGGTTTGGTGGATTCGTCGGTGGCCGTGGCCGACCGGCTCTTGGGTGATACGGAAGTGGTGTACACAGTGGATAAATCTGGCAAGCGCCAGGATTACAAGTCCACGGCGGATGTGAAGCTGGACCTGCCCATGGTGGTCCTGGTCAACGGCGGCACCGCCAGCGCCTCGGAAATTTTGTCTGGGGCCATCCAGGATACGGCAGCCGGCACCCTGATCGGAACCAAGACCTTTGGCAAGGGCATCGTCCAGGAAATCCACCCTCTGTCCGACGGATCGGGGTACAAGCTCACCATCGCCCAGTACTTTACCCCCAAGGGTCGCAACATCCACGGGGTCGGGCTGACGCCGGACATCACGGTGGAGCAGAACGATGCCTATAAGGATTCTCTGTACGTGCCTCAGGACCAGGATACCCAGCTTCAAAAGGCGCTGGAAACCCTGAAGGGGACGAGCAGTCAGACCCCAACGGATACTACCTCAGATTCCCAGCAGTAATTTAACAGGAGATGCTATGGAAAGCAAGCCCTTTAAAGTCATATCGGATTACACCCCCCAGGGCGACCAGGGCCCGGCCATCGAGGCCATCGCCCGGGGGATTGACGACCATCTGAAATACCAGACCCTCCTCGGGGTAACTGGCTCAGGGAAGACCTACACCATGGCCAAGGTCATTGAGGCCGTGCAGAAGCCAACCCTGGTCATCGCCCACAACAAGACCCTGGCAGCCCAGTTGGCCAATGAGTTTCGCAGCTTTTTCCCAGAAAATGCGGTAGAGTATTTCGTTTCCTATTACGATTACTATCAGCCCGAAGCCTATGTGCCGGGGCGGGATCTGTACATCGAGAAAGATTCCTCCATCAACGACGAGATTGACAAGCTTCGCCACTCGGCCACGGCGGCCCTGTTTGAACGGCGGGATGTGATCATCATCGCCTCGGTGTCCTGTATCTACGGTTTGGGGAGCCCTATCGATTACGAAAACCTGGTGATCTCCCTGCGCCCCGGCATGGAAAAGGATCGGGATGAGATCATCCGCAAGCTGGTGGAGATCCAGTACAGCCGCAACGACATCGCCTTTGACCGGAACAACTTCCGGGTGAGGGGGGATGTGCTGGAAATCTATCCCGCGGCATCCACAGACAAGGCCGTGCGGTTGGAATTCTTTGACGACGAGATCGACCGGATCACGGAGATCAACACGATTACCGGGGAGATCACCGGGGAGCTGAGCCATATCTCTATCTTTCCGGCCTCCCATTACACCACCACGCCGGACAAGCTGGAAGCCGCCATCACCGGCATCCGGGAGGAGCTGGCGGACCGGTACACTTATTTCAAGGAAAACAACAAGCTGGTGGAGGCCCAGCGCATCCTTCAGCGGACCAACTACGATCTGGAAATGCTCCAGGAAATGGGGTACTGCACCGGCATCGAAAACTATACGCGGTACATCAACGGGCTGCCGGCAGGCAGCCCGCCTTACACCCTGATCGATTATTTCCCCAAGGATTTTCTGATCATCGCCGATGAATCCCACGTGTCCATTCCCCAGATTGGCGGGATGTCCTCGGGGGACCGGGCCCGGAAGCAGAATCTCGTGGATTACGGTTTCCGCCTGCCCTCGGCCTACGATAACCGGCCCCTGACCTTTGAAGAATTTGAGGGGAAGATCAACCAGATCGTCTTCACCTCGGCCACCCCGGGGAAATACGAGAAGGAACACAGCGAGCAGGTGGTGGAACAGCTGATCCGGCCTACCGGGCTTCTGGATCCGGAGATTTCGGTCCGCCCCATCAAGGGCCAGATCGACGACCTCATGGGGGAAATCCACAACACGGTGGCCAAAAAGGAACGGGTGCTGGTTACCACCCTGACCAAAAAGATGGCCGAGGATCTGACCCAGTTCTTTAAGGAAAACGGAATCCGGGTCCGCTACCTCCATTCGGACATCGACACCATGGAGCGCATGGAGATTCTGCGGGATCTGCGCCTGGGCGAGTTCGACGTGCTGGTGGGCATCAATCTGCTCCGGGAAGGCCTGGACCTGCCGGAAGTGGGTCTGGTGGCCATTTTGGATGCGGACAAGGAGGGCTATCTGCGCTCAGAGACCTCCCTGGTCCAGACCATCGGCCGGGCCGCCCGGAACGCGGAGGGCCGGGTCATCATGTACGCCGACACCATCACCAAATCCATGAATTACGCCATCACTGAGACCAACCGACGCCGGGAGATCCAGAAGGCGTACAACGACGAACATCACATCGTCCCCCAGACGATTAAGAAGGAAATCCACGATGTCCTTGAAATCACCAAGGTGGCCGAGGGCCAGGAAAGCTATGAAGTCCAGCCTGAGGCCCATGAAGAGGCTGAAGTGGATATTGATACATTGCGCGAACAGATGCTGGCCGCGGCTCAGGACCTGAATTTTGAAAAGGCCGCCGAGCTGCGGGACACCATCAAGCGCTTGGAAAACGAAAGGAAATCATGAAGTACATTACAGTAAAAGGCGCGAAGGAGCACAATTTAAAGAACATCGACGTGACGATTCCCCGGGACAGCCTGGTGGTTTTCACCGGGGTCAGCGGGTCGGGCAAATCCTCCCTGGCTTTCGACACCATTTACGCGGAGGGCCAGAGACGGTACATGGAGTCTCTGTCTTCCTATGCCCGCCAGTTTTTGGGCAACAGCCGGAAGCCGGATGTGGCTAAGATCGACGGCCTGTCCCCGGCCATCTCCATCGATCAGAAGACCACCAACCGGAATCCCCGGTCCACGGTGGGGACGGTGACGGAGATCTACGATTATTTCCGGCTGCTCTACGCCCGCATCGGGATTCCCCATTGCCCCAAGTGCGGCCGGGAGATCAGCTCCCAAAGCGTGGACCAGATCGTGGACGCCATCCTCGGTCTGGAAATGGGGACCAAGTTCATGATCATGGCCCCAGTGGTCCGGGGGGAGAAGGGCCAGCACAAGAAGCTGCTGGCCAAGCTCAAGAAATCCGGCTATGTCCGGGTAGCCGTGGACGGTGAGACCCGGGATTTATCGGAAGACATCGAGCTGGATAAGAACAAGAAGCACACCATCGATGTGGTGGTGGACCGGCTGCGGCGCAAGGAGGACATGGGCAAGCGGCTCACGGACTCGGTGGAAATGGCATTGAAGCTGGCCGATGGCCTGGTGGTCTGCCAGATCATCGGCGGTGAACGCCGGCTTTACAGCGAAAAGCTGTCCTGTCCCGACTGTGGCATCTCCATGGAGGTGCCGGAGCCCCGGTCCTTCTCCTTCAACAACCCCTTCGGCATGTGCCCGGCCTGCAACGGCCTGGGCTTCCACAAGGAAATCGACCCTGACCTGCTCATTCCGGATCCCACCCTGTCCATCAACGACGGGGCCATCAAGTTTTTCGGGCTGAAAAATGACTCCAAGATCCTGGTGAACATGATCCGCTCCCTGGTGGAAAAACATGGCTTCACCATGGATACCCCCCTGGAAAACACCAGCGAGGGCTTCATGCAGGAGCTGCTCTACGGCTCCCCGGACCAGATGGAGATTGAGTACAGCGGTAAATTTTCCGGCACCTATACCACTTCCTTCGAAGGGCTGGTCAACAACATGGAGCGCCGGTTCCGGGATACCAAGTCGGAAACCATGCGGGGCTTCATCGAAAAATACATGTCGGAAATTCCCTGCCCGGTGTGTAAGGGCAAGCGGCTCAACCCCTACAGCCTGGCGGTGACGGTGTGCGACCGGAATATCATCGAGCTCACGGAGATGTCGGTGAAGGAACTGCTGATCTTTTTCGCGGACATGGATCTGACGGAAAACGAGCGGGCCATCGGCAAGCTCATCTTCAACGAAATCAACGCCCGGCTCCAGTTTTTAAGCGATGTGGGGCTGGAATACCTGACTCTGTCCCGCAGCGCCGGTACCCTGTCCGGCGGGGAATCCCAGCGGATCCGTCTGGCGACCCAGATCGGGTCGGGGCTGACGGGGGTGCTCTACGTGTTGGATGAACCCAGCATCGGACTCCACCAGCGGGATAACCACAAGCTGCTGGAAACCCTGCGCCGGCTCACCGACCTGGGCAACACCCTGATCGTGGTGGAGCACGACGAGGAAACCATGCAGGCGGCGGACTGGATCGTGGATATTGGCCCCAGAGCCGGGGTCCATGGCGGATACGTGGTCGCCGAGGGCAAGGTGCCGGACATCGCCAGGGTTCCGGACTCCATCACCGGCCAGTACCTCAGCGGTGAGAAACGCATCGAAATCCCGGAAAAGCGCCGGGAGGGCAACGGCAAAAGCCTGGTGGTCCAGGGGGCCCGGGAGAACAATTTGAAGAACATCACCGTGGAATTTCCCCTGGGCAAGCTGATTCTGGTCACTGGGGTTTCGGGATCGGGAAAGAGTACCCTGGTCAACGGCATCCTCTACAACGGGGTATCCCGCAGCCTGTACCAGAGCTACAAAAAACCGGGCAAGCACCGGAAAATCACCGGAATTGAAAATGTGGACAAGGTCATCGACATCGACCAGTCGCCCATCGGCCGGACCCCCCGGTCCAACCCGGCGACTTACACCGGCCTTTTCGATCTGATCCGGGATCTGTACTCCAAGACCAACGAGGCCAAGGCCCGGGGCTACAAGAAAGGGCGCTTCAGCTTCAATGTGAAGGGCGGACGCTGTGAAACCTGTAGTGGCGACGGCATTATCAAGATCGAGATGCACTTCCTCCCCGATGTGTATGTGCCTTGCGAGGTCTGCGGCGGAAAGCGGTACAACCGGGAGACCCTGGAGGTCAAATATAAAGGGAAGAACATCGCTGACGTGCTGGACATGACGGTGGATGAGGCTCTGGAATTCTTTAAGCATCTGCCGGCCCTGCGCAATAAGCTGGAGACCCTCCACGACGTGGGTCTGGGCTATGTGAAGCTGGGCCAGCCTTCCACCCAGCTTTCCGGTGGGGAGGCCCAGCGCATCAAGCTGGCCACTGAACTGTCCCGGCGCAATACAGGCCAGACCCTGTACATCCTGGATGAGCCCACCACCGGCCTCCACATCGACGATGTGGCCAAGCTCATTTCTATCATGCAGCGGCTGGTGGATCTGGGCAACACGGTGGTGGTTATTGAGCACCAGCTGGATGTGATCAAGGTGGCAGACCACATCATCGACCTGGGACCCGAGGGCGGTGACGGCGGTGGGACAGTGGTGTGCACCGGCACCCCGGAGGAGGTGGCCATGGTGCCTGAATCCTACACCGGCCAGTACCTGCGCCCAATCCTGGAAGCCCAGAGCGGCGGTCAAACGGGAGAAGTTCGCGTCGGATGAGCGGAAGTTATTGACACTAACATTTTAAAAAAGTATAATTAATTTAAGAAAAAAGAAAGAGATGATGGATGATGGCAAAGACATTGAAGGATTTGAAGCCGGGGGAACGGGGTGTGATTTCCTCCATCGACCTCAAGGGACTCATGCGCCGCAAGCTGCTGGACATGGGCGTGATTCCCGGGGTGGAGGTGTACGTGGACAAGGTGGCTCCATTCGGGGACCCCATCGAGATCCATTTGCGGGGATACGCCTTGAGCCTGCGCAAAAGTGACGCAGCGAAAATCATCATCGTGGAGTAAAAAATACGGCGCAAAACCCTGCCGCTGGGGGTTTTTAAAGAGGAGGCACCATGGAGTACAAGATCGCGCTGGTGGGGAATCCCAATTGTGGGAAGACCACTTTGTTTAACTGTCTGACGGGGAGCAATCTTTACGTTGGCAACTGGCCGGGGGTGACCATTGAAAAAAAGGAAGGCCTGGTCAAAAATACCCGGGAGAAGATCATCCTGGTGGACCTGCCGGGAATCTACTCCCTGGCGCCCTATTCGGTGGATGAGATCGTCTCCCGGGACTTCCTCATCGACGAGCCCCCGGACATGATCATCAACATCATCGACGCGTCAAACATCGAGCGCAATCTGTACCTGACCACCCAGCTTATGGAAATGAGCATCCCAATGATCGGTGTCCTTAACATGATGGACATCGTGGAGCGCAAGGGGGTACGCATCGACAACGAGCTGCTGGCGGAAAAGTTTGGCTTCCCTTTTGTGGAAATCTCCGCCCAGAAGGAGCAAGGTATCGATGAGCTCATCGCCCTGGTGGAGGGAGAGGTCGTCAAGGGGGCCAAGTCGGTCCACTACCCGACGGTGTTTCCCAGACGGGTGGGGACGGTGATTCAGAGCTTCAACCATTCGGTGGAGAACGGGTACCAGGACATCCTGCCCAACTACCCGGGACTGTTTCGCAGCATCAAGCTTATCGAAAAGGATGAGGTCCTGCAGAAGCGCAATGCGGAAGAAATGGAGCGTCTGGACGCGGAGATTCATACGGCCCGCAAGGCCATCCGGACCATCAGCGGCCAGGATGTGGACGGCGCCATCGCCGACTACCGCTACCGGTTCATCACCAAGGCGGTGCAGGCGTCCACCAAGGTCATCGGCAAGAGCCACCTGGAATTCGAGGACAAGCTGGACCGGATCGTCATGAACCGGTTTGCGGCCCTGCCGATCTTCTTTCTGTTCATGTTCATCATTTATTTCATTTCCATCACCCTGGTGGGGGGCGCTACCAGCAACGCCATCGACAACCTTATCGGCAACATCATCATTCCTCAGGTGGCCGGCGGCCTGAAATCCCTGGGCGTGGCGGACTGGCTGGTTTCCTTGATCACCGATGGAGCTATCACCGGGGTGGGGGCGGTCGTCTCCTTCGTGCCCCAGATCACGGTGCTGTTCATCTTCATCTCCATATTGGAGGACAGCGGGTACATGGCCCGGGTTGCCTTCATGATGGACAAGGTGTTCCGCTCCTTCGGGCTGTCGGGCAAATCCTTCATCCCCATGGTGGTGGGGCTGGGGTGCTCCGTGCCGGCCATCATGGCTTCCCGTACGGTGGGGGATGAACGGGAGCGCAAGCTCACCATCATCCTGACGCCCTTTATCTCCTGCGGGGCCAAAATGCCCTTGTACGTAATGATGGCGTCGGCCTTCTTTGCGGCCAACGCCTCTTTGATGGTGTTTTCTCTGTATCTGGTCAGCCTGTTCGTGGTGTTTACCTCGGGAATTTTGCTCTCCAAGACGGTGTTCAAGGGCTCTAGCTCGGAATACCTGCTGGAGCTGCCCCCTTACCGCATCCCCAGCGCCAAGAACACGGCGACCCAGGTGTGGCAGCGGGTCAAGGAATTCCTGGTCCGGGCCGGGACGATCATCTTCATCGCTTCGGTGGTGATGTGGTTCCTGCAGAATTTTGATCTGCATCTGTACATGACTACCAACCCCGACACCAGCATCCTGGCGACCTTCGGCCAGTTCATCGCGCCGGTGTTCGCGCCCTTGGGCTTTGGTAACTGGATTGCCAGCGTGTCCCTGATTTCCGGGATTGCAGCCAAGGAAATGATCGTCAGCACCATGAGCGTGCTTCTGAGCTCCGTCCGGGGCGGCTTCACCGTGGCCCTGTCGTCTTTGTTCACGCCCCTTTCGGCTTACAGCTACATCCTTTTCGTCCTGCTGGCGTCCCCCTGCGTGGCGTCCCTGGCGACCATGAAGCGGGAGCTCAAAACCTGGAAGTCTTTCGGATTCGCCGTGGCTTACCAGATCGGTACAGCCTACCTGGTGGCGCTGCTCGTGTATCAGGTAGGGAGGCTGTTCGTATAGTATTTGGGGCTGTCCGGGAATGGCATGATACTAATGTGATCCCGCAGCAGACAGCGCTCCTGTCTGAAGAGCGTGCGCATGGTATCTTGATGCCAGTTCCGGACAGCCCCGGTCCAATATGTTGCTAAGGTCGTCACCCGGCGGCCTGTTTCTTATTTTAAGGAGGATTCATGCCAATCTTACTCGATCTCGTCCTGACCTTCTTCCGCGTGGGCATCATGACCTTTGGCGGCGGCTACGCTATGCTGCCCATGCTTCAGCGGGAGGTGGTGGAGAATAAACATTGGGCCACGGAGGAGGAGCTGGTAGACTACTTCGCCATCGGCCAGTGCACCCCGGGGATCATCGCGGTGAATACTGCCACCTTCATCGGCCAGAAGCAGAAGGGCACCCTCGGCGGCATCCTGGCCACGGTGGGGGTCGTCCTGCCGTCCCTGCTGATCATCTCCGTGCTGGCGGGGGTCATCACCACCTTTGCGGACCTGCAGATCGTCAAGGATGCCTTTGCCGGGGTTCGGGCCTGCGTGTGCGTGCTGATCTTCAACGCGGTGTGCAAGCTGTGGAAGAGCGCGATTATCGACAAGCCGACCTTGGCCATCTTTCTGTTGGTGACGGCGGGATCCCTGTTCATCGATGTGTCGCCGGTGGTCTTCGTGGTGCTGGCGGCCATTGCGGGCATCCTGATTAAGAAGTGGGAGGCCCGCAAATGATTTATCTGCGCCTGTTTTACGAATTCTTCAAGACCGGCCTCTTCGCCATCGGCGGCGGCCTGGCCACCCTGCCTTTCCTGAGCAAGATGTCGGAAACCACGGGCTGGTTTACCAAGAGCCAGCTGGCGGACATGATTGCCGTGTCAGAATCCACTCCCGGGCCCATGGGGGTGAACATGGCCACCTATGTGGGCTTTGTGACCGGCGGCATTCCTGGGGCGGTCGTTGCCACGGCGGGACTGGTAGCCCCTTCCATCATCGTGATTCTGATCGTGGCGGCCTTCCTAAAGGCCTTCAAGGACAATCCCTATGTAGCTTCGGGGTTTTACGGGCTCCGGCCAGCCTCCACAGGGCTTATCGCTGCGGCGGGTATCGGGGTAATCGGCATCGCCCTGTTTGGCGCCGGGCACACGGTGACCCTGGCCAACGCGGCCCAGCTCATCAGCTGGAAGGCGGTGATCCTCATGGCGGTGATGGTGGTATTGACCCGCTTTGTGCCCAAGGTGAAGGATCTCCATCCCATCGTGTTCATCCTGATTGCGGCAGCGGCTGGGATGATTTTCCATTTTGCCGGGTAGGGTTTAGAAAAAAATTTGACAGCCCAATAACCCTTGTTTATAATGAAAGGGTTGAGACAGGATTTAATAATTGGAGGAAACCAATGGAAAAATATAATCATTCGAAAATTGAAAAGAAATGGCAGAAGATCTGGGATGATGACCAGTGCTTCGCCATCGACAAGGACATGAAGCGGCCCAAGTTCTATGGCCTGGTGGAATTTCCCTATCCCTCGGGGGTTGGCCTCCACGTGGGCCATGTACGGGCTTACACCTCTTTGGAAGTCATCGCCCGGAAGAGGCGGATGCAGGGCTACAACGTGCTGTTCCCCATCGGCTGGGATGCCTTCGGCCTGCCCACAGAAAATTACGCCATCAAGACGGGCAAGCATCCCCGGGAGGTGACGGACCAGAATATCGGCGTCTTCACCCAGCAGCTCAAGTCCATCGGTTACTCTTTTGACTGGGACTGCACCGTGGATACCACGGACCCTTCTTATTATAAATGGACCCAGTGGATCTTCCTTCAGTTATACAAGCATGGTCTGGCCTATCGGGACCACACCTACGTGAATTTCTGCACCGGCTGCAAGGTGGTGCTTTCCAATGAAGATTTCCGGGACGGCAAGTGCGACCGCTGCGGCAGCGATGTAATCCAGCTGGAAAAGGATGTGTGGTTTTTAAAAATCCGGGAATACGCGGAAAAGCTGCTTCAGGGTCTGGATGATGTGGACTATTTGCCCCGCATCCGTCTGGAACAGGAAAACTGGATTGGCAAGTCCGTGGGAGCGGAAGTGGATTTTGACATCGATGGCCACGACGCCAAGCTCAAGGTCTTCACCACCCGTCCGGATACCCTCTTCGGGGCGACCTTCATGGTCATCGCGCCGGAGCATCCGCTGATCGTGGAGCTGGAAAAGGACATCACCAATATGGACGCCATCCGGGATTACCAGGTGGCGGCCCAGCACAAGACCGAATTTGAACGGGTCCAGCTGGCCAAAGACAAGACCGGGGTGCGCATCGAGGGTATTTCCGCCATCAACCCGGTCACCGGGACCCAAATCCCCATCTTTGTGGCGGACTACGTCATGATGGGCTATGGCACCGGGGCCATCATGGCCGTGCCTGCCCACGATACCCGTGACTGGGATTTCGCCCACGCCTTCGACCTGCCCGTCATTGAGGTCATCAAGGGCGGGGATGTGGAAAAGGAAGCCTACACCGACACCAGCAGCGGGGAAATGGTCAACTCCGGTTTCCTCAACGGCATGCAGGTGAAAGAAGCCATCGCCGCCATGATTGATTATCTGGAAAAGGAAGGCCGGGGCAAGAAGACCATCAACTACAAGATGAAGGACTGGGCCTTCAATCGCCAGCGCTATTGGGGGGAACCCATCCCCATCGTGTACTGTGACAAGTGCGGCATGGTGCCGGTGCCGGAGGATGAGCTGCCCCTGGAATTGCCCAAGGTGACCAGCTACGAGCCCACGGATACCGGGGAATCACCCCTGGCAGATATTCCGGAATGGGTGAACACCACCTGCCCGGTATGCGGGGGACCGGCCCGCAGGGAAACGGATACCATGCCCCAGTGGGCGGGATCCAGCTGGTATTTCCTGCGTTATATCGACAACCACAATGACCATGCCATCGCGGATATGGACAAACTCAAATACTGGCTGCCTGTGGACTGGTACAACGGCGGCATGGAACACGTCACCCGACATCTGCTCTATTCCCGGTTCTGGCACCAGTTCCTGTACGACATCGGCGTGGTGCCTACCAAGGAACCCTATAAGAAGCGGACGACCCAGGGTCTGATCCTTGGGGCCGACGGGGAGAAGATGTCCAAATCCAAGGGTAACGTGGTCAACCCCAATGATATCATCGACGAATACGGTGCCGATACCCTGCGAACCTACATCATGTTCATCGGCGACTACGAAAAACCGGCGCCCTGGTCGGAAAATGGGACCAAGGGCTGCAAGCGGTATTTGGACCGGGTCTGGAAGCTCCAGGAAATCCTGGTGGACGGCGACAGCTACAGCCCTGAACTGGAATCCGCCATGCACAAGACCATCAAGAAGGTCTCCAGCGACTACGAGGAAATGAAGTACAACACGGCCATTGCGGCACTGATGACCCTGCTCAACGAGTTCAACCGGGTGGGGAAGGTGAACAAGGCTGAGTTTGGCGACTACCTGAAGCTGCTGTACCCGGTGGCGCCCCATATTACGGAAGAGCTGTGGGAAATCGCCGGACTGCCAGGAATGCTCCACGAAAGCAGCTGGCCGGAATACGACGAGGCCAAGACGGTGGATGCCACCATTGAAATGGCGGTCCAGGTCAACGGCAAGGTCCGGGGCAAGATCGAGCTGCCCGCCGATGCCGATGCGGAAACGGCCAAGAACCTGGCCTTGCAGAATGAAAACATCATGCACCATGTGGAAGGAAAGAAGATTGTGAAGGAAATCTTTATTCCCGGGAAGATCTTTAACATCGTGGTGAGGTAGACGGCAAAATGCCTCTTTGGAATTAATATGCCGGTCCACCGTGAATCCGGACAGCTGCATGTAAATTTCACGCTTTTGTTTTATACAATCCAGGGCAGATAGAGATAGCCTGCCCTAAATATGTCTGTATTTTCAAGGGGCTGTCGCACTGAGAAAAGTGGCGTGCAGCTGTCCGGCATATAAATTCCATTTAAGGTCGACTTGACGCAAACAGCGGAGCAGAGAATGGAATGTATTGACATGCCGGTCAGCGATAGTAAGCTTACTTCAGTGTGACAGCCCCTTTTCGTCTTTTTTGAAGGAGGATTGGAGGATTCATGAAGGAAATCATCATTTATACGGATGGGGGCTGCCGGGGCAATGGGCAGTCGGGGAAGAATGTGGGGGCCATCGGCGGGGTGTTGATTTACCCGGCGGGAAACTACAAGAAGGAGTTCAAGCGTGCCTATCCTGACACCACCAATAACCAGATGGAGCTGACGGCGGTCATTGAGGCCCTCAAGATGCTCAAGGAGCCCTGTGCGGTGACCATCCACAGCGACTCGGCCTATGTGGTCAACGCCTACTGCCAGCACTGGGTGGATGGCTGGAAGAAGAAGGGCTGGAGCCGGGGCAAGGCAGGGGAGCTGAAGAACCGGGAGATGTGGATGGAGCTGGACGCTTTGGTGAACAGCCACGAGGTGCGTTTTGAAAAGGTCCGGGGCCATGCCGACGATACCTATAACAATCGGGCCGATGCCCTGGTCAACGAGGCCATGGATGAATTTTTGAAAGATAGAAAATAAATCTTTCATTTTTGTTTTTTATAAAGAACATTAAAGAAGGCTTTTTCCTCTGGATAATCCCCGCGCTTTCTGTTAGAATAATGACCAGGAAGAAAGTGTATACATAATACGCAATTTTGAGGATCTTAGGAGGAAGTATTTATGTCGTATGTAAATGAAGTGTATGATCGCGTTGTTGCAAAAAACCCCAGTGAACCGGAATTCCATCAGGCTGTTAAGGAAGTGTTGGAATCTTTGGCTCCTGTGATCAATGCTAATGAAGAAGCTTTCCGCAAGAGCGCCTTGCTGGAACGTTTGACCGAACCAGAAAGAATCATTTCTTTCCGCGTGCCATGGGTCGATGACAAGGGTCAGACCCAGGTCAACAAGGGCTTCCGCGTTCAGTTCAGCAGTGCCATCGGACCTTACAAGGGTGGTCTGCGTTTCCATCCCACCGTCAATCAGGGGATTCTTAAATTCCTCGGATTCGAACAAATTTTCAAAAACAGTTTGACCGGTCTGCCCATCGGCGGCGGCAAAGGTGGTTCTGACTTTGATCCCAAGGGCAAATCTGACGCCGAAGTCATGCGTTTCTGCCAGAGCTTCATGACCGAACTGTGCAAATATATCGGTGCTGACCAGGATGTTCCCGCTGGGGATATCGGTGTGGGCGGCCGTGAAATCGGCTTTATGTACGGCCAGTACAAACGGATCACTGGCCTGTACGAAGGCGTCTTGACAGGCAAGGGTCTGACCTGGGGCGGTTCTTTGGCCCGTACCGAAGCCACAGGCTACGGTCTGGTTTACATCACCGAAGAAATGCTCAAACAGAATGGCTTGGACATCGCGGGCAAGACCGTCGTTATTTCCGGTTCCGGCAATGTGGCGATTTACGCCTGCCAGAAATGCCAGCAGCTCGGTGCCAAGGTGGTTTCCATGAGCGATTCCAATGGTTATGTCTACGATCCCGAAGGCATCCAGCTGGATATCGTCCAGGATATCAAGGAAGTCCGCCGTGGCCGTATCAAGGAATACGCTGACGCTGTGCCTTCTGCCAAATACACCGAAGGTAAAGGCGTTTGGACCATCAAAGCTGACATCGCCCTGCCCTGCGCAACCCAGAACGAATTGGATATCGATGGTGCCAAGGCCCTGGTCGCCAATGGTTGCATCGCTGTGGCTGAAGGCGCCAATATGCCGACGACCATCGAAGCAACCCAGTACCTCCAGGAAAAGGGCCTGCTGTTCATGCCTGGCAAAGCAGCCAACGCCGGTGGCGTAGCTACATCCGCTCTGGAAATGGCACAGAACAGCCAGAGAATGAGCTGGACCTTCGAAGAAGTCGACGCTAAACTGAAACAAATCATGGTCGATATTTTTGCCAAAGCCGATGACGCTTCCAAGCGCTACGGCATGGAAAAGAACTACGTTGCAGGCGCCAACATCGCCGGCTTCGAAAAAGTCGTCGACGCCATGACAGCTCAGGGTCTTGTTTAATCAACGCAGCCATTGTGGTTTAAATTAAAAATAGATAATAAACCTTTAACACCAGCGGACAGCTGGCGGCCATACACCCGGCCGCCGGCTGTCCGTTGTTTTATTCTTGTGGTATAATACCCTTATGAATGAAAATAACAACACACCAACAGTGGCGCTGTCCGTCAAGGATCTGGTGGCCTTCGTCATGCGGTCGGGGAGCATCGACAACCGCTTTGGCGGCTTTGACCGTGCCCAGGAGGGGGCGCGGATCCATCGCCAGTTTCAAAAAGCCGCGGGGCTGGGATATGAGGCGGAAGTGACCCTCAAGGAGGCCATTTCTTACCGGGGGGTGACCTTCCAGATCCAAGGCCGGGCTGACGGCATCATCCGGCAGGACGGGGGTATCACCATCGACGAAATCAAGACTGTATCCCGGAGCGTGATGGCTTTGGAAGAGTCGGACTACCCCGATTATTGGGCCCAGGCCCGATGCTACGCCTTTTTAATCGCCCGGAAGGAGAATCTGGCTGGGGTGACGGTGCGGCTGACCTATTATCAGGTGGGCCCGGGGACGGTACGGACCATGGAACAGACCTGGTCCCGGGAAGAATTGGAGAATTTTTTCTGGGGACTGCTGGACACCTACGTGTGGTGGGTGGAAAAGCGGGAAGGGGATGTGGCCCGGAGGGATGCTTCCATCTCCGGACTGGCCTTTCCCTTTGAAGAATATCGCAGGGGGCAGCGGGAGATGGCTCTGGCGGTGTACAAGACCATCCGCAGCGGCGGGCCCTTGTTCTGCCAGGCACCCACGGGCATCGGCAAGACCATGGCGGCGCTGTACGCGGCGGTGCAGGCCCTGGGCAGCGGCCAAGCCGGACGGATTTTTTACGCCACGGCCAAAACCACCAATGCCGTCAATGGGGAGAAAGCCCTGAATCAGCTCCGGGAGCGCGGGCTGGCCATCAAATCCGTGACCTTGACGGCCAAGGACAAAATCTGTTTTTTGGAAGAGCGGTCCTGCAACCCCGAGGACTGCCCCTACGCCGAGGGCTACTACGACCGGGTGGACGCCGTGCTGCGGCGCATGCTCTGCGAATCGGACCGCTTCGACCGGGAGACGGTGGAAGCCTGGGGCCGGGAGCAGCGGCTGTGCCCCTTCGAACTGTCTCTTGATTTGGCCCAGTGGGTGGATGTAGTAATCGGGGACTACAACTACATCTTTGATCCGGTGGTGTCCATGGAGCGGCTGTTTGCCGGCAATCCCGGGGAGTGGGTCTATCTCATCGACGAGTCCCACAACCTGGCGGATCGGACCCGGAGCATGTACTCGGAGACCCTGCGTAAGTCCTGGTTTCTGGAGCTCAAGCGTGCCCTGCCCAAGTCTGAGAAGGGGCTGGGGGCGGCCCTGCGCCGGGTCAACGAAAGCCTGATTGCCCTGCGCAAGGCTCAGGACGCCCCTTTTACTGTGCAGAAGGAGCCATTGTCTACCTTTAACGAGGAGCTGCTTTACTTTTGCTACGCCTGCGAGGCCTGGCTCAAGAAGGGCGCCGAAGGGGAGACGGCAGCGTCAGTGTTGGATTTGTACTTTACCGTGCGGCACTATCTGGAAATCAGCGGATACTACGACGGCGGCTGTGTGACCACCGTGTCCTGCCAACGCAGCGAGGTAACGGTAAGCCAGCGCTGCCTGGATCCGGCGGAGCGGGTCCTGGAGCGGACGGTGCATTGCCGGTCGGCAGTGTTCTTCTCCGCCACCCTGACTCCCATGGCCTATTATGTGGGGGTTCTGGGCGGGGATGAGGCCACTCCCCGGGTGAGTCTGCCCTCGCCCTTTGATCCGGCGCGTTTTGCCGTCCTGGTGGCGGACCGGGTTTCCACCAAATACATGGACCGGGAAGCCAGCCTGACCGATGTGGCCGCGCTGATCGGGGCCTTTGTGGAAGCCCGGGAGGGCCACTACCTGGTATTCTTTCCCTCTTATGCTTATATGGAGGCCGTGGCGGCGGTTTTCCGGGCGGCTTTTCCGGAAATCGACCTGATGGTCCAGGATCCGTCCATGAGCGAGGAAGAGCGACAGGCCTTCCTCCGGGCCTTTGGGCTGGGAGATGGGGACGCGTCTTCTGATGCTGAAGGCGGTGCGGTAGAAAGGGGACCCTTTTGGGATGGCAACGGTGATTCCGAAAACAAAGCGGCAGAAAATCGCAGCATGGCAGACGGTTGTGAGGCGTCCCTTGATGGCTGCGTCAGCGGGGTGCCAAACGATGCAAGTGGTATAGCTGCTGATAGTCCGAAGCAGCCACCAATCCGGACCCTGGCAGGATTCTGCGTGCTGGGGGGCTTTTTCGGCGAGGGTATCGACCTTGCAGGGGACCGTCTCATCGGGGTGGTCATCGTCGGGGTGGGGCTACCCAAGGTGGGCCGGGACCAGGATTTGCTCCGAGACTACTACGAGGAGACCCGGGGGATGGGCTTTGATTACGCCTACCGCTTTCCGGGGATGAACAAGGTGCTCCAGGCCATGGGCCGGGTGATCCGCACTCCGGAGGACCGGGGCATGGCCCTGCTCATCGACAGCCGTTTCGCCTATTCTTCCTACCAGGCCCTTTTTCCAGGCCACCTGCGCCGGCAGATCCCTGTGGCGGATGCAGCCGCCGTCCGGCGGGAGGCGGTGCGGTTTTGGGAGAAAAAGAAATAAATTCTATTTTCACCTTGACGCCCTCTCCGTTTTATGATATTCTTTAACACAATAAATCAAACCCAAAGCGAAGAGCAGGAAAAGTAATCACGGGGTTTTGTTTGCCAGAGAGTCGGGGAAGGTGGAATCCGATCAGACAAAAACGTGACGAATGGCCCTGCGAGTGCAATCTGAAATCCCGGATTTTTAGCCGGAAGAGTAGGTGTCGACGGAGTCCTTGCCCGTTATCAGCAAGGCATGCATGGTTGTGCGTGAAGAGTGGGCGGAAATTTCCGTCAAATTGGGTGGTACCGCAGAAGTCAGGCTTTTGTCCCTTATGGACAAGGCCTGTTTTTTTATGGAAAAGCGCAGACTGCCCCTCCTCTTTATGGGACCGGGCGGTGGCGCGCAGATTACTAACACAAAGGAGAAAGAATCATGGCAAAAATCCCTTACCGTTTTTATTTAAGCGAAGACCAAATCCCCAAGCAGTGGTATAACCTCCGGGCGGACATGAAGGCGCTTCCCGACCCGATGATCAACCCGGCGACCATGAAGCCCGCCGTGGAATCGGACCTGTACCCGGTGTTCTGCGAAAAGCTGGCCCACCAGGAAATGGACAACGAAACCCGCTTCGTGGACATCCCCGAACCCATCCAGGCCATGTACCGGGTGTACCGCCCATCGCCGCTGATCCGGGCCTACAACTTGGAAAAGCTGCTGGATACCCCAGCGAAGATTTACTATAAATTTGAAGGCAACAACACCAGTGGAAGCCACAAACTCAACTCCGCCATCGCCCAGGCGTACTACGCCAAGGAACAGGGCCTTAAGGGTGTGACCACGGAAACCGGCGCCGGCCAGTGGGGAACGGCTCTCTCGGAAGCCTGTTCCTACTTCGGACTCCCCCTGACGGTATTCATGGTCAAGGTTTCCTACGAACAGAAACCCTTCCGCCAGGCGGTGATGCGGGTCTTCGATGGTCAGGTAATCCCCAGCCCCAGCACCACCACCGAGGTGGGACGCAAGATTCTAGCGGAAAATCCGGATACCTCGGGGAGCTTGGGTTGCGCCATCTCCGAAGCAGTGGAAAAGGCTGTGACCACCGACGGCTGCCGCTACGTGCTGGGCTCGGTGCTCAACCAGGTTCTGCTCCACCAGTCCATCATTGGGCTGGAATCGGCAAAGGCCATGGAAATCCTCGGGGAATACCCGGACGTGGTGATCGGCTGCGCCGGCGGCGGCTCCAACCTGGGCGGGCTCATCGCCCCGTTCATGCGGGATAAACTGATGGGTAAGACCAATCCCCGCATTGTGGCAGTGGAACCGGCGTCCTGTCCGAGCCTGACCCGGGGCCGCTACGCCTACGATTTCTGCGATACAGGCCACATCACCCCCATGGCGCGGATGTATACCCTGGGCAGTGAATTCATTCCCTCGGCCAACCACGCCGGCGGTCTGCGCTACCACGGCATGTCGCCCATCCTTTCTAAACTGTACCACGACGGCTACATGGAAGCGGTGTCGGTTGAACAGACCAAGGTCTTTGAAGCAGCAGTAGCCTTTTCCAAATGTGAAACCATCCTGCCAGCACCGGAATCGGCCCACGCCATCCGGACGGCCATGGACGAAGCCCTGCGGTGCAAGGAATCCGGCGAAGCCAAGACCATCCTCTTCGGCCTGACGGGGACAGGCTACTTCGACATGACAGCCTACCAGGCTTACCTGGACGGTACCATGACGGACTACATCCCAACCGACGTGGATTTGGAACATGGGTTCTCCCATCTACCGAAGATTCCGGGAATCCAGGAGTAATTTCAAAAATGGGATTTCAGGGTTAAAAAGTGTTGCATGCCAGTGTCCCATCTGTGGACACCGGTCACCAAACTCAAGTCAACGCAAAAAGCCTCCGGCACCCGCAATTACGGGGAACCGGAGGCTTTTGTGCTGCTTGAAATTGGAATCAGAAGGCGCTGCCTAGAACAGCCCCTTGGTTTCCACCTTGAATTCCTTCTTCAGGTCTTCCACCTTGCACAGGTATTCGTGGTTCTGCTTCTGGCCCAGCAGGAATTTGTGCAGGCTGTCCTTGACCACGTCGAAGGGGATGGTTTCGCCGGTCTTTTCATCGGTGATCTTGATGATGTGCCAGCCGAACTGGGTCTGGACCGGGGTGTCGGTCATGGTGCCCACTTCCATGTCAAAGGCGGCCTGTTCGAATTCAGGAACCATCTTGCCCTTGGAGAAGTAGTTGAGGTCTCCGCCCACTTCTTTGGAAGGGCAGATGGAATAGGCCTTGGCCGCTTCCTCGAAGGTTTTGCCGCCGTCCTTGATTTCGCCGATGATGTCGATGGCCTGCTGTTCGGTGGGGAGCAGGATGTGGCTGGCCCGGCGGGAGTCGGGGGCGATGAATTCCTTGGGATGGGCGTCGTAATATTCCCGCACTTCCTCATCGGACACCGTCACCGCGGTCATGAAGTGGGTGACCATGTAGGATTTGAGGAATTTTTCCTTCATTTCTTCCAGTTCCTTTTTGTAGTCGTCGGTGTCTTCCACATGCTGTCGCTTGCCTTCGCAGTAAAAGAGCTCCTGGGCGATCATTTCATTGAGAAGCTGGCGCTTGCCTTCGGTGGTGTGGAACTGGGCCTGCTGGTCCTGGGGTGCCTGGGCGATGAGCAGCTCCAGTTGTTCGTCGGTGATGGCTTTTCCCTCGACGGTCGCGAGTACTTTTTTTTCCAAAATAAATGCCTCCTGTTTTTAGGTTAATGTCGTAACCCTAATGGTATCTTTAACGGCGCGGTTTGTCAAGCTTGAGCAGGGCGGAAACCGTTGGTTCGTCGATGTAGAGCGTATCCACCAGGCCGCCCCGCAGGCAGGCCAGTACCGGCCGGGCCTTTTCCGGACCTGAGGCGATGAGAAGCTTGTTGGGGATGGCACGGATGACCTCCAGGGGGACGGCCATGACCCGGGAATCCAGTTCAGGGTCGGCGATATTTCCCTGATCGTCGATGAAATGGGAGCAGATGTCCGCAGCGGCCTTCTCTTCCACGGCGGCGTAGGTTTCCGGGTTGAAGTAGCCCATCTGGTAGAGCACCGAGTCGTGGCTGATGGCTCCGGCGGAGTAAATGGCGGTCTGGCAACGGCCGGCCAAACCCGCGATGCGGGCGATGGAGGAGTCAGTCTTAATGGTATCTGCGATGTCCGCGCTGTCCACGATGGCCGGGGCGGGGAAGAGGTAGCCCCTGGCCCCCAGGCTTTCTGCCAGACGCCGGACGATTTCCTGGTTGTCTGTGTCCCACAGGGCCCGGGAGAAGCCTCCGTTGAACTGGAACACCGAGATACCCCGGCGCTTGATTTCCGGCAGGGCAGCGGTGAAGGTTGAGAGGGTGCGTCCCCAGGCCACGCCTATGACGCCGTCGTCCTCCACCATCCGTGGCAAGTCGTCGGCCAGGGCAGCGCACACATCCCGCAGGACTACCTGGGGGCTGCCCACCATGTCCGGGACAATGATGGCTTTTTTGATGCGGAACCGGGACAAAAGCTCCGCCTCCAGGTCGGAGAAGGAGTGCAGGGGCTCGATAATGGAAACCTTGATGAAGCCCATGTCCATGGCGGCCTTGAGCAAGCGGCTCACCTTGGATTTGGACAGATTTTCCTTTTCGGCGATTTCCACCTGGCTCATCTTTAATTCGTAATGCATCTTGGCGATGCGCAGGATTTGGTTGATTTTGTGTTGGTCCATGACCGTTCCTCTCCTTCATGGCAATGGGTGCGTTTATGGGATGTTGTTCTCAAAATACTGGCTTAATCTGAAATAAATTTCATATTACGGTATATTTTTATAATATATGTTAAATAGGGCATTGTCAAGGTCACTTGGCAATAATTTTGATATTGCTTCTCATATTTGTATATTTATTTCAATATATGAAATAAATCCTATTTTCTTCTTGACAGCCCCTTCTGCTGAGCCTATAATGGAATCATTAGAAGAAGTGTATGGCAGATTTGAATCGGCATTTAACAGATAAGATTATGGAGGAACCAATCATGAGTATCATTACCTTTATCGGCGCCGGCCAGATGGCATCGGCTTTGACTTTCCCTGCTTTTGAAAATGGCCACGAGGTCCGGCTGGTGGGGACGCCCCTGGACCGGGAGGTCATTGACGAGCTGCGTCATTCAAATTACCATATCAACCTCAAGCGTGTGCTCCATGATGGGGTGAAGTACTATCAGGTGGAGGAAATGGAAGCGGCCCTGGAAGGCGCGGCGGCGGTACTGGGCGGGGTGTCCAGCTTCGGGGTGGATTGGTTTGCGGAAAATGTGCTGCCGGTGATTCCGGCGGATGTGCCCCTGATTTCCGTCACCAAGGGGATGATCGACCTGGAGGATGGATCCATGATGACTTACCCCGAATACTGGGAATCTACCGAGGCAGGGAAGGCCCTGTCCATCAATGCCATCGGCGGCCCCTGTACCAGCTACGAACTGGCGGACAAGGACCACTCGGCGGTGGCCTTCTGCGGCCGTGACATGGAAACCTTAAAATACCTCAAGGGGCTGTTTTCCACCGACTATTATCATATCAGCCTGTCCACCGACGTGGTGGGGGTGGAATGCGCCGTGGCCCTGAAGAATGCCTATGCGCTGGGAGTGACATTGGCGGTGGGCCTGGCCGAACGCCGGGAAGGCATCGGGGCCCTGCACTACAATTCCCAGGCGGCTCTTTTCGGCCAGGGGGTCCGGGAAATGCGCCGCCTGCTGAAGCTGGTGGGGGGGGATGATGACAACATCGTCTACGGTGCCGGGGATTTATACGTGACGGTGTTCGGCGGCCGGACCCGGAAGATTGGCACCCTGTTGGGACGGGGGCTGTCCTTTGAGGAAGCCATGGAAGAGCTGTCCGGAGTGACCTTGGAATCCATTGTCATCGCCACCCGCACGGCCCGGGCTGTGAAGGCCCTGGCGGTGGCCGGCAAGGCCGACCTGGATGATTTTCCCCTGCTCATGCATGTGGACGCCATCATCAACGACGGACAGCCGGTGGATGTGCCCTGGGAGAAGTTTGAGATTACCTTTGAAAAATAGAAGACGCGTTGTCAGGAAGAGGGCGTAGCGGGGGCTGTCCGAGACTGGCATTAATATACAATGCTCACGCTCTTCAGACAGCTGCGCTGTCTGCTTCGAGATCGCATTGATATTATGCCATTCCCGGACAGGTTGTACGTTGATGCTCCTGTTGCGAATGGCGCAAATATTTTCTCAAGTGTCCCACGGACCCTGCTTGTGGTATACTTACAATGAATATAGCAATTTGAGAAGGAGTCTTGCATGAAGGAAAAAGGTGTTATTTTTGATATGGACGGGGTGCTGGTGGATTCGGAGAAGGTGTGGCAGGCACTGGAGCGGGAGGAGCTTGCCCGTTTCGGCATAGACTATACCGACGAGATGATTGCCAAGTGCATGGGCCGCACGGCGGTGGGGGTCTGGACGATGATCCGGGACGATTATCATGTGGATCTGGACCCGGTGGAAATGGCGGACCGGATGGCGGCAGCTTATTTGGTGCGCATGTCCAACCCAGCGACAGCGGCACCGGCCATGGATGGGGTGGCAGAGGTCCTGGCCTGGCTGAAGGATGAGGGTTACGCCCTAGCGGTGGCCTCCTCCTCCAACCGGGATGCCATTGCGGCGGTGACCGGGGTGCACGACCTGACCCGGTACTTCGACGAGCTGGTGTCAGGGCAGGATGTGGCCCATGGCAAGCCGGCACCGGACATCTTTCTGGAAGCGGCCCGGCGTCTGGGCCTGTCGCCGGAGCGCTGCCTGGTGGTAGAAGATTCCGCTGCCGGCATCGCCGCGGCGGGTACCGGCGGCATGACAAGCCTGGCCTACGCCAGCGCCCCGGCGGGGATGGTGGATTATTCCCGGGCGGATCTGGTAATGAATCATTTCAACCAGATGCCGGACCTCATCCGGCGGTGGGAAGGTCTAAAGTAGTCTTGCAGCGGGGGATGTCCGGGACAGGCATCAATATGCAATGTTCATGCGCTTCAGACAGCTGCGCTGTCTGCTTCGAGATCGCATTGATATTATGCCATTTCAATGCGGCGCGGTTTATCACCCCATCCCTTTGCCGTCACCCTGTAAATAATTTTTGATTGCGTTTAATACCCTCCAGGGAAGCCCTTTTGGCCAGGAGGTTTTTTTTGATGTCTTTCAACCCTTGTATGGCCACAAGATATGTGATATTATATTCAGGCACACAATAGATATGGTGATGTTAGGGACGACCACTCTGGCCGTCATACCATCTGCCAGATGTTGTCGTGCAATTGAAAATATTTATTTGAATTCGAAGGCTTTTTTTCTTCCTCTCCCCGGGGCAGACCCGCGGGAGCAAATACCTACATGATTAAAAATAAGGAGCGAATCTTAACTTGAAACAATTATCAGACCTCTTTTTGCGCCATTTTACCGGGGAATTGGCGGACAGTGACAAGACCGTGTACGATTTATTTGAGTGGCAGAAGGTAGATGTGACGCTGCTCAACTACCAGACCGGGGAGACCATCCTGGAGATGAATGACCTGGAATTCCCTGTCCAGTACTCCCAGAATGCCTGCAACATCATCGCCAGCAAGTACTTCCGTCGCAGCGGTGTGCCGGGCCGGGTGGGCCATGAAAACAGCATGCGCCAGGTAGCAGAGCGGATGGTGGGCTTTTGGGCCGACGCCCTCAAGGCCGAGGGTATCATCACCGACGACGATCAGTGGCAGATTTTTTACGACGAGCTGGTCTTCGCCCTGCTTTCCCAGATGTGGGCGCCCAACTCCCCACAGTGGTTCAACACCGGCATCGCCCGAAGCTACGGCATCAAGGGGGAATCGGACAGCCTGTACTACTACGACCCCAAGGCGGGGAAGGTGGTGGAATCCAAGGACCGCTACACCCGCACCCAATCCAGCGCCTGTTTCATCCTGTCCATCAAGGACCAGCTTTTGGGACATCAGTCCATCTCCGACCACTACGTGTCGGAAACCAAGCTCTTCAAGGGAGGCTCCGGAGTGGGAACCAACTTCTCCAGCCTGCGGGCAGAAAATGAAGCCCTGTCCTCCGGGGGCCATTCCTCGGGGATGATGAGCTTCCTCCAGGGGCTGGACCGCAACGCCGGGGCCATCAAGTCCGGGGGGACCACCCGCCGGGCAGCCAAGATGGTCATCGTGGATGTGGACCATCCGGAAATCGAGACCTTCATCGACTGGAAGATGAAGGAGGAAGACAAGGTCCGGGCCTTGGGCAAGATGGGCTACGACACGGGGATGGACGGCGAGGCATACCAGACCGTGTCCGGCCAGAACTCCAACAACTCCGTGCGGCTGAGTCGGGAATTCATGGAAGCGGTGGAGGACCTGGACAAGGATCCGGACGCTACCCTGACCCTCAAGGGCCGGGTGGACGCCGCGGTGGACAAGCAGGTGCCGGTAAAGAAGCTGTGGGACAAGATCAACACGGCGGCATGGAAGTGCGCTGATCCCGGGCTCCAGTTCGACAACCTCTTCAACGACTGGCACACCTGCCCGGCAGGGGAAGACGGCCAGGTGGGGGCCAAGCACAACCGCATCAATGCCACCAATCCCTGCTCGGAATACGCCTTCCTGGACGATACGGCCTGCAACCTGGCCTCCATCAACGTATTCCGGTTTTACGACCCGGCCACCCGCAAGTTTGACGTGGAACGCTTCTCCCACCTGGCGGGGCTGATCCAGCTGGTGCTGGAAGCGTCCATCTACTGGGGCCAGTTCCCCACGGAAGACGTGGCTCGCAAGAGCTACAAGTTCCGTACAACAGGCCTGGGGCTGGCCAATACGGCGTCCCTGATCCTGGCTCTGGGCTACCCCTACGATTCTGACGAGGCCCGCAACCTGTGCGCTGCCTTGGCCGGGGTGATGACAGGGCACTCCTACTACGTGTCAGCGCTGATGGCCAGCCGGGTAGGGGCCTTTGAGTGCTACGATCTCAACAAGCCCTACATGATGCGGGTGATGCGCAACCACGCCCGCATCGCAGGGGAACGCATCGACGGCTTTGAGGACCTGGACTACGCGCCTTACATCGTGGACCACCCCATCCTCCAGCGCATGGGCTTCAAGAACCTGTCCCTTCGGGTCAAGGACGCCTGGAAGGACGCCCTGGAATACGGAGATGCCTACGGCTACCGCAATGCCCAGGTGAGCGTCATCGCCCCTACAGGGACCATCTCCTTTGCCATGGACTGCGGGGCCACCTCCATCGAACCCTTTTACAGCCATGTGGTGTTCAAGAAGCTGGTGGGCGGCGGTGCCATGGAAATCGTCAATCCGGTAATGGAAACGGCGCTTAAGAATTTGGGCTACCCCAAGGACGAGATTTCGGCCATTATCGGCTACGTGCTGGAAAAGGATGAGTCGGGGTACACCCTCCACAATTCCCTGGACGGGGCACCTTACTTAAAGTCCCAGCATCGGGCAATCTTTGACACGGCGGGGACCATCCGGCCGGAAGGCCACGTGCTCATGGTGGCATCCATCACCCCGATGATTTCGGGGTCAGTGAGCAAGACGGTGAACCTGCCGGCGGACGCCACAGTGGAGGACATCGCGGCAATCCATCTGCTGGCTTACAAGACCGGAGCCAAAGCCATTGCTACCTACCGGGACGGCTGCAAGGCCTCCCAGCCTCTGTCCAGCGGCCATTTGAAGGACCCCTCGGACCGGGAACTGGAGGACTGCTCCTACGCCGAACTGCTGTCCTTTGCCAAGAAGTGCAACAAGGGGGTACCCAGCCGGAAGAAGCCCAAGGGTGTGCGCAACAGCCGCACCCATTCGGCCAAGATCGGGGACATTGAGCTGTACATCACCATCGGTTTTTACGATGACGACCGGATTTCCGAGCTGTTCGTATCCACAGACAAAGACGGCACGGTGGTCAAGGGACTTCTGGCATCCCTGTCCAAGGCAGTGTCCCACATGCTTCAGTACAATATCCCACCGGAATCCATCTCTACCCTGCTCCGGGGGCAGAGGTACGAGCCCGCGGGCTTTGTGTCCCGCCATCCGTACATCAAGTACGCGTCGTCCATCTCGGATCTGATTTCCAAGGTGATCGACATCGAGTGCGGCGATTACTCCCGCTGTCAGGTGAAGCCGGCCCACCACCATGTCCGGTCGGAAAAAGAGCCCCGGCAGCTGGAAATGGATCAGCTGTCCATGGCACCGGATGTGTCAGAGTTGGAGGGCCACGCGGAAAAGATCTACGGCGAGGTGTGCTCCAATTGTGGCAGTGACCGTCTGGTGCGCAACGGCACCTGCAAGGTCTGTCTGGACTGTGGCACGACGACGGGATGCAGTTGATGGGCTCTGGCAATTTTGTCACGGCTTGACGATTGCTTTAAATACAGGAGGCAATGATGGATCGGCTCCAATACAATTCTCCGGTGATTTTGACCTTTTTCTTCAGTTCCCTGGCGGCACTGCTGCTGGGGAACCTTACGGGGGGCTGGACGACCCTCCATCTGTTTTCGGTTTACCGCTCCAGCATGCTGGACCCGCTTTTTTACATCCGGTTGGTGGGCCACGTTCTAGGCCACAGCGGGTGGCAGCATTTTATTGGTAACATGCTGCTCCTGCTGGTGGTGGGGCCGCCCCTGGAGGAAAAGTACGGCAGCAAACCCTTGCTTTACGCCATTCTCGTCACGGCGGCGGTTTCGGGCATCCTTCAATGCGTGTTCTTCCCAGGGGCGTCCCTGCTGGGGGCCTCGGGCATCGTGTTCATGCTCATCATGCTGTCCAGCCTGGCGGGGATGCAGAGCGGCCGCATCCCCATCACCCTGATCCTGGTGGGAATCCTGTACCTGGGGCAGCAGGTGTACGACATCTTCTTCGTTCAGGATGATGTGGCCAATTTCATGCACATCGTCGGCGGGGTGTGCGGAACGGTTTTCGGATTTGTGCGGGCCGGGAAACGATGACGCACTGGCTTCGTCTTTAGCCCTTTTTCTGAAACTCAATTATGGCTCAATTACAAGGCAGGTCCATTCGTGGGCCTGTTTTTTTTGGCCGATGTTCCGCTTGTCTCAGGGGGATGGGGAGGGCGGCCTGCCTGACAGCATCGCCGCTCCCGTTTCTTTCTGAGCTGCTCCATACCCTGGACGCATGGGACGCCATACGGGATGGATATTGGTCATTTTCACCTAAAAGGGTTATCATTATTTTAGAACAAAACACAAGGAGGAAAGATCAATGAAAATGAAAACTGGATTCATCACGGTGGTCATGAGCCTTGTACTGCTGGCCATCCTTTCAGGCTGTTGCGCCAATGGGAGCAGCAGCGGTCAGAATCAAAGCGGCGGGACCCAGGCGACGGCTTCTGGCAGCCAGGGCAAGGTCCTGGTGGTGTTTTTTTCTGCCACGGGCAACACCAAGGCCGTTGCCCAGATGATTGCCGGAGATCTGGGCGGGACAACCTTTGAAATCACCCCCAAGACCCCCTACACCACGGCGGATCTGGACTGGTCCGATGCCAACAGCCGGGTTTCCAAGGAGTATGCCGACACCTCCCTGCGAAGTGTGGAGCTGACCACCACCACGGTGGCGGACTGGTCGTCCTACGATACGGTCTTCGTTGGCTATCCCATCTGGTGGGGTATCGCGGCTTGGCCTACGGACAGCTTTGTAAAAGCCAACGATTTTTCCGGCAAGAAGGTCATCCCCTTCTGCACCTCGTCTTCCTCGGATATCGGGGACAGCGACTCCCTGCTGGACAAGGAGGCGGGGACGGGAAACTGGCTCACCGGCCGGCGTTTTGCTTCCGGCGCCTCCAGCCAGGAGGTGAAGGACTGGGTGGACGGCCTGGGGCTCTGAGGGACAATGGAACCGGGACCATCCCGGCGTCCGGCGGCTATGGGGTCGTTTGACTTAACAAATGTTTAAATTCCCAGCAGGGCTTTTCCATTGGGCCCTGTTTTTTTGCGCCCCGTTCTTTGCAATAACGCTGTGTTTGTTGTACAATAGAGCCAAATTAGAATTAGTTTAAATTATTGGATTGAGATATTGTTTAAATACTAAGGAGGCAAACAGCATGAAGAATCTGAAGATTGAAAAGGTCATCGGGCGGCAGATCATCGACTCCCGGGGGAACCCCACAGTGGAGGCGGAGGTCATCCTGGCCGATGGCACGATGGGCCGGGGCGCAGCGCCCAGCGGGGCATCCACCGGTGAATTTGAGGCCCTGGAGCTCCGGGACGGGGATGCAGCCCGTTTCGGGGGCAAGGGTGTGATGAAGGCCGTGGGCCATGTGAACGGTGAGATCGCCCAGGCGGTGAAGGGCGTCGACGCGGCGGATACCTACGCCGTGGACGGGGCCATGCTGGCAGCCGACGGCACGCCGGACAAGAGCAATCTGGGGGCCAACGGTATCCTGGCGGTATCCATCGCCGCGGCCCGGGCGGCTGCAACGTCCCTGGAGATCCCCCTGTACCGCTTCATCGGCGGGGTCAATGCCAATACCCTGCCTGTGCCCATGATGAACATTTTAAACGGCGGGGTCCACGCGGCCAACACGGTGGATTCCCAGGAATACATGATCATGCCGGCGGGGGCGCCGAGCTTCTCCGAGGGCCTGCGCCAGTGCACCGAGGTGTACCATGCCCTCCAGGGGCTGCTGAAAAGCCGGGGCCTGACCACGTCGGTGGGGGATGAAGGGGGCTTTGCGCCGGACCTCCACAGCGACGAGGAAACCATCGAGATCATCCTGAAGGCGGTGGAGCTGGCGGGCTACGAGCCGGGCCGGGATTTCGTGCTAGCCATGGACGCGGCGGCGTCGGAGTGGAAGGGCGATGCCCCGGGGCACTATCACCTGCCCAAGGCGGGTCTTGACTTCACCTCGGACGAGCTCATTGAGCACTGGCGGCGGCTCATCGCCAAATACCCCATCGTCTCCATCGAAGATGGCCTGGATGAAGAGGACTGGGCAGGCTGGCAGAAGCTGACCCAGGAGCTGGGCGGCCAGGTTCAGCTGGTGGGGGACGATCTCTTCGTCACCAACACCGAGCGTCTGAAGAAGGGCATCGACCTGGGCTGCGCCAATTCCATCCTGATTAAGCTCAACCAGATCGGCACGGTGTCCGAGACCCTGGAGGCCATCAAGATGGCCCATAAGGCGGGATACACGGCGGTGACCTCTCATCGGTCCGGAGAAACCGAGGATACCACCATCGCGGATCTGGCGGTGGGGCTCAATACCCGGCAGATTAAGACCGGCGCCCCCAGCCGCACGGAACGGGTGGCCAAGTATAACCAGCTCCTGCGCATCGAGGCCGAACTGGGCGCCGCAGCCCGGTGGCCGGGGTTTGACGCTTTTAATGGAAAACAGTAGGCAGGGGGGAGTCCTCCTCTCCTGTTACTACTTAAACATCTCTTAAGCCCTCAGATTGGATTTGAACAATCAATTTTTAACTCACCTTCTGGGACATTTGTTGTTATAATAAGGTGATGGGTTACAGATCCATAAAATCGGGAGGTTTAGGTATGAAAAAAGAAACAAATTCGGTTTTGCTTGTCGCCATTTTGATCTGCGCGGTGGTTTGCGCGGTGTTCACGGGGCTGATTTATTTTCAGGGTGGATTGTCTTCCAGCCATTCGAGTAGCCGTTACAAGACGGAAACGGATAAGGAGGTTCAGGATAAATTGACACGATGTTACAACGAAGTGCGGGCCAAGACAGACTTCCAGCCGGACATCGCCCTGGTGCTGGGGTCCGGCCTGGGTGATTTTGCCAACAATATCCAGGTGGAAGGGGAGATCCCTTACTCAGATATCAAGGGCTTTCCCGTCTCCACGGCGCCGGGCCACGATGGCAAATTCGTCTACGGCACCCTGGATGGCAAAAAGATCATCTGCATGAAGGGCCGGGTCCACCTGTACGAGGGCTATACCGCCCAGGATGTGGTGCTGCCCATCCGGGTGATGAAGATGATGGGGGCGAAGACCCTGATTCTGACCAACGCCGCAGGCGGCTTGAATAAAAGTTTCAGCGCCGGGGACCTGATGCTGATCACGGATCACATCTCCAATTATGTCCCCAATCCCCTCATCGGGGCCAACATCGAAGATCTGGGTACCCGCTTCCCGGATATGTCCCGGGTGTACGATGCGGATTTGTGTAATACCTTCCGCTCGGCCGCCCAGAGCCAGGGCATCACCCTGAGGGAGGGAGTCTACATCCAGCTCACCGGTCCGTCCTACGAAAGTCCGGCGGAGGTCCGGATGTGCCGCCAGTTGGGGGCTGATGCCGTGGGCATGAGCACGGTCATTGAGGCCATTGCCGCCCACCACGCCGGGATGAAGGTCTGCGGGGTTTCCTGCATTACCAACATGTCTTCGGACACCTCGGACAAGCAGACCACCGAGGCAGAGGTCATCGCTGCGGCGGACAAGGCCTCGGGATCCTTCACCAAGTTGCTCATCAAGGCCATCGGGGATATAAAGTGATGGCCTGGGAACGAGATAGGGCATACAGACATTTTAGGGCATCGGGAAACCGGTGCTTTTTTTCATGGGCCGCCCATTTATGAAATTAGACCTATCAGAGTAACTTACACTTTTTATTGGTATCGGCACGAATGGCGTGAATTGAGATGTTATGGGCGCCTTATGATGTTCATTAAAGTTATTTTATTGCATAGGTAATAAAAATGGAGGAAAAGTATTATGTGGATGCAAATTCAATGGCAGCGGATCTTTGCTCTTCGGTTCTGATTTTGAATCTGGAAAATGTTTTTGTCCGCACTTTAGAAAAAGGTATTACATTACAAACTATCGGAAATAAGAATAAACGCTCAAGAAGGGGGAAGGGGACGCCTGATTTCATCAGCCGATGAATTTCAACTGGGCGACAATTTCGGCCAATTCCACCGGCGTCTGCCGCTTGCCGGTGATGAGCCAGTGCTGGATGAGGCCGAAGATGGCGTTGGCCGTTATGACCGATTGATATTCAAGGACCTCCGGGGAGGCCCCGGGCTGGGACAACCACTCTCTGCAGTGGGTGCACATGGTGCCCTTGATGATGGCCTGAAGCTCCATGGACCCATTGTCTGAAAGCAGGGAAGTCAGGAGGATATCCTGGCCGTCGAGATAGGAAAAAATTGCCACAAAGTAATCCTGGTCAAGGCACCGGTACCTGTCTTGTATTTTACGGATATCTTGGGTGAGGCCGGGCTGATACTCCTGGACGAGGTCGATCTTGTCCTGATAGTGGTTGTAGAAGGTTTTGCGGGTAACTCCCGCCGCGGCGACGAGCTCGCTGACGGTGATCGCCTCGAAGGGCTTGTCCTGGAGCAACAGCCCTAGCGTGTGATAAAGCGCGTTCCTGGTCTTGATGATTCTTAAATCCGTCATATCCGGTCCTCCTTTGAAAAAGAGATTTATTCAGGCACTTCCGCCGAATCTGTGTAATATCCAGATTCGGTATTTGCCTTTTTAAGGCCCTTTGATATAATCCATTATATAAGATAATATACAATTTGTATAATAAAAAAGGAGGTCCAAATGAAATTCATACGCAATCACTGGTACGACCTGGGGCTGATTCCCATGACGGGGACGCTGGTTTATCTAATGATCAATTGGAATGCTACGGAGATCCTGCAGAAAATCGCCCTCGTGAATTTCTGCGTCATTTTCTGGCATCAATTTGAGGAATACCGCTTTCCCGGTGGGGAACCGGCCATCACCAACCTGGCCATGCAGCCGAAAAAGGAAGGGCCGGTCGACTGTTATCCACTGAACCAGAACAACGCCATGGTCATCAACGTAGTGGCGGCTTACATCGTGTACGCGCTGCCCGTATTTTTTCCAAGGTTGCTGTGGCTTGGCTTCATGCCCATCGTGTTTGGCATGTCCCAGTTCATCATGCACGGGATTCTGACACCGAGGAAGATCGGAAATAAATTCTACTCTCCGGGATTCTGCGCCGTAGCCTTTGGTCATGTGCCACTGGGGTTGCTCTGGTTTTACCAAACCATTTCCAAAGGCTGGCTTGGCTGGCCGGACGTGGTCTTAGGCCTGATTTACCAGGGCGCATTTATTGCGCTGTTCATGAGGAAGGTTGGATACGACTGGCTTGCCGATTTGGATTCGAAATACCAATTTCCAAAAGAGGAGTTTGAACGCGGCGGGTACGCTGAGAGGATACGGAGATATTATTGCGTATAACGTAAGTTATACGCAATTATAGGGTGAATTTGAGCGAGAGGGCTATGTAGCACCGTTTTGACGTTGATATGTGCTCCTTACGGCGGGTTCAAACAAGGCATGCTTATCGACTTGCAGAATCCAGTCAAGACGTTTTTTATCTTACCCATCACTTCGTGACGACGGACAAAAAACAAAGCAAGGTCGACTCCTGCAAATGGAGCTTGGATTTGTTTGATCCAATGTGAGCTCTTCATATCAATTCCATAGCTTTGAATTGTTGTATAAACGCAGAAAACCCTGGAATCACGCGCTGTGATCCCAGGGTTTAATTGAATGTCATCTTCAAGACAGGCTTTTAATTGTTTATTTCTTGTGTCCACGCTATTAACACCATGAACACCGATTCGTTTCCATCCGAGCCTGTCCATTCTGCGCCGGACTACTTCGTTGCTTCACCCAAGGTTACCGAAACTTCCACGGTCTGGTTGTTTCTGGAAACCTTGATTTTTACCGTGTCGCCCACGGCTTTCTTTTCAATGGCGCTCTTGACATCGGTGGCTGAGGACACATCCGTGCCGTCAACGGAGACAATCCGATCGCCGGATTTCAGGCCGGCCTTACTTGCCGCTGAATTACTCGTCACTTCAGAAATGTAAACGCCTTTTTCATTGACCCCGTACTGCATGGCTGTCTGGGCATCGGACACATCAACGAGGCTTACGCCTAGGCTGGGACGGCCCGTTACATATCCGTTGGTCTTCAGGGTATCGATGATTGAAGTCACGTTGTTGATCGGGATGGCGAAACCGACGCCTTCCACATCTGTCCCCGAGGACTTGGCTACCACGATGCCGATGAGTTCGCCGTACTGGTTGAACAGCCCACCGCCGGAGTTTCCGGGGTTGATGGTTGCGCTGGTCTGGATCAGGGTCATCTGTTCGCCTTCCAGCTCGATGGTCCGGTTGGTGGAGGAAATGATGCCTTCTGTCACAGTGCCGCTGAGTTCACCCAGGGAGTTGCCGATGGCCACTGCATTTTCACCGGTGGTGAGCTTGCTGGAATCGCCGAAAACTGCCGGTGTCAGGCCCGATGCGTCAATCTTGAGCAGGGCGATGTCCGTCTGGGAATCGGTGCCCACCACTGTGGCGTTGTAGGTCTTGTTGTCACTGGTCGTCACTGTCACCTTGGAGGCATCGGAGACCACGTGGTTACAGGTGATGATGTAGCCATCCGCGGTGATGATGACCCCTGAGCCCGCCGCTTCCGAGGTACCAGAGCTGCTGTCACTGCTGCCCCCGAACAGGCTGCCGAAGGACGACGAGGAGGACTTGATTTCCGTGGTGATGGACACAATGGTCGGACTGTCCTTGGCGGAAATTTCCGCTGTGGTCAGCACCTTGTCCGTGGACGTGGTGGTCGTCGTGGAATCACTGGTCGATGAGTGACCCGCTGTCTGGTAGACGACGCTGCTCTTGTTGCCCAAGGCTCCCTGGAGCATGCTCCCGCCAAAACCACAAGCCGCTGAGACCAGCAGGCATCCGATGACCAAAAATACCATGGACCGGGTCTTCATCTGTCCCAGACCGGCTTTGAAACGGCCCTTGCTCTTTTTCTTCTTGTCGGGCTTCTTTGCCGGCGGGGTGCTGCCGGGTTCCTGTCTGTTCTGAAAACTGTCCGCATGGTTGTCGTAATATTGATTGATCATTTTTTTCCTTTCCGACCAGGGGTGGTTTTGTTTGGACCTGATCGCTCCTTTCAATGATCTTAGGATACCCACCAAAAGTGAAATTTATGTGAAGAAGGGTTGATATTAAGTTACTTTAATTTTTTCCACGGCTTTTTTTAAGGTTTGGTGGGTAGAATTGCGTATAAATGAATTATACGCAATTCTATGGTGCTTTTCACTGGCAGACGGCGGGTCATCTGATGGGTCTGGCATGACCGGAACATGGGAAGTTTATATATAAAGCCACATTGTAGGCGCCATTTTTGGATCTGCGGCGGACGATGCATATAAACTTCTCCATGCGGCGCCACGTCGTCTCTTTCAATGACAAGGACCAGTCAAAATGGACGCATGTCTGTGAATGTCCTTTTTTCACTTCGAAATTGTGTATAATTTAAAATAGAAAGTGTGCATAAAAATGATTTTTGATGTTGATGAAAAAAAAGTTAAAAAAACCCTTGAAGAAACAACAGAACAGCCAGTCCGGGAAGAAAAAAACGAAGCTGTCCCCCCTGATGCCATTATTGTACCAGCGCTTGAAAGTGAGCTTAAAAATGAAATGATGGAAGCCGCAGATGAAGAAGAAAATACCGGGAAACCGGTCCTCGCCTCCCCCACTGCCGGCAAAATCCCCGACGGTCTCGTGGAAGCCACTGATGCCATCACCTGGGATTTGGACGAAAAAGAAAGTGACCTCACGGTCAATCCCCTGCTGGAAGAGCTTTCAGACTATCTGGTTTCCGTGCGGGGCTACTCCCCCAACACCATCCGGTCCTACAACAATGACCTGATCCAGTTCTTCCGATTCCTGCTGGTCCGGGAGGGCCAGTTTTCCAGGAAGCAGCCCTTTGAAACCATCCCCATCGCCGGGGTCACGGTGGAGACCCTGTCCAAGGTCAAATTGCCAGATATCTACGCTTTTTTGGGCTATGCCACCTCCCAGAGGGGCAATGTGGACAGCACCCGGAAGCGCAAGACTTCGGCCATCCGGGCCTTGTATCATTTCCTCACGGTAATGCGCAAGGAGGATATGGTGGACCCTACCCAGAACCTGGAGGTACCCAAGGTCAAGCGCCGGGATCCCATTTACCTGACCCTGGACGAGGCCCTGAGCCTTTTAAACGCCGTAGACGGCCCCCACGCCGAGCGGGATTTGGCCATCATCACTTTGTTCCTCAACTGCGGTATGCGCCTGTCGGAGCTCACGGGGCTGCGCCTCAAGGATGTCCAGGACGAAACCCTGCACATCGTGGGCAAGGGCAACAAGGAGCGCAATATCCAGCTTAACGATGCCTGTGTGGAGGCACTGAACAACTACCTGCTCATCCGCCCCACCAAGGAGGACGGCGTGGAGGACGATCACATCTTCTTGAGCAACCGGAAAAAGCAGATTTCCAATCGAAACGTCCAGACCATGGTGCAGAAGTATATCATGAAAGCCGGACTGGACCCGGAAAAGGTCTCAGTCCACAAGCTGCGGCACACCGCTGCCACCCTCATGCACAAGTATGGCCAGGTGGACATCCGGACCCTCCAGAAGGTCCTTGGCCACGAAAACATCTCCACCACGGAGATTTACACCCACATTGAAGACGACGATGTAAGGGATGCTCTGTACAAGAACCCCTTAGGGCATTATCATGTTCCGGAATAAGCGTAAAGTTGCAGAACGACTAACAGGCGCGTAAATTTGTCAGGCCTGTCTCCAAAAAACAAAGCATGGGGAATTATATGCAAGACCCACATTGGATTCACAGTGGGTGGCGCATATAATTCCCCATGCGGCGTTAACAGTCTATTTCCCTGCGTCCCGGCTCACCGTCTGCAGCTTCATACGGTAGGTGCCAGGAATCGCCCGGATGATGGCGAAGGCTGCGGAGAAAGCCAGAAATTTGTCAGTGACATCGGTGACTACCTGGGTGGCGAAGATGGCCACAACCGGGTTCACACCGATATTTTTCAGAAAGGCCACCACCAGGCTGGATCCCGAGGAGGTCACTCCACCAAAGACCAGGGCTACGATGATCGAAGAGATGATGGATACCAGCACCCCGATGAGGGCGATGCCAGCCACCGAGCGGATGCCCTGGAAGCGCCGGCCCTTGAAAAGCAGCCCTGTGGCCAGTCCCGTGAACAGGTAGACCGGAAGAAAATACAGGGACACCGGGTCGAAGGTCACGCCGTTGATGATCGCCGTCAGGCCGCCAGTCAGGGCACCGAATACCGGCCCCAGGAGGATGGCCGCCAGGATGGTCCCAATGGAGTCCAGATAGATGGGCAGCCGCAGGACCAGGGCGCATTGGGCGCCCACGAAGTTTATGACCACCGACAGGGCCACCAGAGTCAGCACCTGGGGATTCGTTCGTCCCGGTCCTTTTGTTTTGGGGGCTGCGGGCTGTTTTGAACCCCGGTCCGTCCTCTTTAATTTCAAAAAGTTTATAGAGCCTGAACGGCGTGAATTTGTTTTTTGGCTTGAATTCCGTATTTTATTCATGGGTCCATGCCCCTCTCTTTCCATTGATTTTGATGCATTCCGTAATATCTTCTTCCCATTCAGGGAATAACCGTGTCAGGACAAAGGCCAGGACGCCGTCAGCGTCCACCTGGGTCAGCACCCGGCAGTTGGGCCGTTTTTCTGGATAATACCGGGCATCCACCAGGCTCATGCCCCGGGCTTCGCCCCCGGTGACCACCGTCACTGGGTAATTTGTCCCGCAGCACAGGCTCCGATTGATGAAATAGGCCACCGCTACGGGATCGTTGATCACTGACCCTAGGATGTGCTGCTCCTTCCAGTGGAAATCGGTGTAAAACCGCATCATCTCTACAATGAAATCCGCCAGGGGATCGTCGAACTGGCTCAGCAGCCCAGCGTGGAGGGGGGTAAAAACCACCGGCCAGGTTACGTCCAGACCCACCATGGTCAAGGGGCATTTAAGCCCAGTCAAAACATCCCGGGCCGCGTCGGGGTCCACCCAATAGTTGAACTCCGCCACCGGGGACACGTTTCCGCTGCACCGGAAGGCGCCCCCCATGGACACCAGCTCTTGTACCCGGGCCAAGGTTTCCGGCGCCTGTTTTCGAGCCGCCGCTACATTGGTCAGGGGTCCGATGGAAATGATGGACACCGTCCCGGCTTCTTCCCGCTCCAGGGTTTCCAAAATGAAATCCACCGCCGTGGTATCCACCGGCGGCTTGTTTGCCATGGTGGCGCCCAAGCCCCCCAGGCCGTCGTCGCCGTGGGTGTCCTCCGCCGTTTCTAGCGGGGTGTACAGAGGCGCCCGGCTTCCCAGATGCACGGGGATGTCCTCCCGGTCCATCAGGGCCAGCACTTTTTTGGCGTTCCAATAACACTGCATCGCCTCGATGTTCCCCGAAACGATGGTGATGCCCAAAATATCCAGTTCCGGGGACCGCACCGCCAGCATTAAAGCCAGGGTGTCATCGATCCCGGGATCACAATCAATGATGACTTTTCTTCTTGCTTCCAATTCCAATGTCTGTCGTCCTTTGCCGAAAAAAAAGCGCATGGAAAAAACCATGCGCTTTGCATACAATTTTTCCGTAGTTTTTTATAGAAGGATGGTTTCGAACTTCTTATTTAGTTATGCATAAGCGTCTGTTCCGCGTCTGATGTCCCTGGACCAGTTGCTTATCAAATAATATTCTCATTATAGCTGAAAATCGGCGTGTCGTCAAGTTATTCCACGGTCACGCTCTTCGCCAGATTCTTGGGCTTGTCCACGTCGCAGCCCCGGGCCACGGCCAGGTAGTAGGCGAACAACTGGAGGTATACCACCGAGTTGATGGGCGCGATATCCTCGTTGACATCGGGGATGAAGAACACCTCATCCACCTCGGATTCGATTTCCGGATGGTGTTCCGGTGCGATGGCGATGACGTGGCCGCCCCGGGCCTTGACTTCCTTGATGTTGGAAAGCATCTTTTCAAACACCTTGTCCTGGGTGCACACGGCGACTACCACGGTCCCCGGGTCGATGAGGGCGATGGCTCCGTGCTTGAGTTCCCCGGCAGCATAGGCTTCCGAGTGGATGTAGGACACTTCCTTCATCTTCAGGGAGCCCTCCATGCAGGTGTAGTAATCCAGGCCTCGCCCGATGAAGTACGCATCGTCAATCTTGAAGTGGTTCAGGGCCAGCTCCTTGATGGCCTTCTGGTGACCCAGCACCGAGGTGATGAGTTCCGGCACCTCCTGGAGCTCCTTGGTGATGGCAGAGAATTCTTCGGCCTTGAGGTTCCCCGTGAGCTTGCCCAAATGAAGGGCCAATAGCAGCATACAGGCGATCTGGGTTACATAAGCCTTTGTGGAAGCCACAGCGATTTCCGGACCGGCGTTGGTGTAGAGCACATCGTCGGATTCCCGGGCGATGGAGCTGCCCACCACGTTAGTCAGGGCTACCACCCGGGCGCCCCATTCCTTGGCCAGACGGATGGCAGCCAAGGTATCCGCCGTTTCCCCGGACTGGCTGATGACGATGAGCAAAGTGTGTTCATCGATGATGGGATTGCGGTACCGGTATTCCGAAGCCATGTCCGTTTCTACAGAAATGCGGGCGTGCTTTTCAATGAAGAATTTGCCCACCATGGCCGCGTGGTACGCCGTGCCGCAGGCCACAATCTGAACCCGGCTCACTTCCGCCATCATCTCGCTGGTCAGCTCGATCTGGTCCAGGACGATTTTGTCGTCAAAACAACGTCCCGTCAAGGTATCCCGAATGGCCTTGGGCTGTTCGTTGATTTCCTTGAGCATGAAGTGGTCGTAGCCGCCTTTTTCGGCGTCACCGGGGTCCCAGTCCACCTTGAATACCTGCTTGCCGACCTTTTCGCCGTAGCGGTCCAGTACCTGGATGTCGTCCTTGGTCAGCACGGCAATTTCGTCGTTGTCCAGCAAATACACGTTGCGGGTGTGGGCCAGAATCGCCGGAATGTCCGAGGCGATGAAGTTTTCCCCTTCACCCAGGCCTACAATCAGGGGACTATCCTTGCGAACCGCAATAATCTTGTCTGGTTCATCCGCACACAGTACGCCCAAAGAGTAAGAACCGCTGAGCCGCTTGACCGCTTCGATGACTGCCGCAACAATGTCCCCTTTGTATAAGGAACGAATCAGATGGGCCACCACCTCGGTGTCCGTGTCCGATTTGAACATGTGCCCTTCGTCGATGAGCTGTTCCTTGAGCTCGATGTAATTTTCGATGATGCCGTTATGGACGATGGCAATCTTCTTGTCGATGCTGCAGTGGGGATGGGCGTTGGTGTCCGACGGTTCTCCGTGAGTCGCCCAACGGGTGTGGCCGATGCCCACTGAACCGGGCAGGGCCCCCTTGTCCAGCTCCGCTTCCAGGTTGGCCAGACGGCCCTTGCGTTTTTTCACGTTGATGTGATTCAGACCATCGATCACGGCGATTCCCGCCGAGTCGTAGCCTCTGTATTCCAATTTTGAAAGCCCTTCAATTAAGATGTTCTGGGCCTGCTTATCTCCTATATAACCAACAATACCACACATGGGTTGCACCTCTTTCATGTTTAATAATGACCCCTTTGTCCAGCCGATCGCTCCGCTGTTTTACGATCATCATCCAGGGCATCCGCCGAATTTTCGATAATCCCTGTCCTCGTCAACTCATAAAAATGCCGATTCAGTGCATGAGTTCTGGCGCTCAAGTTCCGGAAAACCGCCCCGTTGAATCGTCTCCTTTCATGGTATTGGACGGGCCTCCACAAACAATGGAGGTATTATACCATAGTCCGCAAAATTTTGAAAGAAGGGTACAAAAAATTGTATGATTTGTTTACATCCCTTAATGATCTATTTTCATAAGGCAATAAAAAAAAGGCCGGAGCCCTGGATTTTATTAGTAGCGCCGCTTAGGAATGGCTATGCGCCGCTCACTGTGGATCCAAACAAGGCATGCTTACCGCTTCCAGAACCCGGTCAAAACGCCCAATTTTTGCCCTACCAATCACCTTCATGATTACGGGACAAAAATCAGGCAAGCCCGGGTTCTGGAAGCGGAGCATGGGCTTGTTTGGTCCAATGTGGGCTCTGCATAGCCATTCCACGCTTCTTCTATTTTAGCATTACAAAATTTAGATAAAAATCAAGCCAGCCGGCTCTCAATGAGTTCCGCCAAATCCGTGGCGATCTGGTTGAGTTCGTTCTGATCCTTACCTTCAATCATGACCCGGACCAGGGGTTCGGTGCCGGAGGGACGGATGAGGACCCGGCCCTGGCCGGCAAAGTGCTGTTCCACCTTGTCGATTTCTGCCTGGATCACCTCGTCTTTGACGTAGTCAAATTTGGTCTGGTTGGTTACCTGGGCGTTGACCAGCACCTGGGGGTAGGAGGTCATGAGGTCATTGAGCTCCGATGCCGTCCGGCTGTCCCCGGCCACGATGTCTGCCAGCATCAGGGCGGTGAGCATGCCATCGCCGGTGGTGTTGTGGTCCAGCAGGATTACATGGCCCGACTGTTCCCCACCGATGTTGTAGCCGCTTTTGAGCATTTCCTCCAGCACGTAGCGGTCCCCCACGTCGGTCTTCACGCTCTTCAGGCCGCAGGCCTTCAGGGCCAGATCCAGGCCGATGTTGCTCATCACCGTTACCACGATGGTGTCTTTTTTCAGGGTGCCGTCGGCTTTCATCTTCTGGCCGATGAGGTTTAAGATGGCGTCGCCGTCGATCATCCGGCCCTTTTCATCCACCGCCAGGCACCGGTCAGCGTCGCCGTCAAAGGCCAGGCCCAGATCCGCACCCTGGACTACAACCTGTTCCCGCAGGTTGTCCATGCAGGTGGAGCCGCAGCGGTCGTTGATGTTCTTGCCGTCGGGCTGGTCAGCCAGGGTCACCACATTGGCTCCCAGGGAGGCAAAGAAATCCGGTGCGATGGTGGAAGACGCCCCGTTGGAGCAGTCCAGCACCAGCTTCAGACCCGACAGATCCACGTCCTCAAAGCCCTGGCGGGTGCAGGTCTTGTAGATGGCTTCGGGTTCCTTCAAAGTATCCACGTTGCCGGATTCTGCCACATCGATGGGAGTCTGTTCCTTGATGCACGCTTCAATCTGATCTTCCAAGGCGTCCGAAAGCTTGAAGCCCTGTCCGTTGAAGAATTTGATCCCATTGAATTGGTAGGGATTGTGGGAGGCGGAAATCACCACCCCGGCATCGGCATCCAGTTCCTTGACCAGCACCGCAATGGCCGGCGTGGGAATGACTCCTGCCAGCAGGGCGTCGCCCCCCGCTGAGGTAATCCCATCCACCAGGGCCCCTTCCAGGGCCTTCCCCGATTCCCGGGTGTCCATTCCGATGATGATTTTCGGGTGGGCATTGGTGCTGGAAAGCACGTAGCACCCATACCGGCCCAATTCATAAGCCAATTCCTTCGTGAGTTCCTTGCCATAAACACCGCGTACGCCATCTGTTCCAAATAATCTGCTCATTAATCCATTCCTCGTTTGTGTATTATTTTACGAAATATCCCAGTGTATGTTTAGTATTATATAATAGGTTTTTCCAGATGTCCAATAAGTTTTTCCCCATACGACTGTGCATTAAATTAACTTTATGATAGAATAAGTAGAAATGATAGAATAGCAACAAGAAAAAATCAGGAGCATTTCATGGAAAGAGAAAAAACAAATTTTATAATCAACGCAATTGATGAAGATAACCGCAACCATGTGTACGCCGGCGACCGGGTCCACACCCGTTTCCCACCGGAACCCAACGGCTACCTGCACATCGGCCACGCCAAAGCCAGCCTGCTCAATTACCGCATCGCCAAGCGCTATGACGGCACCTTCAACCTGCGCTTCGACGACACTAACCCGGAAAAGGAAGATGTGGAATACGTGGATTCCATCAAGGAAGACCTGGCTTGGCTGGGGGTGGACTGGCAGGACAACCTGTTCTTCGCCTCATCCTACTTCCCCAGGATGATCGGCTATGCCAAGGAGCTCATCCGCAAGGGCCTGGCCTATGTGGACGATCAGGACGCCGACACCATCCGGGAAAACCGGGGCACCCTCACGGAACCCGGCACCGAAAGCCCCTGCCGCAGCCGCGGTGTGGAAGAAAATGAACAGCTCTTCCAGGATATGATCGACGGCAAGGTTCCCGAAGGCCAGAAGGTCCTCCGGGCTAAAATCGATATGGCCAGTTCCAACATGAACATGCGGGACCCCGTCATCTATCGGGTGCGCCACATCGCCCACCCCAATTCAGGCGAGGAATGGTTCGTCTATCCCATGTACGATTTCGCCCACCCGGTGGAAGACGCCATCGAAGGCATCACCCACTCCCTGTGCACCCTGGAATTTGAGGATCACCGCCCCATTTACAACTGGTACCTGGAACACCTGGACGAATTCCAGAAGGAGCCCCCCCGCCAGATCGAGTTTGCCAAGCTCAACCTGAGCCAGACCATCATCGGCAAGCGCTACCTGAAGAAGCTGGTGGACGAGGGCATTGTCGACGGCTGGGACGATCCCCGGCTGGTCACCATCAGCGGCCTGCGCCGCCGTGGCTATACCCCGGAAGCCATCCAGGATTTCTGCGAGGAAATCGGCCTGGCCAAGGCCAACTCCACCGTGGATTTCGCCATGCTGGAACACTTCATCCGCAACGACTTGAAGCTCAAGGCCCCCCGGATGAATGTGGTGCTGGATCCTTTGAAGGTCACCATCACCAATTACCCCGAAGGCCAGATCGAATGGCTGGATACCGAGCTCAATCAGGACGTGCCGGAAATGGGCAACTACAAGATCCCCTTCGGCCGGGAAATCTTTGTGGAACGTTCGGATTTCATGGAAGTGCCGGTTAAAAAATATTTCCGCCTGTACCCCGGCAATGAAGTCCGCCTGCGCTGTGCCTATTTCATCACCTGCAACGAGGTGGTCAAGGACGAAGACGGCCAGGTCGTGGAGCTCAAGTGCACCTACGATCCAGAAACCAAGTCCGGCACCGGCTTCACCGGCCGCAAGGTCAAGGGCACCATCCACTGGGTGGCCGCCGCCGAAGCCAAGCCCGTGGAAATCCACATGTTAAAGCCCCTGCTCAAGGACGATGAGGGCTACACCCTGGATAACCTGCTGGACCGCATCGACCGGGATTCCCTCAAGGTGGTCCACGCCATCGCCGAACCAAAAGTTCTGGAAGCCGGCCCCTACGACAAGATCCAATTTGTGCGTAACGGCTACTTCTCAGCCGACCCCAAGTACTCCAAGCCCGGAGCCCCAGTCTTTAACGAGGTCGTTCCGCTTAAGAGCAGCTGGAAGCCGCCCAAGGCTTAAGGTGTTTTTCCGGACAGGCTGTCAAATGACCGCGTCCGGTTTTGCCCAGCTTTATCAAAATAAAACAGATTTACGATTAAAAGGAGAGATTGATACATTATGATTTGGTCACAAAAAGAAACCCTGGACCGGGAACAGATTCGCGAAATTCAGCTCAAGCGTCTTAAAAAGACTGTGAAATACGCCTACAAGCACGTTCCCACCTACCAGGAAAAATTCAAGGCCGCCGGGGTCCATCCCGACGACATCCAGTCCCTGGAGGACATTAAAAAACTGCCCTACACCACCAAGGAGGATTTTCGGAAGAACTATCCCTTCGGCATGTTCGCCGTCCCCAGTAAGGATATCATCCGGTACCACGCCTCCTCGGGCACCACAGGCAACCCCACGGTGGTGGGCTACACCCGCCACGATATGAAGGTCTGGAAGGAATGCATGGCCCGTCTGGTCACCATGGCCGGGGTTTCCGACCGGGATACGGCCCAGATCTCCTTCGGCTACGGCCTGTTCACCGGTGCCCTGGGACTCCACCAGGCCCTGGAAAAGGTCGGTGCCGGCGTGGTCCCCATGTCCAGCGGCAATTCCAAGAAACAGATCAAGATTATGAAGGATTTCGGTGTCACCACCCTCATCGCCACCCCCTCTTATGCCCTGCACCTGTCAGAGGTGGCGGAATCCATGGGCATCAATCCCCGGGAAGAGCTGAAGGTCCGCCACGGCCTCTTCGGCAGCGAACCCTCCACAGAGGCCATGCGCAAGAAGCTCAACGACGCCTGGGGCATGCTGGCCACTGAAAATTACGGCATGTCCGAGCTGGTGGGCCCCGGAGTCTCCGGTGAATGCACCGCCCTCACCGGTATGCACATCAACGAAGATTATTTCTATGCCGAAGTCATCAATCCGGAAACAGGAGAAGTCCTTCCCGAAGGAGCCACCGGCGAGCTGGTGGTCACTCCCCTGTTCAAGGAAGCCCTGCCGGTGATCCGCTACCGCACCAAGGACATTACCAGCCTGGATACCACGCCCTGCTCCTGCGGCCGGACCACCATGCGCATGTCCAAAATCAGCGGCCGTACCGACGACATGCTCATCATCAGCGGCGTCAACGTCTTCCCCTCCCAGATTGAGGAAGTGCTCCTGTCCATCGACGGCATCGGCTCCAACTACCTGATCACCGTGGACAAGAAGGGCTACCTGGACAAGATCGACATCGATGTGGAAGTCACCGACGCTTCCCTGCTGGATTCCGTCAGCCGCCTGGATAACCTGATGAAGGTCATCAAGACCCAGCTCCACACCACTCTGGGCATCCACCCGGGCATCCACCTGGTGGAACCTCTGAGCCTCAAGGCCTCGGAAGGTAAGATCCAGCGGGTCGTGGACAAACGGTCGAAAAAAGATTGAGCGTAAAGCGCGAGAAAGGGGCACGATTATGTTAACCAAAGTTAAACAGATTTCCACATTCATTGAAAACAAAGAGGGCCATTTGGCGGGCTTTACCGACATCCTGGCCAAAAACAACATCAACATCCGGGCACTGTGCGTCTACGATTCCATCGAGTACGGCATCCTGCGCCTCATTGTGGATGAACCCTACGAGGCGGCGGAGCTTTTCCGGGAAGCCGGCCATGTGGCCCGGATGATCGATGTCATGGTGGTGGAACCGCTGGACGCCCCCGGCACCATGAACAAGATCTTCCACCTGCTGGCAGATAACGGCATCAACATCGAGTACGTTTATCCCTACGCCGTCAAGGGCGCCCCCTACATGGTCATCATGGAAACATCCGATCAGGACAAGGCCATGGACCTCATCGCAAAGAGCGGCTTTGCTGTGACGGACAAAGCCTGACTTCCAATCAAAATCAAAAAAGCGTAAATAAAAAGCCGGTTCAAATCCTGTGTGATCTGAACCGGCTTTTTTAAATTTGAATATCTGTGGTGTGCCAATTGCCGATGATTGCCCGTTAAAACATAAATCTCATGCTGGATGCCATCAAGCCGTTTTCCTTTTGGAAAGGGCGAAGCTGCTTATTGGGCGCCATTTGAAAAAGGTGACGGCCACAAGAATGGTTGATAAATAATGGAACAGCATTCATTTCCTCCGCGTTCGAATGGGATAGCCATAATTGCTACATCTTAATGTTGCTTAATGATAATAATTTCCACAGATATTCACGCATCCATCAATCCAATAATAGCTCCGGAAGGATTGATAGGAGTGGCTTCTTTTTCCGCCCTGCATGCAGTCCGTCACAGCCTGGCGCACCTCCGGCAGATCCTGCCCGAGGTATTTGGTGTAGGCACCGTCAAAGTAAGCAGCAAACTGCTTCGGTGCCTTGATGACGCTGATGATGTCCGAACCGCCCCAGGCCCCGGAATCCACCCGGTTCATCATGCAGGAAATGACGGCCAGAGCCCCTTCATAGGAGCTGCCCCCTTCCTGACAGACCACCGCACAAATAAAATCCATATTATCACCGATAGATGCAGTGGAATTACCTGAGCTATCTGTCGCTGTAGAGGAGGTATCGATTCCCTCTGCCTTGGCCGCCGCCTGGTAAGCGGACAATTGCTTCTGTTCCTCTGCCAGCTTGGACTGCTGCTCGTTCTGGGCCGCGACCTGCTGGGCCTTGGAAGCATCCAGGCTCTGCTTGTCCTTGGACAGTTGTTGGTTGGTATTGTAAATCGCCTGTTCAGTCGCCTCTGTGGTGCTGATGGCCTCGCTGTCCGCCTTCATGATCGTCGTGACCTTGTCCAGGCGGGACAGGAAATCACTGGCGTCTTCCGAGGCGAACAGAACACTCAAATAGCTGCCCTCACCGTACTCATACATCACCCGGGCCCTTTCGCCCATGTTCTGCTTCTGAGTCTCCAGATCCTTTTGTTTTTGAGCAAGCTGTTGTTCATTCGCGGCAATTTGCGCATTCAAACTGCTGATTTGGCTGTTGAGGGTGTCAATTTGTTTCCCAATCTTTTCAATCTCACTGTTGGTCTGGGTAATGGAGTTGGCAATATCTGTCGCACTCGCGCCCAAGACCGGCGACGCCGTCGCCAGGACCACAGCCAGTGAAATGAAAAGAACACTGAAAAAACTGCCAGAATGATGAGCTCTCTTCATGATTAAGTGCATTCCTCCTGTTTTCTAGAAATACCAGTTCCCCCGGATGTTCACCGAACCGTCCGTTTCATAGCTTCGGAAGGATGTGTAAGGATGGCTGCGCAGGCCGCCGTCCATGCAGTCCGTCACCGCCGCCCGGACTTCCGGGATATCGGCTCCCAGGTACTGGGTGTAATAGCCATCCAGATAGGATGCAAACTGGCCCGGCGCCGTCAGGACGCTCGAGGCATCGGATCCACCCCAGTTGCCGGCATCCACCCGGTTCATCACGCAGGAGATGACCGCCAGGGAACCTTCATAGGAAGTGCCCCCTTCATGGGCGACGATGGCACAGATCAGATCCATGTTCGTATTGGCCGTGGATTCCGTGGCGTTTCCGGTGGAACCGCCGTGGGACATATCCACGCTGGCGGCGTAATCGCTGAGGCCAGAGGTGGCGCTGTTATCCGCTGCCGGTGTGGCGGCTGGCTGGGTATCCGCGGTGCTGGCGGATGTATCGGCCGTTGGTGCCGCTGTGGGTGTGGCTGTGGGCGTTGCCGTCGTGGTATCCGCTGTCGGCGTGGCTGTTGGTGTCACTGTGGTTGTATCCGTCACCGGAACCGCCGTGGCGGTATTGGCTCCCGACGCCGTCGGAGTGGCCGCGGCTTCGGCCTTCTTGGTCCCAACGCTGGTGATTTCCGCCACCGGCTGGGTCGTCACCGTTTCTGAAGCGGTTTCCCGGCTGATTTCCTTGCCATCCTGATAGGTCACCTTTTCTGTGACCTTCTTGACCCCGTTGACTCCGGCGGTGGTCACGGTTTTCGTGCCTTCCGTCAAAGTGGCGTCATCCACCTGTTTGGTGTCGTAGGGAATGGAAACCTCCTTGGTTTCTTCCTTGACTTCTGTGGTGGGTGCAGCCGCCGTAGGTGTGGCTGAATCCGCACTGGATGCTTGTACCATTATACCATCATTTGAAGAATTTTTCCCGTTTTCAGTGGATTTTTCGGTTTGCGATGCGGTTGCAGTGCTGGTATTTTCAGAATTGTCTAATGTTTGGGATGCTGCCGCCGTATTACCGGAGGACGCGGCGCTGGCCGTAGTCAGGGCTGAAGCTGAGGCAGCCGTCGCTGTGCTGGCTGGAGCCGAGGCAGATGATGCTGTATTCCCTGTGGATGCGGACGCGCTGGCCGTCCCCGTTGCTGTTGCAGCAGCAGAAGTCCCGGTAGCGGTAGAAGCTGCAGGTGCGCTGGCCACGGAGATGCTTCCCGTACTCACAGAAACCTTGCTGTTCTTGGAGGGCGTCACTGTATCCCCTTCACTGAGCTTGACCCCGGTATCCGCCAGGACATCCCCTACGGTTTCTCCTGAAGAATTGTAGCTCTTGGTGCTGTCCCCCACGGTGATGGTGCCTGTTGCTTTCTTCTTGATGCTCACCGAGGATACATCCTTGATTTGCTTGGTCAGGTCTTCGCTGTAGGTATACTTGTCGTTGTTGATTTCATAGTTGTTCTCCTGCAGGATATCCTGAACCGTCCGCTGTTTGCCGGCTGTGATGGTTTTGGTGCGCACATCGGCCGTGTTTCCCGTGTTGGGGTCAAAGGAAATGTTGACTTCCTTGGATCCGTACTGATAATAGGCCCATCCGGCGCAAACCAGGATGGCTGCCATTAACAGCGCCAGGATGGCCACTGTCCGCCCCTTGATCTGATGTCTTTTTTCCACGTGCTTCCTCCTTACATGGTTGTCCATGATTGCTGTGGGAACTCCCCGGAATATCGTTCTTCCAGGGCTTATCCCCGTGTTTTCCTGTTATTAATTCTACCAAACCGGTGGGTCCGGGGCCAGCAAAAGGAGGATTTCCGGGGCTTCCGCGTCCTCGGGGCAATAAAAAAGCACCGTTTTCACGGTGCAAAATGTGCTTTTCGTTATGCTTGATTATGCTTTTTAACTTTTTTGATGCGAAAGTTTTCTTCCCTATCCTTTTCTTCAATGCTTTCTTCGATGTACTTGATGGTATCCTTAAGTCTCGGAATCTGGATTTTATCCAGGGCATTGGCGCTTTTCTGGGTCTTTTTGATTTCCAGCGACAGCTTGAAAGCCGTTCCTTCTATTTCAGCCAGCTGGTAGGATAATTCCTTGGCCTGGTTGAATTTCTGGATGGCGACGTCCAGTACCGGGTTGTTTTCGTAAAAACCGTAAGGCAGGTTCATATCTTCATCTTCATTTTTGGAGCTCAGAACCAGCTCGGGGATATCCACCCCCATGACGCTTCGGGTACGGATGTCAAAGGGCTTTTCCGGCTTGATGGATAAGGCGTATTCATCGATGTGGTTGAGCCCCATGCTCACCGTCGCCTGCTGGAGGGCCCGGTAGGCCTCCTTGAAGGTCTCGCTGATCTGGTCCTCGATTTCGCTGGATTTGCTGACCAGCTTCATGATTTCCTGGATCAGGACAGTCCGCTTTTTATCCAGCAGGTTGTAGCCCTTGGTGGAGAAAGACATGCGGGATTTGCTCTTTATAAGATTTGCTTTCGTTGGTGTAACTTTTATGGCCATCTCATCACCTCTTATAGGAAGAGGGCCCCGCAACAAGCTGCCTCATTGCGGAACCCGCTGTTCTTCACTTCTGCCATATCATTCCGCCAGCGCGTAAGGATGTTTCTTTTCAGGCAGGTATTTGTCAATTAATTTCGGGCTGAGCCGGTTGAGCTCGGTCTTGGGCAGGATGGTCAGCAGATGCCAGCCCAAATCCAGGCTCTGGATGATCGTCCGGTTTTCGTCGAATCCCTGGGTCAGGAATTCTTCTTCAAAGGCACGGCCGAAGGCCATGTACTGCTTGTCCACCTCGGACAAATCTTCTTCGCCCATGATCTGGGACAGGTCCCGGACTTCCTGGACCTTGGAGTAGGCCGCAAACAGCTGGTTGGCCAGATCCTGATGGTCTTCCCGGGTGTACCCTTCCCCGATACCGTCCTTCATCAGACGGGACAAGGATGGCAGGATATCGATGGGCGGGTAGATGCTCCGCTGGAACAAATCCCGGCCCAGCACGATCTGCCCTTCGGTGATGAACCCCGTAAGGTCAGGGATCGGGTGGGTGATATCGTCGTTGGGCATGGTCAGGATCGGCAGGAAGGTAATGGAACCCTTGCTGTCCTTGAGCATGCCGGCCCGTTCGTACAGGCTGGCCAGGTCGGAGTACATGTACCCCGGGTAGCCCTTACGGCTGGGGACTTCTTCACGGGCGGAGGAAATTTCACGCAGGGCTTCACAATAAGCCGTGATATCGCTCATAACCACCAGCACGTGGGTGTCCCGTTTGAAGGCCAGGTATTCGGCCACGGTCAGGGCGCATCGGGGCGCCGTGGTCCGTTCGGCCACCGGGTCGTCGGCATAGTTGACGAACATGACCACCCGGTCCATGACGTTGGCTTCTTCAAAGGTCTTGCGGAAAAACTTTTCATCGTCGTGCTTGACGCCGATGGCGCAGAACACGATGGCGAACTCTTCGTCGTAGTCCCCGGAAAGCTTGGCCTGGCGGACGATCTGTGCTGCCAGCTCATTGTGGGACAAGCCGTTGCCGGAGAAAATCGGCAGCTTCTGCCCACGGATCAGGGTCATCAGCACGTCGATGGAGCTGATTCCAGTCTGGATAAAGTTTCTGGGGTATTCCCGGCTCATGGGATTGATAGGCGCCCCATTGATGTTGGCTTCTTCGTCGGAAAAGATTTCCGCACCGTGGTCGATGGGTTCGCCGATGCCGTTGAAAACCCGGCCCAAAAGCTCGGTGGACATGGGGATGGTGAAAGTGTTGCCGGTAAACTGGGTGATGGCATTTTCTGCCGCCAGCCCGGAAGTGGCCTGGAAGACCTGGATCGTGGCGGTTTCGCCGTCGATCTTGATGACCTTGCCCTTCTTTACCTGACCGCTGGCCCGGTCCTGGATATCCACGACCTCGCCGTAAAACACGTCGGTCACACCGCCCACTTCAATCAGCGGTCCGTTGATATTGTCAATGACTAAATATTCTCTTCTCATGCTGTCAATCCTCCTTACGCTTCATAACGCTTGAACAGGTCATCGTAATGCGCGTCGATCCGATCCTGAAGCGCGTCGATGCCTGACAAATCATCGTTGGGGATCGTGTACTTCATCTTGACGATGTCGTCGAAAATCCCTTCATCGTAAAGCACGGAGGTCGGTATGCTCTGCTTCAGGCCGACCAGGCCCTTTTCGTACAAATAGTCGCAAATCTTGAGCATCCGGTACTGCTTTTCCAGGGGCACGTAGGTATCCGTGTCGTCGAAAGCATTCTGCTGGAGGAATCCCAGGCGCAGCAGCCGGCAGATCTGGAGGATCCACCGCTGGTCATCGGGCAGGGCTTCTTCCCCGACCAGCATGACCATTTCCTGGAGTTTGTTTTCCTGGAATAATAAATCCAGCATTTTGTTGCGAAGCGCAATACTGTCTTCGGCCACATGGTCTTCGTACCAGTCGGTCAGAAGCTTGACGTAGCCCGAATAGCTTTCCATCCAGTTGATGGCCGGATAGTGTCTGGCGTAGGCCAGGCTCTTGTCCAGGGCCAGGAAGGTGTTGACGAAGCGCTTGGTGTTTTCTGTCACAGGTTCCGAGAAGTCGCCGCCGGCCGGGGACACGGCCCCGACGATGGAGATGCTTCCCTGATCGCCACCGATGGTATCCACCGAGCCGGCCCGTTCGTAGAATTCCGCGATACGGGAGCTCAGGTAAGCCGGGTAGCCTTCTTCAGCGGGCATTTCTTCCAGACGGCCGGAAATTTCACGGAGGGCTTCCGCCCAGCGGGAGGTGGAGTCGGCCATCATGGCCACATCGTAGCCCATATCCCGGAAGTATTCCGCCATGGTGATCCCCGTGTAAATGGAAGCTTCCCGGGCCGCCACAGGCATGTTGGACGTATTGGCAATCATGACCGTCCGTTCCATGATGGATTCCCCCGATTTGGGGTCGATGAGTCCGGGGAAGTCTTCGATAACTTCCGTCATTTCATTCCCACGTTCGCCGCAGCCGATGTAGATGATGATATCGGCGTCAGACCATTTGGCCAGCTGATGCTGGGTCATGGTCTTCCCGGTTCCGAAACCGCCGGGAATGGCGGCTGTACCGCCCTTGGCGATGGGGAAAAAGAAGTCGATGATCCGTTGGCCGGTAATCAGCGGTTTTTCCGGCTCCAGCCGGAAGGCTGAGGGACGGGGGGTCCGGATCGGCCATTCCTGGTACATCTTGACATCGTGGACGATGCCGTCCCGGTCCTTGACTTGGATCAACGCCGTTTCAATGTTGTAGGAGCCATCGGCCTTGGCATCCACCACTTCGCCGGAAATGCCCGGCGGCACCATGATCTTGTGGGTGATCATCAGGGTTTCCTCCACCGTGGCGATGGTCTGGCCCTGTTTGACCTTGTCCCCTACCTTGACCGTCATCTTCACATCCCAGAGCTTTTCCTCGTCGATGGACATGAGGCCGATGCCTTCGGGGATGAAGACCGGGGACAATTCCTTGATTTTTTCCAATGGACGCTGGATCCCATCGAACATGTTTTTGAGCATGCCCGGTCCCAGCTTGACGGATAAGGGCGAGCCCGTGGGATAAATGGCTTCACCGGGCATCAGGCCTTCGGTTTCTTCGTAGACCTGGATGGTCCCGATATCGCCGTCCAGCACGATGACTTCACCGATGAGCTTCTTCGTCCCCACCATGACCATTTCCCGCATGGAGAATGAGGTCATGTTGGTCCCGGTCACAACCGGGCCGTTGATGCCCTTGATGATCCCTTCCGTCTGATTTTTGCTTGTAAGTGTATCTGTCATTGAGTCACCGCCTCTTTATGCCCATCCATCATTTCGTTGAGCCGCATGCCGATGAACCGGCTGTTGTCCCGGATCAGGTTGTTGATGGTAAAATCGCAGTTCAAACGGTTCTGGCCGTCCCGGACGATGAGCCCTCCCCGGATCAGGCCGGAGGCATCTTCAAAGGTCACCGTATAGTCTGGAAGGATGCGGGCCACTTCCTTTTTCAGGAAGTCCCGGTCCTCCTTCAGGGCGAAAATACGGATGTTCTTGATGTCGTTGAAATTTTCCGGAATCCTCTGCAGGCAATGATCCAGGTACTCGTTGTACTCCGGCGTGCCCACATAATCCTTGGAGATATCCAGGATCGTATCCTTGAAATCATCCAGGATCCGGCAGCGCTGTTCCAGCAATTTATTTTTCGACGTATTCTTGCCGTCTGCAATGATCTTGTTCTTATCGCGATAAATCACGTGATAATTCCGTTCTTCTATATTGCGTCTGTCTTCATTCAGTTTTTCTTCGGCCTCTTTAAGCAGCACTTCCCTTTTTTCCTTGGCGGCATCAATGGTTACTTTCCCTGCATCCCGCTGTTTTTTCAGGAGGTATTGTGTAAAGACAGCCAGTTTTTCTTCAACTGATATCATGTGAATTCACTTCCTCTTAAGAATCACCGGTTATAGGCCAACAGATTCTTTAATATATTGTGTGATGACACCCTGTTGCTTTTGATAACCGTATCGATCCGGAATCACGGTGATAAGCGGGAACAAAACCTTGCGCTTGGTCCCCATCACCAACTCTTCAATCATAAAGTACGCTTTTTCAGTCAAATAAATGATGCCGATATCCGGGTCTTTAAGGGCGCCTTTGAAGGCGTGTTCGATTTCCTCTGGATCCAATGAATAAAAACCCTGGATGCCGGCCAACTTCATGCCCAGCATCGAGTCACGGTTTTCACTTATAATGTATGACTTCATTTTAGAGACTACCGATAATCATGATTGAGATAATCAGACCGTAGATAGCGACCCCTTCAGCCAGACCAACGTAGATCAGGGTCTTACCCAAAATCTTTTCATTTTCAGAGACAGCACCCAGAGCGGCAGAACCGACGACGCCGACGGCGTACCCGGCACCCACGCAGGCCAGCCCGGTTGACAGGGCCGCGCCCAGGTAACCAAAGCCTGTGGCACTGGCATCCCCTGTGGCAGCCGCGACGGCTGTGGGGGCAAACATGATCAGGGCAGCGGCCATGGCCGGGATGAATCCGCACAGATTGACGCGGAGGAATTTCTTCAAACGGGGTTGATCGGCCTTGGCATCCTTATAAATGAAATAAACTCCGGTTCCAATCGTCGCCAGGACGAGCAGCGCAGCAAAAATAGTAATAAATGTAATAATACTCATGATAATTCTCCTTTATCTACTGATTATAAAGTATCCTTTTGTAATTCCGTATTCAGTGGCATGAACTCATTGCCGTCGCCTGTGTAATACTTGCTGAACAATTCATAGAATTGGAGTCTCAGGCATTGGATGAAGTCAATCAAACCTTCCAGCACGATGATCAGGATATTTCCGATCAATAGAACGATGATGCCGCCGAATCCACCGCCGACCATTTTGGCCAGGGTTTCAAAAGCCATAAACAGCCCCACATGGGTCAGCGCGAAAGCGCCCACCCGGATGAAGCTCAGGGTGTTGGAGAGCATGCCCAGCAACATTTCAAACAAGCCGAAGCCGGCTTCCACATAATAATCGCCTGCCGTGGTATCGTACAATTTCCGATGCCGGATCGTGTTGGCGATGGGTTCCCGGAACAGGACCAGGAAGATGAGGACGACCGCCAGGATGCCCAAGGGGCCCGCAAAGGGCTTTCCGCCAGGGATATAGCCCAGGGCGCACAGCACGCAGCCAAGGAGGGTTAAATACAGGACCAGACCTGCAACCCCGCTGGGCCCGAACCATCCTTCCTTGATGTCACCGATCTTCAGCTTATTGATGATCGAATAAGCATAGGCGCAGAGCAGCATGGCCACGCCGACCACGACCGCTGTAAATAAAACGACTTTTATTGATTGGAAAGGGCGAACCCATAAAGTGGGCAACAGTGTTTCGTTGCCGAAAACCGATCCGTATATGAACCCGAATACGATTGATGAACAGGCCATCCTGGTGAGGACGTGGCCCAATTCTATCCCCTTTTTGCCCGCTATAAGTCCAGCCAGCAGCAGGACGATGCCCTGCCCTACATCCCCGAACATATAACCAAAGCAAAACAAATACGTGACGCTGAGAAAGGGGGTGGGATCTAATTCATCGTGAGCTGGCACCCCGTACATTTTTACCAGTGTCTCGAAGGGCTTGAAAACCCAGTTATTTCTTAATTTTGTTGGAGGCTTGACTCCCCCATTGTCTTCCGAAAAGATCATGATCATCCCCGGGTATTTCTTGGCGATGGCTTCCAGCTTGGACCGGTCCTTCTTGGGTATCCAGCCAGAGAAATAAAAATTATTCTTGGAGAAAGCCATTGATTTCTTCATGATGGTGATATTGGCGTACAATGTCAATGCGTTGTACAAATCATTGGCTTCATTTTTATTTTCCTGACAGAAATTTTCCAAGTCCGTGGTACAGTTGTCGATGTCCTTTTCAAGCTGGACCCTTCTCAGATGGAGGTCCGTCAAAATATCACTGGGAACCTTGGTCAGGCTCTTGTCCAGGCCTTCGATGGTCTTAAAGCCCAGGGCCTTTAAGATTCTCTGGGTTTCCACCTGCAGTTCCTGGGGTGAGATGACCAGGAAGACTTCTTCATTTTCATTGTCCCCCACGTGGAAGACCACAGAAGTCACCGTGTTGTAGATGCTTTTTAAGCGGGCCGCGTTGTCCTTGGACACCGAGCCCAGCCGGTAGGTAAAGTATTCCAGGTTATCCAGATCGGCCATGGGAACGTCCAGTTCCTTCAAATATTCGTAGGCCTGGATACTGGTCTCAACCTTTGCGATTTCTTCCTTCAGCGTGTTCAAACGGCCGATTTTTTCGTCAGAAAAAGCCTCGTATTTTTTAATCTTATCGAGGATTTCCTCCAGTGAATAATCCAGCTTTGACAAACGCTTCATGTCGAAGTGCAGCTCACCGTTATACAGATCCGACAGCATTTTAACGCGGTCGACATATTCTTTTTCATCGATGATATCCCCACCAGAGGTCAGGCTGGCGAACCCGATCAATTCCCCGATGTTTTCTTCGCGAATGGGCAAAGTAAAACGTCCAGAATCGATTTCATTCATCGCCTCCACCAGCTGGATATCATTGTAAAAGAAAATGTCCCGCGCAAATGCGTCTTCGTATTGGGAGCCCCCAACGACGTTCATCATTAAAACATTTTCAATTGCCATAAATTACTTCCTTCCGCCTAATTGAAATATCGAATTAGGAATTCTTCTGTTTCTTCAGCGCTCATGCGATAGCGCTTGCTTTCGATGATCGACGTAATATCTGCAATTTCAAATTCTGCCATTCGGATATATGCAATAACCTTTGACAAGCCATTGTCATCTGAGTTGAATAAAGATTGAAAAGCAAAATACAGAAACCGCTCACGCCTCCGCTCCATGTGTAAATCGATGCTTTTTTCATGATTGAACAGGAAAGCGTATTCCTCATACTTGGGAGCTGACACCACTCGCATGAAGTCATCCATGGTCTTGACTTCTGTCAATTTCTGGATATCTTCTTCTTTGATGCGCAGCCCGCCCTGTAGCGCATAAGCCAATAATTCTTCACGACTCAAATGATAAAACCTTTTGCCGCGATAAAACCAAATCAGATTGAGCAGATCGATCCCCTTGCGGAAGGTGGTGATGAGCTTCTTGTTTTCTTTCTTTGGTAATTTTTCAATCGTCCGGCGCAGTTTATCGTAATAATGGCGTTCCAGGCTCTTTTCAACCGGAAAGAGGTCTTCATCGATGGAAATCGTCTTGAAGATTTCAAGGATCCGGTAATAATCTGTGTTGATCAGCGCCTTTTTAAATTCGTCCCAGCTGTGGACCTTGACCAGCTTGTCAAAGGGCACGGTCGTGTATTTTTCTGAATACACCATCATGGGGACGATCTCACTTAAATCAGCGTTCCTTGCCAATCCGCGAATCAACAGCCGAAGGGATTCAATGTCACTTTCCATCAGATAGGTGGTGATGAGACGCTTATCCGTATCGTTTAGATAATGCATTAACTTTTCAATCTCATACACCCTCATCCGGTTCAGTGGGATTTCAATCGCCTGTCGGTGGAGATGGGTGGTATCAACTTCGGTTAAAAAAGGAGCATAATAAGTATTTTCCCGCAAATAACTGAAAACCCCGTTGATGTCAGGTTCCCGGATCATCGCGCGAAAATCCTCAGGTTTCAAACTATTGGCCCGCATAGCCATTATCTTCGTGTTGACACATGCATACTTGCTATTTGCCATACAGCCACTCTTTCTTTAATCAAACTGTCTTGAACAATTTTTCCAAAACCTGCTGCGCATTTTCTTTCTTTGTCGCTTCGTACTGATCGCGGATTTGATTTAAATTTTCGTGCATATCCGCAATGGTCGTATCGCGTTCAGACTTGGCCTTTTTGATTTCAACGTCATAATTTCGGTTGCAGTCTTCCTTCGTCCGGTCCAAAGTATGACTTCTACTTTTGGAAATCTCTTCTTTGGTGTCATTTTCAATTTTTTCTGCTCTGGCTTCAGCACTTTCCTTGATTTTGACAGCCCGTTGGTCCAAAGCGATAATCTGATGGACCACATCATTCATCATCGACACATAGATAACCTCCTTTACCTTTAATTAACTAATTATAGCACTTAGACAACTTAAATCAAATGAAATAATTTTGTAAAACATATGCAATAAAATTATATTAAACTGCAATTTTTTATCCGGTTTACAGTGCGCTTTTCAAGGGCAAAAAAAGCGAAAAACCGCCAGCTTGAAGCCGGCGGTCGGATGCTGCTGTTGATGAAAATCAGAAGGTGATAAAGCCAAGGCCTTCCAGGATCGAACTGATCAGGATGGCCAGGATGCAGATGGGTGCGATGTACTTGATCATCACGACGAAAATCTTCTTCCGCTGGAATTTACTGCCGTTCAGCGTCACTTCATCGATGATGATATTGGTATCGATGATATGACCCACAAAGATACAGGTCAATAATGCGCCCACAGGCATCAGCACCGAGTTGGTGATGAAATCGCAGAAGGAGAAGAAGGTCATCCCGAAGATCGTGAAATCACCGAGGACGCCGAAGGACAAGGCCGACGGCACGCCCAGAAGGATGGACACGATGGAAATGATGATGACCGCATGCTTCCGTTCCCAGCCGAAGGAGTCACAAACCGAGGCCACAACCGCTTCCAGCAAGGAGATGGTGGAAGTGATGGCCGCGAAGAACACCAGGACGAAGAACAGCGCCCCGACGACGCCGCCGAACTGCATGGCGTTGAACACCTTGGGCAGATTGACGAACATCAGGCCCACGCCCTTGCCCAGGGCCGCCGGATCCCCGCCGGAAAAGACGAAGACTGCCGGGATGATCATGAACCCTGCCATTACAGCAATGGCGGTATCGAACAATTCAATCTGGTCGACGGATTGTTCCAGGCTGTCCTGCTTCTGGACATAGGACCCGTAGGTCACCATGATCCCCATGGCAAGGGACAGCGAGTAGAACATCTGCCCCATGGCAGCCAGACAGCTTTCAAAACTGAAATCCTTGATATTGGGCAGGACGTAATACTTGACCCCTTCCATGGCGCCAGGCTGCATCAGGGCGAAAACCATGACGATGATGGTGAGCACGATGAGGATGGGCATCATGATCTTGCTCATCTTTTCAATGCCCTTTTGCACGCCGCCGAACACGATGGCGGCGGTCAGCACAACAAACAGGATCTGGAGCAGAACATTTTCCCAGGGCTGGGCTGCAAAGGTTGTGAAATAATCTTCCGCCACCGTGGCCGAGCCGCTGCCGATGGCGAACACAAAGGCGTACTTGACAATCCAGCCGCCGATGACACTGTAATATGGAAAAATAATAAAGGATACGATGGCGCCAATGACTCCGACGAAATTCCATTTCTTATTCAGTGCCCCATAGGCCTTGGTGGGCCCCAGCTGGGTATGGCGGCCGATGGCCAATTCTGCCATCATGATGGTGAACCCCAAGGTGAGGACGAAGATGATATAAATGATTAAGAACATCCCCCCACCGTACTTGGCCGCCAAATACGGGAAACGCCAAATATTACCTAGGCCCACCGACGAACCGGCGGCGGCCATGATAAAACCGAACTTGCTTGAAAACTGACCTCTTTCTTTCTCTTTCTTCATGCCAAAAAAATCTCCCTCAAAATTATGATGGTTTCTATTATATCATTAATTCCATAGGATGCAATAAGGAAACTTTAAGAATAACAATTTTATTCGTAAAAAAGCCCGAAAACGCATTGTTTGCGCTTCCGGGCTGGATTTCATGTGAAATTTATTCTATCAAGTTAATGTAATAAAGTGCTCTTTATTTCTGTTCGATGGCTGCCTGTGCTGCTGCCAGACGGGCGATGGGCACGCGGAAGGGTGAGCAGGACACATAGGACAGGCCGACGCTGTTGAAGAACTTGACGGACTTGGGATCGCCGCCGTGTTCACCACAGACGCCGCACTTCATGCCAGGTCTGGTCTTACGGCCCAGTTCGACGCCGCGTCTTACCAATTGGCCGACGCCTTCCTGGTCGATGGATGCGAAGGGATCGCCAGGCAGGATCTTCTTGTCGCGGTAGGCCGGGATGTATTTACCGGAGTCATCGCGGCTGAAGCCGAAGGTCATCTGGGTCAGGTCATTGGTACCGAAGCTGAAGAATTCAGCGATTTCGGCAATCTGATCGGCAATCAGGGTCGCTCTCGGGATTTCCATCATCGTACCGACCTTGTATTCGATGTTGCTGTTCTTTTCGGCCTTGACCTGGTCGGCTGTCTTCTTGATGACATCCGCCACATATTCCATTTCACCCTTCATCCCTACCAAGGGAATCATGATTTCAGGAACGATGTTATAGCCGTGTTTCTGGGAAACTTCGATGGCCGCTTCCATGATGGCACGGGTCTGCATCACGCCGATTTCCGGATAGGTGACGTCCAGACGGCAGCCACGGTGTCCCAACATGGGGTTGAATTCGTGGAGGCTTTCGATATTGGCCTTCATTTCTTCAATGGTCATGCCCATATCCTTGGCCAATGCTTCGATATCCGCTTCTTCAGTGGGCAGGAATTCGTGCAGGGGCGGGTCGAGGAGACGGACGGTAACCGGCAGTTCCTTCATGGCTTCGTAGATGCCGATGAAGTCTTCCTTCTGCATGGGCAGCAGCTCTGCCAGATATTTTTCACGCTGTTCCACGGATTCGGACAGGATCATGCGGCGGACGGAAGGAATACGGTCTTCGTCGAAGAACATATGTTCGGTCCGGCACAGGCCCACACCTTCAGCACCAAATTCGACGGCCTTCTGGGCGTCTCTCGGTGTATCAGCATTGGTTCTGACCTTCATCGTGCGGAATTCGTCAGCCCATTCCATCAGGGTGGCGAAGTTGCCGGACAGTTCGGGAGCCTTGGTCTTGATGGAGCCCAGGTATACTTTACCGGTGCTGCCGTTGAGGGAGATATAATCCCCTTCCTTGATGACGGTATCGCCAACGCGGAAGACCTTTTCTGTTTCGTCAACCTTGACCGCGTCACAGCCGGCGACACAGCAGGTCCCCATACCACGGGCGACGACGGCGGCGTGGGAGGTCATCCCGCCGCGGGCGGTCATGATCCCGTTGGATGCGTACATGCCTTCGATGTCTTCCGGTGAGGTTTCCTGTCTGACCAGGATGACTTCTTCCCCATTGTCAGCGGCGGCTTTGGCGTCGTCAGCTGTAAAGTAGACACGGCCTGTAGCAGCGCCTGGTGATGCGGGCAGCCCGCCTGTCAGTTCCTTGGCGGCCTTCAGGGAATCATCGTCAAAGGTAGGATGGAGCAGCTGATCCAGGGATTGGGGTTCAACCCGTGAGACGGCAGTCGCTTTATCGATCAGGCCTTCATCGACCATTTCTACTGCGCAACGCACTGCGGCAGCGGCTGTCCGTTTCCCATTACGGGTCTGGAGCATGAACAATTTGCCCTTTTCAATGGTGAATTCCATATCCTGCATGTCGTGATAGTGCTGCTCCAGCAATTCAGCTGTCTTGGCGAACTGATCGTAAACTTCAGGCATGATGTCGTTGAGCTGGTCGATGGACCGCGGTGTACGGATGCCGGCCACCACGTCTTCGCCCTGGGCATTGACCAGGAATTCGCCGAAGAGGTTCTTTTCACCTGTTGCGGGGTCTCTGGTGAAGGCCACGCCTGTACCGGAGTCATCCCCCATGTTGCCAAAGACCATGCACTGGACGTTGACGGCGGTTCCGATGTCATCGGGAATATCGTTGAGCTTGCGGTAGACGATGGCTCTGGGGTTTTTCCATGAACGGAAAACCGCTTCCACAGCCATGTACAGCTGTTCGGTGGGTTCCTGGGGGAAGGGCTTCTTGGTTTCGTTCAGGACGATTTCCTTGTAGCGTTCCACCACTTCCTGAAGGTTTTCAGTGGTCAGTTCGGTATCGATCTTGTAGCCTTCGCGGTCTTTGATTTCATCCAGCACGTCTTCAAATTTGCGGCTGTCGATTTCCTGGACCACATCGCCGAACATCTGGATGAAACGGCGGTAGCTGTCGTAGGCAAAACGGTCGTTGCCGGTATTGGCGGCCAAACCGTGGACGCTCACATCGTTGAGGCCCAGATTCAGGATGGTGTCCATCATGCCAGGCATGGAGATGCGGGCACCGGAACGGACGGAAACCAGCAGCGGGTTCTTTTCGTCGCCAAATTGTTTGCCGGCGATTTCCTGCAGCTTGGTCATGTGTTCCTTGATCTGGCCGATCATTTCATCCGTCAGCTTGCTTTCATTCAGGTATTCAATACACGCTTCGGTGGATACGGTGAAACCCTGGGGTACAGGAAGGCCGATACGTGTCATTTCTGCCAAGTTGGCCCCTTTTCCGCCTAACAGATTTCTTTGGGAAGCATTCCCTTCAGAAAACATATACACCCATTTTTTCATAATAAACCTCCTTGGAAATATCCAAAATATTTACTTAAATATATGACAATGCCAAATTGGCATGATCATTCAAGAAAAATCAATCGTCGTTGCCCAGGTTCACCACATACCGCGTGATGTTGGTCCGGGAAACCTTGCCGATGAGCTTGAGCCGTTCGTCGCCGTTCTCGTCCTCGACCTTCCTGACGATGGGCAGGGACTCGACCTCGTACTTCATGGCCTTCTTGGCCGCGTCGTACACCGATTCATCCTCATTGAGATAGATGATGTTGGGCATGCGCGTCATGATGATGGCGATGGGCAGGGTCTCGATATCCTCCCGGCCAATCATGGATTTCATGAAGTCCTTCCGGCTGACGATGCCGGACAGGTACTCCCCGTCCACCACGTAGATGGTCCCGGAATTCTTGACGAACATGGCGATGATCCCCTCGTAGATGGTGGAATCCTCGCTGACCACGGTGGGCTCCGACTGGATATCCATCACACTGATGGTCTTGATATAGGACCCAATCATGTGGAGGATGGATTTGCCTGTATAAAAATAACCGACTTTCCGCTTGGCATTGAGGATGCCCGTCATGGTGAGTATCTTGAGGTCCGGTCGGATGGTCGCACGGTTGATTCCCAACTCCTTGGCGATATCCTCGCTTTTAATCGGCTCCCTGAGCTTCACAATTTCGATTATCTTGTTTTGCCTCAACGTAAAATCCATAGTCTCACCACCCGGTTATCTTTAATTCTCTTAAAGTATAACACTTTTAGTTATTAAATAAAGCATTAATGGTAGTAAAAACTTGTTACATTTCCAACAAGATTATCTCTTTTTGTAAAAATTTTCAATTTCACTGTTCAATGTGTTTAAAAATCGGACAAATGCCATTCCCCGCCGTCGAGGATCATGATCCCCTGGAAGCCAATGGCCTTCAGCCTTTCCGCCATTTGGGGGTAAGCGTAGGCAATGCCCTCCACGCTGTGGCTGTCGCCGTTCACCGTGATGGGGATATGCCGCCGATAGATCTCCTCAATCATCGGCCAGGAGGGATAAAGACATCTTTTTCCGAAGCGGATCAGCCCCCCGGTGTTGATTTCCACGATGACGCCGGATTCTGCGATGGCGTCCAGGGCCTCCTGCCAGGCCTTGATGTACCAATCCGCTTCCTCGTCAAAGAGGCAGCCTTCCTCGTTGTTCTTCTTGATCAGGTCAAAATGGCCGAGGATATCCGGTTTGTAGCGCAGGGCCAGGTCGGCGATCCCCCGGTAATAGGCCTTTACCAGGCGTCGGACATCCCCGCCGAAGCAGTGGGCGATCCCCGCTTCCATGTTCTCCATGGTATAATCGATGCTGGCTTCCCTACCGTCGGCCAGGGCGCCCATGCAGTGGATGCTGCCGATCCAATAGTCCAATTGGGGGACCAGGGCCTCCATTTCCGGGGACAGGCCGCCGTCATCCAGATAGTAATCCACTTCCAGGGATTTGGCGACGGCCATCTGGGGCCTGTAGGCCTCTGCCAGCACAGCGATGTTGGCAAAATAATCATCCAGCCGGTCCCGGGTCAGGGTCCAGTCGCTTTCAGGGTATTTCAGGGGCGCGTGGCTAGAAAAACCGATGTGGTCCAAGCCGCTGGCACAGGCCGCCCGGGCCATGGCCTCCATGGAATCCCTGCCATCACAATAGGTGCTGTGAATGTGGTAATTGCTCCGTATCATCGTCTCTCCTTTTTGCGAACGTATTTTTTAATGTTAACATAGATTTCTTTTTTTGTGAAGGTATAAAAAAAGCGCCGTATTGGCGCTTTGATTGTTTAAAGAATTTTGTTCAAAAAGCTCTTCGTCCGTTCTTCCTGGGGATGCAGGATGACCTGATCCGGCGTGCCTTCTTCGCAGATGACCCCGTCGTCCATGAAGATGACGCGGTCGGCCACTTCACGGGCAAAGCCGATTTCGTGGGTGACGATGATCATCGTCATCCCTTCGTTGGCCAGCTGCTTCATGGTGCCGAGGACTTCGCCGACCAGTTCCGGGTCGAGGGCCGAGGTCGGTTCATCGAAGAGCATGATCCGGGGATCCATGGCCAAAGCCCTGGCGATGGCCACACGCTGCTGCTGGCCGCCGGATAAGCGCACCGGGTATTCGTTGGCCTTATCCTTGAGGCCGACCATTTCCAGGAGCTCCAGGGCCCGCTGGCGGATGGCGTCTCCCTTGGCCTTGCGCACCACGGTGGGAGCGATGACCACATTGTCCAGAACGGTCAGATGGGGAAACAGGTTGAAATTCTGGAAGACCATTCCCAAATCACAGCGGAGGTTTTGGAGCCGGTCCGCATCGATCCGGGTGACGGTCTTGTCATTCTTACGCTTATCCATCAATTCATCTTCGATGTAGATTTCACCGTCGGTGATCCGTTCAAGCTGGTTGAGGCAGCGGAGCATGGTGCTCTTTCCCGAGCCCGAGGGCCCGATGATGCAGACCACCTCTCCCCGCTTGACTTCGAAGTTGATGTTTCTCAATACCTCGAGGTCACCGAAGCATTTCTTCACATTGACGACCTTGACCATGGTATCGGCGCCTTGGGTCTGATTTTTGTCAACAAGTACTTTTTCTGTTGTTTCCATCACCGCTTACCTCTTCTCATAGACACCCAGTTTGACTTCCATCTTATCGAAAATCACCTGGAGAATCGTCGTCAAAAACAAATAGATGGCCGCTGCGTACAGATAGTAAACCCAGTTCCCCGTGGCACTGGCCATTGTTTTGACGGTCCGGAGCAAATCGAACAGGGCGATGGTTGAAACCAACGAGGTGTCCTTGAGCAACATGATGAGCTCGTTGCCGATGGGGGCCACCAGACGCTTGAAGGTCTGGGGGATGATGATCTTCTGCATGGCCTGACGGTAATTCATGCCGAGGGCCTTGGCCGCTTCCATCTGGCCATGATCGATGGATTCGATGGCGGCACGGATGATTTCAGCCAGATATGCTGTTGAATTCAATGAGAATGTGATGAATGCACAGACCATCGGGTCAACTTCAAAGGTCGTCCCCGTCGCATTGAGGTACATGATGGGTACTGCGTAGAAAATCATGAACAATTGCAACAGCAATGGGGTTCCACGGAAAAACCAGACGTAGAACCAGGATAATGAGTTCGCTATCTTATTTTTGGAAATCCGTCCCAGAGCCACGATGACTCCGAATACCGCCCCAAAAACAATAGCGACGAGAGCAATCTCCAAGGTGATGACTGTACCATTTACAATTGCCCACGACTGGGTAGAATTTAACAAGCTAACAACTCCTCACTTCTTTAAGTATTAGATAGATTATTGAATGACATTTAATTTGGTGTCAATGTTGGAAGTCATGTCCTTCTTGAACCACTTATTGGAAAGCTGGGCCATGGTTCCGTTGTCCTGCAGGTGCTTGATGGATTCATTGAGTTTCTTGGTGAAATCATCGTCGCCCTTACGGACGGTGACGCCGATGGGTTCGTTGGTGATGGTCTTGGAAGAAACCACGAAGACATCCGGTTTGATGGAAGCGTAGTATTCCCCAACGGCTTCATCGGTCATGATGTTGTCGATCTGCTTTCCTTCCAACGCGGAGAAGGCATCGAGCATGGCATCGTATTCCTTGATGGTCACGTTGGTTCCCTTTTCTGATTTCAGCTTATTGGCCGCTTCATCGGCAGACGTCTGAATCTGGACGCCCAGGGTCTTTCCTTCAAGATCTTCAAATTTGGAAACCTGGTTCCCCGTCTTGTTGGAGACGAGCACGATACCGTTGGCCACGTATGGATCGGTCTGATTGAAGCCCTTCTTACGTTCATCGGTGATGCTGGTACTGGAGATGATGGCGTCGTACTGCTTGGAATTGAGGCCATTGAAGATGCCATCCCATGCGACGGTCTGGAAGTCAACGCTGACGCCCAGATCCTTGCCCAGGGCATTGGCGAAGTCAATGTCGAAGCCGACCAGATTATTCTGATCATCCCGGTATTCCATGGGCAGGTAGGTATCATCCACCGCCACACTCAGCTTGCCGTCCGAAATCGGATCTTCCTGGGAAGAACTGCTGCCGCCACATCCCGCACAAGCCAGCACCAGGCACAGTGAAACCAGCGCTAAAACCAAAACCATTCCCTTTTTCTTCATAATTCTTTTACCTCCCTAAAGTAAAGATATGAATAATTATAGAACACCGGTTGGGAAACTTCAAGACTTTGTTTCATTAAATCACTTAAAATTTGATTAAAAATAGGTATTCAGGAAAATGGTGATGGCGCCGATGCCCCCGGCGATGTTGCCGATGGCGCATCCCAGGTTGGTCAATAGGACCACCAGGAGCACTTTTGTGATCTTGTTCTTCCAGATGCCCTTGACGCTTTTCAGGTCTCCGGACAATTGTTCGAAATCCGTCACCTTGGGCTGTCTGAAGTGGGCCTCCGACAATCCGGCGAACCAGCCCACGGCCAGCACCGGACTCAAGGCGGATATGGGGGCCATGACGATGGAGCACAGGATCGTCAGGGGATGGGCCAGGGAAAGGATGGCCCCGATACCTGCACCGGCCATGGTCAATATCAGCCAGTTCTTGGCCTGGGCCAGCCCCGAGACGGGACTGACGGTGAAGGTCAGGGCCACCAGCACGATGAGCAGGACCGTAACCGACCAGCCCACGATCTTGCCGGCCTTGCCCTTGGGTGGGACACTCTCCAGCTCGGCCACATCGTGGTCTTCATTGATTTTTGACAGGATGCCGGGAATGTGGGCCGCCCCCAGGATGGCCACCACCTTGGAACCCGGGGCATTCTTGATCTTTTCACAAAGATAAGTGTCCCGTTCGTCCACCAGATAGCGCTTGACCCCGGCAAAGGCATTGCCCAGCTCGGACAGGGCGGCGTTCAGCATATCCTCCCCCTTGAGCTCTTCCAGCTCCTCTTCGGATATTTCCTCGTTGTCGAGGAAGCTCATGATGATCGTCGCGACCAGCTTGCACTTTTCCCAGAAGGAGCAGCCCCGCCACACCCGGTTAAAGGTCACCTGGATGTCCCGGTCGGCCAGGACCAGCTCAGCACCGGTTTCCTGGGCCGAGGCGATCCCCTGGAGCATTTCCTGGCCAGGGTGGATGTGGAACTGCTCCGCCAGCTTTTCCTGGTAATTGGCCAGGATGATGTTGACGAACATGAAGCCCGCCTTCCCCGCCTTGATGACCTCGATGAAATTGGTCTCCGACCATTCCTGCTTTTCAGTCATGGCGTGGTACCGGTTCTTGTCCAATTCAATACAGACAGAGTCCGGCTTTTCATCGTCGATGATCGTCCGGACTTCTTCTGCACTCCTCGGGGAAACGTGGGCCGTCCCGATGAGGATGATTTCTTTGTCTTTGTAATTAATGCGTGTTACGTTACTGGATTCCAAAAAACAGTGTCTCCTTCAACGCGATGCTTACTTCATACCCCTTACGGACTCGCGCACCTTCATATCGTAGGGAACGTAAAGGGTCTTGGTTTCGGATTCTTCCTTTTCGCACATCTTGATGAGCATCCGGGTCGCCACGGCGCCGATGTCGTACATGGGCTGGGAAATCGTGGTGATTTCCGGACGGGTCCATTCGGCCACCCAGAAGTTGTTGAATCCGCAGACGGAAATATCGCCGGGCACATTCTTGCCCGCGTCTTCGATGGCCCGGATGGCGCCGAGGGCCATCTGGTCATTGTAACAGAAGACGTTGGTGAAGTCCGAGCGTTCTTCCATCACATCCTGCATCAGATGATAGCCGCCCAGCACGCTGCTGTTGGCGTAATAAACCAGGCCTTCATCAAATTCCACGCCCTTTTCCCGGTAAGCCTTCTTGATGCCATTGAGACGCTTGACATTGATATAGCCTTCTTTTTCATCGTCGGAAAAGACCACGCTGCGGGTATGGCCCGCATCCAGGGCCTTGATGGCCAGATCGTAGGCTGCCAGTTCGTTGTCGATCAGGACCCCGGAAAGCTTGCCCGTTTCATCGGGGACGCAGCCCAGGACCACTTCGCTGGACGCGTTGATCAATTCTTCCCGCATGTCGTCGGTCAGGTTCTTCCCGACGTAGATGATGCCGTCACATTGTTTTTCGACCAGCACATCCAGGGATTTCCGTTCCTTTTCCGGGTCGAAATCCGTGTTGCTCAGGATGATGTTGTACTTGTAGATGCCGCACACATCCTCCGCCCCGCGGACCATTTCCGTGTAAAACGGGTTGGTGATATCCGGGATCATGATTCCCAGGGTATTGGTTTTCTGAATCTTAAGGCTTCGGGCGATGGCGTTGGGCTTATACCCCGTCTTCTTGATCGCTTCCAGCACGCGTTCCCGCGTTTCTTCATTGACCAATGGGATGTTGTTGACAACCCTGGATACTGTTGCCACAGAGACATTGGCTTCCCTTGCCACATCAACGATTTTAACCTTCATAAAGATCTCCCTCCGTTATCTTATTTACCATCCACTGTGCGGATGGCTTCTTTAATCATCGCTGGCGCTTTGCGGCATTGTTCTTCCGAAACGGCGCAAGGTGCGAAGCGAAGGCCTTTTTTCAGGGCCACAATATAAAAATCCATTTTCATCAGTTCGTCGCTGACAGCGACAGGATCGGCACATGGGACGCTGATGAAGAAGCCGTCGACGTAATTACAAATGGGCAAATCCACTTCTTTGGCTGCGTCCACAAAGGCCTTTGCCCGTTCCTGGAGAATGGCTTTATAGGTCTTCTGTTCATTTTCAAAAGCTTCTTTGAGCTCTGGATCCGAATTGATCTTCGCCAGGGTAGTCATGGCGGAATGGGTCCCGTTGGACCAGGTCCCGCGGTTGGAATAGGCGCCGGAAGCTGCAAATTCATCGGCGATTTCTTCCGTCGGCGCCACACAGAGCAGGGCACCGTTTCTCAGGCCGTACATGGTGTATCCCTTGGAAGCGCTGTAGGCGTAGAGCACCAGCACGTTTTCCGGCAGTCCGGACAGGATTTCCATGAACTTGCGCGGGCAACCCTGGGTTCCCGCAAAATCGATATAAGCGATGTCGCACAGCACGATGATGCGCCAGTCCGGATGGGCCTGGGCCGTTTCCCGGTAGAAATCGGCCAGCTTCGTCCATTCTTCGTCGGAGATGCTGTAGCCCGTCGGGTTATGGGCCGGCGTATTCAAAATGGAAAGGACCCGTCCCTGTTTTTCCAGGAGCTCCGTCATTTCCTTTTCGTAGGATGCCATGTTGAAGGTATTGTCATCATTGAATAACTGGAAGGTCTGGATTCCGCGGTGGTTTTCATCGGCGATGGTGCCATAGGGCGCCCAGTGCCAGTCCTGGACCAGGATCTTGTCCCCCAGTTCCGTATAGTTGGCGACGGCATGGCGCACGGCACCGGTCCCGCCTGGGGTCGCAATGGAACGGATGTAACCCTGGGGGGTGTGTTTTTTAAAGCAGGCGTCCTTGACCTTTTCCAGAAATTCAGGCGTTCCGGCGATGCCGGCATACGACGCGATTTCCGAATCCGGCAGACTCTTGAACACCTTGTACACCGTGTCAAAGGTTACCAAATCCCCATTGTCATCCATTAAAGCGCCCAACGTCGCATTGATGACCTTATCCTTCCCAACTTCAGCAATGCGCTTTTTGGCAGCGCCCGCCACACGGAAAATAGGGTCAGTGCCAGCTTCTCTAACGGATGTTTCAATTACCATTCGACTCATATACTTCCTCCTGTTTGTCTTTTAAGTAGTTTCTATATTTTTTTATTTCATTTTCATAGATATTATTGCCTTTTGCATCAATGGCAACAATAACTGGAAAATCTTTCACAATCAAACGGCGGATGGCTTCCGCCCCCAAATCGTCGTAGGCGATGACCTGGGCATCGGTGATGCACGAGGCACTGAGCATGCCCGTACCGCCGGCACAGACGAAATACACCGCCTGATTTTCAACGATGGCATCCACCACCGGAGCCGTGCGGTTTCCCTTGCCGATCATGCCCTTGAGCCCCCGGTGCAGCAGCGCCGGCGTGTAGGCATCCATACGGTGGCTGGTGGTCGGCCCCGCCGGTCCGATGATCTCTCCCGGAACCGCGGGACAGGGTCCCATATAAAAGACGATCTGCCCCCGGATGTCAAAGGGCAGGGGCTTTTCCCCGTCCAGGCCTTCCACCATGCGTTTGTGGGCCGCGTCCCGGGCGGAGTAAAGGGTTCCTGAAATCAGGACCTGGTCCCCCACCTTCAGGCCGGCGATCTTTTCTTCAGTCAGCGGCGTATTCAAGCGGATCATGAAAACACCACCTTTCCGTGACGGTTGACGTAGCAGCAGATGTTGACGGCCACCGGCAGCCCGGCGATATGGGTGGGATAATCCAGGATGTGGACCCCCAGAACCGTCTGGGTGCCGCCCAGCCCCATGGGGCCGATGCCCAGGTTGTTGGCCTCAAAGACCAGCCTTTCCTCCATCTCCCGGAGGTGGGCCTTGGCATTGTGGCTGTCCACCGGCAGGGCCAGGGCCCGTTTGGCCATGATGGCCGCCTTTTCGAAGGTACCGCCGATCCCGACCCCCACCACGATGGGGGCACAGGCGTTGGGAGCGCCCTTTTCAATGGTGTCCAGGACGAAGTCCATCACACCCTCAGCCCCGTCGGAGGGCTTGAGCATCTTCAGGGCGCTGGTGTTCTCACTGCCGAAGCCCTTGGGCATGAGCAGGATTTCCAGGGAATCCCCGGGCACCACCTGGTAATGGATGACCGCAGGGGTATTGTCCCCGGTGTTCACCCGCAAAACCGGGTCGGACACCACGGATTTCCGCAGATAGCCCTCTCCATAACCCTGGCGGACGCCGGACTGGATGGCGTCTTCCAGACTGCCTCCCGTTATCCGAACATCCTGGCCCAGGGTGACAAAGGCCACCACCATGCCCGTATCCTGGCAGATGGGGCGGTGATGCTCCCCTGCCAGATCCATGTTCTGACAGACCATGGAAAAAACGTTGCGCCCGATGGGCGACACTTCCTGTTCAGCCGCCCTGCGGACGGCCCCTTCCATATCTTCCGATAAACGACAATTGATGCGGATGCATTCTTCAGCGATTTTTTCTGTAATTTCCTGAGCTGAAACGCTCGTCATCGATCTGTCTCCTTTCCAACCACATATCGGGTCCGCTTTTTCTTCAAATCCCTGTTGCCCAGCCAAAGGGAGCGGACAGACAGGAAAAGGCCTCCGAAGGCGATGATGAAATAAAAAGTGATCAGCCGCCAGAGGATCAGTCCCACTGAGGCGCCGACCGTACCGTAAACCGGACCGAAGATCAGGGCAAAAGCCGCTTCAGCCCCGCCGGAAGCACCCGGCGTCGGAACGAAGGCCATGGCCACGTATAAAACCGCGTGGAGGCTTATGATGGTAAAAGCCGATGTCCCATGGAGGCCAAGGGCCTTGTAAACCCAATAATTGACGCTGTAATAGACGATGATCTGGACGAAGGACACCATAAGCAGTTGGCCGGTTTCCTTCCAGTGCTTCCGGATATCGTCGATGGCCACGGTGTACTCATCCACGAACCGGGCGATCTTCTGGTAGTATTTTTCTTTATCCTTAATAAAATGGATGACCGCCAGAAAATTCACAGCCGCCGTCATGATCTTTTCAGCCCACTTGGGACTGAAGGCCATGATGATGACCAGCACGACACCCAAAACATTGACGAAAAGTCCCACCCCGATCAGGGTCCGGGTGACCAGCAGGCTGGCCGCAATGCTTTGAAAGTGGATGGCCACAGCCACCAATGCCAAGAGGGTGACGGAAATCTGGTACAGCGCGTACTTTTGAACCAGCACCGCCGTCCCCGTTCCCATGGCGTATCCCCTGCGGTTCATCTCAAGGAGCTGCAGAGGCTGGCCGCCGGAGGCCCCGGGGGTAACCAGATTGTAATACTGTCCGATCAATGTGATGACCAGGGCAAAGGAAAAGCGTTCGTCCCGATGATCCCGGCGCAAAAGCTTGAGGATCATCCAGGCTTCCAGCAGCCAGTAGATGCCGATGCACCCCAGGGCGGCGGCGATGAACCGTCCGTCGGTGTGACCCAGGGTCTTCAGGAAATCCTGTCCCTTAACCTGTCCCGCAATGATTGAAAAGGTAATGATGATCAGCGCCGCCATGAAAATAAAATTAAAATACTTCTTGACGAAAGCTTTTACCTGATCCATGCATTCTCCAAAATTCCAATTGTAATCAAATACTTGTACATTATATCATAGTTTAAAATGTATTCAGTAACTTTTTTCAAATTTTTACATTTTTTTCATCTTATTCAGGATTTTCACAGTTAAAACGGATAAGCTTTTCATATTTCAGACCAAATCGAAGAAATTCTGCTGGCGCAGGGCTTCGTACAAAACGATGTTGACCGAGTTGGCCAGATTCAGTGAACGGGCGTGGGGATTGTCCTTCATGGGGATGCGGAAGCGGTTTTCCGGAAAGCGCCGATGGATGGCATCGGGCAGACCGGCGGTTTCCCTTCCGAAGAGGAGGTAAGCGCCGTCCTCGTACGTCAAATCAGCGTAATGCTTGTCCCCATGGGTCGTCATGAGATAAAGGGCGGGTTCCCCATTTTTCGTATAGAAATCATCAAAATCCTCGTAAACCGCCAGATCCAGCATATCCCAGTAATCCAGGCCGGCCCGTTTGACCGCCTTGTCGCTGATGGAAAACCCCAGGGGCTCGATGAGATGGAGCCTGGTTTCCGTCAGGGCGCAGGTCCGCGCGATATTCCCCGTGTTCTGGGGGATTTCCGGTTCGTAAAGTACTATATTAAACATTCAATCATCACCTTGTATTTATTCTCCCTCTATTATAAACGATTTCTGCCAATAAAAAAAGATGAAATTGCGAATTAACGCGCTTTCATCTTAAAAGTTTCAAATTATTTGAGGGTCGTCTTGGGGAGGACGATGGTAAAGGTACTTCCCACATTTTCCTCGGAATCGATTTTGATTTTGCCGTTGTGCTGCTTGACCACCATATCGGCGATGTTCAGCCCCAGCCCGAAGCCGCCGGACTCACGGTGCCTGGCATCGTCCACACGGAAGAAACGGCTGAAGATCTTTTTCTTGTTTTCTTCGGACAGCCCCACCCCCGTATCCTTGACGGCAATGGTCACGCTGCGCATGTTTTCGCAGAGGGTCAGATCCACGCTGCCTTCCCCCGGGGTGTACTTGATGGCGTTGTCCACCAGGATCCGGATGGCCTGCTTGATCTTTTCCTCATCGCCCTTGTATTCCACATTTTCCTGGATATGGCCCTTGAGGACGATCTGGTTGTCCGCCGCCACGTCGTACATCAGGTCCACCACCTCCGCGCACAGGGCGCTGAGATCGAAGACCCTCTTGTCCATGACAATCTTCTTGTTGTCGGCCTGGGCGATGGTGAGGAGCTCGCCCACCAGCTTGGACATGGTTTCACCTTCGGCGTAGATGTTGTTGAGCCAGCGGATGTTGTCCGACAGGACCTCATCCTCCTTGAGCTTGAGGACCTCCACGTTGGTCTGGATGACGGTCAGAGGCGTCCGCAGCTCGTGGGAGGCATCGGCGATGAATTTCTTCTGGTTCTCGAAGGTCTCCTTGATGGGCTGGAGGGACTTGCCCGCCAGAAAATAGCTGATGGGGATCAGCAGCAGGATGCCCCCGCACCCGATGAAGAGCAGGAAGAACACGATGTACCGGATCACCGACTGCTCCGTGGTGATGGACTGGTAAACCTGGACCGTCTTTTCGGCGTTGTTCTGGGAATAGCGCACTGAATACACCCGGTAGAACACGTCGTCCATGTTGAAGGTCTTGAAGGCGTCGTTGAAATCCGTGTCCAGATCGTACTCGTGGCCCTGCATGATCAAGCCGTTGTCATCGAGCTTCATCTGGTCCACATTGTGGTTGGCGTCCCAGACGATGTACTCATACCCCACATCATTGTGTACAATGGTATTTTTAGGGGTCTTTATAGAAAGATCACCATTTTTAATCTGCTGGGCCACCTCTTGCAGGTACATTTCCCCGGAGAGGTTCAGGCTCCACTGGACCAAGAACACGAGGAGCAGGATGAAAATCAACAAGAAAGCGATCAGGATCAGCGTATTGAACAGCGTGATCTGACGCTTGATCTCATTGAACATTATCTTTTACCCAGGGTATAGCCGACGCCGCGGATCGTATCGATTTTGACTTCGGTATCCGCCAGCTTCTTGCGGAGGTTATGGACGTAGATTTCAATGTTGTTTTCATTGACTTCCTTGTCGAAACCCCACACCCGGTCCAGGATCTGTTCCCGGGTGAAGACCTGGTTGGGCCGCTTGAGCAGCATTTCCAGGATTTTGGCTTCCTTGACGGAAAGCTTGTATTCATTGGAGTTGGTATTCAGGGTGTTCTTTTTGGTGTTGAAGCTCACATCCTCAAAGTCGATGGTTTCGCCCTTGATCTCGTTGTCGGGACGACGGCTCAGGGCCCGGATACGGGCGAAGAGCTCCTTGGCTGAGAAAGGTTTAATCAGGTAGTCGTCGGCACCCAGGTCAAGGCCCTTGACTTTGTCATCCACCGTTCCTTTGGCTGTGAGCATGAGGATCGGCGTGGTGATATCCCGGTCCCTGACTTCCTTCAAAATTTCCAAACCGCTTTTGAGGGGCAGCATGATGTCCAGAACAATCACATCGTAAATCGGGTTCAAAGCAAAAAGAAGGCCTTCTTCCCCGTCGTTCGCCACATCACAGTCAATATTTTGGATTTTGCACAGTTCCTGAAGTGCATCCGTAATCTTTGTTTCATCTTCAATAAACAAAATACGCATTTTATTAAGCCTCGTCTCTTTCAATCATTTGAATTAAAGTATAGCCATTTTTTCTTAATTTTGCTTGAATGGCCGGGTTCTGGTATAATCTTGATAGTCCATTTTATCCATAAAAAGCCAAACAAGGGGGAAGATCATGCAGACCATATTGATAGTAGAGGATGACCGGAAGATCGGCCGGATCATCGAGCTCCAGCTCCGCCACGCAGGCTACGCCACCCAATACGTTCCAAACGGCGCCGACGCCATCGCCCTGTTCGCAGGCGAGGGCAAGGGAACCCTGGACCTGGTCCTGCTGGACATCATGCTCCCGGGCCAGGACGGCTTCGCGGTGCTGGCCGCCATCCGCCAGGCGGACCCGGCCATTCCGGTCATCTTCCTCACCGCCCGGGACGACAAGCGGGACGTGGTCCGCGGCCTGGAGGCCGGCGCCAATGACTACATCACCAAGCCCTTCGACTTCGACGAGCTCATCGCCCGCATCCACGTGGGCCTGCGGACCCGGGACCGGGCCGGCCAAGATGGGGACGACGTGCTGACCTGCGGGGACCTGGTGGTGGACGGCCGGACCTTCACCGCCTCCCGGGGCGGTGAGGAAATCCACCTGACCCGGAAGGAATTCGATCTGCTGTACTACCTGGTCCTCAACCGGGGCTGCGTCCAGACCCGGGACCAGATCCTGGTCCACGTGTGGGATTACGACTACGAGGGCTCGGAAAACGTGGTGGATGTGTACATCAAGTACCTGCGGGACAAAATTGACAGGGATTATGAAGACAAGCTCATCCAGACGGTGCGGGGGCGGGGCTATGTCATCAAATAGCAAGCTCTCCCTTCCCAAAGGGTTGAAGGCCCCGGCCAAAAGGCCCATGAAGCTCTACACCCGAATCGTCCTCTTCTTCACCATCGCCTTTTCCGCCCTGCTGGTGGTGGCTTTTTTCATGGTGTTCCTGTTCTCCCAGCAGATCATCCAGAACGAGAACCGCCAGAACCTGCTGCGGTTCAATTCCTACCTGACCAACGTCATCGACGAAAACAAGGACGCCATCTTGGCCATGGACGCCGGGGACCGGCTCACCTTCATCTCCCAGAAGGTTTACCCCTATGTCAAGGACAACGCCCTCATCGCCTACAAGCTGTCCGACAACCAGGGCGGCCATTACGCGACGAGCGCCATCCTGGACGACATCCTGAGCAAGAACAACCCGTCCCTTTCGGGAAATTGGTTCAAGCTCAATTTGGGCGGCAGTGCCGATTCCGCCCAATCCGACGGCGACGTGGTGGACACCATCCGCTACGGCCATTCGGAGTACTATTACCTGGGCACCTCCTATGCCATCACCGGCGATTACACCATTTACATCCAGACCGTGAAGAACCTGGACGACAGCTACACCTTCACCAACATCCTCTACTTCATCCAGGTGGTGATCAGCCTCATCGCCCTGGGGATCATCATCCTGCTCGGGATCTACGGCACCAAGCGGACCCTCAAGCCCCTGATCGAGATTGCCGACGCTGCCAGGGAAATCACCGGGAACAACCTAAGCGTGCGTATCCCCGCCACAGGCAACCGGGACGAAATCGACGACCTCATCGCCTCCCTGAACCAGATGATCGGGCGGCTGGAGGAAACCTTCGAGGTCCAGAAGCAGTTTGTGTCCGACGCCTCCCACGAGCTGCGCATCCCCCTGACCATCATGCAGGGCTACGTGGACATCCTGACCACCTGGGGCAGCCAGGACGCGGAGGTCCAGGAGGAAGCCGTCGCCGCCATCGCCGATGAGACCAGGAACATGCAGCACATCGTCGATTCCCTGCTCCTGCTGACCCGGCTGGAAAACCGGTACTACGCCGAGGAATACACGGCCATCGACCTGTCGGCCCTGATGGCGAAAAGCTACGAGGACTGCCTGCTCATCGATTCGGACCACCTCTACGAAAAATCCCTGGAGGGGGGCTGCAGGGTCCTCGGCAACGAATCCCTGATCCGCCAGGCCCTCCGGGGGGTGCTGGACAACAGCGTCAAATACACCCCCGCCGGCGGCACCATCCGCCTGGCCTGCCGCCGGGAAGGGTCTGCCGTGGCCCTCACCATCACCGACACGGGCATCGGCATTCCCGAGGAGGACCTGCCCAAGGTGACGGACCGGTTCTTCCGGGTGGACGACGACCGCTCCCGGGAAACCGGAGGCAACGGCCTGGGCCTTTCCATCATCCAGAGCATCGTCACCCTCCACGGGGGGCAGCTCGCCATCCACAGCCATCCCGGCCAGGGCACGTCGGTGTGCATCACCCTTCCGGCTCAAAATCCGCCGGATCCACCCAGACCCCACGGCCACCGTGGAATACAGCCGCCGACCCCGCCGGAAGACCCGACTGCCGGGCCAGAGCGTTGAAGACCTGGAAGCTCAGGGCCCGCTTGCGCTTTCTGGCCGGAAGGGCCGCCAGGTCCGGGAAGTGGGCGGCCATGAAGCCGTCGTCCTTCAGGACCCGGTACTGGCCTTCCCGCTCCGGCTGGTGATCCGGCAGGAAGTCCGGCAGGGTCCGGGCCCCCAGGCACAGGTAGTCCCAGACCAGGCACTCGGCGACCCAGTCTTCATTTTCTGACGGCAACATTACTCTTTTTTGAGTATTGGAGTGATTGAGATGAGTCATGTTTTTTCTTGAATAAGCGTACACCAGACGGTACCAATCCTCCCGGGAGGGCGGCGCGTCGTAGAAGCCCTCCTCCAGGGCAAAGTCGGACAGGTCCTTGAAGAAGCCGCAGGGCGACGGGCAGGCCGCCGTCAGGCAGTCCAGGGTCCGGCGGAAGCGCCCGGAATTGTTCAGGCCCTCCACCAGGGGCTCGATGCGCTTGAGGAGCAGCAGATCCTCCGGGGACATCACATCGTTGGCGATGACCTCGTAGGGCGGAAAGCTCCGGTACACGTAATGATGGCGCTCGGCCTCCCGGCGGATGGCCGTGCCCTTGAGGAGCTTGAGGAAGCCCAGCTGGAGCATATCCGCCTTGAGGGCGTACACATCGTCAAAGGAGCGGGCGAAGGACGCCAGGTCCTCACAGGGCAGTCCGGCGATGAGATCCACGTGGATGTGGGCTTTGCGGCAGGCCACCAGCCGGCGCACCCGTTTAAAAACGACAGCCGTGTCGGTTTTCCGGGTGATGGCGGACAAAGTGGCCTCGTTGGTGCTCTGGATCCCCACCTCAAACTGGAACCGGCCCTTGGGAGAAGCCTCCACGATGGCCAGCATGGCCTCGTCCACCAGGTCCCCGGCGATTTCAAAATGGAAATTGGTGGTTGTATCCGCCTGGGCCAGGAAATCCAGGATCTGGACGCACCGCTTCCGGTCCACGTTGAAGGTCCGGTCCACAAACTTGACCTGGCGCACCCCCGCTTCCATGAAGAAGGTCAGATCCTTAAAGACCCGCTCCAGGCTCACCATGCGCACCGCACCCATGGCCGAGGACAGGCAGTAGGCGCAGTGGTAGGGACAGCCCCGCATGGTCTCGTAATACAGGATGCGCCCCCGCAGAGCCTCCATGTCTTTTGGCGTGTAGGCAAAGGGAAGGCTGTCCAGATCCTTCACCACCGTCAGGGCGCTGCCGTGGCCCCGGCCGGCCACCCCCGCCGGAAGCGCTGCCGGAGCGGCCTCCAAGGCGGCGCTCCCTTTTCCTTCCGACTCCAGAAAATCCAGGAAAGCCGGAAAGGCCTCCTCCCCCTCCCCGGTGAAGATGTAATCCACAAAGGGATGGGCGTCCAGAAGCTCCGCCGCGTCAAAGCTTACCTCCGGCCCCCCCAGAAAGACCACGGCACCCGGCCGTGTTTTTTTAATGAGCTCTGCCGCCTTGAGCACCAGCTCCATGTTCCAGATGTAGCAGGAAAAGCCGTAGGCGTCCCCCTCACACCCCACCAGCCTGGCCAGGATGGGATCGATACGGTCATTGATCGTAACCTCACACAGAGCCACCTCGTGCCCTGGCGCACACTGGCGCAGGCTCCGGATGGCCAGATTGGAATGGGTAAATTTGGCATTGATGCCGACCAGGATGGTCTTCATAAAGTCTCCTCCTCAAAAAAAAGATGGCGCGGGGCCATCTTTAAATAAATAATTCAAACGTTCAGGACAAGCCAATTAAGGCCCCGCGTCGGGTGTATCAGGAACCGGGAACACCCGACCAGCTAACCTTTATGCCGGCCTGTCCTCCCTGAGAATTGATTACACGTTGAACCGGAAGAAGGTCACATCGCCATCCTGCATCACGTAATCCTTGCCTTCCACCCGGGTGATGCCCTGTTCCCGGGCCTTGACATCGGAGCCCGCCGCCACCAGCTGGTCGTAGGTGGTGATTTCAGCGCGGATGAATCCCCGCTCGATATCGGTGTGGATCTTTCCGGCAGCCTGGGGCGCCTTGGTCCCCTTCTTCACCGTCCAGGCCCGGCATTCGTCGGGGCCCGCCGTCAGGAAGGAAATCAAGCCCAGAAGCCGGTAGGCCACGTGGATCACCCGGTCCAGGCCGGAGGAGGACATGCCCATTTCACTGAGGAATTCGTCCCGCTCCGCATCGTCCAGGGAGGCGATTTCTTCCTCGATCTTGGCCGAAATCTTGATGACCTCCGCCGGGGCCACCTTTTCCTTCAGGGCCTTCACATATTCGTTGTCCTCTTCCTCGCCCAGGTCGTCCTCCGACACATTGGCGATGTAGAAGAAGGGCTTGGTGCAGATCATCTGCAGGCCGCTGACGTAGTCCCATTCTTCCTTGGTAAAGCCGCCGGCATCCGGCAGGGTCCCGGCTTCCAGGAAGCCCTTGAGCTTGTCCAGGGTCACCAGGTGTTCCCTTTCCGCCTTGCTGCCCTTGGCGGCCTTCTTCGTCTTGTCGATGCGCCGCTCGATCATTTCCAGATCGGCGAAGATCAGCTCCAGGTTGATGGTTTCCAGATCCTCCAGGGGATCGATATGGCCGCTGACGTGGATCACATTGCTGTCTTCAAAGCAGCGGACCACATGGGCCACGGCGTCCACTTCCCGGATGTGGGCCAGGAATTTGTTCCCCAGGCCTTCCCCTTTGCTGGCGCCCTTGACCAGGCCGGCGATGTCCACGAACTCGATGGTGGTGGGCACGATCTTCTTGGTATGGTACATTTCCCCCAGTACGGCCAGCCGTTCGTCCGGCACCGTCACCACCCCCACGTTGGGGTCGATGGTGCAGAAGGGGTAGTTGGCCGATTCCGCCCCGGCCTTGGTGATGGCGTTGAATATGGTGCTCTTGCCCACGTTGGGCAGTCCGACAATTCCTATTTTCATGTCATCCCCGCCTTAATCGTTCTTGGCCGATTCGGGGCGCATGCCGTCCTTCCACAGCCTTTCCAGGTTGTAGAATTCCCGTTCCTGCTGGTGGAACACGTGGATGATGACGTCGTAGTAGTCCAGAAGGATCCAGCGGGCTTCCCGCTCCCCTTCCACACTTTTGGGCAGGATGCCCAGCTTCTTGGCCTCAAATTCGATGTTGTCCGCGATGGCGGCCACCTGACGGTCCGAGGAACCGCTGGTGATGACAAAATAATCCGCCAGGCTGGACACGCCGCGGACGTCCACCACCTTGGTGTCCGTGCCTTGTTTATCGTCAATCCATTTCTGGACGTTTTTCACAAATTCTTCGGGTTGAAGATTCAAATCCATAAAACCAATTACCTCCTCATAAACGGTATTTACTGCATTTTCTGTAAAATCAAATAATTCCGGGCGACGACGGTCCGGGGATGGATGAGTCCGGAAATGGACGCGATGTACCGGATGGTGTTGGAAAAGGCCAGGATGCAGGCATCGTCGATTTCGCCCTTACAGGCGGCCCGCAGCTTGTCCACCCCGGGGTAATCCCGGCTGGGCTCGATGAAATCCGCCAGATAGATGATCTTATCCAGCAGGGTCATGTCCTCCCGGCCCGTGGTGTGGTAGGCGATGGCGTCCAGGATTTCGGAATCCGTCACCCCGTATTCCTCCCGGGCCACCACGGCGCCCACCGGCCCGTGGAGGAGCTGGGGCTCCTTGAGGGTGATGTCATCCAGGGGGATCCGGCACCGGCCGGCCACCGAAAGCAGTTCATCCCGGGAATAATTCTTGGCGCAGTCGTGGAGCAATGCCGCCAGCTCCGCCTTCTTCACATCCGCCCCGTTGCGTTCGGCCATATCCACCGCGCAGTCAATGACCCCCAGGGTGTGTTTGAACCGTTTGGGCTTGAGCTGCTTCTTCAGGTGCTTTTCCATTTCGTCGTAAGTTTTCATTTTCATGACAATCCCTTCTCCTTGGGCAGATACAGGCCATTTTCCACGATATACGCCTCCACCGGCTCGGGAATCAGGTACTTGATGGACTTGCCCTCCTTGATCCGGGAACGGATGTCCGTGGAGGCGATGTCCATCTCCGAGGAAACCAGCTTCAAGATCCGGGCGTGGTACTCCTTGCGCAGGGTGTGGATCCGCTTGTTGAACTTGGTCTTGGGGTACCCCGGCCGGAAGGCCGTGATGAAGATCATGGCGCGCATCAGCTCCCGGGATTCCCGCCACTTGGTCACCTCGAACATGATGTCCGCGCCGGTGATGAAGTAGATCACGGCGCCGGGATGGGCCTTCTGGATCTCCCGCACCGTATCGATGGTGTAGGAGTTGCCGTAGCGCTTGATCTCGATGGGCGTCGCACTGAAATAGGGGTTGGAGGCGATGGCCAGCTCCACCATGTGATAGCGCTGGCTCCGGTCCACCTCCGCGTTGGTATTCTTTAATGGGTTGTCCCCCGTGGGGATGAAGATGACCTGATCCAGGCCGAACTCCACCCGGGCCGATTCGGCCAGATGGAGGTGCCCGATGTGGATCGGGTTGAAGGATCCGCCCATGATTCCGATTTTTTCCATATCCGTCTTCCGTTTTTATTTTTTAGGTTTCACTGGGTTGGGGGTGCGCTTGCTCGGAATCTCGATCTTCATATCCTGGGGATTGCGCTTGAACAGCACGAAGGTGCTGCCCATGACGCAGACGATCTCCGCCTTCAGGGATTCCGCCAGGGATTCCGCCACCTCCTGGCTGGTTTCCAGGGAGTTCTTCTGGACCTTGCCCTTGATGAGCTCCCGGGCCACGATGGCGTCCCGGGCCTGCTTGATCAGCGGGCCGTCGATGCCGTTCTTCCCAACGTGGACGATGGCCGGTTCGGTATTGGCCAGTCCCCGTAAATAACTTCTCTGTTTGCTTGTTAACATAGTCTGCCTTTCAAATCCATTATAGCATATTTATCATTTATTTAAAGTATTCAAACTCAATATCTTCCAGACGCACCGTATCCTCTTCCTGGATGCCCATGCGTTCCAGCTCGGCAAAGATTCCCGCGTCCTTGAGGCGGCGCTGGAAGTAGCCCACCGAATCCAGGTCGTCAAAGTTGACCGAGTTGATGAGCTGTTCGAGGAACGGCGCTTCCACCGTATACACGTCGCCGTCCTGGTGGATGGAGAAGGCCGGTTCGTCCTTCTTCATGGTGAACAGGGCTTCTTCCGATTCCGGGGTTTCCAGATGGATCTCCGGTGCCGGCAGCTCGTCCAGCAGGGCGATGGTCCGCCCCAGCAGGGCGTCCAGGCCCTGGCCCGTGGCCGCTGAAATCGGGAAGACCTCGTAGCCCAGCTCCTCAATGGCCGCCGCCACCTCCGCCACCCGCTCTTCCGGGGTGATGTCGGTCTTGTTCAGGGCGACGATCTGCTTGCGTCCGGCCAGGTCCGCGTTGTAGGCGGCCAGCTCCTCGTTGATCTTTTCAAAATCCTCCAGGGGATCCCGGCCCTCCTGGCCGGAAACATCCAGGATGTGGATGAGCATCTTGGTCCGCTCCACGTGGCGCAGGAACTCGTAGCCCAGGCCCACCCCCTGGCTGGCCCCTTCGATGATCCCCGGGATATCCGCGATGACGAAGGTATCAAAATCCTTCCATTCCACCACCCCCAGGTTGGGGATCAAGGTCGTAAAGGGGTAATTGGCGATTTTGGGCTTGGCCCTGGTCACCACCGATAAAAAGGTGGATTTCCCCACGTTGGGGAATCCCAGCAGCCCCACATCGGCCAGGAGCTTGAGCTCCAGCAGCAGGGTGCGCTGCTGGCCCTTGGTGCCCCCCTGGGCGAAGCGGGGCGCCTGGCGGGTGGAGTTGGAGAAGTTCATGTTCCCCAGGCCGCCGCGGCCGCCCTCCGCCACCACGCAGGTATCGCCGTCGGCGTTCAAATCGCCGATGATCTGCCCCGTGGTCCGGTCCTTGATGACCGTGCCCACCGGCACCTCCACGGTGATATCCTGGCCCATCTTGCCGGCACAGCGGCCGCCGGTGCCGTTTTCCCCGCTTTCCGCCCGGTACTTCTTCTTGTACTTAAAGGGCGCCAGGGTCCGGAGCCGGCCGGTGGCCTGGAGGATCACATTGCCTCCCCGGCCGCCGTTGCCGCCGTCGGGGCCGCCATTGGGGATGTATTTTTCCCGGCGGAAGCTCATGCCGCCATGGCCGCCGTTGCCGCCAGTCACGTAAATCTGCGCTTGGTCTACAAACATCGTATCCGCGCTCCTTTCTTTTAGATAGCGAAAACAGGGGCTGCTGCATTCTCGACGACGCAACAGCCCCTGTGTGTTCATTTTTTAAGACTAGTTGGCAGCTTCCCTTGGGTAAACGCTGCACTGTTTTTTATCTCTGCCTTTGCGTTCAAAGGCTACGACGCCATCACACAAAGCGAAAAGCGTGTCGTCTCCGCCGCGTCCCACGTTGGTACCAGGATGGATCTTCGTCCCTCTCTGTTTGACCAGGATATTGCCAGCCAATACGAACTGACCGGCTGCCCGTTTCACGCCGAGGCGTTTGGCTTCGGAGTCACGGCCATTCCGGGAACTCCCAACCCCTTTTTTATGGGCAAATAATTGCAAATTCATTTTAATCATCATTTTCACCTCCGCAATTCTCGATGACTTGTACATAATCGCCATACGCTGATTCGGTGGCCCGGACGCCAAGCTCATAGGTTTCCAGAAGCACATTGGCCCGGTCCTGCATCATGGGGTCCATGAGTGGAGGAATGGTAAAGGACGTATAACCTTCCGCCACTTCCCGTTTCATGTCCGTCACGCCGACAATCTCCGTCAGACCATTCAAAATCGTGATCGTCAGGATGGAAATGCCCGCACACACGATGTCTTCACCTGAATCACCGTAATTTCCGTGTCCGGTGACTTCGACCGAGCGGATGCCGCCGGTCTCCTTGTTAAAGGTCACCGTGATCATTATGCTTCAATTGATGTGATTTTAACCTTCATGAAAGGTTGGCGATGGCCTTGTTTACGACGGTAATCCTTTTTGGATTTGTACTTGTAAACAATGACTTTAGGGCTCTTGCCGCTTTCAAGGATTTCCGCTTTTACAGAAGCGCCTTCCACGACAGGGGTGCCGATCTTCAGGTCACTGCCTTCGCCGACGGCTAAAACTTCATCAAAGATCACTTCATCCGATGCGTTCTTATCCTTCAGCTTTTCAATTTCGATGACATCATCCTGGGCAACACGGTACTGTTTCCCACCTGTTTTGATAATCGCGTACATACTTTCTACCTCCTCATACCAATCTCGCCACCGCAGGTGTCTGTACTTTGTACCTGCGTTGAGCGGCTACTTAACTTGTTTATATTAGCACATCCCCCTGCCCGCGTCAAGCAGGAATTTACATCACCGGTTCTTCTTTTTTTCCTGGTGGTAGGGCACGATGACCTTATCCTGGAAATCGAAGCATTCCTTGGCGATGTCATTGCTGAGGACCAGCAGGCAGATCAGATTCGGGATGGCCATGAGGCCGTTCATGGTATCCGAGAAATTCCACACCATTTCCAGGGTCTGGGTGGCCCCGATGTAGACGATCAGGCTGAAGATGATGCGGTAAGCCTTGACCACCACCGGAGATTTGACCAGGTATTCCAGGGATTTTTCACCGTAATATTCCCAGCCCAGAATGGTGGAAAAGGCGAACAGGGCGATGCCCACCGTCACCACGAAGGAGCCGAAGGGTCCCAGGGCGCTGGAAAAAGCCGCCATGGTCAGGTTGACGCCGGTGAGGGCCTTGCCCGCGGCATCCAGGGTCCCCAGCTTGCCCGAGGAAGCGATGACCAGCCCGGTGACCGAGCACACCACGATGGTATCGAAGAAGGTCCCGGTCATGTTGATGTAGCCCTGACGGGAGGGATGGTCGGTCTTGGCCGCCGCCGCCGCAATGGGCGCCGAGCCTAAGCCGGCTTCATTGGAGAACACACCCCGGGCCACGCCGTAGCGCAGGGCATTGGCGATGACGATGCCTCCCACCCCGCCGGCTGCCGCCTGAGTGGAAAAAGCCATGGAAAAGATCTGGGCAAGTCCCACGGGGACGTTGCGGAAATTGATGACGACCGCCGCCAGCCCGAAGACGAAGTAGAACACCGCCATGATCGGGACGATGGCCCCGCTGACCCGGCCGATGCTCTGGATCCCGCCGATGAGGACGATCAGGCACAGCGTCACCAGGATGAGTCCCACCACCCAGGTCGGGACGCCGAAGGTATGGCTCACCGCCGTGGAAATGGAATTGGCCTGGGTCATGTTGCCGATACCGAAGGAAGCGATGGTGGCGAAGGTGGCGAAGAGCACCGCCAGGATCCGGCCCAGAATCTTATTGGGGAAGCGCCGTTCCAGGGCGTACATGGGTCCGCCGCACATCTCCCCTTTTTCATTCTTCACCCGGTACTTGACAGCCAGGACGCTTTCCGCGTACTTGGTGGACAATCCGAACAAAGCGGAAATCCACATCCAGACCAGGGCCCCGGGACCGCCCAGCACCATGGCTGTGGCCACCCCGACGATGTTGCCCGTGCCGATGGTGGCGGCCAGAGCCGTCATAAGGGATTGGAAGGGCGAGATATCCCCGCTGCTGTCCTCCCCCGTCACCGCCGCGTCCGGTTTGGAGAACACGGATTTGAGGGCATACCCCAGATTGCGCCAGGGCAGGAATTTGAGACGGAATGTCAAAAACACACCAGTACCCACCAAGAGGACCAGCATGACTGGACCCCACACAAAATCATTGACTGCTGAAATAATGTCTGCAAAACTCACTTTTGTCTCCCCCTGAAAAGTTAAGATTTTTTTAATTGTATCATAGATTGGAGGGATTTGATGTGTTTTTATTTGTACAACGCCAAAAAAATATAGAAAAACCCGGGATGACCCGGGTCTCTTCATTAAATATATAATCCTATGCCGCTGAATATAAAATCAATGCCGCTGAAACGCGGCAGCAGCGATGGGTCACTCCGCTGCCTGGGGTGCGATTTGCACCATCCGCAGGCTCCGGATACAGCCCATGATGGCCTCCAGGGACGGGAAGGGAAAAATGGTTTCCTTGCCGATGTCATTGTAAAAAGCCATGGAATAACCGCCGCAGCAGTTGCTGATGACCCCGCCGTGGTCCTCAAAGACCTTTTTGATATGGGCGGCGTTCATCCAGTCCAGATAAGGCGCCGGGTGTTCCCCATCCACCTTTTCAGACAAGAGCAGGCTGCGGCTCCACCCATCCAAGTACAGGGTCAGCTCCACATCGATATCGTAGTGGGCGGCATTGCCCGCCAGGGGGATCTCCGCCGTGGCCGTGGGCAGATACTGGCTGTGTCCCTCAATCTGATAGGGAATGTAATACACCTTCTTCCACTTGAAGGCCCGGCCCCGGATGAATTCTTCCTTTTTTTCGATGAGGGTCAGCTTTTCCAGAGCCTGTTCAAAATAATGGGTTTCCGGTCCGTCACCGGCAATGGAAGATTGGGGACGCCCCTCCTGGGAAATGCTGCCGATGGGTTTGCCATAGGCCGATGCGTACCAGGGCTTCTGCATCTCCAGAACGATTTGGTTTTTAAAGGGATTATCTTCCCCCAGGCGTTCCGGGTCCACCGCCATGATGGCTTCAATATCCTCCAGGGCCCGACCGGTATAAATGTAATCTGACATGGGTTCACCTCTTTCTTGATTCGTCGATTTTTACCAGTATAGCGCCCTTTGTTTAAATTCATTTTAAATAACACCCGGGGCTTACCCTGCCTTTTGGAAAGGTTGGGATATTTCCCAGGAAATGATAAATTATTATCCATTGTTTTTCGACTTCATGGTGCTATGCATAAACCGTATATTTATTCATAATACTGACTGTATCGAAATGTATATTTATACTTTCTTATACAAATGGCTTATTCAGGGGCTTTCCGGCCCCTGTCTCTCCCGCTGCAAATAAAAAACCGGCTCCCATATGCTTTGGGAGCCGGTTTGGCGGTATTCATGATTTGTAATTTGCAATGCGCTTAAAAATGCGTTTCGTATCGTTTCTTTAATGGTAAAAGCTATTCGTAAGGGCTATAGCAACGGCTTTTTTGAGGGAGGTCCTCCCCTGCCCTACACTTCCCGGAAAAGATGGCGGGGAATCCCATCCACCATGATCGGTGATACATCACCCTGGATCAGCGGGCGGACGTAGTTGACAAATTCTTCGGTAACGTAGGTTCCTTCGGCGTTGACCCAATCCCGGGGCACCAGTTTTTCATCGTTGGCGATTTTGTGCACATCCTTGGAAGAGGTGCCGCTCTGGTAAGGATCGTCGGAGAGACGGTCGATGACCACCATTTTGCCGGTTTCCCCTTCGTCCGCAGCCTTGAGGGAGGCACCGCCGACCTGGTAGGCTTCCAGGATATCCACCCGGGAGGCCAGATGGGAGGCCGAACGCTGGAGCGAGGACAGCTCGATGGCCCGGGTCTTGCAGCCGATGTTGGAGGAGATCAAATGGGACAGATAGGTCGCCGTGCCGGTGAGCTGCTTATGGCCGAAGGCGTCGGTGTATTCCACCGTATCCCCCATTTCACACACGTATTTGCCTTCCTTGGAGCGGATCCCTTCGGAGACGGCCACCACCACGGAGCTCTTCTTGGACAGGAGCTTGTTGACCCGTTCCACGAATTTTTCCACGTCGAAGGGCAGCTCGGGCAGGAAGATCAGGTCAGGACCGGAGCAGTCTTCCCCTTTGGACAGGGCCGCAGAACCGGTGAGCCAGCCCGCGTTGCGTCCCATGATTTCCACGATGGTCACAAGGCCCTTGTCGTATTCCAGGCAATAACCGTCGCGGATGATTTCCTTGACGGAGGTCCCGATGTATTTGGCAGCGCTGCCGAATCCCGGCGTGTGGTCGGTCAGGGCCAGGTCGTTGTCAATGGTCTTGGGGCAGCCCACAAAACGGGTATTTTTGCCCGTAAGCATGGCGTAGTCCGAAAGCTTTTTAATGGTGTCCATGGAGTCATTGCCTCCAATATAGATGAAGACTTCGATTTCCATTTTTTCCAGGATTTCAAAAATCCGTTCAAACATCCCGGTGTTTTCGTGGATTTCCGGAAGCTTGTAGCGGCAGGACCCCAGGAAAGCGGCTGGCGTCCGTTTAAGCAGTTCGATGTCCAGGTCACTTTGAATATAATCCGACAAATCGATGCAGCGTTCTGCGAACAGGCCCTGGATGCCGTGGAGCATTCCATACACCTTGTTGTATCCACGATCCTTGGCCGTACGGTATACCCCTGCCAGACTGGAATTGATGGCCGCTGTAGGTCCGCCGGACTGGCCGACGATGACATTTCCCTTCATTACTTCATACCTCCATTTAATTGATCCAATTATCCCCCGGAAGTGATAAATTGTTTCTGCAGGACACGGCTGCCACAAAATGGCGCTCGTATTCATATCAGTTGATGTCAAAATTTTACCACAACTGAGAGGTATATGTTAGGGTTTTCTTCGAATAAAGTCAAAAAAAATAAAATTTTTAAAAAAAACGCGCTTTTTCCACTGGGATGGCTTCGTTGAAAAACGAATTCAGCCTCGCAGTTAAGCGCGTTCTTTATTTTAAGTAAACATTTTATTCCCGTCATTTCCCCAGGTTCAGGCCCCTAGGCCATCGGTTGGTGGTGGCGCATCCCGTGGGCGTATTTTTGGATGACGCGGTACATGGCATCGGCATCGACGGGCTTGGATAAATGCTCGTCAATCCCGGCCTCCCGGGATTTGGCCACATCCTCGGCGAAGGCGTTGGCGCTCATGGCGATGATGGGGATGGTGCGGGCATCGGGCCGGTCAGCCGCCCGGATCTGGCGGGTCGCCTCCAGGCCATCCGTCACAGGCATGCGGATATCCATGAGGATGAAGTCGTAGTGGCCCACCCCGCTGGCCATGAACCGGTCGATGCCGACCTGGCCGTTTTCCGCCTCATCCACGGCGCATCCCTTGTTTTCCAGCAGCTTTTTGATGATGCGGCTGTTGATGGGGTTATCCTCGCAGGACAGGGCGTGGAGGCCGGAAAAATTGTAATTCCGGCCTGGGTCCGCCGTCGTTTCCGGAACGGCCCCGGCCACCCCCAGGACGACGGTGGCGGTGAAGGTGGTCCCCTTCCCCTTTTGGCTTTCGCAGGTGATGTCTCCATCCATGAGCCGGGCCAGGTGGCGGGAAATGGACAGGCCCAGGCCGGTCCCGCCGTAGGGCGAGGTGGCCCCGTTGTATTCCTGGGCGAAGGGCGTGAACAGGGCTTCCATGAATTCCGGGGAAATGCCCACGCCGTTGTCGGTCACGGTGAAGCGCAGGGCGGCCCGCCCCTCCTTCCGGGTGATTTCCTTGGCGTCAAAACAGATCCGGCCCCCGGTGCCGGTGAACTTGGCGGCATTGCTCAGGAGGTTCATGAGGATCTGCTTGAGGCGGGTCCTGTCGCCGCGGTAGGCCGGGGACAGGGACTGGTCGATTTGGGTGTCAAATTCCACCCCCTTGGGATCCGCCAGAGCCCGGGTGAGGTCGGTGATTTCCTTGAAAAAGGGCGCCATTTCGATGAGCTCTTCCATCAGGTCGATTTTGCCATTTTCAATCTTGGTGGTTTCCAGGATATCGTTGACGATGGCCAGCAGGTACTGGGCCGATGCCTGGGTCCCCGCGTTGTAGCTGAGCAGCTCGGCGGTGTCCCCGGATGACTGGTCCAGCTCCTGCCGGGACAATTCGGTGAAGCCGGTGATGGCATTGATGGGGGTGCGGATTTCGTGGCTCATCCGGGACAGGAAGGTGGATTTGGCCGCGTTGGCTTCCTCCGCCGCGTCCAGAGCCGTTTTCATGGCGACATTCAGCTGTTCCTCGGCGAGCTGGCGTTTCCGCCAGACCATGGCCAGGATGGCGCTGGTGGCGGCGATGCACAGGAAACCCAGGATGCCGGCCACCACCATGGGATTTTTGTACAGGAACCCTGCGACGGTCTGCTCCCGGACGTTCCCCACGGCGTAGGGCGCCGCGATGCTGGAGATATCCGCGTCGTTCATGGACAGCAGGGCCTTGTTGATGATGGCGGCCAGCAGGTAGTCGTCTTTTTTATTGATCCCCATGGCGATCTGCACGGACTCCACGGCCATGGTGGTGCTGGCCAGCTGGTCCGTCTCGTCGTCGTAAAGGGCGGCCTGGGCCGTTTGGGCGTGGAGGTAGGCCGCACCGATGCTGCCGTTCCGCAGGGCGTCCAGACAAGCGGAAATGGTGTCGTAGTACTTGATGGCGGTATCGCTTCCCATCTGGCTGGCCACGATGTGGGCGACGTCGGAGCCCCGGACCAGGCCCACGGCCTTGACGGACCCCGTGGCGTTTTTCTTGGCCACCCGGGCCACGGAACTCTGGTAATAGGCATCGGTCTGGATGTAGCCCTTGGCCTCGCTGTTGGCGTAATCGTCGGGAAGGTCGCAGCAGATATCGGTGTCGGCGGCATCCCGGGCCGTCAGGTAGGCGGTGCGGGTGGCCGGCGCCTTGATGGACACGGTCAGGCCTGTGCGTTTGAAGATTTCCTGACAGATATCGGTGAAGATGCCCTTGGCGGCGCCGTTTTCCCCGTAGGATAAGGGACTCATGTCCGGATCAATGATGGCGCTGAAGACCTTATTTTCTTTTTGGCATTGGGCGATGTAAGCCCGTTCCTCGGCGGTAAAATTGATCTGGTTGCCGTTGTCCGGAGCGTAGTATTTCTGGTAAAGGGTGTCGGACAGGCCAGGGTCGGCGGTTTTTAGCTGGCTCAAGGCGGTGTTGACCTCGGCCAGCAGCCCGCTGTCCCCCTTGCGGACGATGGCGTAAAAGGGCTTGGTGTCAAATTTGGCCAGAAGCCATTCGTTTTTGATCTGGCGCAGGTCGCTGGTGACGATGGCGTCGATGTCCCCATTGGCCAAGGCGGTCTTCAGAGTGTCCTCGGAATCGTAATAAACGGGATTGTAGGAAAAGCCGTTCTGGGCGGCGTAATCCGCGAAGCTGTCGTTGCGGCTGTTGCCGTTGAGGAGGCCGACCCGCATGCCGTTCCAGTTGGCAAAATCACCGGTTTTGTAGGTGGTGCTGCCGGCCTTGACGGTGAGGATGGTGGAGCTGTTGCCCATGGGTTCATCGGAAAAGTCGTAATCCGCCAGGCGGCTTTCGGTCTTGGTGGCCGAGGTGAGCAGATCGATCTGGCCGTCTTTGAGCATGGCCAGCATATCGTTCCAGCTTTTTCCCTCTTCGTAGCCCACGTACTGGTAATCCCAATTGGCGTAGTCCAGCATGCGCTGGAGGTATTCGTAGCCGTAGCCGCTGCGGTTGCCCTGGGCGTCCATATCCTGGTAGCCGGGAAAGGAGAAATAACCGACGCGCACGGTGCGGCGGGTCGGTTCAGCCGCCAAGACCCCGCGAGACGAAAAAAAGCCCAGGAAAAGAATGAGGGTGACGAAGAAGATCGGGATGCAACGTTTGATGGCTGTTTCAAACATGGAATTCACCTTTCCTTGCTGATTAAATGGACTGGATAATTTTCCGTTTTACTGTCATTTTACAAAGAGTTTACTATATCTTCATTTTTTATTATTATAGCTTAATTTGCGCTTGTTCTCAATCAATAACATCCATTATTATAAGATTTATATCGTGCTGGATCAAAGGGGAACCGCGCCAAATAATACTGCATGTCTTTAAAAAAATATACGCCCTTTCCAACGGGTTCTGGTATAATGGATTTAATTCAATTTACTGTCCAAGTGCCCCTTTGGGGGATGATAGGGAAATAAGTGTGAATCTTATACGGGCCCGCCGCTGTGTAGGGGGAGCCGTCACCGGAATGCCACTGGCCGCAGGGCTGGGAAGGCGGTGGCTGTGTGGATCCCCAGTCAGAAGACCTGCTTGGAACAGCCTTTTGTAACAACAGATGTGGAGAGTCTGCGCTCAGGCGTGGACCCTCCTTTTTTATTATTTTGGCCGCCTTCCCCTGCGGGCTGGCAGGGCGGCAAATGGGAGGTAATACGATATGAAGGCTTTTGTGTTGAAGGCCCCCGGCCAACTGGAATTGACCGACCGGGACCGGCCGGTATGCGGCCCGGGGGAGGTCATCGTCCGGGTCCATTGTGTGAACATCTGCAAGACCGATGTGAAGTGTGTGGACCTGGGCCAGCGGGACCTGGTGTATCCCCGGGTTCTGGGCCACGAGATTGCCGGGACCATCGACGAGGTGGGCCGGGATGTGACGAGCTGTGCCGTTGGCCAGCGGGTCCACGTCCACCCGGGCATCGCCTGCGGCAGCTGCTGGTACTGCCGTAAGAATCTCGACAATCTCTGCGATTCGGTGCGGATCATGGGCTTCAATTACGACGGGGGCTTCCAGGAATTCCTGCGTATCCCCGAGGAAGGGGTCCGGGGGGGCATCCTCAACCGGGTGGAAAATCCGGAGCTGCCCCTGGAGGCGGTGTCCTTCATCGAGCCCCTGGCCTGCTGCGTCAATCTCCAGTCCCAGCTGGATTTTTCGGAGCACCCCTCGGTGCTGATCTTCGGCGGCGGCCGGCTGGGGGTGCTCAACGCCCTGGTGGCTAAGGCCGGGGGCGCGGGGCCGGTGATTCTGGTGGAGCCCGACGCCGGCCGGCGGAAAAGCGGCCTGGACCTGGGCTTTGACGCCGCCCTGGATCCCGCCGATGGGGATCTGGCCGATCGGGTAAAAGCCCTGACCGGGGGCCGGGGCGCCGACATCGCCATCCCCTGCTGCCCCGACGGTTCGGCCCTGGCGTCGGCCCTCCGGCTGACCCGCAAGCAGGGCCAGCTGGGGTATTTCAGCGGGCTGACCGGCGGGGCGCCGGATCTGGCCGTCCTCAACACCATCCATTACCTGGAAATCCACGTGGCGGGCAGCTACGGCTGCGGCCTGGCCCACAGCATCCGGGGCCGGGAGCTCCTGGAGTCCGGCGCCATCGACGTCCGGCCCCTGATCTCCCACCGCATCCCCCTGACAGACCTTCCCCGGGGCATGGATTTTATCCGCCGGGGAGACGGGTATTCCACGGTGGTTTATGTGGACCGGGAATCGAAATGACGCCAGGGCCAAGGCCCGCGGCAAATGGAAAAAGTTTCAATCAGCTTCAGTAAAATATAAATAAAAAATGAAAATAACGGAGGAATTTAAAATGGAACAGCAATTACGGACGCACACAACCCAGGCCGAACCGGCCATCTCCATGAAGGATTACGGCCAGGTGATCACCGGCCTCATCAACAAGCAGGACCTGGACCGGGATACGGCCAAGGACATGTTCATGGAAATCCTGACCAACCGCCAGACGGACATGCAGCAGGGCGCCTTTCTGGCGGCCCTTTCCGCCAAGGGTGAAACCCCGGCGGAGGTGGCAGCGAGCTTCGAAGCCATCTACGAGGTGGACACCAAAAAAGTGTCCCCGGTGACCGACGGCCCGGTGGTGGAAAACTGCGGCACGGGCATGGACAGCTTCAAGACCTTCAACATCAGCACCGCGGCCGCCGTGGTGGCCGCAGCCGCCGGCATCCCCATGGCCAAGCACGGCTCCCGGGCCCTGACCTCGGTGTGCGGCACGGTGGACGTGCTGGAAGCCATGGGCGTGGACATGGACTGCGATGTGGACCTGGTGAAGCAGAGCATCGAAGAGGCGGGCATCGGCCTGTTCAACGGCACCAGCCCCAAGGTCCACCCCATGGCACTGGGCCGCATCCTCTCCCAAATCTCCTTCGGCAGCGTCCTCAACATCTCCGCCTCCCTGGCCAGCCCGGTGCTGCCCGAATACGCGGTGCGGGGCGTGTACTCCAAGGATATGCTGTCCTTCGTGCCCCAGATCATGAAGGAAATCGGCTACCGGCGGGCCCTGGTGATCTACGGCGAGGTGGGTGACCAGTGCATCGACGAAGCCTCTACCCTGGGCACCACCTGGGTGGCCGAGCTGTGTCCCGACGGCACGGTGAAGGAATATTCCTTCTCCCCCGCCGACCTGGGCATCACCCCCGGTGATCCCGATGAACTGAGGACCCTGGACTCGGTGGACGCCTCGGCCCTGTGCCTGACCCGCATCCTCCTGGGCCGGGACACCCCCACCCGCACCGACGCCGTGGCCCTCAACGCCGGCCTGGTGCTGTACCTCATGGATCAAGCGCCGACCATCCGGGAAGGGTACCAGAAATCCCTGGAGCTCATCCATGACGGCCGGGCCTGGGCCAAGATGGAAGACTGGGTCCGCACCCAGAACCGCGACCCGGAAGCCGGCCTGGCCCGCCTCAAGGCCCTGCAGGAACGGGTGGGCTGACATGGAGCTCCTGGCTTTAAAATGCGACGCCGGTTATCTCAAGCTCACCGCTGAGGGCTACGCCCTGGTGGGCCTGAACAAGGCCAGCGTCCGTCCCCTGGAAGAATGGGAAGAACTGCAGAAAAAAACCACAGGCTGGGCCGGGGACTGTCCCGGCCTGCGTGTGGTGAAGTTGATCGTAACGGAAGAGGACCCCTTTACTGGAGGCCCAGGCCCTTGCTCAGATTGACGATGAAATCCTGGACGTTGGTGACGATGCCCCGGGCGGACAGGCTCCCCCGGTCGCTGAGCTTGTTGACCGTGAACTCGGAAATGTCCACGCAGTAAAAGTACACCGGACGGATGGTGCCGTCGTCCAAAACCCGGTAGGACGGGGTCATGTTGCCGGTAGCGATGGTGTGGAGCATGGTGGCCAGGCAGATCACCGTGGTGGCCCCGCGGATCTGATCCCGCATGGCGTCCTGGGCGTCGTACACATCGCCGTGAACCGGCGGCAGGGGGCCGTCGTCCCGGATGGAGCCCGCCAGCACATAGGGTACGCCCTTGGCCTCGCAGGCGGCGATGATGCCGTCCTGGATGCCCTCTTCCTTAATGAAGGCGGCGATGGAGCCGTGGTAGCGGACCTTGTTGATGGTGTCCAGATGGTTGTAATGCCCCAGGGGCTGGCTTTCCTGGGTGTAGATATTCTGGCCAAGGGCAGTGTTCAGGTAGGCCGCCTCCAGGTCGTGGGTGGCCAGGGCGTTGCCCGCCAAAACGGCCTGGACGTAGCCCCCCTCCACCAATTTGGAGAAGGCCTGGCGGGAGTCGCTGTCAAAGGCCAGGGCCGGGCCCATGACCCAGACCACCTTGCCGCCGTGGTCCCGCTCGTAGCGTAGCAGGTCGTAGAGGTTGTCGTAATCCTTGGAAAAGGCGGTTTCCCGGGAACGGCCGGTGCGGAAGGCAAAGAGATCCTCCGCCCCGCGGAGCTTGGCCCGGAAGCCGTCGGGGTGGACGTAGATGCCCTCTTCCCCATTTTCCGTACGGCCGGTGACCACAAGGTCCCCGGCTTTGAGCAGGCGGAACTCCCGCACGGCGATCTTTCCGCCTTCCCATACGGCCACACAGTCCATGCGGCTTTCCTCCGCCAGGTGCCAGGTGCCGTCGATCTTAAAATATTCCGGGAAGATGCTCATGGCGTGATAGAACTCCGGCGCCACCCCGTCCATGGGCGCCGGAACCAGGGTGGCCTCCGGTGCACCGCAAAAAATCGGCGCAGAAAAATCCGGCGCCGTGAAATTCTTCAGTTGAAACTCCATTGGATTGATACCTCTCCTTTTTCTTGTCAGATTATTCCTGTCAAATTTTCTTTTCAAACATACATATCGGCATGGCTGCCGCTTTTCCATTCCGTCTTTCCAAGGCGCGGATGCCCGCGCCCGCCCATTACAGCTTCACATCCTCGATGGGGTTATCCCGGGAGTCATCCTTATCGTCCCGCTTCAGGGCGTTGGTCATCTGGTTGATGCGCCAGCCCCGGTTGAATTCCCCTTTTTTGTACTCCTTGAGGACCGTGGAATAGGGCAGCTTGACCTGGGCGATGTAGGGATCGTAGGCCCTGGGCATTTTGGCCAGCTGGGTCACCAGCTTTTCCACCGTCAGCTTGAGGGTCTTCATGTTGCGTTTGGCATCCTTGCGGTAGAGGGACTCGTATACGTATTGGGCCAGGGAATCGTACAGCCGGGCATCATCGGACACGGCATCGATGTGCCAGTCATCCGCCAGCGTCCGGATCATCCGGACCATGTGGCCCCGTTCATCCATCACGTCCTTCCCATAGGCGCTGTGGCTCACCGACAGGCGGTGGAGGATATGGCTGTACAGCACAGCGTCCTCCAGGGCGATGGATTTGGCCTTATGCAGGTAGCGCAGGACGGTTTCCAGCCCTTCCCCGTAATTCATGTCCCCCTTCTTCTCACTGTACACCTGGGTCAGGAGGTCCGTCCGGTACATCTTGCTCCAGCGGCCGCTGCCGCAGCAGGGCACCTGGTCCCCCGCCTGCTTGAAGAAGGGCACGAGGATGGTGCTTTCGATGGCCGGAGCATCGTATTCCCCCGGCTGGACGTGGTGCCACCAGGTCTGGTCCGTCTTCTTTGATTCGTAGGAGCAGCCGCTCATGTCGTGGCCCTCCATGTTCTTGCGCAGGGTCTCCACGTACTGGGGCTCCACCGTATCGTCGGCGTCCACAAAGGTGACGAAGGGGGTCTTGGTGTTGTTCAGTCCCGTCATCACCGCTGAATCCACGCCGCCGTGGGGTTTCTTCAGAATGCGGATCCGCGGGTCTCCGGTTTCCTTTTTTATTTCCTGGCATTTCTTGTAGGAATGGTCCTTGCTGCCGTCATCCACCAGATAAATGACGAAATCCCCATAGGTCTGTGCTAACAGGGAATTCACACAGCCCGCTACCCGTTTTTCCCCGTTGTACACGGGGACGATTACTGTTACATCTTCCATCTTCTTGCCCCTTTACCGTTTTTTTGTTTCCCACCTGTTTGTAAACTCTTCTTTATCCATTCTACCCTAAACCCCATTCTTTTTCCAGTGTTTCTTCGAATAAGGAATGCTTTATTGACCAAGATATGATACCATATGGAAGAGAATTACCGAAAACAGCGAATTCATCCGATAAGGGAGGAAATTTATCTCATGAAAGCTTACCAATTTAAAGTAACCATCAAAGGCAGCCGTCCGCCCATCTGGCGGCGGATCCTCATTTCCACCGACTTCTCGTTCCACGATCTGGCGACGGCCATCATCGAATCCTTTTATTGGAGCGGCGGCCATCTGTGGGAATTCACCTTTGGAAACAACCAGGCACCGGTTGGCATCCCCGACGACATGCTCCCCCCCGACAGTTTCGACCAGCCCATCGATGCCGCAGTGACAGGCCTGTCACAGTATTTCAGCGCCCACACCAAATGCGAGTTCATCTACGATTTTGGGGATTTCTGGGAAATGACCGTGGTCCGGGAAGAGGAAATCAAGACCGAGCTCGCCTATCCCCAGGTCATCGACTTTAAAGGGGAATGTCCCCTGGAGGACTGCGGCGGCATCGAAATCTATCAGGATATCCTGAAGCAGGTAGCCCATCCCCAAAAGGCAACGAATAAGGAAACGCTGGCCGTCTGGAAGGAATGCATCGACATGAACACCCCCTTCGACATGCAGCTGGTCAACGAGGAGTACATGCCCAGCCACAAATGGAACCAAGGCGAGTCCGGCATGGATTTGATGGACGAAATGATGGACGTGCCCTCGGAAAAACCCATGGTCATCCCCCAGAAATTCGTCATGGCCCTGGAGATCCTGGACATCCCCACAAGCCAGATGCTGTCATCCCTGAACGTGTCGGAGCTGAAGGCGCTGGCCAAGAAAAACGGCCTGAGCGGCTACTCCAGCCTCCACAAGGCCGAGCTGACCGCCCTGATCAGCCAAACCCTGATGGATTCCGAACGGCTGAGCCATCAGCTGAGCCTGTTCTACCCCAACGAAATCGAGGATCTGATGGAGGGCGTCAAAACCGGCTCCCTTTACTACACCGGCGACGCCATGCCGTCCCTGTTCAGACGGGGGTACATCCAGGCCGACATGTTCGCCATGGTCATCTCCCAGGAAACCCTGGACCTCATCCGCAAGATCCTCAAGCGGGCCTCCTTTAAAAAGGAACAGGCGCGCATGGGCAAGCTGCGCCACTACCTGGAAGCCTGCGTGTATTTTTACGGCATCTGTGATTTCGATCAGCCGGCCAGGATTTACGAAGCCTGTGAAGGGGAAGCCATCGATCCCTTCGTCTTTGCCGACGCTTACTTTGACGGCCTCAAGGAGGTGTCCATGGTGGCCCTCAAGGAAAACCAGTGGATGGACGCCGGCGCCGCGGACAGCAGCTATTTTGAATCCCTGGAGCTGGACAAAAGCGTCCTGCCCTTTTACATGCCCACCAAGCAGGAGGTGGAGGAAGTGGACCTGTGCCTGCCCAAGCTTCGGGCCACCATCCCCAACCAGGCCCTGGTCCGGGACGTCAACGCCTATTTCCGCCTGGTCCAGGAACAGGCGGAGCGCATCGGCCTGGAAGTCCAGGAATGGATCCGGGTGGGCTACGACTTCAACGACATCTTCAACTGGCTTTGCGACTGGACCCTCTTTGAGTACTCCCAGGAAGAGGATGTCCAGCGCCTGGGCAAGCTCTTCCAGAACGTGTGGAACAGCAGCCGCATGATCATCCTCCGGGGCCATACCCCCAATGAGATGACCAACGAATTGCCGGCCCTCAGGAAGGACGTGCCGGACAATATCATCGGCTTCCCCGGTGCCGGGAAGAACAAATAACCTATTGCCCTTATGGGTTGCTTAAGGGGTGCCCCGGGCTATTGCGCAGCCATCCAATCCATGTTAAAATGATTTTAAATTATTATGATGGAGGAACGACCATGAGACGACGATTGCCCCTGCTGCCCCTTTTGATTCTGGCGATGCTGGCTCTGGCCGGCTGTGGAAGCCAGGCAGCCACCGGTACCGGCGGAACCACCGTCAGCGGCGCCCAGTCAGGCTCGGGGCTCAACCCCCTGCCCAGTACCTTTTCCCTTCAGAACACCAACGGCCAGACCGTGACCGAAGCCGTGCTGAAGGAACACCCCTACACCATGATCAACGTGTGGAGCACCACCTGCGGTTACTGCATCAAGGAGATGCCTGACCTTCAGGCAGCCTACGCGGAAAATCCCAACCCCAATATGGGACTCATCGGCATTGCCACGGATTACGGCAACGATGACGACGTGCGCCAGGTGGTGGCGGACAAAGGCGTGACCTACCCGGTGCTCATCACCGACCGCCAGTTCATCACCGATTTCCTGGGACAGATCACCGCCGTACCGGCCACCCTGGTGGTGGACCAGAGCGGAAACGTGAAATCCGTAACCTACGGAGCCCGGAGCAAGGACGATTTTGTGGCCCTGATGAAGGCCTACCAGTAAAGATGGATTCAATTCAAATGCAATCAAAGAACCCCCAATTCCAAGGAAGATCATCTGGAAGCGGGGGTTCTTTTTGACTGATTTTTTGTGAATCGGCGCCTAATGGACGCTGATCTGGGTGACGCTGGGGGCGCCGTCGCTGAGGAGGATGAAGCCCAGATCCCGGTAAGTGGCACCGGCGGCGATGGACCCGTTGTAGTCCTTGTTGGTGATGGTCAGGGTATTCCCCGAAACGGAGAACTGACCGTTCCAGTTGTCCCGCAGGGTGACGGCCCGGTCGAAGGTCAGAATGACCTTCCAGGCGTTGACCGCCCCGCCGCCGTTGGCGATGGCCACGGCGAACTGGCCGGCGGTCTGGCTGCCCTCCGCCCAGCTGCCCGTCATGGTCGCTGTGGCGCTGAGGCTGCCGGTGGCCGTTCCTCCCCCGCCGCCGTCCTTGGCGAACAGGGCTTTGGTCTGGCTGGACAGGGGCGCCGGTTCAGCGCCGCCCTTTTCCACCAGCACGGCCCGGATGGCCTCCGCCCTCAGGGCCAGGCCCTGGGAACCGGCGGGGTCGCCGTTCTTGGCCCAGGCGCTCCAGCCGTAATTCTGGACGTGGACGCAGTAGTAGAGGTCGTACTGATCCGCCGCGTCGCCGGTGAGCTTCATCTTCAGGGCTTCCATGCGCAGGGCCTGGCCCGTGGTGCCGGCGGTCTGGCCGTCGGACACCCAGCCCATCCACCCCACGTTCTGGACGTGGGCGCAGTAGGTGATGCCCAGGTTGTCGATGCCCGAAATCTGGGCCCGGAAGGCTTCCATGCGCAGGGCCCGGCCCGTTGTGCCGGCGGTCTGGCCCCCTTCCACCGCGGCCATGTTGCCGATGTTCTGGACGTGGCAGGAATAAGACAGGCCTGTGACCCCGGAGCTTGGGCCGTCCAGGGTGGCCATGCGGCTGACGAACCACCGGCCGGTCTGGGTCAGATCCGAGGTGGTGAAGCCGCTGGTCTTCCCCGTGTTCGGCTTGATGATGGAGCAGGCCTCATCCTTGTCCGAGAAATCCCACATGGCGAAGCTGATGTGGTACTGGTTCATGACCGCCAGCCAGGCGTCGGCCTGGCCCTCGTCGATGGTGCCGGACCCCGAAGCCTCGCAGATGCCGAATTCCGAGACGAACACCGGCAGGCCGGACTGGACCGCGGCCACCAGCTTGTTCCGCAGGGCGTCCTTGTGGGTGGCGGCGTAGAAGTGCAGGGTGTACATAACGTTGGACACCCCGGTCAGGGGCGAAGCCGCCGCCTGGTCGATGTCCTGGGACCAGGTGGGCGTCCCCACCAGGATGATGCCGTCGGAATGCTGGCGGATCACCGGGATTACCGCCTGGGCGTAGGTCTTGACCTGATCCCAGGTCACGGCGCCGTTGGGCTCGTTGCAGATTTCGTACAGCACGTGGGGATCACTCCCGTAGGTCCGGGACATCTCGTCGAAAAAGGCCAGGGCCTCGGACTGGTGGGTCTGGGGGTTGCCGTCGCTTAGGATGTGCCAGTCGATGATGACGTAGATCCCGGCCTGGCGGGCCGCGGCCACGGCGTCGGCGATGCGGGCCTTGAGGGCCGCCCGGTTGGCGTCATCCCCGGTGCAGTAGCCGTTGTATTCCTGGGTGTACATGGCCAGCCGGAAGACGTTGCAGCCCCACTGGTTCTTCATCTGGACCATGTTGGCGGCGTTGACGAACTGGGGGTACCAGGACAGGCCGTGGGAGCTGAGCCCCCGGAGCTGGACCGTCTGGCCGGAGCTGTCCGCCAGGGTGGTGCCCTGGACGTGGAGGGCCGCCACCGCCGGTTCCGCCGCCAGGGCCCGGGATGGGGCGCCGCCTGCGATCAGGGCCAGGATGGCCAAAAGGATGAGCAGGCTCCAGCGGGGGCTTGCCTTAAACCGTGAATGGGTCGATGTTGCTGTTTGCATGTTGCTCTCCTTTCCTATTACATTTAGTGATTGGCAAATATCCTATCGCGCAGGGTGCCCGCAGACAGGATAACACCAGGGCGAAGTGGCCGCGCACAGTGCTTTCCTGTACTCGGCCCCTGAGCATCGGTGTTTCCTGACTGCGGACACCCTGCCAATTTCCATTCGCGCCAATCGTTAATCCAATCCGCCCAGGCAGGCCGCACACATGGAGGGGTCGCCGCAGGCGGAGGGGTCGTTGGTGGCGGACACCAGGAAGCTTTTGGGGATGTAGAAGCCGTTCTCGAAGAAGGGGGCGTAGTGGACCTCCCACCATTCGCTCCAGGCCTCGTCATCGCCGTCCAGGGGCAGGATGGTCACCGCCTCGTCGGGGACCTCGTAGAGGCCCTGCTTCCCCTTGTGGGGGAAGGGCTCGATGAGGCGCATGTCGGTGAGCTCCCAGGCCCACAGGGGCTTGTCCCCCAGGTCCGGCATGGCGTCCAGTCCCGCCGCCTTCAGGTGGTCCTCCGTCAGAGGCACGATGTCCTCCAGGGTCACCACGCACAGGGCATGGCCGGAAATGGTTCCGGGAAAGGCCTCGCTGGAGGCGCAGATCAGCAGATCCCCCCGGTAATCGGTCCGCCAGGAGCGGCATTCCACCGTTTTTTCTTCCATTAAAATGAGATGGGCCCATTGGGGCCGTACAGACAGAGCTTTCACAAAGCACTCCCCTTTCGTCGTTGTTGAATGAGCAAAACCACCGCAAAGGCGATGTCCAGGACCATCCACAGGGCCAGGAGGCCGAAGCCCTGGCGGATGCCGTAGGCATCGGCGATGAATCCCAGGGCCGCAGTCACCACCGCGCCGCCCAGGCCCGTGGAGGCCGTGATCAGCCCCGTCACCGAGGCCGTGCGGCCGGCGGAAAAGTCGATGGCGTAGCCCAGGACCATGGGATAGATGGCGCCGCTGAAGAAGCCCAGGACGAAGCTTACGGCCACCGCCGCCATGGCGCTGTGGAGGCCGGCCATGACCAGGGCTCCTGCCGTCACCGCGCAGGCCGCGACGACCAGGACCGTCCCCTTGTGGTCGCTGACCAGGCCGCAGAGCAGCCGGGAGGGCACCATGGCCAGCCAGAACATGGACAGGGCCAGGTAGGCCGTGGAGCCGCCCAGGTCGTCGGTGATGAAGGCGTTGAGGAAATAGGCGTAGCCATTTTCAAAGCCCACGTACACAAACATCACCAGGCACAGGAGCACCACCCCGGGCAGGGCCCAGCGTTTGGCGGGCGTTCCCGGAGCCCCGGCATCCGGACTGCCGGCAGAGGTTCCCCCTGCGCCTTCCTCCCCCGCCGCCTCCCTGGGGGAAAAGTCCGTCAGGGCGATGGCGGCCAGGTTGAAGGCCGCCGCCAGTCCCAGCAGGACGAAGAGCCACCGCCAAGACTGCCCGGCCCCCACCAGGGCGCCGCAGATCATGGGGCTCACGATGGCCCCCAGGGCGTACATGCTGGTGAGCATCCCCATCTTGCGCTTTCCGCTTTGGGGATAGGCATCGGCCAGGGCGGAAATGGCCACGTACTGGAGGATGCTGGTGGCCACCCCCACCAGGAAGATTCCCGGCAGGAAGGCCGCCGCCGAGGTAGAAACCACGATGACCCCGCACCCGGCGATGAAGACGCCGAAGAAGGGCAGCAGCACCTGGCGCTTGCCCCGGCGGTCCGCCACAGGCCCGAAGATCAGCGGCGCCACGAGGGTCGCCACCAGCTGGGCCGAGGCCAGCATGCCAAGGGCGCCATTGCCCAGGGCGAAATCCCGGCCCACGCTGAGCAGGCAGGCCTGGTACCCGCCTGCCTCAAAACCGTTGAGAAACACGATGAAAAATAAGAGGCCCGCCAAGGGCCACGGTCTGGTTTTCGCCTTCATGTGCTGTCCTCCTGCTCCCCAATGGGGCGTTGTATTAAGGGCTCCCCTTATCGTTATTTTAAGTATATCACATTTTCCGTCCTTTAACCATTTACATCTGAATTTAGTTGTCCCTGCCGAATACGTTTTGAGATAATAAATAATTTATTATCTACAACCAATCCTGATTCTGCTAAACTGAGACCAGAAAGAAACACCAGGGAACACGCCAGCGTGTACGACACAATTTAACTCTTATTAGGGAAGAACCCCCCTGCGGCGACGCCACCCTGCCCATGATCACCAGCTGCTCACCGGGATGGATCAAGCACATCGAGCACCAGTTCCCCACCGGGCTGGATCACCTGTCCACCTGCAAGAGCCCCCACACCATGATGGGCGCCGTGGTCAAATCCTTCTACGCCGAACGCACCGGCGGCTGCATCAATGGCGGCGGCCAGCCCCGCTGCCACGAAGAGGGCTACCGCGAAAAACGCAGCCACGCCCTGTACAGCGAAGACGAACGCAAGTCCATGCGCAAATCCCACGAAAACCCGGATCTGATGAAGCTTTACGAGGATTATCTGGGCGCCCCAGGCGGCCACCTGTCCCACAAGCTGCACCACACCACCTACACCCCCCGGGGCCGCTACAACGAGCTGGTTTGACATTACTCGTTTCGATCCCGCCATTACTCAAAATTGAGTAATGTCAAAAAAAAGCAAAGCCGCAAGCCAGATGATTCTGGTTTGCGACTTGTCTGGTCCGTCGTCTCCGGACCTGAATACATCCCAATAGTCAGCACCGCGGACAGGAAAGCACTGTTCGCGGTGATTCCTCTGATGCTGCATTCAGGTCCAAAGACAACGGACGCGTCAATTCTCTAATTTCCACCCGACTCCTTGGATTTGCTGAGTTCGATCTGGCTTTCAAAAAGTTTATTTTGCAGGCTTAAAATGGATTTGCGGTTGGTTTCGCTTTCCACCTTGGCCTGTTTCAGGTGTTCGCGGTACTGGTTCAGGAGCTCGTTCTTGTCCTCAATTTCCTTGCGCAGCACTTCCTTTTCCTGGTCGATTCCCAGCTTTTCCTCCTTCATCCGGGCAATGGTGGCCTTCAGGCCTTCTACCTCATCCCCCAGGATTTCCAGGGCTTCCACGTTTTTCTCGGCCTTTTCCTCCGCGGCGTGGACGTCGTCCCGGGCCTGGAAGAGCAGGTCGGTGATGTTCATGCAGCCCAGCAGGGCGATGTGGATCTTGTTGACGTGGGGGTTGCCGTTGTCCAGCTTACCCAATTCCGAATTGACAAAATTAGAAATTTCGCGGATGTAATCCTCATTCCCATCAACCTTTACGTTGAAGACATTGTCAAGCATCTTAATTTCTATGGATTTTTTATCATTAGGCAATTGGAGTACCTCCGTTTTTTTCTCTTTTTCCTTATTTTAATACATCTATTATAGTCAAATTCCGTCAGAATTTCAATGATTTTGGCATTTCCCGGCGATAAATTCGTCAATCTGGGCATCCGGCAGCACTGAATAGTCGATCTTTTCGCTGTCCAGGGCGGAAAAACCCGTCACCCCGGTCTTCATGATGGTGTCGTTGCTGACGATGGGCTTGCCGTAGGAGCTGGCGAACTTCAGGGTCTGGAGGGTCCCGCTGTTCTTTTCAAATTCCGAGACGAAGACGTAGTCCGACACGTGGGCCTGAAGCCGGTCCCGTTCCACGAACATGAAGGCATTGGACACGTCCATGGGCGAGAACTCGCTGATCAGGCAGCCGCCGTTGTCGATGATCCGCTCCGCCAGCTTGACGTTGTACTTGGGGATGATGTCCACCAGGTTGGAGGGCAGGAAGGCCACGGTCTTTCCCCCGGCGTCCAGACAGCCGGTGTGGCTTTCGGCGTCACAGCCCGTCGCCAGGCCGCTGACCACCACCACCCCGTTTTCCGCCAGGCGGCGGCCGATGCTGTAGGAGAAGCGGCTCCCCGTCTCCGTGGGCACCCGGGTGCCGATGGAGGCCGCCCGGTGGGGCGCCATCAGCAGGTCCAGATCACCCTTGTAGTAAATCAGGTTGGGGCCGTCGTCGTAATTGAGGGACGGCGGAAAATCCGGCGACGCCGAGGACATGCACCGGATGTCGTTTTTCGCGCAGATATCCAGGATATCCCGGGCTTTTTCCCGGGCGTCCAGGAACACGGAAACCGGCGTCATCCGGGAAAAGATGTTCAAATCGACCCCGCTCTCCACAAAGGACAGGTAATTGCTTTCCGCGGGATTTTCACAATGATCCACCAGGATGCGTATTTTGCGGCGCCCAATCCCCTTGATGGTGGACAGGGCGATCAGGCTCAGCGTATAATCGTATAACGAGTTTTCCATAATTGACACCTTCTTGCATTAGTTAAACTATTTTATCATTCGTCCCTTAATTGTGCCCCTAAAGAATCATTTAAATCTTTAATGATGGCGTCGATGACCGGATTGATATCATCGTCGGTGAGGGTGCGTTCCGGGTGGCGGAAGACGATGGAATAGGCCAGGCTCTTCTTGCCCTCGGGGATCTGTTCCCCGGTGTACACGTCAAAGAGCTTGATTTCCTCCACGATTTCCTTGCCGTACCGGTCGATGACCGCGGCGATGGCCGCCGCCGGCACCCCTTCGTCCATGAGCAGGGCCAGGTCCCGGCTGGAGGACGGGAACTTGGGCAGGTCGCTGTAGCGGATGTCCAGATGGCTGGCGGCGAACAGGGCGTCGAAGTCCAGCTCCGCCAGGTAGACCCGCTTGGGCAGCTTGTAATTCTTGACCACCGCCGGGTGGATCTCCCCGATCTGGCCCACTTCCTTCCCGGCCGCAGTGATCACCGCCCGGCGTCCCGGGTGGAACAGGTCGTCGCCGCCGGCGGCAAAGGCCCAGTCTGCAATGCCGGACATCCGGAGGATGGCTTCCACCGTGCCCTTGAGCTCGTAGAAATCCATGTCGCCGTAGCCCGAGAGCACCAGGTGGGTCCGTTCCACCGGCAGGTCCGCCGGATCCGGGTTCACGTGGTAGGTCTTGGCCATTTCAAAGAACCGGGCCTGGGGGATCTTGCGGTTGTAGTTCAGGCCGATGGTTTCCAGCTGATGGCCGGCCAGGGTGTTGCGCATGACGCTGTTTTCTTCGCCCAAGGGATTTTTGATGACAACCAGTTCTTCCTTCTTGATGAGATTCATCATTTCGATGCGTTTCGCACTGGAGAAGGAGGTGGTCATGGTCTGGTAATAGCCGTTGCCGATGAGCAGGTCCGTCAGCCGGTCCTTGTACTTCTGTTCCTCGGTCTTCAGGCCCACCAGGGTGGTGCCCCCCATGATGGTGCTGGGGATCTTGTCGTAGCCGTAGATCCGGGCGATTTCTTCGGCGATGTCTTCCCGGATGTTCAGGTCCTGACGGTATTCCGGCACGGTGACGATGAGGGTGCCGTTTTCGCACAGCTCGGTGGTTAAGAACAGGCGCTTGAGGATCTTCACCATTTCCGCCGGGGTCAGGTCGATGCCGATGAAGCGGTTGATCCAGGCGGCGTCCACGGTGATGGTCCGGGGAGCCGAAGGTTCCTGGTACACGTCGATCATGCCGGGGACCACCTCGCAGGCGCCGATGGTTTCAAAGAGGTAGGTGGCCCGCAGGGCGGCGGTTTCCGCCAGGCTGGGGTACAGGCCCTTTTCGTACCGGGCCGAGGCTTCGGTGCGCAGGCCCACCTTCTTGGCGGTCTGACGGATGCTGGCCTTGTCGAAGCAGGCGGATTCCAGGACCACGTACTCGGTCTGGTCCGTGATTTCCGAGTTGGCCCCCCCCATGACCCCGGCGATGGCCACCGGCACCCGGCCGTTGGTGATCATGAGCATGGCATCGTCGATTTCCCGTTCCACATCGTCCAGGGTCACCACGGACTTGGCGTCGGTGGTCTTGACCACGATCTGGTCCGAATCCAGGCTCTTGTAGTCGAAAGCGTGGAGGGGCTGGCCCATTTCCAGCATGACGTAGTTGGTCACATCCACGATGTTGTTGATGGGACGGACGCCGCAGTTAAGGAGCTTGAGCTGCATCCACAGGGGCGACGGGGCGATTTCCCTGACTTTGAACATCTTGGCTACGTACCGGGGGCACAGGGGACTTTCCACCTTCACCGACAGGTGGCTTTCAATTTCCGAGGCCCCTTCCTTCTGGGGATCGTACAGGGGGATGGGCTGCACCGGTTCATCCAGGGCCGCCGCCGCTTCCCGGGCGATGCCGTACATGGACTGGCAGTCCGAACGGTTGGCGGTGAGCTCCACGTCGATGATGGCGTCGTCCACCCACATCAGGGAGCGCACGTCCAGGCCGGCTTCGGTGTCCGCCGGCAGGATGTAGATGCCGTTCAATACCTCCTTGGTGAACAGATGGGTGTTCATGCCCATTTCTTCCACCGAGCACATCATCCCCTGGGACTTGACTCCTCGGAAGTTGGAGGCCTTCATTTTGGTGCCGTCGGCCAGCACGGCGCCGGCCACGGCCACGGGCACCACCGCCCCCTCAAAGACGTTGGTGGCGCTGGTGATGATGGGCAGCACGCCCTTTTCCGCGCCCAGGTCCACGTCGCAGACCACCAGCTTGTCGGCGTTGGGATGGGGATTGACCTTCAGTATTTTACCGGTGAGGATGCCGGACATGGTTTCCGACACGGTTTCAATGCTTTCCACCTTGGTACCGGACATGGTCAGGATATCCCCGAAGGTCTTCACGTCCATGTCCACATTCACATATTCTTTCAGCCATTTTAATGATACGAGCATGAGTCAGTCTCCTTTTACTTGAATTGATCCAGAAAGCGGACGTCATTTTCAAAGAGGATCCGCAGGTCGTTGATTCCGTATTTGGTCAGCACCACCCGGTCCAGGCCGATGCCGAAGGCAAAGCCGCTGTACACCTCGGGGTCGATATTGCAGGCCCGGAGCACGTTGGGATGGACCATGCCGCATCCCAGCAGTTCCACCCAGCCGGACTGGCTGCACACCGGGCAGCCCTTGCCGCCGCACTTGAAGCAGGTCACGTCCATTTCAGCGCTGGGTTCGGTAAAATAGAATTGGTGGGGCCGGAATTTGGTCTTGGTGTCATTTCCGAAGAGCTGCTTGGCAAACAGATCCAGGGTCCCCTTGAGGTCGGACATGGTGATGCCCTTGTCGATGACCAGGCCTTCCATCTGATGGAACACCGGCGAGTGGGTCGCGTCGATTTCGTCCGAACGGTAGACCCGGCCCGGGGAGATGATCCGCAGGGGCGGCTTGTTCTTCATCATGGTACGCACCTGGACCGGCGAGGTCTGGGTCCGCAGGACGATGTCGTCCTGGTAGTAGAAGGATTCCTGGAGATCCCGGGAGGAATGGTCCTTGGGCATGTTCAGGTAATCAAAATTGTACTGGGTCCACTCGATTTCCGGCCCTTCCACGATGGAGAAGCCCATGCCCAGGAAGATGTCCTGGAGCTCGTTGATGACGATGCTCAGGGGGTGCAGGCTCCCGGTCTGGGGCTGTTTTCCCGGCAGGGTCACGTCGATCTTTTCCTTTTCCATCCGGGAGGCCATGACGGCGGCTTCCAGGTTCTGCTTCTGTTCGGTCAGGCCCCGTTCGATTTCCTCACGGATCTCGTTGGCCATCTTGCCCACCACCGGGCGGGCTTCCTTGGACAGCTTGCCCATGCCCTTCATCACACCCGTCAGGGCGCCCTTCTTGCCCAGGAAACGGACCCGCAGCTCGTCCAGCTCCTTCATATCCTTCACATCCTGGATATGGTTGAAGAACTCGTCCTTAATCTGATTCAATTGATCCTGCATCTTCTCTTTACTCCTTTATCGATAAAATTTGTAAAATCCAATAAGTCTATCAAAGCCTGTACATAAAAAAAGTCCTTATTTTAAAAATAAGGACGAAATTTCCGCGGTACCACCTTTGTTATTGCCCGACGGGCAATCCCTCTTAACTAACGCGTTATGGACGTTCCAGGCTACAGGCCGCAGCGTTCACCTGGAAAGCTCCGGAGTGAAATTTCACCATCTGGGCCGCAGGCGCCTTTCAGCCGGGGGCGTCCTCTCTGGTTGCGGGTAAAACAATGGCTACCTCTCCATCATCGCATTGGATTATTCACTTGTCTTGTGCAGCTCCCGCCCGATCTCGTACAGCATGATGCCGGCGGCGATGGACACGTTGAGGGATTCGGCGTTCCCCCAGATGGGGAGCCGCCAGAGCACGTCACATTCCCGGGCCAGGCCGTCGCTGATGCCGTGGGACTCATTGCCCAGGATCAGGGCCACACCGCCTCCGTCAAGGGGCAGCCCGGTCATCTCCGTCCCCGCCAGGGACGTGCCGCAGATCAGGATCCCCGCCTGACGCAGGGCCGCAATCTCCGCTCCCAGGTCCTCACACTGCCAGACCGGCAGATGGAAGAAGGAACCCATGGAGCCGCGGATGACCTTTTCACCGTAAATATCCGCACACTGGGGCGAGGCCACCACGGCATCAAAGCCCATGGCGTCCGCCGTCCGCAGGATGGTCCCCAGGTTTCCGGGGTCACGGATATCTTCTAATATAACATAAGATCGGCCGTTTGGCTTCCCTTTTTTTGATTTTTTTGCCCGGCAGAGGATGCCCTCGGGGGTTTTCTGCTGGCTCAGGGCCTCGCAGACCGCCTCGCTCACAAGGGCGCATTGGCATTCTCCGGCCCCCTCCAGCTCCCTTACCGCCCCGGCCACCGCCGGGTCCTCCAGGCAGCGCTCCGTCACAAACACATCGGTCAGGGGCACCTGCCACCGGCAGGCCTCCAGGAAGAGCTTCTTGCCCTCGAAGGTATACGCGTCCTCAGCCTCGCGGTTTTTCTTCAGCCGCAGGCCCCGGATGGCCTTGACCCGATCGTTCTGTCTCGAGGTGATGGATGAAATCATCGGAATTTGGGGCCGTTCTGGTTCTGTCGGGTCACATCGTTGATGCTCAGGTTGTCCCCGATGACCACCAGCTTGTCCCCGGGCTTGATGACATCCGTGGCCAGGGGCGATACATTCAGATTATCCTGGGAGCGGATGGCGATGACGTTGAGGCCGTAGCGGCTGCGCATTTCCAGGGTATCCAGGGCGTGGTTTTCCCAGCCGGGCAGGGCGTCCACCTCCACGATGGAGTGGTCCGTATCCAGCTCCAGCACGTCGATGAAATCCCCGGAGAACAGGTTGTGGGCCACCCGCTCGCCCATGTCCCGTTCCGGTGAGAACACCTTCTGGACCCCCAGCTTGAGCAGCACCTTTTCGTGCTGGGCGTTGTTGGCCTTGCCGTAGATCCGGGGGATCCCCAGCTCCTGGGCGTTGACCACCCCCATGATGCTGCTGTTGATGTCCGAGGTGATGGCGATGATGGCCGTATCCACGTTCTTCAGCCCGATGGACTTGAGGGCGTTGATATCCGACACATCCGCCTGGACGGCGTAAGTCACGTAATTGGCGATGTTCTGGACCTTTTCCTCATCCCGGTCCACCACGATCACATTGCACCCCAGCTCGCTCAGCGTGATGGCCAGGGCTTCCCCGAAACGTCCTAATCCTAAAATAGCAAATTGTTTATCTTTCATAGCTCCCTCTGCATTATCCTATTAACACATTGCCCTCTGGCAACTTGTAGAATCCCTTGTTTTCCCGTTCCTTCCGTTCCTTGCGCGTGATCACGTAGGCGATGGTCAGGGGGCCGACACGGCCGGTGAACATCGTCAGGATGATGGCGACGCGGCTGACATTGGACAGGGTCGGCGTGATGTTACAGGTCAGACCGACCGTGGAATAAGCGGAGAACACTTCAAAGAGAAGGTCCTGGGCCGGTTTGCCCGGTTCCGCGATGGACAGGATCATGAACACGATATAGACGATGAGCCCGCCGATGAAGAAGACGCAGGCCGCCTGTCTCAGGGTATCCCGGGGGATGGACCGCTTGAAGCAGGCCACATCCCGCTTGCCTGTGAGTCCGGAAAAAAGCATCAGGAACATCACGGCGAAGGTGGTCGTCTTGACCCCGCCGGCGGTGGATCCCGGGGACCCGCCGATAAACATGAGCAGCATGGTGATATTCTTGCCCGCCGAGGTCATCCCCACCTGGGAGATGGTATTGGAGCCCGCCGTCCTCGGGGTGATGGACTGGAAGATGGAAGCCAGGATCTTGCCGTACCAGGGCAGGTTCTTCAGGGTTTCCGGATTGTTGTATTCCAGGATGTAGATCATCACCGCACCGCCGACCACGAGGACCGTGGTGGAGATGAGCACCAGCTTGGTATGGAGGCTCAGGCGCCCCGAATGGCGGTAATTCACCAGTTCGCTGGTCACAGCGAAGCCCAGGCCGCCGACCACGATGAGGCCGCCCACCGTCAGGGACAGCAGCGGGTTGTTCACATAGCCCGTAAAGCTGTTGAAATTGCCGATGAGGTCGAAGCCCGCGTTACAGAAGGACGAAATGGAATGCCAGATCCCGAAGTACAGCCCCTTCCCCACCCCGTAATCCGGAATGAAGACAATGGACAGGAGCAGCCCGCCGATCAGCTCGATGATCAGCGAGGAAGCCACGATGTACTTGGTGAACTTGACCACCCCCTGAACCCGTTCCGAGTTGACGGAGGACTGGAGGAGCAGCCGGTTCCGGATGGTGATCCGTTTGCCGGCCAACACGAAGATGATGGTCATCAGGGACATGAAGCCCAGCCCGCCGATCTGGATCAGCAGGATGATGACGATCTGACCGAACAGCGTCCAGTAGGTCCCGGTATCCACAACGATCAGCCCCGTCACACACACCGACGAGGTGGCCGTGAACAGGCAGTTGATGTAGCCCGGACTGTGCCCGCTCACACTGGCGATGGGCAGGCTCAGGAGCAGTGAACCAATAAAGATAACCAATGCGAACCCGAACATCAGGATTTCCGCAGGTGAGCGGCTTCGCATGAAATGGGTAAATTTACTGTCATTCTCCGATTTGATGATTTTAGTCATGCTTTAAACTCCATTCACTCATAATATAATAATGACTAACTAAAGACATTTTAGCACTAAAGCATTAAAAATCAAGAGCAGAAAGGCCGAAACGCATTAAAAAGCGTACAACTGCAAACCTTTCCTCCAAAACAAGAAGAAAACGCCATCTGTCACGAAACAAATGACGTTTTGCAGTAGGTTATCTTATAAATTATTTTTGGACAATTCCGCCAGTTTTGCAAAAGCGTCCATATCATTCATGGCCAAATCAGCCAGGATCTTGCGGTCGATGGTGACGCCGGCCTGCTTGAGGCCGTACATGAATTTGCTGTAGCTCATCCCCTGGATGCGGGCAGCAGCGTTGATCCGGGTGATCCACAGTTTGCGGTAATCCCGTTTCTTTTCCTTGCGGCCGCGGTATGCCGAGCGCAGGGCACGCATCACCGCTTCGTTAGCCGGTCTGTACAGCTTGCTCTTGGCACCGTAATAGCCCCTGGCAAGTTTCAAGATCTTTTTATGTTTTTTCTTGGCGTTAACACCTTTTTTAATTCTAGCCATTTTTTTCCTCCTTGCTCATCACTATTATTTCAGTAACATTTTGCGAACGTTCTTCGCATTAGTCGGTCCAAGATAACCCGCTTTTCTCAGGTTTCTCTTCCGTTTCCGGGATTTCTTATTCAGGATATGGCTCTTGAAAGCCTTGGAGCGCTTGATGACGCCTGATTTTTTTATCTTAAAACGTTTGGCTGATCCCCGATGGGATTTCATTTTGGGCATGATGATTCCTCCTATAATGATTGATTTAGAATTTTTATTTTTCCTTTGGATGGCCATCCCTTTTGGGTGAGAGGAAGATCGACATGTTCCTTCCTTCCAGCTTGGGATTTTTTTCAACCGTGCCGTAGTCACCCAGGCGTTTGGCAAAATCCAGGAGCACCTGTTTCCCTTGATCGGTATAAGCCATTTCCCGGCCTCTGAAGCGGATGGTCAGTTTGACACGATTGCCTTGTTGCAAGAATTTTTGAGCATTTTTAGCCTTCACCTGAATATCATGTTCTTCCACACGAACAGACATACGGATTTCCTTAATCACAACGGCCTTCTGATTCTTTTTTGCTTCTTTCTGACGTCGAATTTCTTCATAGCGGAATTTACCGTAATCAAGAATCTTACAGACTGGCGGTTTGGCATTTGGTGACACTTTGACAAGATCAAGATCATTATCTTCAGCTATACGCAATGCTTCCCGAGGGGACATGACCCCAAGCATATCGCCATCCGGTCCAATAACCCTGATTTCGCGGTCACGAATCCGTTCATTGATTTCGTGTTGAATGTCTCTTGCTATTGTAATACACCTCCAATTGATAAAATAAAAATAAAAATGCAGGGAGTGTCAGTACACCCACCTGCATCATAAGAGTTTCAAGCCTTTATGACCCATTCTCCCGTGGAGACAGGTGAGAAGTGACAACTTCTACTTTGTTTGTACTTGAATATTATACCGGACCCGGCGGGGCCCGTCAAGGCCTTTTCCAAAAAACTTCCTGTTACTTGAGCACCAGGGATTTGCTCTTGATGCCTTCCTTCATCCGGGCGATGAAATCGTCCAGGGTCAGGGCTTCCTGTTTTTCCGTGTCGCGGTTGCGCACCATCAGGGTATCGCCGCCCACTTCCTTGTCGCCGATGACCAGCATGTAAGGCACCTTCTGGAGCTGGGCTTCCCGGATGCGGTAGCCGATCTTTTCGTCCCGGTAGTCCACGTCCACGCGGATGCCCTGGCCTTCCAGCTTTTCCTTGAGGGCCTTGCAGAAGGCGTCATGTTCTTCTTTAACGGGGATCAGTTCCACCTGCACCGGTGCCAGCCACAGGGGGAATTTTCCGGCGAAGTGTTCGATGAGGATCCCCATGAACCGTTCGATGCTGCCGAAGATGGTCCGGTGGACCATGACCGGACGGTGTTTTTCCCCGTCCTTGCCCACGTAGGTTAAGTCAAAGCGTTCGGGCATCTGGAAGTCCAGCTGGATGGTGCCGCACTGCCAGGTCCGGCCGATACTGTCTTCCAGATGGAAGTCGATTTTGGGGCCGTAGAAAGCGCCGTCGCCGGGGTTGATCATGTAGTCAATGCCCTTTTCTTCCAGGGCTTCCTTTAAGGCGTTGGTGGCCCGTTCCCAGTCCTCGTCACTGCCCATGGCGTTTTCCGGCTTGGTGGACAGCTCGATCTTGTACTTGAAGCCGAAGACGTTGTAGATGTCGTCGGCCAGGTTGATGACGCCGACCACTTCTTCCTTGATCTGGTCCGGCATCATGAAGATGTGGGCATCGTCCTGGGTGAAGGTCCGGACCCGCATGAGGCCGTGGAGGGCGCCGCTGAGTTCGTGGCGGTGGACCAGTCCCAGCTCACCGGCCCGGATGGGCAGCTCACGGTAGCTGTGCTGGGTGTTCTTGTAAATGAGCATGCCGCCGGGGCAGTTCATGGGCTTGATGGCGAAATCCTGGCCGTCGATCTTGGACATGTACATGTTTTCCTTGTAGTGGTCCCAGTGGCCGGAGCGCTTCCACAGCTCGGCGTTGAGCATGATGGGGGTCATGATTTCCGTATAGCCCCGTTTGCGGTGTTCTTCCCGCCAGAAGTTGATGAGCTCGTTGCGGATGATCATGCCCTTGGCGTGGAAGAACGGGAAGCCCGGTCCTTCTTCGTGGATGGAGAACAGGTCCAGCTCCTTGCCCAGCTTGCGGTGATCCCGCTTCTTGGCTTCTTCCAGGCGCTGCAGGTATTCGTCCAGCATGGCCTTCTTGGGGAAGGCGATGCCGTACACCCGCTGGAGCATCTTGTTGTCCGAGTCGCCGTGCCAGTAGGCGCCGGCCAGGCTCATGATCTTGAAGGCCTTGATCAGGCCCACGTTCTTGATGTGGGGGCCGGCACACAGGTCCGCCCATTCCCCCTGGCCGTAGAAGGAGATGGTTTCATCCTCGGGCAGGTTGGTGATCAGCTCGGTCTTGTAGGTTTCCCCTTCCTTGTCCGCCCAGGCCAGGGCTTCGTTCCGGGGCAGGGTGTAGCGGACGATTTCCGGATCTTCCTTGACGATCTTCTTCATTTCCCCTTCGATCTTGGCGTAATCCTCCGGTGTCAGCACGTGTTCCATGTCGATATCGTAGTAGAAGCCGTTGTCCACGGCGGGGCCGATGGTCAGCTGGGCGTCGGGCCACAGGCGCTTGATGGCCTGTCCCATGAGGTGGGAGCCCGAATGCCAGAAGGTCTTCTTGCCCCCTTCGTCGTCAAAGGTCAAAAACTTCAGGCTTACATCGCCGTCGATGGGGGTGCGGATATCCACCACCTTGCCATCCACTTCACCTGCCAGTGTCTTCTTGGCCAGTCCTGGGCTCAGGCTCTTGGCGATATCGTAAACGGACATGCCGTTGTCAAATTCCTTGGCGCTTCCGTCCAATAATGTGACTTTCATCTTGTTTCCTCCTGTAAATTAAATTTTTGTATTAAAAAATCCCTCTACGCCTTGCGGCATAAAGGGACGTTGTTCACGCGGTTCCACCCTTGTTGGCACCGGCCTTATTGACATTTAATCATAAAAAAACCGGATACCCACTTGTTTGGCCTTTAACGGCGGCTGGCCGGAGCTGGTTTATTCCCAGTCAACTCCAGGATGGTCTTCAGGTCCCGCCCGCTTCAGATGATCCCAGCACCCATCTGTCTCTCTTAAGGAACGCGCACCCTACTCTTCCCTTCATCATTTTTGGTATTTTTATCAATTATAGACAATATCCGCAAAATAATCAATTGTTTTTTTGCGGTAATAGGAATAAAATAAGATTTCAGATATAGGAAGGAGTGATGAATTGAATTTTGATATTTCCAAACTGTCCTTTTTGGTCGGCCCCATCGTCGGCGCCATCATCGGACTGATCACCAACGGCGTCGCCATCCGCATGCTGTTTAGACCCCTGTACCCGGTCAAGATCTTCGGCTGGACCGTGCCCTTCACCCCCGGGATCATCCCCAAGGAAAAGGAACGGATCTCCAAGGCCTGCGGCAGCGTCGTCGGGGAATTCCTCATCAACGAGGAGGTCATGAGCGACTGCCTGCTCTCCGAGGAAATGGACCAGAAGATTTTGGACCTGGTGGACCGCACCGTGGAAAATTACAAGGACAGCCCCCTGACCCTGCGCCAGATTTCGGCCAACGCCCTGACGGAGGAACGCTCGGAAAAAGCCTTCAGCAAAGGCTGTGATTCCCTGACCACCATGATCTACACCAAGGCCGTGGACATGAACATCGGCGCATCGGTGGCGGACATCGCCATGGCCGAGGTCCAGAAGCGCTCCATGCTGGGGTCCCTGGCCTTCTTAATCAACCTGGACAGCATGAAGCTCAAGCTGGCCACCATGGTCAACGAGATCGTCGCTTCCGAGGGCCGGGGCCTGATCGCCGGCGCCATCACCAGTGAGGCCAATGACCTCATGGACACCACCCTGGCCCAGATCAACGAGCGCTACAGCCATCACCTGCCCAAGATCAAGGAGGTCATCCTGGAAGCCTACCACGATATGGTCAAGAACAACCTGGCCCGGGCCCTCAACGCCATCGGCATCGCCAACCTGGTGGAGGAACGGATCAACAGCTTCGACATGCTGGAGCTGGAACACATCATCCTGGGCATCGTCAGCAAGGAGCTGGCAGCCATCGTCTGGCTCGGCGGCCTGCTGGGGCTGATCATGGGCTTCGTCATGATCCTGTTCTGACGCCGGAAAATTCATCGGCTTTCTTTAATCAAAATTAATGGTTTTGGGGTATAATAAGCTTATTATATCCGGAAGGAGCAATCCAATGTCTGACAATCAAGATAACAGTGCCCAGAAGAATGTGGACCAAAAGGCCCTGAAAAAAGCCCTTCGCGCTGAACGGGCGGAAAAACGCAAACGGAAGATCCTCGTGATCGTCATGTTCGCCGTCGTCCTCTTCGGCCTCGGTTTTTATTTCGGCATGAAGTACGGCATGGCGATGTACCGCTTCGCCTACCAGCTGGGTTATTACCTGACCGTCTTCCTCATCGTGCTGATCGTCATCGGCATCCTGGCCCTGATCATCGCCAGCAAGCTGCGCCATCACGACGACGATGATGATGACTGATCTTTGTCCATACGGCTGCAAAAATGCGGAGCCGGCTCCATTGGGGGGCCGGCTCCGTTTTTTTTTACACGATCTTCAGTTTAAGCTTCTTAAGGGCCCGGCTGCGCAGGCACGATACGCTGCTCACCTGCACCCCGATGGTCTGCGCCGTCTCGACGTAGGTCATGCCCCGCCAGAACAGGGATTCCAGGCAGGCCTGTTCCCTGGGAGTCAACTCCGCCATGGCGGCGCGGAGCTGTTCGGCATTCATCTGGCGGAGGACCTGGGCGGCGGGGCTGTCCCTGGGGTCCGTCTGGCCGTCCTGGAGGGCCTCCACCCGCTCCAGGATATCCCCATCCGCCACCGTGCGGTCCGCATCGTGGTGGTAACGGCGCTGGTAGTCGAACATGGCGTAGCGGATCTTGATCTTCAGGTATCCCGGCAGGTCCAGACCGTAGTCCGGGTCATAGGCCTGGAGGGCCCGGACCAGCTGGTACTGGCCCTCGGCGATGGCATCCTCCCGCTCCCGGGCCGGCAGCTTCCAGGCCGCCCGCCGCACCAGGGGCAGATAATCCGCCACCAGGGCAGCCAGGGCCTCCCTGTCCCCGGCCTTCACCCGCCGGATCAGCCCATCGGCAGCTTCCGGTCCGTCAAAGTTTCCGCTGCCCGCAGGCAGCACACAGTTATTTTCATCAGAATGGACATTCATGGCAGTCTCCTTGTCATAATAATATAGATATATATTCTTCTTACCGTCTTAATATAATAAGAATGAAGTCGGATTTCGACCTCAGTTGGGGTCCGATCCGCCGGACGGGGCCCCCTCCGTGGAGCAGATCCGCCGGTCAGGTTCTGGCAGGTTATCCACAGGCCTGCCGGGGGACCCTTCCACCGTCCGCAAACCACGGACAGATTCAGTCCCGGCTGAATCCCCGCCTGAACTGGCGGAAATCCACGCCGAAATACTTTTTGGGCAGGTCCAGCTCCTCATACAGGGGGACCGGCCCTGTGTGGCTGCGGATGATCCGGGCCATGGGGACGCAGCTTTCCAGGGTCACGCTCTGGCGCTTCTGATTCCGGCCGTGGTGGGTCACCAGCCTCAGCTCCACCAGCTCATCCATGGCCCGGCGGACCCGGCGCACAGGCATGTCCAAAAGGCAGGCCCAGGTGCTGGCCAGGTAAGGCAGCCGCTCCGGCCAGTGGGCGTCGTTGGCCTCCAGAAACAGATGGAGCCACAGGACCTGGGCATCCAGGCTGATCCGGACGTTATCGTAAAAAGTCCGGAAGGCCCGCATCTCGTCGATGAAGGTGCCCCGGGGCGGACGCCAGGACCGGGGTGCCGTACTATATCCTGCCACGGTAGCACTCCCTTTCCCCCACCGCGAACCACCCCGCCTCCCAGAAGGCCAGGCACTCATCACACCCCACCACCTGGCCGTCCAGGTCGGTGACGATGACCTCCGCAGGCAGGCCGCACAGCGGGCACCGGGGGTCCTCCGAGGGCTCCAGGGGCAGCGCCCTGTCGGGATACCCCGTGCGCAGGGCCCGGGCGATGTCCGGCGGGTCCGGAAGGTCCCAGCAGCATTTGAGCACGTCCTCAGGCATCTTCATATTCCGACCCCTCCCCTCCCGGCTGATCCACCAGCCGGAGCCGCTCCGTCAAAATACCGCCGGGCACCATGCCCCGGCCTGCCAGAAGGTCGTACAAAAAACGCCGGCCCCGGGGCGTCCACTTGGTGATGAGGACGATGGATTTCTTCCCCGTGTGGTGGACGATGGTGGTGTACACCGTCCGGGTGTAGCCCTTGCCCTCGTACCGGGCGTAGAGCAGCCACTGGCCGCTCTTCTTGTACTGCACCTTCAGCTCCGCCAGCAGGAGGTTGAAGGCGATGGCGGACAAGCCGTACTCCTTGGCGATCTGGGTGGCGGAAATCAGGTCCGGGGCATCGGCCACCGCCCGGCCGAAGGCCACATCCCCGGCGATGGCCCCCATGCGGACGTCCATGCGCTCCATGGCGTCCAAGAGGTCCCCGGCCTTCTTCACAAAGGCCGCCGGATCCAGGGGCAGGGCGGGAAGCCCCGGGCTTTTCACGGCAGCGGCATCCCCGGGGAACCCCGCTCCGGCACCGCCGCTGCGGGACAGCCAGCCGTCCACAGCCATCCCCCGTTCCTCCCGGACCCGGCGCTCCAGCTCGATGAGCTTGCGCCGGACGGTGTGGGCCCTTTCCGTCCGCTGGACCAGGGCGATCTCCTTGGCCGCCTCCAGGGTCAGCAGGTATTCCTTCCGGTAAGGCCGGGCCGGCCCCTCCCTCTCCGGATTACTCATCTCAGCCGCTTCAATACTCATTTTTGAGTAATCTTCCTCCGGAGCATCAACCTGACAGTAATCCTTCCCTTCAATCAACATACAGAAATCCCGGTAACGCCGGAACCAATCCGTAAAGCGGGTCCTCAACCCCAGGCTGGCCCAGATCTGCCGGGCAAACACGTAATAATTCCCGTTTGCCCCCTGCATCACCGGCACCACATCCTCATTCCAAACCGACATCCTGGTCTTCATCAATGCATCCATGTGCTCCTCCTGCAATAATATTTTTGTTTGGAGACCCCACCATGCCACATCCCGCAGCCTGCCGGTTTCTTCCTGACGCATTTAATTATACAGCATCCCAAGGAGCCCGCCGGTTGTTCCATATTATAAAGAATTCCGATTACAGTCAAGGGTACAGGGACTTTCCCCACCCCGTCATCCGGATTATCCCTTCCCCGGCCAGGGTGTGGTCCTGTCAAGGGAAGTGCGCACAAAAAATAAAAAAAATATGGCATAAAGGCTTTTTGCCAAATGACAGCGTTATCTCCGCCGGTGCGGACTATACCACTTCCGCCTCATCCGCCGGCGGCACCAGGTCCGGCTTCCAGACCATCTGGAACAGCCGGGCCCCAATGAGCATCCGGGCGCTGACCACATTGGGGAACAGCACCGACACATCCGTCCGGCGCTTGACTTCCAGATTCAGGCGCTCCAGCAGGTTGTTGCTGCGGATCATGGGCCACAGCTCCGGGTCCTCCCAGGCCATGTAGGAAAGAGTGGCGTGGAGATGGGCCTCCACCTTTTTTGCCGCCGCTTCCCTGCCGTCACCCCGCATGGTCTCAATGACCTGGCGGGCCGTCGCCACAGCCTCCTCCCAGTTCTGGCAGTCGTAAATGGTCTTGACCAGCTCCGCCGTCTCCGCCCGTCTCTTGCCGTCCACGGACAAATACACGTTCCGGTGGTGATGGACGATGCAATGCTGGAACCGGGCCCCGGGAAAGACCTGTTACGCCGCCGGACGCAGATCCGTCTGCCCGTCGCCGATGATCATGTGCACATCCGAAAGCCCCCGCTCCCTGAGGTGTTCCAGAAAATCCACCCAGTTTTCCCGGTCCTCGGCCGTCCCCTCCTTCAGGCCCAGGATATCCCATTTGCCCTGTTCATTCCGTCCCTGGGCGATGAAATAAGGTGTCTTTTGCACCTTCCCATTCCGCCGGCAGAGGATGTAGATGGCGTCCACGTGGAGGAAGGTCCACTTGTCCCCGTTGATGGACCGGGTGCGCCATGCTTCCACGATCTTGTAGTACTTCTTGTTCAGATTGCTGATGGTGCCCGGGGAAAGGGTGATGCCGTAAAGCCGCTCGATGATTTCCACGATCTTCTTGACCGTCACCCCATTGATGTACATGCTCACAATTTCCTCCGCCATACTGGCGGAAATCTTCTGCCAGGGATCCAGGAACGAAGGATACCATTCGGCATCCTTATCCTTGAACTTGACCTTGGGGATCTTCAGCTCGATGGGACCGACGCGGGTGTAGAGAGTCCGCGTCCGATACCCCGCCCGGTGGCCCTTGCGGTTCTCCGTGCGCTCACCCTTTTTGGCTCCCAGGGCGATGGCCACTTCCTTCTCCATCTTCTGGTTGAAGTAGCCCTCCAGAGCCTCCGCGCTGAAGAGCTTTTGCAGCATCGCCAGATGGGCCTTCTCCTGGCCGGTCCAAAAAAATGGGAGGGGGGTTGATGTCATCATAAAGTAAATTACCTTTCCTTGTTGGGATTGTTATTTTGCCCGGGCTGTGTCTCACCCTTTTCCTGCAGAAATTTCTTCAGAAAAAAACAGAACGTCGGGTTGGCGGCGTTCCGGAAGGGTAGTTTAACATATGGGAGGGGGATGGTCAAGAGTTGGGGAAGGTTATAATATCGTTATATTTTGGTATCTGGAAATTTCACTGGAAACCTGATATAATGAAGGTATCAAAGGATTTACCAAGGGGAATGGAGGACGGAGTTTATGAACCTGTATTTGCGGGATAAAGAAAAATTTCAAGAAGGCGTATTAGCCGGACGCGCCATTGCGGATCAAGAATTGCAGGCCGAACGGGAAAAACAACTTAAATGCGCAAAAAAAGAAACAATAGCAACCGCACGCAGTTTCTTAGGTATAGCATCCCCGGAAGTCATTGCATCCAAATTCCACATCACGGTCGAGGAACTCATGGCGGCCCCACCCCATGACACCACGCCAAAAGCCTAAAAAAAATACCCCGTAACTACGCCGCTAACGCCGTGATTACGGGGTGTTTTACATTACTTCCGATAATATTCCTTATACCAATCCATAAACCGCCCAATCCCCTGTCTGAGGCTGGTCTCCGGTTTGAATCCCACATCCGCCATCAAATCCGTGACATCCGCATAGGTCTGATACACATCTCCCGGTTGCATGGGTAGAAATTCCTTTTCTGCTCTTTTGCCAATGGCGTCTTCAAGAATCTCTATAAAGTCCATGAGCTTTTCAGGCTGATTGTTGCCGATGTTGTAAATCTTGTAGGCCGCCCCATTTTCATCCTGTTTCGGTATGTGGGGCAACAGGCGCACAACCCCTTCCACAATATCATCGATATGGGTGAAATCCCGGTACATGTTCCCATGGTTGAATACCTTGATGGTTTCCCCCGCTTCAATAGCCCGGGTAAACTTGAAGTAAGCCATATCCGGCCGCCCATAAGGGCCATAAAAAGAAGCGATGCCCTCGTATGGGATAGTTGCTTCCCTCCCTTTCCTTCAATGGTGACAATCCGGATCTTTCTGAATTAATAGAAATAGCTGATTTTCTTGATGCCGTTATTTAACAGTAAGTTCAGATACTTTCTCCGCTGGAATATTACCCTTTGATGACCTTTAGCTATTTTTTTTTCAGACAATATTTGATCTTGGTCTGTGTGATCGGATCCATGATACCTCCATTTCGAGTTTTTCAAGCGCTTAAAAAACTAAATTTTCTTTTGGAAGTATTATCTCAGTTTTTGGTATAGATGACTAGTTACTGTTTTATTGTGCGCATATTATAGAACAATCAATCATTTTCATTTGTTGGATTAATGCTATCTATACTTTAACGCTTTCGGCAAGAACTAGCTATACCACTTTATCGGCACAAGTTTCCTTTCTGTTCCTGCCTTCCAGCTTTCTATAACATTACTCTGGAACTCTTTATCCGTAAGATCAGCATGATCAACAACGATAATTTGAAGCTTCTCTTCCTCTGCATTGCAGCGCTCTTCCATGAAGCTATATATTTGTTGTACAGCTTTCAAATCAGTTTCATCTGGATCGGTACCCGCAGGAAAATATGCTTGTGAGGGTTGATCCAAAAAGATAAACCCTGGAACGGGCCGATTTCTTTCGATAAAAGCCTTTTGAAGTGCAAAATAAGAAATTATATGCACACCCAACCAATTAGCACCACTTCCCATAGTCTGCAGAGGTACAGGACGATTACTAGTATCCGCAAATACAGTAAGCTCTTTTACGGATAACCGATATGGATCATCTTTATATTCAAGATTTAATGTACTCGCCCATGAAGTAATATCTGCATTAATTCTCGACAGTACAGATTTTAGTCTTTCTTCACAGTCTTCGTTATCCAGTTCTTGATTAATTCTGGAAATTTCATCCTCAATACTTTGAATCTTACCTTCAATATCAGTCGAATTGTCCTCTTCTCGATTAATATTCTCTAGCCATAAACTAATTCGCCCAATAGTATGTGCTCTACTAGTATTTAAGTCCTTTATTTTCTTTGCAGTCTCGCTAGCTTCTATTATGCCATCAATCTCTGATCTTAATTGTTGTACTCTTTGCTTTGATGATTCTTGCTTTTCTTGCAACTCTGCAAGATATTGTGCTAGATGTGGATACTCTCTATCTACTTTTTTAATTGCCTCATTCAATTGAATTATAGAAGCCCTCATCACTTCGAGATTAGGAAGTGGATTATCAAGCGTACTTGAACAAAATGGACATTTATCCGTTTCAAAATTCAATTGCTCGAATAATCCAATTGATGACAATCTCATCCTCGTATAATAGAGTAGTAGTGATTTACATCCCTCTCCAAGGATGGAATACTATAATATCCAAGACGCTGTGGATTAGTTTTCTCGTCCTACCACTTGATGGTTTCTGAAAGGCTCTAACCACAGCCCTTTATCCGATTGTTAATGAGTTAGATACCGCTTGACGGTTTATGTAGAACGAGGTTACATTCGATAAAGTGCCCTGTGGCCCCAAGCAGTGTCAAATTTCTTATTTGCGAGGTGTTCTTTTATGATTTTAGTTGGGATTGATGTCGCCAAGGATAAACATGATTGCTATATCATGAATTCAAATGGTGAAGTTTTGTTTTCAGCCTTTACCATTAAAAATGATCTGGATGGCTTTGATAACCTTTATGGGAAGATTCTGTCGCTTTCACCCGAATCAGACAATATAAAAGTAGGACTGGAAGCTACCGGACACTACTCTTACAACCTGCTTGGGTATCTGCTCGACAAAGGTCTACCCACCTTCGTCATCAATCCGCTACACACAAATCTCTATCGGAAAAGCCTGTCTTTGCGTAAAACGAAGACAGATGTGATTGATGCCCGCACTATTGCAAGGATGTTACTGTCTGATATAAGCTTAAAGCCCTACTCAATTGTAGCATACCACAACGACGAGCTAAAGTCACTGACCCGTTATCGTTTTGATAAGGTTAAACAACGTGCCAAACTCAAAAGTTCCATTTCCCGGTTGGTTAACATCCTCTTCCCTGAATTGGAGAAACAGGTGTCATCTTTGCATCTCAAGGCGGTTTACGCCCTTCTGGAAACTTATCCTTCCGCAAAAGCTATCGCTTCTGCCCATCTGACCACTTTGAGCCATTTACTTTATAAGGCTTCCAAAGGCCGTTTTGATAAGGTGAAAACCTTGCGTATTCGGAATGCCGCCAGACGTTCAATTGGTTCTTCCATGCCAGCAAAGTCCATGGAGCTTAAGCATACCATCCATCTCATCCTGGAACTGTCTGCTGAGATTGATGAGATTGAAACAGCCATTCAATCCATCATGGACAATCTAGCTTCCCCGATTTTGACGATTCCCGGTATCAGTTACCATCTTGGGGCCATGATCGTCGCTGAAATCGGTGATATCACCTGTTTCAGCTCTCCCGATAAACTCCTGGCCTATGCAGGCATGTCTCCGACAACCTATCAGTCCGGCCAACTTACTTCTTCCAGGGCAAAGATGGAAAAACGCGGTTCCAAGTATCTCAGGTATGCGCTTTTCAACGCCACCCAATACGTATGCCATTGGGACCCCGCTTTCAGCGCTTATCTTTCTAAAAAGCGCAAGGAAGGCAAACACTATTATGTTGCGATTTCCCATGCTGCTAAAAAACTTGTCCGGGTGATTTTTCATTTGATGAAATGCGGTGAGGTTTATTCCCCCATTTACTAAAACCATTTCCAAATTTTGGCATCTCATGATGCTCTTTTTGTCATGCCTATTTTTTGTTTTTTACTTTATTTTCATTTTCCTGTTTTTTTCCTCATTTTCATTTGACTTATAATAGTTAGTCTTTCATGTTCAGCTTCTGTCCGAAAACCATTTGCGGAATAAATAAACCGCTGCACCTCATCCACCTTTTCACTAATAAATGATAGTTCTGTTTTTTCTTTTTCCAGCTCATTCTGTTTTGATGATAACAACATTGGATCTTCAACCTGTACAATATCAGGCCGCCAATTCAAAGAAGATTGGAGAGCAAAAATCACAGCATTATTATCATCATAATCTATGTCAGTGTCTTCTATTATTCCAACACTTATGGCTTCACTAATCAGCGATATTCCTGTTCTTAATCCACTACCAGCAAGTGCTTCCTTTTCTGCAAGACCCCGCTGTTCAACTCGAAGTTGTTTATTCAAAAGACGCCTCCTATTTTCAAGCTGGGTTGCATTGTCACTTTTTACTCCAAGAAAATATGGCAAAGTGTCTTTTATCGCTTGTGATATAAATGAGTCAGATTGCCGATGAAACAAAAAATTCTGATTTGCTATTTCTCCTTGTCCCTGGAAGCAATAGAACAGTGCATGTCGAATATTTGCAGTTAACGGCTTACGCGTATCCCCTTCATTTGGGATATTAAGATTTTCGGTAATGCCGATTCGATTACTCAAAGCTGTTTCAATTCCTTTAACATTTGTATTTGAGATAATATCTGATGTCTTTTTTGGTGGTGTAACACAGCCTCCGACTTCAAAATAGCATTCAAAGGTTGATTTCTGCCCAACTTTTGGGTTTTTCCTTGCAACGAAAACTTGTTCATGATCGAATTGAAGTATAAGACCATACCAAGATACATTCTCCCTTACAATACCATCAGCAATTTTACATGTATTACCACCAAGGCAATACTCAATAATATCCCCAACGGCTGACTTACCAGTCTTGGAAGCCCCAGTAATAATGTTTACCTTACCAGTACGAAACACAAGATGCCGTACTTCTTCATTGTTTCCGTATAAGATCAATTCCTGAATCTGCATCATGGTTTCACCCCAAACATAACATAAATAGTTTCTGTGTTACCAATCCTAGCAAACCATTTTCCAACATGACTGCCCTTAGTTATACAATCTTGAACCTCTTGATCCGTATACTTGTTAGGGCTTAACTTCTTTAGAGAATGATTAACTCTCAAGTCACCCGCTTGAGTTAGCTCAATGACTCCAGCTTGAAGGAAATATTCAATGGCTTCATTGGTAATCGCTACGGAATGTCTGGCACGATCAGCAAAGTCAATTAATACGTCTGGATTCTTTTGTAACCAGAGCATCAATTGAGTTCGGCAAGATATTCTTTCTCTCACACTGGAATTTAAAATTAATGGAAGTACAAGGTAGATAAGAGGAAATGGCAAATCTCTCCCACAATCTTTTTCATATGCTTGTACAGTGGAGTAAAGAATTCTTCCACAAAATATTGGATTCAGAAGATATGCAGTTTCTTTTGATCGTTCTTCCCATTTTCGCATATCAATCACCCCAACAAATTTTTGAGGCGTTTGGAGAAATCTACGTGCCAACCTACTTGAAGTTCATTGGCAAGCATATGATAACTTCCTCTCATTACAAATGGCTCACCACATCGGGGCCGAATTCTCAAATTTTGGTCTTCAATTTTATTCTTCAACTTCCGACCTGCTTTTTGTTTATCTTTCTCCGATGTATCCTCATCCAGTTCATCTTCCATTGCCGCAAAATAATGTTCCCACTCATCAATAAGCCGCCCTTCATATGCATCTAATTCATCGCCATAAAGATAGCCATTTCGTATCCAACTTGCTCTTTGCTCATATGCACGATAATAATCATGTAAAGCTTTTTGAAGCGTTTTTGATTGACACCCTATTAACTTAATTTGCTTGTAGAATATGTCATTATGATCACTTGCTGCTTCTAAGCTTGCAATAAGTTCATCATCTACATCGATAGGTAAATTGTCAGTGTAATATTGCTTAGAAATTTCAACTATCTTACTCCTAATCTGCTTGTTTGATAAAAATATGGGGGTATTTGACATCAGTGCATCAATAATGACTTTATTCCAGAATCCTTCTATTCTTTCCAGAATGCAATCTTCAAATTGTGGAAAGCAACTATATCGAATACTCTTTCGAATTTGATTTTCACAATCAACAATATTGAATGCCTTATCAATAACCCATACATTACCAAGCAACAAAAGCATTAATTGATAATCTGCATTAAGAAAAGTCTGATAATATGTTTGATTTACCGAATTACTCGAGGTGGAGCAAACCTCTTGAAGTCTACTGTATAGGTTGTCGATGTCATTAGTTGGATTCTGACGCATTCCATCGGCTATTGAACCAGCTGGTGCTGTCGCAGTAGTTATTATAATAAACTTTGTAATGCTTGCAATCGATGGTTCCTCTGTAACTGCGTCAATCCAAACCTTTAGTGTTCTCCATAGGTCTGTACTACTATCTGTCAAATTTCCTTCTCTGATAATATGATGCTTAAGCTGAATTCTTTCTGTAGGAGTCCCATTATCATCGAAAGCCACGTCATCATATTTCTCAATACTAATCTGTTCATCAGGATTATCGCTGCACAAGAGTAACAACAGCGCATACCGAACCTGATAAAGGTAACCAAGCATTTGTCCTGGTGCTTGGTGTTGTTTTATTGCCATCCTAGAACAACCTCCTCCTTTGATTAATATTAAAATGCTTATTTTTTTGAAAATCAATGTGGAATCTTTTGCTGCTCGCGGCTCATAAAATCAAGGGCCGTTTCACACATTAGGGCATGTTTCATACGACAGCTATTCCCACAAAAATAAGAAAGTATCAATAATGAAGCAGACGGTCGATTATGACGATCACTATTAGTCAATATTGTGATTAAATCAAATGACTATTGTTTATAATTCGAAATCTTACGTAAAGCTTTTAAACGGAAATCAATGCCATTTCTCCCTTTATCAAATTGTCTCAATTGTAGCCAGTATGATGTCTGTTTTCATCCAACCAATAAAAGCAAATAGTTCAGAAGAATCACTGATGATACCATCGTGACCTTTCGCTTTGTCAAATTCTTCGTAGTGCTTCATTTCAAGCAAGCACAATGCACACAACGAATATAAAACATTCTTAAGTGATGCCTTTTTCATTTGAGCTACTCTGTTATGCTTCACTTCATTATAAGCTTGCCACCATTCCAATGATTGAGCAGGCCGAGTCGTATTCCAATTTGCGAACGGTTCGATTATTTCTCCCAAAAATTGAACTCTCGCTCTTTGATCAACAATATCTGGATATTTCTGCAACACTACTATTGCGTAATCAGAAATATTCTTTCTATCATTTGGTTGAAAACCACAATACGTTTTAAAAACCACATCAATCTCAGAACCAATGGTCTGAAGCAACTGCGTATATTCAATTGAATAAGTATCGAAGTTATCCACTGAAAATTCCACATATTGCAAAGTCTTAATAAATTTCTCTTCTAAAGATTTATAATATCTCCAGTAATGGTTAATGAAATCTGTTGAAGTCATATTTATCCCTTCAATATCTTTGTACCTTAATGGCATTTTCCTTAGCCCTACAATCTGCTACTATAATCATATTTCAAAGAAGCACCAATAAAAAAAAGAAATTTCAGCAAGTATTATCTAGCTTAAAATACACGGGTTTTTATAATTTTCACAGTCATCCTTACAAATCAATTAATGAATTCTAGTCGCAAAACTATAAGTACACATCGTATTATATAAGCTTCAAAATATTTAAAAAACGGTTAATTTGCATTGTACATATTATAGATAATAAATAATTGAACTTTTTTCAATTAATTCTTGTACGGAATGATGAGATACAAACATTGCTCCCTGGATTTTTTTGAATAAATTCATTACATTTTTATCTTGCTCTCCAATACTTAACGCAAAAATCCCCGTATATACGGGGCAAGTATAAATATTTATCATATTCTATTTATTCTGCGTCTATATCAAATCAATTTTGTTATGTCAACAATTGTTTTCTATTCTCTTCCCCTATATGGATGTATTATATTACCTTTACATAATAAAGTCAACACCTTTATAATACAAAATTAATGGCACTATTTTTTTATTCATACATTTTTACCTAAATCTTCCACCAAACCTTCTTATCTACCACTCCCGTGTAGCTCTGGATGTTTTTCACCACCTTGGCTGAAATATTGGTGTCCGTATTATCCGGTACGGGAGTGCCGTTATTTCATCCAAATCTTAATATCTGCCCCCATGGCATCAGCCACAACCTGGGCCTGCACTTCATCTTCCGCACACACACTCAAATACACCTTCAGCTTGGGCTCCGTCCCAGAGGGCCGCACCACCACGGAGCAATCATCCTCAAGCAGGAACTTCAGCACATCAGACGGCGGCAAGCCATCCAGGCCTTGGCTGTAATCCAGACACCTCTGCACTTTCTTACCGCCAAAAGCCTCCACATCGCCGCGCAGCCGGGCCATAATGGCCTTCATGTGTGCCAGCCCCTCTGCTCCTTCAAACTTCCTGGAAATTTGAGTATTGAGCTGATAACCGTATTGCGTATAAAGGCCCTTAAGCTTTTCGCACAGGCTGATTCCCTGGGTCTTGTACCAGGCAAACATCTCACAGATTAACAAGGATGAATTGACCCCATCCTTATCCCGGACGTATGTCCCACTTAAAAAGCCGTAACTTTCCTCAAAACCAAAGATGTAATCCCCAGCCCGGCCCGCCGCCTCCAGCCGGCCGATCTGTTCCCCGATGAACTTGAACCCTGTCAGAGTGTTCACCGTCTGGACACCGTAATGGCTGGCAATTCGTTCGGCCATATCGGTAGTCACGATGGTTTTGCAAAACAGCGGATGCTCCAGCATCCGCCCCAGGGCGATCCGCCGCTCGCAGATATAATCGAGCAGCAGCACTCCGGTCTCATTGGCCGAAAGAAGGCGATAATCCCCCTGTTCATTCTTCACCGCGATACCCACCCGGTCGCAGTCCGGGTCCGTGGCCAGAAGCAGATCCGCATCCTGGCGCCGGGCGTACTGGATACCCAAAGCCATGGCCTCCGCTTCTTCAGGATTGGGTTTGGAACAGGTGGGAAAGCGCCCGTCCGGCGCCGCCTGTTCCTCCACCACGGTGATGTGGGTGTAGCCGCATTCCTTCAAAACCCGGCACACCGGCTTCATCCCCGCGCCATTGAGAGGCGAGTAGACAATCCTCACATCCTTGTCCACCGGGGCATCCCCCAGCAGAGATTCCCTTTTTACCGAAGCGATGTACCCATCAATCACGGATTCCGAAATCCATTCAATCTTGCCCTCGGTCATAGCCTGATCAAAATCCATCCGATTCACATCTTCAAAGTAATCCAGGGCGTCAATACACTGCTGAATAGACTTGGCTGCTTCTGTGGTAATCTGACAGCCATCGTCACCGTACACCTTGTAGCCATTGTACTCCGCCGGATTGTGGGAAGCGGTAATGACGATCCCAGCCGCACAGTCCAAGGCCCGCACGGCATAGGACAAGCAGGGCGTAGGCATGGGCTCTTGGTAAAGATAAACCGAAATTCCACACGCTGCAAAAACGGACGCTGCCGTCCAGGCAAAATCATCGGACTTAATCCGCGTGTCATAGGCAATGGCAATCCGCCGGGCATCCCCTTCAAAATAAGTCGTCACATAATCTGCCAGCCCCTGGCTGGCCCGGGCTACTGTGTACACGTTCATGCGGTTGGTTCCAACCCCCAACACACCCCGAAGACCGCCTGTACCAAAGGCCAGGTGGCGATAAAAGGCGTCGCTGCGCAGCGCCACATCATGATGCATCGTCGCCAGTTCGGCCTGAAGGTCAGCGTCGGCAACGCCCTGTCGTACCCATCTTTTGTACGTTTTATTTATTATTGTCTGATCCATTATGACCTTCCTATTCCTTGCTTTCCAAAATAACTCATTGCTTAACCCATCCTTTCGCCATCTGGTATTTTCACCCAAAACCTGCTATAATAAACGTACCAAAGATTCACCTGATGGAGGGATGCCCATGGCTACGAAAATACCACAATCCATACAAGAACGCTGGCAGAGTCTGACCCCCAGCGATGACTTTGTGTTTTCCAAGATGATGCGCAACGAAGTCATCTGCAAAGGACTGATTGAAACCTTGCTCGGTTTTGACATTGATCGTATTGAGTACCCCGAGGAACAAAAATCCATCGATATTGCCATTGATGCCAAAAGCGTCCGGCTGGATGTGTATGTGAAAGATGGAAAAGAAACAGTGTACAACATCGAGATGCAGACATCCCAGCAAAGTTATCTGCCAAAAAGAAGCCGTTACTATCAGGGGATGATCGATCTCAATTTAATCGAAAAAGGTGAACTGTACGATAAACTCAACACCAGTTACGTCATCTTCATCTGCACCTTCGATCCCTTCGGAAAAGGCCGGCACGTCTATCACTTTGAGAACCGCTGTACCGATGACCCGGAAATGGCCCTCGGTGATGAAACCCACAAGTGCTTCTTCAATACCCGCGGTACGGATGTCATCGACCCAAAGCTGGACCAGGTCCTTACCTTTCTGGAAACAGCCTTACCCGTAAATGACAATAATCCCTTAATTGAAGCCATGTCGTCTGAACTTGAGCGCATCAAATCAAATAACGAGTGGGAGGTAGAGTTCATGAACCTTTACTTACGCGATAAAGAAAAATATCAAGAAGGTGTCCGTGAAAGAGACACCGAAATTGTCAAACGTATGCTGGATAAAGGAGCAGATATTGCCACCATAAACTTATTCACCGGCATTTCTCAGGATCGCATCCAGGAAATCCAGCAAATGACAAAAAATCCTTCCCCGCCAAAAGCCTGACAACCGTCCCCGTGGCCACAGCGCGTTTCGCTGTTGCCACGGGCTTTTTTATTCCAACCGCTTACTTTCCGTTCAACATTCCCTTATTACTTGCCTCCCTGTCTGCCAACCAACACTTCCTCAACATCCCACCTTCAAAAACCGCGCCTTCCCATGGAAACGCACAGGCGCCGATCCCGCAGGCACAAACACACAGTCCCCTTTGAAAAAGGGCAGCACCTCTCCATCTTCCATGAAGATGGACCCACAGCCGTCCAGGCATAAAAAAACCTTGAAGCTGTTGGGCTCCGCCTGGAAGGACACCATCTCCCGGGACACTTCGGTATTGAGGAGCAGGCGCTCCACCTGGAAATAGGCACAGCGGCACAGGAACTCGCTGGCAACCCCCTGCTTGTACTTGAGTACCCGCAAAGGTTGGCGGGGGCTGGCACTGCCATGCAGATTGGCCACATCCAGAGCCTTGTCGATGTGCAGCTCCCGCAGGTTGCCTTCCTTGTCCCGCCGGTTATAATCGTAAAGCCGGTAGGTCAGGTTGGAATTCTCCTGGACCTCGGCCACCATGACCCCGGCGCCGATGGCGTGGACCATGCCGGAGGGAATGAAGAACACATCGTCCGGGTGGACCGGCACCTTCTGCAGATATTTCTCCACATCCCCACGGTCCAGGCTGGCCCGCAGCTGTTCCCTGGTGATATCCCGGCTGAAGCCGTAAACCAAGTAAGCGCCGGGTTCGGCGTCCACCACGTACCACATCTCGGACTTGCCGTTCTGGCCGCCTTCCACTGCCTTGGCATAGGCGTCATCCGGGTGGACCTGCACCGACAGGTCGGTCTTGGCATCGATGAGCTTCACCAGGATGGGCAGCCCTTCCCCAGCATCCGGGTGGGTGCCGATGTATTCCGGATGGTCCTCCAGCACCTGTTTCAATGACCGGCCAGCGTCCGACCCACTCGCCACGGTGCTCGTCCCATCGGGGTGGGTGGAGCATTCCCAGGTCTCTGCCAAGGGGGTCATTCCCAGGTGCTTGCCATACTCCCGTTCCAGCCGGCTGCCGCCCCAGAGATAATCCTTCCCCGCCGGCTTTAACAGGAAGGGCTTGGGGCTGCTGTTCTTCATCATCATTGTTCCATGGGATACTTATGCTTATCCCCCACATCGATATCCTGGCCGAGCTGCACCTCGATGAGCTGGAGCTCCGTATCGGCGATCACCGTATGGCGGCATCCCGCCTGCATGGTGATCACATCCCCGGGGTGGACTCGTTCCTCCATGCCATCCACGATGGTCCGGCCGTCACCGGAGATCACCGTCCACACCTCGTCCCGCCGGTCGTGGCTGTGGTAGTTCATCCGGTTCCCGGGATTCAGGGTCACCTTGATGGTCAGGCTGTCATCCTCCACATCCAGCACCCGGAAGCTTCCCCAGGATTTTTCCGCAAACATGAGCTGCTGGTCGATGGCGTCCACAAAGGGCTTGATATAGCTGGACTGCTCCTTGTCGGAAACCAGGATGCCTTCAGCACTGGCAGAAACCACCATGTCCTTCAGCCCCATGCACACGATGGGCACATCCAGTTCATTGATCACGTGGAGGTTCTCACAGCTTCCATTGCACCTTGCATCGCCGATCACCGCCTCGTTCATTTCCTCGGTCAGGGTATTCCAGGTTCCCATGTCCTTCCACGCACCGTTGAAACGCAGCACCTGGATATGATCCTCCTGTTCCGCCACGGCGTAATCGAAGCTGATCTTCTTCAGGCTGTCGTAACGGCTGAATAAGTCGTCGTAATCGGTGAAATCAATGAGGGCGTGGGCCTTGTTTAACAGGTAGCCTAACTTGAAGGCAAAGACCCCGCCGTTCCACAAGGCCCCCTGGGCGATGTACCCAGCTGCCGTCACCGCGTCGGGTTTTTCTTTGAAGGTTGCCACTTGGCTCACCTTTGCCTTATCCACCGGGATGATGTAGCCGTACTTCTCACTGGGATAGGTGGGCTCGATGCCCATGAGGGACAGGTTGGCACCATCCCCTGCCGCCAGGCTGCTGAGCTGTTCCAGGGTTTCAAAATAGTCCCGCTCCACATAGGGGTCCACAGGGCAGACGATCACCGGTTCGTCGTCGTCCAGTCCCTGCACATCCTTTAAATAGGCGGCAGCCAGGGCGATGGCGGGAAAGGTATCCCGCCTGCAGGGCTCCACACAGATGCCCACCGCTTCCCCAAGCTGGCTGTTGATGGCCGCCACCTGGCTTTTGGAGGTGGCGATGGTGATGTTCGCCCGGGGATCCACTTCCCTGATCTGCCGGTAAACCCGCTGGACCATGGATTCGTAATTTCCGTCTTCGGTCTTGAAGATCTGGATGAACTGTTTGGAGCGCACGTCGTTGGACAGCGGCCACAGGCGCTTGCCGGAGCCGCCGGATAACAATACTAAATTCATATACTTCTCCCACAACTAAAAAAATGCCATCGCCATGAATTAATTCATATCTTCGATGAGCATTTCGCGTTTTACTAATTCCACATCATGTTCAACCATTAATGCAACCAATTCTTCAAATGAAGTCTTTGTCGGATTCCATCCAAGTTTTGTTTTAGCTTTTCCCGGATCCCCTAAAAGATTAACAACATCGGTTGGTCGATAAAAATCAGGGGATACTTCCACAACCACTTTCCCTGTTTCCTGATCAATCCCCTTTTCTTCCATACCTTCGCCAATAAATTTCAGCTTGATCCCAACTTTTGCGAAAGCATGCTGACAAAATTCCCTGACTGTATGCTGTACACCTGTGGCAATCACAAAATCATCTGGTTGATCATGCTGAAGGATGAGCCACATACATTCTACATAATCTTTTGCGTAACCCCAATCCCGTAAGGAAGAAAGATTGCCCAAATACAGTTTTTCTTGGACACCCAACGAGATTCGTGCTGCTGCCAATGTGATTTTTCTTGTGACGAAGGTTTCGCCACGTCTTTCTGATTCATGATTAAACAGGATTCCATTGCAGGCAAACATATTGTAGGCTTCCCTGTATTCCTGGATGATCCAGTAGCCGTATTGTTTTGCTACAGCGTAAGGACTATAGGGATGAAAGGGCGTCATCTCACTCTGCGGTACTTCTTCTACTTTTCCATATAATTCTGAGGTCGAAGCCTGATAAATCCGACATGTTTTTTCAAGACCACAAATACGCACAGCTTCCAATATCCTTAAAACACCAGTAGCCACCACATCTGCCGTATACTCCGGCACATCAAAACTCACACCCACATGACTTTGCGCAGCCAGGTTATATATTTCATCTGGTTTAACATCCTGAATTGTTTTCACCAGGCTGATTGAATCAGACATATCCCCATAATGCAAATAAAAATTCGGGTTATTATTTAAGTGGTCAATTCTTTCTCTTTTTTCAACGGAAGACCGCCTGATGATCCCATGTACTGAATAGTCTTTTTCCAATAAAAATTCAGATAAATAGGAACCATCCTGTCCGGTTACTCCTGTAATCAAGGCAATTTTTTTCATCTTCATCTCCTACATATATTTCCCGAGATACTCAGAAAATTTTTCTATGATATAATCCAGTTCATCCTTGTGCATGCCGTGATGACATCCAATGTAAAATCCATGATGGTCAATGTATTCCGTCACTGGATATTCATGTTCGATGTTTCCAAAGATTTCCTTGTAAATCGGCTGATTGAGCAGTGGCAGCATCGGCCGTGTTTCAATATTTGCCTTTTCCAAATATTGGACAAAATCCTGGACGTCTATTTTTGAATCTTTTTTTACGACAATCGGGAACATCATGTACGTGTGTTCGATATTGTCTGGATGACGAGGCAATTGGATCAAATGCTCAAAAGCTTCCAGGTGATTGATCAGATACTCCGCGTTTTCGTGACGCTTACCCATAATTTCATCCTTGCGTTCCAATTGAGCCAAGCCCAAAGCCCCTTCCAGTTCGCCAACACGATAACTATAACCCATCCGTACAAACATGAAACGCCGGTCTATTTCTGTTTGCATGCGCAAGGGACATACCTTTGTACCATCAGCTGCAACACAACGTTCACACGTACAGGCGCGGCCATGGGCAACGAGGGATCTGAGAATTTCAGCATAATAGCTGTCATTGGTACATACAACACCACCGATACCCGTCGTAATGGTATGCGCCACATAAGTACTGAATGCTGATAAATCGCCAAAACTTCCGATGACTTTCCCATTCACTTTTGCGAAATGGGCTTCTGCACAGTCTTCAACGACCCTCAGGTCATGTTTTCGGGCAATTTCCATGATCCGATCCATGTCGCAGGGCATTCCAAATGTATGAACCGGTATGATACATTTTGTATGGGGACCTATTCGCTTTTCAATCTCATCAGGATCAATATTGTAGGTATCAGGTTCCACATCCACAAATTTGACCTTTAATCCAGAATGAAGACAAGCATTCGGTGTCGCAATAAAAGTAATGGCTGGCACTAAGACTTCCGTATTTTCATCCCATTTGTCCACTTCTTTAAGTGTTTCCAAAGCCAGTTGCAGTGCGGTCGTCCCGCTATTGCACATAACCCCATACTTTTGATTGTGGGCATGGGCAAATCCTTTTTCAAAACGGGCTACATATTTACCGGATGATAAACGTTCATTATCCAGAGCATCCAGTACATATTTTTTTTCTAAATCAGAAACTGAAGCATAACCTACGCCAATTTTTTCCATTTCTTACTCCTGATTGAATTTTTCATAATTGTCCAAATACCATTGATACGTCTTTTGAAGCCCTTCTTCCAAGGGGGTCTTGTAAGTCCACCCTGCTTCCGTAAGTTTTGATACATCCATCAGTTTCTGTGGCATTCCATCCGGCTTGGTTTTATCGAAAACAATTTTCCCTTCATAACCAACAACTTTTTTTATGGCCTCAGCCAGTTCAGCAATGGAAACATCAACCCCGGAACCAACATTGAAAAATTCATTACCCGAATAAGTTTGCATCAGGTAAAAACAAGCATCTGCCAGATCATCTGTAAAAAGCAGTTCTCTCCTGGCTTTTCCAGTGCCCCAAACGATAACTTCCTTCTGATCGTTGATTTTGCCTTCATGAAACTTTCGGATTAATGCTGCCACAACATGTGAACGTACTGGATCAAAATTATCACCAATACCATAAATATTGCACGGCATCACGCTGATATAATCTGTCCCATACTGGCGATTGTACATCTCACATAATTTCAAACCAGCAATTTTAGCAATAGCATAACCTTCGTTGGTTGGTTCGACTTTCCCATCCATCAAATAGTCTTCCTTCATTGGTTGAGGAGCCAATCGTGGATAAATGCAGGATGAGGCTAAAAACAAAAGTTTTTTCACCCCATTTTCATAGGCCGCATTTATCACATTATTTTGTATCATCAAATTGTCATATAAAAAGGTGGCTGGGCTTTTAATATTAGCCATTATCCCTCCTACTCGGGCCGCTGCTAAAACAATATAATCTGGTTTTTCTGTTTGAAAGAATTTCTTCACTTCATTTTGATTTTTTAAATCAAGTTCCGAGTGGCTCTTTTCAATGATATTTAAAAATCCATTAGATTTGAATTTTCTTGTTATTCCGGATCCGACCAATCCTTTATGTCCCGCAATGTATATCTTTTCCCTTTCTGTCATCAAATAATACCTCCATAAATTAACTCATTATTATCTTTCATTACAAAATAAACTTCATTACTTCAAATATAAATCTCTTGGTATACATGGCTATGTAGAAAAACTCTGTACCGAACTTGTCATTGAAAGAAAAAACGTAATGAAATTAGAAACATTACAATTTATTCAACAAGAGGAAGTAGATCACATACCGTAACTCAAACATAGGTAATCCTAAATGACTTAAAAATCATTAACAATTGAATTAAATAATCAGTTTTCATCAACAAAGTAATATGCAAGCAGAAGCTATACAAAAGCGATTTTCCTTATTAATTAAATCATATGCTGAATATTCCGAAGTATTAGAGCCACCCAATCTCATAAAATAGAGCCAGACTTTCCGATATCTGGAGCCAAGCCTCCGATGATGGGAGCCACCTTCAATTGGGCATCTCCCGGCAGAAAATCAATCCGTAATGCCACGCTTTCTTTGCCGCATGGAGACATCGCCATCAATCTTCATGGTATAAGCTGATGGGATGATCCGGTCAAGGATGGAGTCGGCAAGGGCACTTCCACCAAGACGCTCATGCCAGCCTTCCGGCACGAATTGTAAGTGTGGATGCCTGCCCACAACGATACTCCATAACCTCAAGTAGATCCCGTTGTTCCTGATCGGATGCCGGAAATAAAAGGAACTCATCAAGTATGATCAACGGACACTTCTGATACTGTTTCATGACCTGTTGATATTTTCCTTGCACCCTGGCAGCTTCCAATTCACTGAATAATTCTGGGAGACGGAAGTACTTCGTCTTATAACCAGACTGACAGGCATTGACGCCCAGGGCATTGGCGATATAAGTCTTTCCGGAACCCGTTGTCCCAATGAGAATTACATTCAATCCTTTCCGGATATAAGTCATGAACACCACTTCAAGTGGTGTTCATGACAAGTCCTCCTCTTGAAGTATTACGGTTTACCCGTATCCTTCAGTATAGGATTTTATACGGTGGCTCTCAATAGCGGATTGCTTTTTTTAATTAAGTGGTCCTCCTATTCGGATTGGATGGCGCTTTGCATCGGATTGGTTGGCTCTCTAACAGCGGAATACTCACATATGCCATCACGCGAAAGAAAATTATTATTGTAAAGAATCAAATCATTTTTAAGCTTCCCATCAGAATTATAGATTCACAAAACTACTAATATCTTATTAATAAATGTAGTAAGTACTTTTTAAAAATAAATCATCATCCGATAAATAAAGAAATTAATACGTAATGCCAACCGAAACATGTTTTATAATGTATCCATCAGAAGTATTAAATTCGTCAACTAACTTGTAACAATTTTAAATAAATAATACCATCAAAACTATTCGAATATTGTTTATTACAGAAAAATTACTTTTATTTAAATAATTAAAGAATTTAAAAAAAGTGGAATATCATCTTTTGGATTATCCAATAGCTTAGAAATATCCTTTACACTCAAACAATTTGCGATGATTTTCAATGGAATATGAAATTTCTATTAATTATATATAGTTACTATTTTGAAGAAAAGACTCTACCATATTGTTCTCCGAACCTAAAAAATATTGTGATTCCACAATTAATGAGAAACAATAATCAACAAATCACGTCTTTGAAGTCGAAAGAAAATGATTAATTTATAAGCAGTCTTGGAAAATCACCTCATGATACTGTACAAATAATGTCAATATTCATAATCTGATACACTTCGTCTGTAAAAAACACTTCACTCATACAGAATTCTACGCAAAAAAAACTTATCAATTGAACACGAGTGGCACAAGAAATCTTTACTATTTTTTCATAATAGCCACTATCAGCTATTTAATAAGTAAGAATGGTCATTTTGGTTTGAATCCATGAGCAAAATCATACACATTTGATTAGTATTTTTGATATAATATTAATAAGTATAATTTATATGCTTGCCTTTTAATTTTATTTTTCAAATTTAGAAAATGATTTTCACTATTTAAATTTGTGATATTTAAATTTCGTATTAATAAATGCTATTATAAAGTTCCTAAATATAAATAAAAATGATATAAATCCTACTGCAACAATTGAATATCTAACAATATTATTACTATATACAAATGTAATCCCAATACCTATACAAGATGTAATAATGATTGATACAAACATAAAAAAATCATCATATAATTTTATTTTAAGTAATAACCGAGTAATTAAAAAATGGATAATCATCAATAAAAAATAACTTACTAAAGTAGTATATGCGGCAGCTACATACCCAAACATTGGAATGAAAAAATAGTTTAATACAATATTTGTTAAAGCTGCAAAAATGGTTCCACCTGATATATACTTAGTTTTTTTTAAATGCATTTCAATATTTACATAATGAGTATAAATATATTGACAAACAACCCCCAATACAATCGGGGGAACGCAATAGACACCTTCAGCGTATTTTTCTCCGCCCAAAATTGTTATTGCTTCAGGCGCCATTGCTATACACGCGAGTCCAACATAACACCCTAGGATAACAATTAACTTTGTATTCTTTTTAATTTCCTTAAACTCATTATTATGATAACTATCATGAAACCATGGAAGCCACCCATCTGATACAGCATTTGTAATAATAGAGATGACAATTCCATAACTATAAGCTAAACTGTATATTGCTGTAGGTGTTGTTCCCCACATTTTTTGAATAAAAATTCTATCTGATTGAGACAAAATATTCATACAGACAGTATGTAAAACTAATGGTGCAGAGATACCAAATCCATATTTCCAGTACTCAAGATTTACATGAATTCTTTTTTGCTTAATTCCTCGCAACCAAAAGACTAAAGATAATAAAAAATTAGGAATTACAATCCCCATCACTCTAGAAATATCTTTTTCAAGTGGTGTCACTAGCATTAACACTAAAGATAAAACCACTGTACTTACTGAAACATACCACGCTATTCCAACATTTTGTTTATATTGATATCTATATCTATATCCATTTTGAACAAATGTTATTGCTGGAGAAAACAAAAGATACACAGACAACAATATAATGATAGTTTTATCCAGTTCCAAAAACTTTGAAAGTGGATCTAGAAATATAAAAGATATAAACAATATTAAAATTGTAATAAATGCAGATAATAACTGCATTGATCCGATATAATTATCGAGATCATATTCATAATCAATTTTAGCTCGACCTATACTAAAATTAAGATTAGCAGTGCAAAAAGTAATTAACAAAGCATACCAAGATGTAAATGTTGCAACAGTTCCGTATTCGTCCGTAGACATCATACGAGTAAAAATCGGAGTTGTTATTATTGCAATTGCTCTGACCAACACGGATGATATAACATACCAAGTTCCTGCTTTAAAGGCTAGTTTACCCTTATCAGCTTCGTTACTTTTTTCCAAAACCATCATCCTCGCTAATCAATATTTGAATTTCTCTTATTACACCTTCTCCACCCTTTTTTTTTGCTACATAATCAACAACATCTTTTACAGTGGAAATAGCATCAGAAGGGCAACATGCAAATCCAACTATCTTTAACGCTTCAAGATCGTTGATATCATCTCCAACATAAGCAATATCTGACAAATCAACACCGAATTCTTTTGCAACATTTTTTATTGTAGAAGCTTTATTTTTACAATCCATTTCTATAATATCTAATTTTAGCTTTTCAGCACGGTAACAATTTAGCTTAACTTTTTCACTAGTAACGATTCCGGTAAGAATTCCTTTTTTTTTCAGTATTGAAAACCCCATTCCATCGCGAGTATTAAATTTTTTTAATTCATCTCCGTGTTCTGAATAATACATTCCACCATCAGTTAGACAACCATCCACATCAGTTAATAACATTTTAATAGTTGGGATAGAAAAATGATTTTTATTTTTTTCTACTTTCTTATGCATTAAACTTTCTATAATTTGCCAATCACTCGGTTCATCAATTTCAAAAAAAGTATCAGGGTCCATTTCAACTGCTTTAATTTTTCCAGATACACGATTTTTTGTATTTAACAGACACTCCTTCGATGTGATATAAAAAGCACCATTCTCGACCAAATTTCCATTAAATTCCTGACGACGAGGACGATTAAAGACATCATAATTTGTTGGATGAATATATCCCATTTCATCATAATCCCAATTAAAGCGAAATTGATGCACTACAGACATTACCGAATCTGTATTTGGTAATGAAAGTGTTTTAAATCCTTCATCTAAATCTTTTCCAAGAAGCAATGGTGATGTCGCTTGAACCAAGGCAATGTTATCAAATTCATAGAATTGAGCAAACTCCAACATCACAAACTCAGTAGAAGCAGTATCAGATGCTGACTCAACAGATCGTCCAATCACTTCAAGTTTTCTAAATACGTTAGATTTACTAATGAAACTTTGAACTGTTTCTTTTATCTTATCACAATCTGTACTTATGTAGACTTTATCAATATATTTACAATCACAAGCGGCCTTAGCAGTCCAATATACTAACGGTTTACCTGCCATAGGTTTTATATTTTTCAGCGGTATTGATTTACTACCGCCACGTACAGGAATAAATGCTACGTTCATTTTAATCCTCGCTAATATTTCTATTTTCTTTCTAATACTGAAAATATTATTATGTTATATTTTCTATTAAAATGATTTCCGGATTATTCATTTATCATTTTTTTCATATCAAGGAAAAAGCATGATAACAGAAACCCTATATCATTTATATGCTAAGATGGCAAATCATAATAGACAGGACTGTCACCAAAACGGATAAAAAATAGAATTTATTTTTATCCTAGCAACAAACCATTTTAATTTATAAAATGAATCATTACAATATGACATAATTTGATACTAAATAAGTAATCCTTCCTAACAATAATAGATAATCATGTGTAGCTTCAGGATGAGTAACTATCCCGGGTCCAAGCAATACAATTTTTTATGCTTAGAAGCAACAATACGGAATATACAGGCTTTTCTTTCTGCCAATTCTCCTAAATTGTTCAAAGAAAAGAAATGGATAAAATAATATCAGATATGGCATCTATCATTCTATTAAAACAATAAAAGCAAATAAAATACAACATTATTATACTAAATATATGATGCCAATATCTTCTACTCAACTAATATTAACAAATCCAAATACATAAAAATTTGAATAAGAACATTCAGTAATACACAAATCCAACTTTCACTTACAAATAAAAGTAACCCGAAATTGATATGACAAAATAATTGTATGAACATCTTTTTTGATGTCATCTTGTGTTTGCCGTGTATAGAATAATACTTTTTTATATTAATAATTCAAATAACTATAATATTTATTATTTTTTACATAATTATTAAACTTGAATTCGAAAACTCAGGCTCTTCCATACACATCTTCATATCTAATAATGTCATCTTCTCCAAGATAATCTCCAATTTGACTTTCACTAATTATAAGATTTTCTGTATCGTCTGTATTTATCAGGCGATGTCTACATCCCTTTGGAAGAAATACCGAACTACCTGTGTAAACATCAACTACTGAATCATCAATTTGAACTTTACCTGTACCATGAACTACGATCCAATGTTCTTCTCTATGATTATGTGACTGAAGACTCAACTTTCCGCCTGGTTTTACTGATATTACTTTCGTTTGATAATAATCGTTAAATACAGTGGTTTTATAAAATCCCCAAGGTCGTTGAAATACTTCAGTGTCTATAATGGATTCGTCAAGTTGACTAAAATCATATAATAAGTTTGCATGAATATCCTGTAGCAACAAAGAATGCATTTGACTCTTTGTAAGAATATTTACAAATCTATTTTCTTCATCTGTTACAGGCAAAAATTTAATTCTCATATCTTTGAAGATATCAATTGCTCTAGAAAGAGAATCCGATATTTTTAAACTTGTATATGATTTCTCATAGACATCTTCAATTGTATCTTCAGCCTTCTTTCCATTAATAATGGCCCTACGAATGTCACCATCCGTGAGGACTCCGCAAACTATTTCTTTTGTATCAATGACAATCACAAAGCCTCTTTTGTTTTTATCAATTTGTTTCAGCACATCAATAATCTTGACTTTTGGTGATACTCCATAATCCTTAATTAATTTTTGTCTCACTTGTCCCCCCTTAATTCATGTCTTTTTTTAATTTCTGATTCATAAAGTTTTTTTTCTCCCGTTCCAAGCGTTTCCAGCGAACTATCGATTCTTTTCTTCAACATTGCCATAGCTTGAACTTCGAGACTAGACCCTTGATCAGATCCCCACATATTATGGTCAAGAGTAACATGACGTTCAATCACACAAGCTCCAAGCACTGTTGCAATTACGCTAGGCTCAAGATTCGTTTCATGTCCGCTGTATCCAACCAAACAACTATAACGTTCTTTATATGTCTGAATCAAACGAAGATTCAACTCATCTTTCGGGCTAGGATAGCATGAATTAGTATGGCAAATAATATAATCACCATTACTATACTTTTCAAGCCAGTTCACAGCCCGGTCTACTTCTTCTAAATCGCTCATACCTGTGGATAAAATAATAGGTTTTCCAAATCCGCAAGTATTCTTAATGAGTTCTTCATCACAATTAAGTGCGGAAGGAAGTTTAATGAAGGGTACATCATACTGAACGAGAAATTTCAAACTTGAAATATCCCAAACTGAAGCACTCCAATCAATTGGTTTTTCCTTGCAGTATGCATCAATCACATCATATTCAGCCTTTTCAAACTCAACACGTTTTTTATATTCTATATAAGGCATTGTTCCCCAAGGAGTATCACGTGGGACTTGTTTTTGTGCATTCGGAACTGCTGTTTCCGGAGTACGTTTTTGAAACTTTGCACAGTGCCACTCACATGCAAATGTTGCATCAAGAAGTCTCTTTGCAATCTCAATGTCACCGTTATGGTTAATGCCAATTTCTGCTATCATATAAGGTTTTGAATCCTCATTAACAATATAAGATCCCAATTTAATTTCTTTGTTTGCCATTTTATTTAATCTCCTCTATTACTCTATATAAATTAAAAATTGCCAAACCCCTTAATTCACGAGAGGCTCTAAAGTATATATATAATTTTCTTTCTTCTAATAGTTTAAAAACAGATTAATATACTAACAAAAGAAAGAAAAATTCTATATCTATTTTTATTTATAAAAACCTAAAACAATCCTTTATAAAAAATAAAAGGTTACTCATTAAAGATATCTTTTCCATTTTCAAAATACTCAACTACAATATAGATAATTTGTTTTACCATGAATTTCCATTAAAAATTACTAAAATATTTATAATTTTATCCAATCTTTACACCAAATATCATCTGTGGACGAAGTATTCATCCAAATTTTCGGAGCAATAGTAATGCTGTCACTTTTTTTCCCAAGCCAAGCGCCCCACCAACTAAAAGTACTATTTGCAATAATATGATGTTTACAATGAGACATTAATATCATATCCATATAAGAATTAATACCATTATTTCCATTGATGAAAACAGAACATTTTATATGTGAGAATTGCTGTCTGCACCAGTTAATATCATTTGTAAAAAAATAAAAAATAGGATTTGTAAGATGATCCTTCATATACTGAATAGCACTTAAATAATAAGAAAGATCACAACATCCACCATATTCTCTTGAAAACTTCAAGTAATCTCCTCTTCTAATATGTATTGAAACAGATTCCGCATTATTTATATCATGCTTATACGCTAAATTACCTTTTGACCATTCTCCGTTATACTTGAATTCTTGTCTGATAACATTCTGAATATTTATAAAATATTTTTCTGATTGCCAATATCCTTCGATATATTTATATCTATGTGTAGCAAACACATTAGGATCATAAACACCATTTTTTTTCTCAAAATAAATACGCGAAGGAATTCCAATCCATTTGATAAGTTTATGTATTACATTTGCATTATTAGATATGTACGCAGGTAAAGAATTATCTTCTATTTTATTAAAAGTTATTCCAAAAATATCTAAATGATATGCGAATGGACTATTGGAAGTAACTTTTGAATAATATGAATCATCAATATTAACCGGAATACCTTGACATTCCATCGCTCTATATAAACAATATTGGAACATCTGATTACCCAATCCTCCAAACATCTTAACTGTTATCATCGTAAGAATCACCTTCGTTTTTTTGAAAAATTTAAGATACTTCTTTCTTAGCAAGTTTAAATATAAGTACAACCAATTTTCTAGTGTAATAATCGCTCCATAAAAGCAATTTGATAATGCATTTTCTTAATATATTTATTCCAATATATTTCAAATACTGACACTTTGATTTATATAAAATTCGGACTTTTTCTTTAGATATACTATACCTTTTAAAATTAGTTGATGATCCTTGAGAATGCTTAACAATGACACAAGGTACAAAAAGCATTTTGTAATTATTTTTTTTTAATTTATAGCCAAGAATTAATTCCTCCTCATATAAAAACGTGTTTTCATCAAATAAACTGATTTTTTTAAAACATGTTGTATTAATGATAAAAAACGCTCCACTTGGAACCTCAAAAAACAAGTTATTATTATATGGAATATCAAACAAGTAGTTTGTTTTTTTAAAACGCCTAACAAAAAACATTCTCAAAATCAGATTTGAATCAATACAAACATCAAAAAAAGAAAAAACCTTTCTTATGTTTATTTGTTCATTTGCTTTTTCAGGATATTTATAGTTCCACACGAGTGGTTGGCCACCAACAATGGTATCGTCATGATAAGATTCAATTTGAGAAATTATATTTTCAACAGTATTTTTTGATATGAGGTGTACATCTGGATTCATAATAACTGTATAATCGAAATCAAAGATATCTAAAAATCTGTTAAATCCATAATTATTACCATAAGCATATCCCTTATTTACATCTAAATAATATATCTTTATGTTTTTATATACATTTGATTTTTCCCACGATTTGAGCATCAATCTATTCGTTTCATTTGACAAGTTATCCACTATGCAAATACCCATTTTAGACGATTTTGCATTTTCTAGGCTGTCAATAGCTTTTATCAAGTCAACAGTAGAATTATAATTAAGAATTATAACAGCATATTTTAAATGAATTTTCATACAATTCAACCTTAAGTCCAATACTTTAAACAATCAATTATTATCTAAAGGATATCTTATTAATCACAATTTATTATATTGCAAATTAATCTCATATTTTCTGTGGTAATATTCCATAACCGGTTCTGTTCCGAAAGTAATCTCTCTGTAACTTCTGGATTGTTATATATTTTATGAAATATATCAATCATTCTATCCGATATAGATTTTATATCTTCGTTTAAATTAATATACCAATCCATTGAATTAATATCTTGCAAAAACCATTTCATTTTCTCATGTGTTGATAAGGTAATTATTTCACAGTTTAATCCAAACGGAATCATTTGTGCGTGTCCGCGCATTCCAAATATTAAATCAATTTTATTATAGAAATTGAAAACCTCTTGGGGTTTATATTGTGAGATATCTTTTAGAATATAATTCACAGCATGTTCATTAAGATAATGTAAAAATTCAAGATCTTCTTCACAATGTGCAACATAAACCAAATCATAACCTTCTGAATCAAGTATTTTCATTGCTTTAGCAACTTGTTCACAGATAATTAATTCATTATCACCAAATCTAAGTTTTGGTCTATCAAATGCCATATTTAATGCAATCCTACCTGTCTGTTTTTTAGGTGTCAATTGAATGAATTTTCTAATTAAGGTAGTTGTACAAGGCTGGTACATTAATTTTGTTCTATTTTCAATTGTTAAAAGTTTATTTAATGCTTGTATACTCCCACTATTTCTAATACCAATAAAATCAGCACAGTTAACTACTTCATTTAAATTATCAACAAATATGTTACCAGGTTCTTGACCATAAAAATAATTATAACCAATCGAAAACAGAATCAAAGGGGTGTTGATTTTATGTAAATAGTCTTTTGAAATAGGCCACTGCCATCCACTTACTGAGTTTGTGTTTGAATCTGGTAAAAATAAACCACCTCCTCCAACAACAACCATCTTTGAATGATTCATTTTTGAAATTTGTTTTAAATCAACTTTTTCATTAACTTTTGTAATATTAAATTTATTTCCAATATTATAATATTGAAATAAATGTCGAACACAATATGAAAGTACAGTATCACCAACATTTGCGACAGAATAATAAGTTACATGGAAAATTTCTTTTCCACTTTTCCATTTCTTCTCTTCAATGAATTTATATATGGTGTTCCCCACAATCATTTTTATATGTCCATAAATTTTATTGATAATGTTCATTATTTTAACCAATTCCTAATATTTTAGATGTATATGGGTAAATTGGCATTCCGAACCCATAGCCATTCATAATTACTCGCCATACAAAAAATACCATTAGAGAAACAAATATTGTATACAATACAATTTTTGTGCTAATTTTATCAGGACCATTTGTTCGATAAATCATGTAAAACTCTGGTGTTATAATTAATTTATAAAAAGCAAAATATAAACTTATCCTAGAAAGGGGACCAACTACTGCACCCAATTGTGATAGTATTAAGTCAATCCATAAATACAAGTAATTTGTAAAAAAACATGAATCATATTTTAACAATGATTTATAATATAATGTCGCAAAAATCAAAAACGGAACATGATACAACAACTCTACAGGTGAAAAAATTATATTTTGATTGTTAAAATAACCCAAATAAGCAATGTATCCTGGAATAAATCTACCTATAAATTTAACTAGATCTGAAAAAAAATATAGAACAGAAGTACTTAAAACAACTACTATTAAACTCTTCCAATATGATCTATGCTTATCAATATAAATATGAATAATTAGTAATAATATTCCTCCTATAAATGCAGAATTATGAATTAATCCTGCAATTACTATATAGAAAATATATGTTCTATATTTTGAATGGTCCAAATAGTACGTACCTAAAAACAAAATAGATAATGCAATACCTTGACGTGCAATATTTAAAAAATTACAGTAAAACAACATGTAAAAGCAGAACATCACAAGCCAAATTGGACATTTTTCACGATTTAGTCTTGCTCCTAATAAAATAAACAATTGAGTCAAAAATGACATTAATCCTAATAAAACCGGAAAATCTAAATTTAATTTAAATACAAGATAATTTAATAAAATAAAACCTGGTTCTATTCCTGCCCTACGAAGGTACGCATTTGTTAATGCATTTACAAGTGAATTACTAGATTTAACAGCTTCAAAATAACTCAAGTATCCAGATGTATCAGTCCCTACAGTTACGTCTCTTGCCCCAGCAATAATAGTAGGAAGTAATAATGCAAGTGCGTATACAAAAATAATAAAATACCTGTTTCTTTTTCCTTCTTCATTACTAGCAAAATATATACATATTACACTAAATGCAAAAGTCCCTAAATATATCATATTAATTTTCCTATTATCGCTGTAAATTCTTCGAAACTATCGACAAACTTTACATATTTTGAAAAATTTACTTCAAACTCATAGAAAGATTGTTTCATATAACTTCCCTTTATTCTTTTATTAATAAGATGGTTAAACGAAATTACCGGTATATCAAGAAATATTTTCAAGGTTAATAGTGACGTTGAATTAAAACCCAATACTAGATTAGGTTTATTAGTTAGATTTGCAAAATATTCTTCAGCATTTAACCCTTTATCATTGATGACATATTTCAACAATTTTTTGTTTTTTATGATTGTGTTATCTCTCGGATGTTTTTTAAAGTAGATATTTTGGGAACCAATTACATTAATTAGTTTAATGTAAAATTCATTTAGTTCTTCTTCACTTATACAATTATCTTCAACTAACGGCTGTGTCAAAAATACTATCTCTTTATTGTCAATAAAATCTGTAATTTTATCTACACTTTCTAGTATAATCCGCTTATAAAAGTTATTTACATTTTGGTTTATCTCAAGGCTTTTATTTTTTTTAAAAAGTGTAAATTGTTCTTTTTGTAATCCTAATTTTTTTTCAATCTTTTGTAATCCAAAATATTGTACTATTGAAAACACCATATTTTTAGTAGAACTATTTTCCTGAAATGCACCAAGCACCCAGGTTTTTTTACTATTGTAGTTAGCTATTCCTTCATCTATTATTACTATATTGATTAAAAATTTTTTCTGATCAATACAACCTGCAAGAAGATACCACCCATCATTTGGTGATAAAATATGTAATTTTTTTCTCCAACTATTTTTGATATTTGTAGATTCATTGTGAAATAATATGTTTGACGTTAGCTTTGCCTTTTCAACTCCACTTTCTCCCTTCTGTTTAATGAACTTACATTTGACATAGTTAGGCAATTTAATTTTTTCAAAGTTGATTACATCTCCATTTTGATTATGGCTAACTAGAACAATTACACCAAATAAATCTTTCTTGTATATATCATGTAGTTTTTGTAAATAAGCTTCTATTCCAGTTATATGCCATAAAGTTACTACTTTTCCTACAAAATCAATTTTATCATTTTTGTTGATAAAACTTGCTAACTCTCTTGTCCCCCAACTGTTTATACAACTATTTTCCATATTTTATTCACCAATTTTATTTGTGTTGAAAAGTGTACTTTTCTATGACTATTTTTATTTCATCCTTTATTGGTCCATCAACAACCAAAATAATTTCTTTTGGTTTTACTGTCTGATTCACTATACTAATAATTGCCATTTCTAACCATTTAGGATTGTCGCCATTATAGACACACATTGCTACGGAAAAAGGAAATGCTTCAAATTCTTCATCTTTTAAACATATTTGATCAACTTTTGTTTTTTTAAGTTTTTTATTATTACTAACTTTATTTCTTGTGAATTTAAATAATTTTGTTCTTAACCAATTTGGCGCTATAACTTCTCCACCAAATCGAATAACTGTATTATACAAGTATTGTGGAATACTAATTATATGATGCTGCAACATATACTTTTGAAGGCCTTTTTCGGACTTGAAGTATTTCATTCCCCCACGTCGACTACTCATTTCACTTCCAACACGAACATTAACTAAGTTTTGAGGAATATTTGCCATTATGGCACGCTTTTCCATCATTCTAATCCATAGATAATAATCTTCATTCCAAAACCAATCTTGGTATCCTCCAGCTTCTGCTATAACTGACTTTTTAAACATCACTGTCATATGATTGAATGGACACCGTGATTTCATAAAAGTTTTTATTTCTTGGTTTGAATAAGGAACACTGCGTTGACCAATTATATTTTCTTCTGAACCTATAAATTCTGTGATATTCCCACCTACAATATCTGTCTCCGGATGTCTTTTTAAATAATCAAGCTGAAATTCAAATCTCTGTGGGAAAGACACATCGTCGCTATCCATACGTGCAACTAACTCATTGGAACAGTGTTCAAGAGCAACTTTCAAGGCATTTCCTAAACCGCCATTTTTCTCCAAATATATGGGTTTAACTATTTTTTCTGACATTTTGACTTTTTCCTCATCAAAATTCGGCTTTATTAATTATTTTTCTCGCTTCTTCTTGCTTAAATTTATATATAGTCATATTAACTCCACTTTCCTTTTGCAACGCATCTCCAAAATTTAGAGAAGTAGCGTTTTCCCCATCTGTAATACCCTCTTGAGTTCTAGTTTTCCTGAAAGTTTCAATAATTATCTTTATATCATTCCTGAATGTTATTCCAACATCTATATATTTTATATCCCATTTGAATTTTTCTTCCCATTCAATACCATTTCTTCCATTGACTTGAGCCAACCCACTCAAACCCGGACGAACTGTATGCCGTTGCCTTTGTGTATTATTCATGAACACCATATCCTGCACAAGCTGTGGTCTTGGCCCAATTACTGCCATATCACCCTTAATAATATTCAAAAGCTCTGGTAGCTCATCCAACGATTTTTCTCTTAATTTCTTTCCAAAACTTGTCAACCGGACATTATCTGGAAGTAATTCCCCATTCTCATCTATTTCCGATGTCATTGACCGGAATTTGTACAATTTGAATATTGTTTCTTTCCCCGTCCTCGGATCTATCCTACCAGGCCTTGGTTGGGTAAAAAGGACTGGTGAACCTAGTTTTACTCTGATCATCACGGCGGTTGTTGCAAGGATAGGGCTGAATACAATCGCTGCTCCTGTCGCTAAAGTGCAGTCCAAAGGACGTTTGATATATTGTTCATAAAAGCCAATCTCACGTGGTTCTACTATTAGTGAACCATAAGAAGAATCATCTTTATTCTCATTACTGATGTTTGGAGGTGAAATCATTGTAGATTTTTTTTCATCCACACGCTCTTTAACAAAGGCTATTGCTCCTGCCGTTACACTTACTGCAGTAATCCCTTCTGCTATTCTTAGTATAATATTAATCGGCTTATTCATAAGATTTGATCCTCGAT